>Ga0209609_10001509_pt1 | contig 13435 bp, 10 predicted proteins | sample LakKivw325mmetaG_FD_184136 | JGI IMG/M metagenome (GOLD analysis project Ga0209609, IMG submission 184136) | Anoxic lake water microbial communities from Lake Kivu, Rwanda to study Microbial Dark Matter (Phase II) - Lake Kivu water 325m metaG... | ecosystem: Environmental > Aquatic > Freshwater...
AGATTGCAGCATCAGAGGTTCCAAACCTGGGCAGCTTCGATGAAAAATTCGATCTCAGGTTTCTTAATGCAATTATTACGCATCATGAAGAAGGTATAAAAATGACAAAAGAGATAAGATATAAATCTTTGCGCCCTGAAATCTTAAATAATGCAGATGACGTGGAAAATTTCCTGAAAAATAGTATCAGCATGCTCAGTGAATGGAGAAGCCAGTGGTATCCTTCAATAGAGGGTAATTAAAATGGAAAAAATAACATTGTCTATAAAGGGAATGACTTGCGCAAGTTGTGCAATGACAATAGAAAAGGTCATTTCAAAGCTTGATGGCGTATCGGCGGTAAATGTAAATTTTGCCACTGAAAATGCATTAGTGGAATATGAGCCTGAAAAGATTTCAATCAGCGGGATAAATGATGCAATAAAAAAATATGGTTATGAAATTCTGGATAGCCTCCAAATAAGCGGATTAAAAAAAACCGGAGGACAGGAAAGTGCCAGTTGCAGGATTTTACCTGATGGACAGACAGATGAAAGTTGCGCAAGTCCGGTTTCCGGCAAAAATATATCTGATAAGGCTCAAAACACATATAATACCCAAAATACTGGCAAACAGGCAAGGCTTGCTGACCTTGAAGACAAGAAGATTAAAGTATATTTTGTGATGCCAATTGCTATTATGGTTTTTGTGCTCATGATGTGGGAAATTGCAGCTACTGGCAATAAACAAATACCCTATTTTTTCCTTCCGCATGAACTTTATTCAATCATACTTCTTATTCTTGCATCAGTGGTACTTTTCTGGATAGGCCGCCCGTTTTTAAAAGGAATTGTTAATTTTATACGATACAGGGCTGCAAACATGGATACTCTTGTGGGGATCGGTACCCTGTCGGCATATCTTTACAGCGCTTTAATCGTACTTTTCCCTAACATAAGGGATTATCTGGGATTGCCGATAATGAATTATTTTGATGTCACTATTGTAGTAATCGGATTTGTCTACATGGGTAAATACCTTGAAGCAAGTTCAAAAATCAGGACCGGTGAAGCAATTGAAAAGCTCATCAATCTTGCGGCAAAGACAGCGGTTGTCCTTCGGGAAAATGCTGAAGTTGAAATACCTGTGGAACAGGTAGAGATAAATGATATTGTTGTAGTAAAGCCCGGAGGAAAGATTCCTGTTGACGGGACAATTATTGAAGGATTTTCATCTATTGATGAATCAATGGTAACGGGCGAATCAATACCTGTCGATAAGAAAGAAGGAAGTGCAGTTATCGGCGGGACCATAAATAAGCAGGGTTCATTTAAGTTTAAGGCGACAAGAATAGGTTCTGATACCATGCTGGCCCGGATAATAAATATGGTTGAAGAAGCACAGGGTTCAAAGGCTCCAATACAGCGGCTTGCAGACAAAATCTCAGGAATCTTTGTGCCAATTGTAATGGGGATTGCCTTTGCTGCACTTGCAACCTGGCTCATAGCAGGAAGAATTTATATGCCTTTAAATGAAGCTTTCCGGTTTGGGCTTTTAAGTTTTGTAGGTGTCCTGGTAATTGCCTGCCCATGTGCACTGGGTCTTGCAACACCGACGGCAATAATTGTCGGGGTAGGAAAAGGTGCGCAATACGGCATTTTAATAAAAAATGCTGAAAGCCTTGAAAAACTGCACAGAGTAAACACAATTGTCGTTGATAAGACAGGGACCATTACAAAAGGAGAACCCTCAGTTACTGATTTTTTACTTAATGCTGATGATATTGATGAAAAAACAGCATTAAAAATGATTGCTTCCCTGGAAAACAACTCAGAACATCCGCTTGCGCAGTCTATAGTTAAAAAAGCAAAATCACTTGCTGAAGGGTTAATAGAAGTAACAGGTTTCTTAAACCTTGAAGGAATGGGAATAAAAGGCGATATTGAAGGCAGTACTTATTATGCGGGCAATCCGGGCCTGATGGACAGCCTTGGAATTAAATATGACAGAAACCCTGTTACAGAAATAACCGGCCAGGGAAAGACCCCCGTATTATTTGCAGACAATAAAAGGGTAATTGCAACTATTGCGATAGCAGATACTTTAAAAGAGTCCAGCATTAAAGCAGTCAGCGAACTTCATAAACTTGGCATAAAAGTAATAATGATTTCGGGAGATAATAAAAATACTGCAGAAAATATTGCCAGGCAGGTAGGCATAGACCAGGTATATGCCGAGGTGCTTCCAAAAGATAAGGCATTAAAGGTCAGGGAGCTGCAGCAAAGCGGATTGAGCGTGGCAATGGCCGGAGATGGCATTAATGACGCCCCTGCGCTTGTACAGGCAGATGTCGGGATTGCCATGGGAACAGGAACTGATGTCGCAATAGAGTCTGCAGACATTACTTTACTGGCAGGAGATATTATTAAAATACCCCAGGCTGTAAAGCTTTCCAGGAAAACGATGAGGACAATAAGGCAGAATCTCTTCTGGGCATTTATTTATAATTTGATAGGTATCCCGGTTGCGGCAGGTTTACTCTATCCTTTATGGGGAATACTTTTAAATCCTGTATTTGCCGGCCTTGCAATGGCTTTCAGCAGCGTCTCAGTTGTAGTTAATTCCCTGAGGCTTAGGTTTGCCAAATTATGAGCATTGAAACAATAAAAAAGGGTATAAAATATGAGCTGTTTGTAAGCGGCATGCATTGTTCTGCATGTGAAATAGTCATTGAGAAAAAACTGTCTTCATCGGGCCTTATTAAAAATGTCAATGCGGTAATGGCTGAGAAAAAAATTTATTTTGAGTGCCTTTCAGATATTGAAGAAGATGAGCTTATAGCAGGTATTAACGGCTTGATACGCAAAGACGGCTATACTGTCTCAAGGCATAGGGCAATTGACAGAAAAAAATACAGGGATATCATTATCGGGTTTTTTACTGCTGCAATTTTAATAACAGGTTTTATTTTTCTTCAAAAATCAGGTTTTGTTAACCTTCTTCAGGTGCAGGACCTTTCACTTGGAGTCATTTTTATAATCGGCATAATTGCTTCACTTTCTTCATGTATGGCCGTAGTCGGAGGGCTCGTACTTTCAATATCATCAAATTATGCCAGATCAAAAGAAAAAGTCCGGCCTCTTCTTTTTTTTCATTTTTCAAGGCTCGCAGGTTTTTTCGTACTCGGAGGCGTCCTTGGGCTTGCCGGCTCAGTATTTACAATCAGCCCTGTCTTTTATTTTATAATAAGCATAATACTTTTTGCTGTAATGCTTGTACTTGGTGTAAACCTGCTGGATCTGTTTCCATTTCTGGCAAAATTCCAGTTAAGGCTTCCAAAATCTTTTACTGAAAAAATAATTAAAAATGATAACCTGAAAAATAAACTGGCTCCTTTAATACTTGGTGCGGCCACTTTTTTCCTGCCTTGCGGGTTTACACAGTCTATGCAGATAAGCTCAATGGTTACAGGAAATTTCTGGGATGGAGCATTGATAATGCTTGTATTTGCAGCGGGCACGCTGCCTGTGCTTGCAGCGTTTTCTTTTACGAGTGTAAGTTTTGCAAAAAAACCTTACGGGACTGTTTTTTATAAAACAGCCGGATTTATAATAATATTTTTTGCAGTTTTTAATTTTATAAATGCACTTGTTTCAATGGGTATTATAAGCCCTGTTTTTTAGTAAAAAATAGAAGCAGGGAATTATTTGCTTTGAATAATTAATTTTTTTAGGAATTGATAATTTTTTATGGAGGAAAAAATGGCCAAAAACGGGCTTGAGAAAGCGGATTCTTTATTGAATTTTAAAAAAGCCAGGTCACACCTGGACAAGATTATAAGTATGGTGGAAAGTGACCAGTATTGTATTGATATAATGCAGCAGAATCTGGCAGTCATTGGATTGCTCAAGTCCGCCCACCGGATACTTATGGAAAATCACCTGCGACACTGCTTCACATCAGCAGTCAAATCAAACCAGGAAAAGCGCAAGCTGGAAATGATTGACGAGATACTTAAAGTAACGAAAATGGCAAATAAGTAAAAATTCAGAAAAGATATTCATTAGGATTTCTGGCATTGCCTTTTACCCTGACTTCAAAATGCAGGTGCGGGCCGGTCGTATATCCGGTGGTGCCGACATAACCTATTATCTGGCCTTTTTGAACATACTGGCCGCCTGTGATATTAAAACCTGAAAGATGGGCATAAAAAGTAGCAATTCCGCCTCCGTGGTATACCAGTATTGAATAACCATAGCCTCCCTCGTACCCGGCTTTTATAACCTGGCCAGAATCAGCTGCTATTACCGGTGTCCCGACAGGCGCAAAAATATCAATTCCGTTATGCATCCTGCTGCGGCCTGTTGTCGGGCTGGTCCTGTAGCCAAATCCTGATGACAGCTTGCCATTTGCCGGCCAGAGCATTTTGCCTGATGGGGCATCACCATATTCATATCCTGTAAGCATATTGGATATCTCAGCTTCCTTTGCGCTAAGCTGGTTTTCCATAGCGATAAGAGCATCTTTATTTGCTTTGGCAACAGAAAAAAGTTCTGACTTCTCATTGTATATCTGTTCTATTTCATTCTTTTTTTCTGCTGATTGTTCAACAAGCCTTCCAATGTTTTGCTGTTCAGTTTTCAGCTGCTGGCGCAAATCAAGTATATCGTTATTTATTCTGAGCAGCCTGGATTTTTTTTCCTTTATCTCATCTATTACTTCGACATCCTGTTTCAGCAGTATATTCATCAGTTTTAACCTTGAAACAAATTCAAGGAAATCTTCAGTTTTTAAAAGGACATCCAGGATGCTGCGGTTATTATTTTTATATATTTCTGCTACTCTTTCATTAAGGACAGAGGTTTTTTTCTCCAGCTCCTTTTCAATCACGCTTATTTCCTGTTCGTTTTCAACAAGCTTTAATGTTGCCTGGTCTATCCTGCTCTTTGTTGCTGCCTGTTTCGAATTCAACTCTTCAAGTTCGCCCAATGCATCCAGCAGCTTTACTTCAACCTGTTCCACCTGCGCTGCATAAGCATCCTGCTCTTTTTGGGCATCTTCTATTTTTTTCTGAGTTTCCTCTTTTTCTTTTTTAATAAGGTCCAAATCTGCTCCACCAGTCTCAGCATTTATAGCGGCTGGAAAAGAATAATTACTGCAGATTGAAAAAAAAGAAAAAGCAATTATAAATAAAGCAATGATTCTTATAAGTGCTTTATTGCGCCTGTTTTTTACCGGTATTCTGTTATTAATTTTTTTTCTCCCCGAAAACCTTTTTATTGCATCTGCTATAATAAAGAGTATAAAGTAGTGACGGTCCAGTTATTATTATAAAAAAAGAAAGTCGGACATGTACTTTCAGCCGGATAATGCAGATGTCTTATATTTCATATTAGCAGTAGGATATAATAATTAAGTGAAATTGTAAATTTTTTATCCACGGGGGAGCAATGCAAAAAAAAGGATTCGATAATGATAAGTACCTTAAAGAGCAGACTGCAGCAATAGTTGAAAGGGTCACAAAATTTGATAATAAGCTCTATCTGGAATTCGGCGGTAAACTTTGTTACGACTACCATGCTGCAAGAGTGCTCCCCGGATATGAACCCAATGTCAAAATAAGGCTGCTGCAATCTCTTAAAGATAAACTGGATATAATCCTTTGCATTTATGCAGGAGACATAGAGAGTGGAAGGGTTAGGGGTGATTTCGGGATTACATATGATATTGCCACAATGAAACTAATTGACGACCTTCGTAAATGGGGGCTTGATATTCTTGCAGTTATAATCACAAGATTTACCGGGCAGTCTTCAGCAACTGTTTTCAAGAATAAGCTTGAAAGAAGGGGAGTAAAAGTTTATTTGCATTATCCAATAGACGGTTATCCCGCAGACATAGATAAAATCTGCAGCGAAAAAGGTTTTGGAAAAAATGAATATATAAGCACTTCCAAACCAGTTGTAGTTGTAACAGCTCCCGGGCCAAACAGCGGTAAACTGTCAACCTGCCTTTCACAGTTATACCATGACCATTCAAGAGGAATAAATTCCGGTTATGCAAAATTTGAGACTTTTCCTATATGGAACCTTCCGCTGAAACATCCTGTAAATATTGCTTATGAAGCTGCAACAGCCGATATAAGTGATTTTAATCTGGTAGACCCGTTTCATTTAAATGAGTACGATATCGTCGCAGTCAATTACAACAGGGATGTCGAAAGCTTTCCAATACTGAAGCTTATTATAAGCAGGATAATTGCAGGTAAAAGCTCAAAAATGCCTGCGTATAATTCCCCGACTGATATGGGTGTCAACAGGGCAGGTTTTGGGATAATCGATGATGAAGTTGTAAGGGAAGCTGCAAAACAGGAACTTATAAGGCGGTACTTCAGGTATAATACCGAATATATAATGGGGCTTGAAAAAAAGGAAACTGTCGAGAGGGTAACTCTTCTTATGGAAGAACTGGGTGTAAAGGTAACGGACAGGACAGTTGTAAACATTGCAAGAAAAAGCGCTGAAGATGGTGAGGCTCAGGGCAAGGGAAATAACGGGATTTTTTGTGGGGCAGCAATCCAGTTAAGTGATGGAAGGATAATCACGGGCAAGAATTCAAAACTGATGCATGCAGCTTCAAGCCTTGTTTTAAATGCAGTTAAGGTGCTTGCAAACATCCCGGATGAGATATTGCTCCTTTCACCACAGGTAATAAGCCAGATAGCAAAACTTAAAAAAGGAATCTTTGAATCAGATTCAGAAAGTCTGGATCTTGAAGAAACACTTATAGCGCTTTCAATCAGCGCAACAACAAGCCATACTGCTGAACTTGCAATGAGTAAACTCCCGCAGCTGAAGAGCTGTGAGATGCATATGACCCATATTCCTACTCCGGGAGATGAAGTGGGATTAAAGCATCTTGGAGTCAACCTTACTACTGATGGTAAATTTTCCTCAAGGAACTTATTTGTCCAGTAACAGACATTAAAATTTTTTAATATATATTTAAGCCTTAATTCATATATTTATTTATAATGGCTTAATATAGACATTAATAAATCAGGACAGGGAGATATATAAATTGAGGATACTGGTAATAGAAGACGAGCCTTCCCTTTTGAAAATAATCTCTAAAAGGCTCAAAGAAGAAGGATACAGCATAGATATTGCAAGAAATGGAAGGGAAGGAGACAGTTTTTTAAACTCTGCAGAATATGACTGCATAATACTTGATATAATGCTTCCTATGATAGACGGCCTTACACTGCTTCGCAAACTGAGGGCAAAAAAGAAAACCACTCCCGTACTGCTTTTGACTGCTCGTGATTCCGTTGATGATAAGGTTGTGGGCCTTGACAGCGGAGCCGATGATTATCTTACAAAACCATTTTCTTTTGATGAGTTGCTTGCAAGAATAAGAGTACTTTTACGGAGGCAGACAGATGTAAGGGAAACTGTATTGACCCTTGGGGATTTGAGCATGGATACCATTTCAAGGGAAGTTAAGCGCGGCTCAAAAATAATCGAGCTTACATCAAAAGAATATTCAATACTGGAATATTTCCTGAGAAATAAAAACAGGGTACTTACAAAGACACAGATAGCTGAGCATGTGTGGAACTATGATTTTGAGTACAGCTCAAATATAGTGGAAGTCTATGTCCGGTACCTGCGAAGAAAAATCGATGAAGGGCATGATGCAAAGCTTATACATACAATAAGGGGCGGCGGCTATATTATGAGGAAGAAATAATAAATAATGAAGGTAAGGATGAATATAAAGTTTAAGATAACAGTGTGGTATGCTGTTTTTCTCACTGTCCTCTTAAGCGCCTTCAGCGTGTTCTTTTATGCAATAATATCGAGGATACTTTATACCAATAATGTACAGCTCATTAAAGCAGATGCAAATCAGGCTATTTCCATAATCCAGACTGAAGGAGATATAATCCAGATAGCCGAACCTTACAGGATAGTAGCGACAAACACTTTTTTTGTAGTATTTGATAAAAACGGCAATAAGGGTCTTGAAGGTGAAGCACTTCCTGAAATAGTCAACCTTGAAATAAAAGATGAGGCCATAAGGTACATATCTGTTGGAGGACAGAGATGGGCCATTTATGATAAATCAATAGTTGCTGCAGGCCAGACTCTGGGATATATAAGGGTTGGCCGCTCGCTGCAGGAAACAATTTACGCACTCGGTAATTTAAAGACCATACTTTTTATTTCAGTTCCTCTTTATATAGTCCTTGCTTCAATCGGAGGATTTTTCCTGGCTGACCGTGCGCTGCGTCCCATAGATTATATTACAAAGACTGCAAGAGATATCAGCAGGAGCCATTTATCAAAAAGGCTGCAGATGCCAAAAACTGAAGATGAAGTCGGAAGGCTCTCGACTACATTTAATGAAATGCTTGACAGGCTGGAAGCATCTTTTAAAAAAGAAAGGCAATTTACCTCTGATGCATCGCATGAACTGAGGACACCGGTTGCAATAATATCAGCGCAGGCAGAGCAGGGGCTGGCATTGTTAAAAAACAAGCAAAATAAAGAGTGTGCAGATGCCTTTATGAGCATTCAGGCGGAATGCAGGAAAATGAGTTATCTTATTTCACAACTGCTCATGCTTAATAAAAGCGATGAAGGTAAATATGAACTAAATCTTGAGACTCTTGACCTTAACCTGATAGCTGAAGAAGTAGCCAATGAGTTTAAGAGCCTTTCCTCAAAAAAAGAGATAAAAATAATATTTAATTCACAGGATAACATCCTTATAAATGCTGACCAGACACTTATAACCAGGATGCTGATAAATCTTGTTGACAATGCAACCAGGTACACCAGCAGCGGAGGTACCGTTAAAATAAGCCTCTTGAAAGAAAATGACAGTGCAGTTATAAAAGTTTCAGATACCGGAAAAGGCATTGAAAAAAAAGATATAGACCATATATTTGACAGATTCTATCAGGCAAATGAAGCAAGAAACGGCCAGGGCTCAGGACTCGGGCTGTCAATTGTAAAATGGATAGTCCAGGTACATAAAGGTGAAGTAAGTGTGGAGAGTGAGCCGGGCAAAGGCAGCACTTTTACAGTGAGGCTGCCTATGGAAAACTGAAATTTCTCCAAATTAAAATTTTTTAATCTTTTATTAATTTGAATTTAACTTTTATTTTTATAATTAAAAGTTATAAAAGGCATTTCTGCAGCAGGAAATTGCCGCAAAGATAAGATAAGGAAAGAAGGCCATATAAAAATGAATATAATTAAAAACAACTGCAGGATAAAAAAGATTGCATTAAGCATTACTGTAATTATTATTGCAATAGTATTTTTATTTGCATTTACAGGCTGCGCACAAATTACTGATGCAATCAAATCACTTATAGAGCAGCGGACGGCACGGGTGGCTGAGACAGTTGAGACTGCAAAAATGGCAACTGTTGAGGAAAAAAAGCCAAGCGATCTTACAATACTTGCTGAATTTGACTCTGCGATAAGCACAGTAGCCGAAAAGGTCAAACCATCAGTAGTTAATGTAAAAGTAATGGTTACTCAGGAAGATTTCTTCGGAAACACCAGGACAGGTGAGGGTGTCGGCTCAGGCATTATTTACAGCTCAGACGGCTATATTATAACCAATAACCATGTTGTCGGCGATGCAATTGAATTGACAGTGACATTAAATGACGGAAAAGAATTTCCTGCAAAGATAATCGCTGCGGATCCCAACACTGATATTGCTGTAATAAAAATCGAAGCAACAGGACTGGAGCCTGCAGAGTTTGTATCAGTTGATGATGTTAAAGTTGGAGAACTTGCAATTGCAGTCGGCAGCCCGTTCGGACTGCAGCAGACAGTAACGCAGGGGGTTGTCAGCGCAATCGGGCGCGATTTGTCGGTTTCAGCAGAGTCGCTGCCGATGGTCGACCTCATACAGACTGACGCTGCAATAAATCCCGGAAACAGCGGAGGCGCACTGGTAAATTCCGCTGGCCAGGTAATGGGAGTAAATACAATAATATATTCGACTTCCGGCTCAAGCGCTGGTATAGGCTTTGCAATCCCAAGCGACATTGCAGTAAATATTGCTAACCAGATTATAAAAACCGGTAAGGTGCAGCTGGCTTTTATGGGAATAGAGATGGGTGTAAACAATACCAGTGTAAAAGGGGTAATGATAAGTTCCACTGTGGCAGGATATCCTGCTGAAAAAGCAGGAATAAAAGCAGGCGATGTAATAACAGAATTCGACAGTAAGGCAATTGAAAACACTTACCAGTTACTTGCGCAAATAATAAGGCACAATGTCGGTGACACTGTAAAAGTGAAAGTTTACAGGGCAGGCGCTTATCTGGATTTTAATGTAACTCTTACTGCAAGTCCCAATCAGGCAAGCTGATAAACTGAATATGTAGTTAATTAGTTCTTGCTGAATAATTCAGCTTAAAATATATCAGATTATGGAAAGTATTAACACAATCAAATATAAAAGGCCCATAAAATATGGTAAAATATCCTTAATATCACCACATATTAAAGGAGTTTGCCATATGTTTACAGGCCTTAAAAAACAGTTAGAGTTAACTGATACTCTAATTAATGATATTTTACCAGTTGATAACGAACTAATCAAATTAAAAAAGGCTCTTGACTGGAACGCTATTAACAGAGTATACAAAGAGTGTTACCCATCAAGAAGAGGAAGAGGCACAAAAAAGACAGATATTGCTCTTGGCCTACTTATTCTAAAGCATCTTTACAAAAAATCTGACAGGGACCTTGTTAAAGACCTTCACCTAAATACATCGTATATGCATTTCTGCGGCCTGTCATACGCTGAGGTAGCAGATGCAAATAAAAAAGGTAAAAAAGTAATAGACTCCTCCACACTTACCAAAATAAGGGTAAGGCTTGGAGCGGCCAGGATAGAAAAAATAAATACTTTAGTTACATCTTTTCTTATATCTAAAAAAATAATAAATGGCAAATACTTATTTACAGATACCACAAGCCTTGAAAAAAACATAGCATATCCTACAGAAGTAGCGCTGCTCTCAAGAGTAATAAAAGAGGCAGCAGCAGTTATACAGAATGTTAAATACAAAAAAGATATTGTCACAAAGGGTGCAGTTTCTGCTTCCAAAAAAATATCCAAAGTCTATTACTCAAGCTCCAAAAAAACTAAAAAGCTTCTTGATGGCTGCAGTAAAAAACTTTTGTCTATAGCCAAAGACCAAATACAAAATGCTACCGCAGCAGTAGATGAGATGGCAGAGAAAGTAACAGAGGCCACCAGGCAAAGGTTTAAAAAACTTAAAACTACTGGAAAAGAGATTATATCCCAGATAGAGGCAAAACTTCAAGGTAGGCCTTTGCCAAAAAGAATACTTTCATACCATGAAACAGATGCAGCAGCTCTTCCAAAGTCAAGGCCGGGCAAAGCCCCTTGCGCCTTCGGCGCAAAGCTCTCACTTTGCCTTAGTGGCAACGGTTATATAACAGACTATGGCCTATATAACAGAAATATTGCTGATATTGATACCCTTGGGGAAGTGGTTAAAAATCATAAAGAGGTCTTTGATAAAAAGTTTAAAGGTCTTTCAGCTGATAGGGCCTACTATGACAAGGATCTCATAGAAGATATGGAAGAAAAGCACAAAATAATTTGCGCAATACCGCATAAAAAAAGAAAAGAGGGTTTGCCTGCCAATAAGGCCAGGCTCTATAAAAAACGCTCAGCCATTGAAGCAAAAATATCTGAAGGAAAAAGAATGACAGGCTTGTCAAAATCCTACTATAAAGGCTTTGAAGGAGACAGGATGTGGGCAGGGCTTTCGGTACTTGCACTTAATTTAAGGCAACTTTTAAAAGATATGAATAAAAAACCAAAGCTTATATGCCAGTTTGGATAAAAAAAGAAAAAAGAAATTAAAATATAGATATATTTATTAAAATAACAAGGGGTCATTTGATCCCAGTTAGACAATTTAAAAAAATGCTGAATTATTCAGCAAGAACTAATTAATAACTGTAATGATTCAAATACCCCTCAGGAATTGCTTTATAAAAATCAATGGAAGCATCTAAAATTCCGTGATAAATAGATAGAAATATATAGGCCCCTACTTTAAAATAGTTGTTAAACACAAGACAACTTAATAAAGGAGGCCTATATGAAAAGAATAGAATTAAGCCTGGGAAAAGTCAATGTTAGCATTGAGGATTTTAGCTTAAGTAAAATAGAAAGTCAGGCTGTTGCCTTAAGGCAGGAGATCTTTGAAAAGATAATAAGGCATATTTTTGCAATTATTGAAAAACAGGCAGTAAAAACCAAAAGGTGCACCTGTGGAAGTATACCTGTAAAAAATGGTAAGGAGAAAAGAGTTATTTGTACAATTGGTGGAAAAGTCACCTACATTCGCTCCAGGATGACATGCAAAGACTGTGGAGCTAATTACTATCCACTTGATGATGCAATAGGAATGCCCAATGGTACCAAGTACAGTATACGCGCAACAGAGGCCCTGCTTGATTTGGCAACTGATCTTCCATATGCAAAAACATCAAGATATTCAGAAAAGCTAGCACATATTGAGGCAAGTGCCCAGACAATACTTGATATGGCACGGCAAGAAGGAGCAAAGCTTCTTTTAGCAGATGAGGCACAGAGAAAGGCTGCATTTGATAAATCAGCTACCTTTCCAGCTGAAGCAGCCCGCAAGAGCTTAGCAATTGTGCAGGTGGACTCTACAGGCATAAATGACAGGGCTACACGCTCATGGATGGATACAAAGGTGGGAATAATATATTCAAGATCTGCAAAAGTATCCAAGAAAAGAAACTTAATACTTGACAAGAATGTATATGCTACACTTGATAGCTTAGAGAAGTTTAAGCAGAACTTTTATCTTGCCTGCCATAAGATGGGTGTATTTGGAGCAGAAAGTGTAATATTTGTAGCTGATGGGATGCCGTGGATAAAAAAGCTTCAAAAAGAAATGTTTGTCCAGGCAATATATTTGCTTGACCCATGGCACCTAAAGAAAAATATAAACCTAGCCTATGGAAAAGAAATGGCTGAGATTGCAGAAACACTTTCTGAGCTTGCATACTATGGTGAAGCTACAGCCCTTCTAGAAAATATAAAACTTGACCTGTCAAGATGCAGGGACCCGGACAGATCCAGCAAGTTAAAAGACCTTTACATATACATAAGATCAAATAGAGAAGGAATAGAAAACTATAAAAGAGTTGGAATACTTGGCTCAGGTGTAGTTGAAAAAACAGTAGATATTTTAGTTGCAAGAAGATTTAAATTAAGAGGCATGAGCTGGTATGATAAAAATGCAGCTAAGCTGCTTAGGTTAAGGTTACTTAAGTTAAATGGAGAATGGGATAGTTACTGGGAAAAAAGATTTAATGAAAATCCATCACGGAATTTTAGATGCTAACAA
>Ga0209609_10001510_pt1 | contig 13434 bp, 12 predicted proteins | sample LakKivw325mmetaG_FD_184136 | JGI IMG/M metagenome (GOLD analysis project Ga0209609, IMG submission 184136) | Anoxic lake water microbial communities from Lake Kivu, Rwanda to study Microbial Dark Matter (Phase II) - Lake Kivu water 325m metaG... | ecosystem: Environmental > Aquatic > Freshwater...
CACCAGCGCTCCGGCCTTATCGAAGACAAAGGCAGCCAGTTTCAACTCTCCGGGTTGGCACTCGGGCTGCTCGCGTTGAATCTGACCTTCGATGCGGAAGCTACTGGCTTTCCTTGAATTGGTGGGTTGATTTATTTTACTTATCATTTCTTCTCCTTTTCCCTCCTCCTAAACAATAACTTTGACTCAATCCATCAACACGGTTGCCAGTGTCTGCCCTTTGTCTGTTCCCTTCTCAACAGCGACAGCGAAGATATAGACTCCCTTTTTCCATGTCTCTGCCCTGATAGGGACTACATTAATGTGGTAGAAGCCTGGCAACCTTCCCGCTCCAACACCAGTGATATTCACCAGTGCTCCACCAGGCCCAACTATCATAGGGTCAACTTTGAAGTTTGATACTCCAAGTCCTGTAGTGGGAACTCCGTTGACATCTGTGACTGACACTATAATATAGTTTGGTGCCCGATTCCCTGGAGCCGCAATCGTATCTTCTGAAAATGCGGTTACTATTAGCCTTGCCATTGACATCACCTCCTTTCTTATTTGGGTACTTCTAACGCGCCCCTCCTCGGCGCTGGTCTGCCCACACTCTTTCAGAGGCGTCGTCAACTCTCCCGCCAGATCTGGGTCTCTACAGTAACCTCCGGTGGGGCCATAATAGTTACTGTTAGAACATTTATATAGTTAACTACCAAAAAAATTGGCTGAAAAGAATTATATTGTTACATCTACTAGCAGCATCAATCTTATCCTAGATAGAGATTACTCAGCATCTTTTCCACTTCTGCTCGCTCTACCGGCCTTACCTCCCGCCTCTGGACGTAGTAATAGCGGTCCCAATTGTGATTATCGGTGAATATCTCCTTCACTGAGAATTCAGACGATGGAACCCGTCCACTTTTTCCGGTGGTGAGAGGTTTGCGTCTCGAATCGCCGTGAGGCTGAAGAGAAGAAGAAAGACCGTGGTATACTGAATGCCGCTTCGCGGTTGTGGAATGAAGAGCCTTTATCTGCCTTCCCGCCTTAGGGCTTGTAGAAGGAGGTGCTCCTGAAGCATGCCAACTATTGTCCACTTTGATATCCCGGCGGATGATCTGGAGCGCGCGAAGCGGTTTTACGAAGCGCTATTCGGGTGGAGAATCGCGCAGCCGCCCGGACCGCTCCCCTACTACCTGATCGAGACCATTAATCTGGATGGCTCGCCCGGCGTCGGCGGCGGCATGGGCCAGCGACAGAGACCTGACGAACGGATCACGCAGTTCATCGGCGTCGATTCGGTCGAGAAATATCTTGCGAAGGTCGAAGCACTCGGCGGGAAGGTCATTGCGCCCAGAATGACCGTACCGGGCTGGGGCTATCTCGCCGTCTGCCTCGATACCGAGCGCAACCTCTTCGGGCTCTGGCAGGAGGATAAGGACGCGAGATAAGAGCGGCATCCAGAAGCCAGAAGCGGTCGGGTAACCCGACTTGCTCGCTCAGGCAACGGGTTCGGTAAGCTGACGGGACAAGAACGAGAGATTCCAGAAGAGAAGAGGGTTACTGTAGCGATAAGCTTACTGTGTACCTTGTAAACCGTTCCGACTGCGCTTACCGGGGCTTCTGAGCTCCGTTCTGCACCTTCTTAATGCTCGAGCTCACCGCTTTGCCAATCCAATCGCCGTTCTTGGCGAGGAGAGCGCCAATAATCGGGAGGATGATCACGTAGCCCACGATGAGCGAGACTACCAGATCTGAGATGCCCAGGTCGCGCTCGAGCGCGATTGCCAGGAGTATTACCGAGAACTCGCCCCGTGGCGTGGTGTATGCGCCGATCCGCAGCCCGGTCTCAAAGGAATCGTGAAGTTTCTTGCCGATGAGTGCACCACTGATGAATTTCCCGAGGAGGGAGAGCGCGATGAGCGCGAGGCATATCAGGATAAAATCCAGGGGTGGCAATGCCGTGAACGTCACCGGGATCATAATGCCGAAGGAGAAGAAGAAGATGGTGAGGAAGAAGTTCTTCAGCGTGACCAGGTCCCCGAGGAGCTTCTTGAAGGTCCGGACTCCCGAGAGCGCAGAGCCGAGGAAAAAGGCAATGATCAGCTCAGAAACTTCGACGTGAACCAGACTACTCAGCCAGTAGGCCAGTGCGGAAAAACCGAAGAGGAGAGCGAAGACGAGCAGTATGGGTATCTCATCATCGCGGTCAAAGAGCGACGTGAGCAACCTGCTCTGGTTCCTGACGAAGACCGAGATGAGCACGATGAAGAGCACGGTGATGGCTATGTCGAGCGGGATCAGAATGACGAGGCGGCTAGCCGCGGACGTGGCGGAGACCAGCACCGCAAGCAGGATCGCCACTACGAGATCCTCAAACACCATCAGCCAGACTATCGTCTCTGCTTCCGGGTAGATCAATCGCTTGTTCTCTATGAGCGAGGTGATCACGATAGCAGAACTACTGATGTAAACGACGAACGCGAGAATAAACGTCTCGAGTAAGGTGAGACCAATGAGCCATCCAAAGGCGAACGCCAGCGAGAAGTTCACGAGGAAGTCCGTGAAACCCGCGAATATTCTCCCGCGCTCCCCCATGCCCTTCAGGTTGAACTCGTAGCCGATGTAGAAGAGTAGCAGAAGCAGCCCAATTTTACCCAGCCACTGGACGAACTCGTAGGCGGTGATCAGGTCTAAACCGCTCTTCCCAAAGACCAATCCCGCGAGGATATACGCCGGAATCGAAGCTTGCCTCAGATATTTCGAGGCCACGCCGAGTATGAGGCAGAAGACAGAGATGATCGCCAGATCCGTCAGGAAGTTCATCTATCTTACTGCAGAAACTCCCGCTCACATGCTGTTATCTGCTCATGCTCGCCGACTACCACGAGCACGTCACCCGCCTCAAAGACCGTCTCGGGTGAGGGGCTAATGATGCTCCGGCCACTTCGGGCAATCGCGATGATGGTTGCCCCGGTTCTCTTCCTGATCGCTAAATCTTTGATGCTCTTGCCGGCGATCGCCTTTGGTGCTGGACAGACATGGATATTTATCCTGAGGTCTGCGATCTCGGAGAACGAGACCTCCACACCCTCCTGCTCGACGGTGAGCATCGCCCCGGTCAGAACGCTACCGAGTCGCCGGGCTTCTTCTGAGGTCAGCTTTGCCACTGCAGGCTTATCAGCTCTGGCTTCCAAGACATAGAGCTCAATTTCACCGGTTCTCAGGAATATGACTGCTACTCGGTCTCCTTTTGGACTCTCGATCTCATACTTCGTGCCTATCTCCGGAAGTTCAGAGATTCGCATGATGCACCCTCTCGTGGTTACTCTATTTGCATCCCCAGCTTATAACCGCATCATCATCCGGTGCTCCACTCTGATCTAGGGTCGCACCCGACATTCCATACAAGCGTGATGCCTGAAGAGCGTTAGATCATTATTTGCCTTGTAGGCTCTGGGCGTCCACTAACTAACTCATAGCCGCACGGGATTTCCTGAGGTCGTGCAGCGGAACCCACGCATCGGTCTCAAAATTGAATACCCATACCTGCTCAGGTGAAACGAGGCTAAACGTCGCGCGATCATACGCCGCTATCGTTTCGTTCGCGACTACCATCTCCGCGGATAGCTCTATCGCGCCCTTTCGGGGCTGTTCCGTGAGCCAGGTGCAGCGGCCGAGCTTCGTGTAGCTCACGGCCATTTTGAACGGATACGCTCGGCAGAGGCACGGTCTTCGCGCATAGATCGTGCACGCACATCGTTCAGGCTCGTAATACGGGCAGGGTGCTCTGATCAGCTGATACCAGACGGGGACGATGGCTGTACCCCGTGCCACGCCAATCAGCGGTCGGATATCCGCCTGATCGAAGAGGTTCACCTCGTCCGGTAAGAGCGCTAAGCCGGTAGGGACGTCACACAGCCGCTCAATGAAGGAGATGCAGCACTTCCCGCAGCGCAGACAGTCAAACCGGGTCATATAAGGCCGCCAGCATGACGCCCACCTGACCTTCGAGCGGTAGCTTCACGCACCGCCACAAGAGTACATTCGAGTACAGCGCGTTGAGCTTATAAAGCTCGAGTTTACGTATTTACTTCGCCATCGAGGTGGCAAATGCACCTTGAGATTTTTTTTGGGGGGAAAAAGCTCACTTCACGCATCATCTGCACCAAAGAAGACGTGGACCTTTTCGCTCTTATAGGCGCTCACCTTATACACTGGGGTTAACTGCTTGTAAAAGCTCGCTACCTGGTAGGGCAGCACGACCACCCAGTAATCACCACCATCCTCCAGGTGCGCTTCACCGTGCCATAACGATTTCTCAGCCCAGAACTCACTTGCCGTCGCTGAAATCCCAAGGGTACGCGAATCGAGCGCGTAGATGAATATTTCACGTGCTCCAAACGCTACGAGCGCCTTTGGTATTCGTATCTCAAACAATTCTTTAGCCTTCGAGATGGATTCCGCAGACTGTGCAAGTTTGCCATATGATCCGGTCATCTATTTTAAATACCTCCTCACGAGCATAAATATTTACGGTTACGTTCGCACCGCTCGGCTTCTTCGTTCGCACCAGAATCATGAACGAGCCATCCTGCCGATATTCCCGCTCTTCTTCGCCCGCATTCAGGACGACGCTCTCGAGCCAGGCCTCCGTCACGCCGTCCTTTCTGTGATGCGAAATCTGCTTCACCGCCTTTCCAGCAAACGCGATTCTCTCACATGGCATCGGAGTACCTATTATCTACCCTCCCCTCTCATCACAAATTAAATTTCAAATGATAAGAATAAATGCTTATGCAGTATTCACTATGAAAGATCACGCACGTAAAGTAAGAGGCAGGAGCGGGCAGTTTCCTAAATTGATTGATCATCCTATGATCTGCTCTCCTCCGTGAAGGTACGCTCACGAAGGTTACTGGTTTTGGTGCACGCCCTTAAAATGTCTTGCCCAGCCGGTATGCACGCTCTAAATAGCTCTTCCGCAGCTCCGCGTCGCGGCCGACCTCGTAGAGGAAGACGTGCTCCACGTGCTGAATGCCGCAGACATGGATAAACATCGCGCTATCCAGCGTCCTCATCGCAGCCTCGATCCCGGACGCCTTATACAGCTCCTCGCGGCCATTCGTCGTGCTGATGATGAGCACCTTCTCGTGCTTTAGAATGCCCTCCACGCCTTGCGGGCCCAGCCGAAACGCGAACCCGTGCGAGAATACCCGTTGCAGCCAGCCTTCCAGGATGGCTGGCGCTCGCCAATGCCACACGGGATGGATGAAAACGAGCGCATCTGCCTTCGCGACCTTCTCCTGCTGTTTCCGCACATCACCGGGCATCTCACCACCGGTAAACTGCGCGAAATCAGCCGTCCTGAGCCGGGGCTCGAACCGCAGGTCATAGAGATCGAGGATCTCAACGGTATGTCCCGCATCCCCGAGCCCGTTCGTGAACGCTTCCAGAACGGCGTGGTTGAACGATCCGGGGTTAGGGTGCGCATAAATTACCAGGATTCTCATCTCTCAACTCCTCCTTCTTTGAAGAAGAGATGGTGTACAGTAGCAAATAAATAGTAAGGGGGCGAAGAGCTTTTGGTGCCCAACCCCCGCCGTAAGGTGCACAGAAGAGGAGAGGTAGCTCGGAGCTCCTCCGTTTTCGGAACTATGCTTCCTCATCCATTGCCAGCCAGGCGTCATCGAAGCCGAAGCGCTCGCTCCGGCGCGACTGCCGCTTCAAGATGCGGAGTAACTCCTCTTCATCCTCGCTGAACAACGGGTCCGCTTTCCGGTTCATTGTATCCTGCTCACCTCCTATCTGGGGTACCATAAGTGAGGGGGAACATCGTGCTTATAAAGCTTATACCCGGCACCTCAGCACTTCACGGGCGCGCCCAGCACTTCGTGATAGTCCTGGAGCGCCTTCACCCCAGCACGACCGCTCTTGACCGTCTCGATGCCTGCGACCGTCGCGCGTGCCGCGGCCGTCGTGGTGATATAGGGCACCTTGTACTGGATCGCGGCCTGCCGGATATAGCTGTCGTCATGCTTCCCGCGCCCGCCGACGGGCGTATTGATCACCAGTTGGACGAGCCGATTGCGAATATCGTCCGTGACATCCGGCCGCCCCTCATGCAGCTTGATCGCTGGCTCAGCTGTTATGCCATGCTCTTCCAGGAACTCGCGCGTGCCTGCGGTCGCCCGAATGCTGAATCCCAGCTTCACGAGCCGTTCCGCGACCCCGAGGATCTCATCCTTATCCGAGTCGGCCACGGAGATCAGAACGGTCCCTTCGGTTGGCAGTTTCATGCCCGCGGCTTCTTCCGCTTTGTAGAACGCCAGCCCAAATGACGGTCCCAGACCCAGCACCTCGCCCGTGCTCTTCATCTCCGGGCCCAGCACCGGGTCAACGTCCGGGAACTTATCGAAGGGGAAAACCGCCTCCTTCACCCCGTAATACGGGACACGTTTATCCGCGCGCTCCAGTGAGGGCAGCAGATCCTTCAACTTCTTGCCCAGCATCACCTTCGTCGCGACCTTCGCGATCGGGACGCCCGTGACCTTGCTCACCAGCGGAACGGTACGCGAAGCACGCGGATTCGCTTCAAGTATGTATACCGTCTCGTTCGCGATCGCGTACTGAATGTTCATGAGCCCAACGACCTTGAACGCAGTGGCTATTCGGCGTGTGTACTCCTCGATCTCCGCCAAATTCTGCGCTGAGATCGTCCGTGGCGGGATGACGCAGGCGCTGTCGCCCGAATGGATCCCTGCGAGCTCGATATGCTCCATCACCGCGCCGATGTACACCTCTTCGCCATCCGCGATCGCATCCACCTCCGTCTCCGTCGCGTGCTCCAGGAACTTATCGATCAGCATCGGATACTCCGGGCTCACCTCGACCGCGGCCTGCGCGTAATCCAGGAGCATCTTCTCGTCGTACACGATCTCCATGCCGCGGCCACCGAGCACGAAGGAAGGACGGACCATCAAGGGATAGCCGATCCTGCGCGCAACTTGGACTGCCGCCTCAACCGATCGCGCAGTGTTGCCCTCCGGCTGTGGTATCTCGAGCTCCAGCATCATCTGCCTGAAGAGCTCGCGATCCTCAGCTAAATGGATACTCGCCGGGCTCGTGCCCAGGATCTTTACGCCCGCCTCGTGCAACTCCTTCGCGATATTCAACGGCGTCTGACCACCGAACTGGACGATCACACCATCCGGTTTCTCCTTCTCGTAGATGCTCAGCACGTCCTCAACCGTTAACGGCTCGAAGTAGAGCTTGTCCGAGGTGTCATAATCGGTCGAGACCGTCTCAGGATTGCAATTGATCATCACAGACTCAAAGCCTTCCTCGCGCAAGGCGAAGGCAGCGTGGACGCAGGTATAATCAAACTCGATGCCCTGCCCTATCCGGTTCGGGCCGCCGCCCAGGATCAGCACTTTCCGCTTCGCCGAGACCGCGACCGAATCCGGGGCATTATGGGTCGAATAGTAGTACGCACCGTCCGCACCACTCACCGGCACCGCTTTGTAGGCCGCGCTCTTACCAAGGGCGAGTCGCTGTCGCCTGATCTCCGGTTCTGTCTTGCCCAGCAGCTGCGCGAGGTAGTGGTCCGAGAACCCCAGCTCCTTCGCCGTGATCAACAGCTGAGCGGGCAGTGCCTTGCCCTGATACGTCTTCAGCTCCTCCTCAACAGCGACGAGCTCCTGCATCTGCTCGATGAACCAGCGCCCGATCTTGGTCAGCTGGTAGAGATCCTCGACCGACACTCCTTTGCGCAGCGCTTCATACATCAGGAAGACCCGTTCGCTTGAAGGATAAACCAACCGTGTCTTCAGGTCATCGAGCGAGAGGGTGCCGAAATTCTTCGTATTCCCGAGTCCGTATCGCTTGATCTCCAGCGACCGGATCGACTTCTGGAACGCCTCCTTGAAGGTTCTTCCAATGCTCATCACCTCGCCGACCGCCTTCATCTGCGTGCCGAGGATGTCCTTCGTCTGGGGGAACTTCTCAAACGCCCAGCGCGCGAATTTCACCACCACATAATCGCCACCGGGCCGGTAGCGGTCAAGCGTCCCGCCCTTATAGTAGGGTATCTCGTCCAGCGTGATGCCCGCGGCAAGCTTCGCGGAGATGCGGGCGATCGGGAAGCCCGTCGCCTTTGACGCCAACGCGGATGATCGTGATGTTCGCGGGTTAATCTCGATCGCCACGACACGGTCGTCCTCGAGATGGTGCGCGAACTGGATATTCGTGCCACCAATAACGCCGATGGCATCGACGATTCGATAGGAATATTCCTGCAGCTTCTGCTGCAGCGGCTCGGGGATGGTCAGCATGGGAGCGACGCAGAAGCTGTCGCCGGTATGCACGCCCATCGGATCGACGTTCTCGATGAAACAGACAGTGATCATGTTGCCCTTCCTATCCCGTATCACTTCAAGCTCCAGCTCTTCCCAGCCCAGAACCGACTCCTCAATGAGGACCTGCCCGATCAGACTCGCCGCGATCCCGCGAGCGGTTATCGTCTTCAGCTCTTCAACATTATACGCGATCCCGCCGCCGGTGCCGCCGAGCGTATACGCGGGTCGAATGACCACGGGATAGCCCAGCTCCTGCGCGATCAGCACAGCGTCATCACCGGAATACGCCGGCGAGCTCCGGGGTATCGGGATATTCAGCATCGCCATCGTCTCCTTGAAGGCTATCCGGTCTTCGCCACGTTCAATCGCGTCCGCTTCGACGCCGATTATTTTAACGCCGTACTTAGCCAGGATCCCCAGCTTATGGAGTTCTGAGGAGAGATTGAGTCCGGTCTGGCCGCCGAGGTTGGGCAGCACCGCATCGGGCCGCTCCTTCGCAATGATCTTCTCGAGATGCTCCACGTTGAGTGGTTCGATGTACGTCCGGTCAGCCATCTCCGGATCGGTCATGATCGTTGCGGGATTGGAATTCACCAGGACAACCTCGTACCCCTCCTCATGGAGCGCCTTGCACGCTTGCGTGCCCGAATAATCAAACTCGCAGGCCTGGCCAATCACAATCGGCCCGGATCCAATGACCAGGACCTTCTTGATATCTCCTCGCTTCGGCATCTTCTCCCCTCGCAATCACTCGCTTCGCTGAAGCCATCATGAAGAATGCCGGTGCTCTACTAATACTTTCAAAAGTGCGCCAAATCCAGCTGGCGCGACCTGCACAGCTCGCCCGGTATCTCGACCGGGTAGCTGCTGGTGAGGCAGCCGAGACAGAGCTGTTGCTCCGCCATCCCGACCGCCTCGATGAGCCCGTCCAGGCTCACATAGCCGATCGAGTCCGCTTTGAGGTACGTTCGCACCTCCTCCAGGGACAGTCGTGAGGCCACTAACTCCTCCCGCGTCGGGGTATCAATGCCGAGATAGCAGGGCGCGATGATCGGCGGGCTCCCAATTCGTACATGCACCTCCTTCGCTCCCTGCCGTTTCAGATACTCCACGATTCGTCGCGAGGTCGTGCCCCGCACGATGCTGTCGTCAACCAGCACGATTCGTTTACCCGCCACGTTCGCCCGAACCACGTTCAATTTCAAGTGTACCGCGATGTCGCGCGAGCGCTGCTCGGGCATGATAAACGTCCGCCCCACGTAGCGGTTCTTGATCAAGCTCTCCGCATAATCGATCCCCGAGCGCTTCGCATAGCCGATCGCGAACGTGATGCCCGAATCGGGGACGGGCGATACGATATCCGCGTCTACGGGATGCTCATCGGCCAATCGCTCGCCGATCTTCAGCCGCACGTCGTACACTAACCGCCCATCAATAGCCGAATCAGGTCGCGCGAAATAGATGTATTCAAAGATGCAGTGCGCGGTCTGTGCACCGCATACTAACCGGTGGCTGGTGACGGTAAGCTCTCGGTGGGGTGCTGGTGCAGCACTCGACTGGTAGCCGGACGGGGAAATCACCAGCACCTCGCCCGGGCCGAGATCCCGGATGAACTCACCGCCTAAGAGCTCTATTGCAGGGCTCTCCGAGGCAACGATATACCCCTCACCCAGCTCCCCAGCTCCCGCGCGTACTCGCCCGAGGCATAGTGGTTTGATACTCCAGGGGTCACGTACCGCCAGGAGCGTCTCATTCAGGAGCACTACGAGCGAATAGGACCCGACCACGCACTCCATTACTTCCTTGAGCGCCTCGATCGGCGGGCGGTGGAGCAGTTCCTTTGCCAGCAGCTGTGCTAAGACCTCCGTATCCGTATCAGAATGGAATATCCGTCCTTCCTTCTCCAGCGCGTTCCGTAACGCCCCGGTATTCACGAGATTCCCGTTGTGTGCAATGGCCAGTTCGCCATCGCGATACGCAACCAGCAGTGGCTCCGCATTCTCCACCTTCGGCGGCCCGCTCGTCGGATAGCGCACATGGCCGATCCCGAACGAGCCCGTGAGCTCGGCCAACCGGTTGGGTGTGAAGACCTCGGAGACGAGGCCCATCTCCTTGTGCACCGTTATCTTCTCACGGTCACCCGAGCCAGCTTCCGCTCCTCCCTGCACGCCGCTGCTCACTGCAATACCGGCAGATTCCTGCCCGCGATGCTGCAGCGCGTAGAGCGCGTAAAAGATGGGCCAGGCTACTTCTCCCTGCGCGAGAGCAATTCCCACGATACCGCAGCCTTCCCGTCTGCCCGCCTTTTCCCCCTCATGCTCCATGATGTGACCACTCCCAGCTCAAACCAACTAGCCTAGCCCCATGAAAGCCGAGCTGGTGAGCACCGAATCGCCGCTGCACGCATGTACCTTTCTCTTACCGAGACGTTAACTTTCTCAGATCAGAGACCGTTGAGACCGAGCGTCCTGCTTGCAATCGGCTGTACCTTCCGATAGACCTCCTCGGGCGGTCGTTTCACACCGTTCACGCGTAGGAGATCCTCTTCAACTGCGATCCCGAAAAGCCGCTCGTTCTCCTGCAAATAGGGTACGATGAGCGCCCAATCCGCTGCGGTCAGCGGTGCGAATTCGCCGCCGTTCAATTGCTCCTCCCGCAGCTGCTGGTGGGGATCGCGGATATAAATGGCGCCGCCCGACGCGAGTGAGAAGAGATTCGAACCCGGATAAGGCGTCTCCTGGGCCCGGAACTTACCGTGCTCGTCAGCTCTCAACCCGTTCAGCACGACGAATCCGCCGCCCTTCTGCGGGTCTCCGGCCATGAACGATTCCGCGAGGTAATCGAGGCAGATACCATTGATCACCACCCGGGGCTTGCCGACCGCGTTGATCAGCGGTCGACCCGCGGCATCACCCAAAACGTACGCCTCACCACCTTTCGCCCCGTACATGAAGGTCTGCCCAACGTCCCCCGAGACCACAAGCCTGCCGCTCTTCAGGACCTGCCCGAGCTGGTCCTGCCCATCCGCGTGGATATAGAGCTCCGCGCCGTCCATTGAGGAGCCCAGATAATCGCCCGGGCTATCGTAGACGTCGATCCGCACCCCTGCGGATCGAGGTCCGAGGCCTGACCCGAAGAAGCGCTGGCCCTGTGCATGATACACCACGAAGCGCTTCCAGCCCAGCCGATAAGCCGTAACGATCATCCGCGCGACGCTCCCCTCACCCTCTGCGGGCAAGCCCGTGACATTGAGGAGCAGGATCGCATCTTCACGCGCTGGTGGCCGTAACGACCCGGTGTTCGCACGGTGAACGAGGTGGTAAACTCCGGTGCTTCGTGCCTCGAGGGGTGGTGTTGCATCGAAGATCCGGTGGAGTGCTTCTCGTATCAGCTGGAGCACCGAACTCCGCTTCTTCGTACCGGTGTCGTACCGGTGATCCAGGAGCAGGGTTAATCCTTCAATGACGCGTGCCTTCGTTCGCTCATCCGCGGTCGCGCACCTGGTGAGCTCCTGGAGTGTCCAGCGCAGCTGGTTGCAATCCCACGCCGTTATGCCACCCCTCATGAACGCGAAGAGTGCTCCCGGGCTCTGCACGGCGAGCTCGAGCTGCGCACGCCACTGCGCGCTCTCACGAGGTGCGCTCGTTGGCAGGGTGGGATCGCAATGGTGCTGATCAGCGGGCGTCTGCACCCGTTCGCCAAATTTGTTCGTGCAGGTGAGCCGCTTCTGCTCGTCCCCGGTGAGTGTGAAGATGAACGCGCCACCATCGGTATAGCTCCCGCCTCGCGCGTTCCAATAGCGGTCCGCGAGGAGTGGGAATCGCGGATCCTCCGCCGCCAGGCTCTGGAGTGTCGCATCGATCGCCTGCTTCTCCGAGGCGATGAGCCCCAGCTGCAGCTCGTCAGACTCAACCAGAGCAAACACCTGCGGCCGCAGCATTGAGGTATCGGTTATCCCGACCAGCTGCAAGTATCGCTCGTAGGGCTCGTTCCGTGCAATGATGAAGAACCAGGGGCCGTCAGGCGAGCCGTGGATGTGCGCGGTCTGGAGCGCGGCATAAACCGCCTGTTTACCGGCTGGCAGCCGCTCAAAATCCAGCTCCGTAGTGGGCGCCATCGCCTCGATCAGGTACTCCAGCGGATAGTGATACTCACGGTTCAGGAGATCGAAGAGCAGCACAGCTACCTCCGTGTCGGTAAGAAAGAGTGGCTCTCTGTTGTGCTGCACGAGATATTCGACCACGGAATGGTAGTTCGCGAAATCGCCGTTATGAACGAGTGCCTCATGCATGCCGATGAAGGGATGCGCGCCTCCCGGATGCCAGACCCGACCCCGTGTGGGATAGCGCTGGTGCGCGATCCAGATATGCGCTCTGAAGTCCTCCAGCCGGTAGTAGGTAATGATGCTCTCCGCATACCCCACGATCTTCAGGATCAGCATGTTCCGGCCATGCGAAAGCACAAAGGCACGCTTCTCGCCGAGCGACGCGTAGAACTTCCGGTTGATCGCGAACGTGGTGCGATAGATAAACTCGTCTTCCACCCTTCTCCGGTCCCAGCCGGCCAAGTTCTCCTCAAGGACGAAGGTGTCAAGCACCTCGTCCTTTACCCGGACAAAATAGCGCCAGACGTCCGGAGGTCTCGTTTCTAACCCGTCAACCTCACGGAAGTCCGCAACGGTCGGTATCCGCTCCGCATGGTCGATCACGAGGAACGGTGTGATGAACTCCGCTTCGAGCTCGGGACGGGCGCTCGGATCGAGCAGGGCAATCTGGAGCAGATAGTCCTCGTCCAGGACCATCTTCGGAACGCCGAGATCCTCATGCGCGAGGCCAACGGCTGCGATACCACCGCCCTTGCCGTTGCCGCGATTATGCATCTGGAAGGCAGGAGTAAAGAGATGCTTACCCTTAATGAGTGTCGTGGAGGCGAATCCGACGACGCCGCAGCCGCCTTCCGCCTCGGCCTGGTAGTACCGTCGCACTAGATCCTCACCACCTTCGCCTTCCTCGGGCTCTGACCCGCATACCGCAGACAATCATATCTCCCCACGAGTTCTTCTATCCCTGTCATTCCCAGTCGTGTGAGGATCTCCACC
>Ga0209609_10001511_pt1 | contig 13428 bp, 9 predicted proteins | sample LakKivw325mmetaG_FD_184136 | JGI IMG/M metagenome (GOLD analysis project Ga0209609, IMG submission 184136) | Anoxic lake water microbial communities from Lake Kivu, Rwanda to study Microbial Dark Matter (Phase II) - Lake Kivu water 325m metaG... | ecosystem: Environmental > Aquatic > Freshwater...
CGAGGCCGGTTTCCACGGCTTTCGGATGGGTGATCAGCACGTCCATTTCGTGGGCGTGCTTTTCGATCCACTCCTCGCGTTCCTGGGCCGAAACCCTGGCCGTATCCAGGTAGGTGGCGCGCAGCCCGGCCTGCTTGAGCAAAGCAAGCAGGCGCTGGGGCAGGGGGCGGACGGTGGTCTGTTCGACCAGGATCACCGTCTTGCGCCGCTGCGCCTTTTGTCGGCGCAGCAGATCGAGCAGCTTTTCTTCCTTCGGCAGCGAGTAAGTGGACGGAAGCACCGGCAGGCGGAAAACTACATCCTCGTCCACCACCTCGCCATCCTCGTCGCGGCGCACGAAGTCATACACGTGCTCCGTATTGCTGCCCGGCGGCTGTACGGCTGCGATGTTGTAATAGCCCAGCGCCGCCCTCAGCCAGGCGGAAAGCGCGCCGCGCCCTTTCTCGTGGAACAACTTGCCGGCCTCGCGGCGGTCGAACTTCTGCTCCAGGCCGAGCGGGGGCGGGTTGGTGGTCACTTTCTCTTCCGCATAGCCGGGCAGGGCGGCGGCCACGTCGCGCAACGCGCCGAAAGCGGTGCGCCCGAGCAGGAAGCGGAAGATGGCCGGCGAGACGCCGGGACGCTCGCGGAACTCGGAGCGGCGCACGCGGCGGCCATAAGCACGGCTATCGTCCACGATCTCGACGCTCTCGGCGTAGCCGTACTCCTCGACGAACTCCTTCTCGCCCATCCCGGTGCGGCGGAACTCCGGGGAGGTCCAGCGCAGCAGGCGGTAGAGGTCGCTCGCCTTTCCCCCAAAAAGGGTGCCGGTGAGCAGCGCCGCCCAGCGTGCGACGCGAAAGAGGCGGCTGAAGGCCGTCCCCTGCAGGGAGGCGTTGCGGTACTCGTGGATTTCGTCGGCGATCAGGTACAGGTTGCGGATCTTGCCGGACTTGGCGGCGCGGTAGATGGCCTCGGATAGCGGCCAGCGGCGCGGCTTGTTCTCCGGCGAGGCGTAGGGGGTCTTGCAGACCGGGCAGGACTTTCCCAGCAGGCGGCGCGGCGGCTCGGCGCCGGGACGGGCGGCGAGCAGCTCGCCGAAGCGCAGGATTTGTTCCCTCCCCCAGCCCTCCTCGGCCTTTGTGACCGCCGGCGTCATGCAGTGGGGACAGACCCACTTCCGTCCGTATTCCGGGAACTCCTTCGGGATGACCGCCACGCGGTGCAGCGGGCCAAGCTTCACCGCCTCGCGGGAAAGCACCAGGATCACTTCGGCGCCCTGTGAAGCGGCTTCTATAGCCTGGCGCACCTGCGCCTGGCGCTGCTCGCCGTCCCCTTCGGGGATGCGCACTTTGGCCTGCGGCGCAAGGCGTTCTGCCTCGCGCTTCCACTTTTTCACCAGGTGGGGCGGGCAGAGGACGACGGTCAGGCCGAGGGGTTTCCTGGCAGCGATCAGGGCGCGGGCGGTGAGCGATACCGGGGTCTTGCCTACGCCCATTTCCATCACGGCAAAGACGGCCTTCTCGCCGTCCAGCAATGCCCGCGCCATGCCCACCGCCCGGACAGCCTGGGCGGGGAGCAACCCCTGGTGGTCGCCCAGCCGGGGCAGGCGGGCGTTGATCTGCGCGAGCACCGCCTGTTCCCAGGCCTGGGTGACGGGCTTCCCATCGGGCTGTTCGTCCACGCAGGTTTGCAGCGAGATGGCCTGGTCTATCTCGGCGGCCAGCTCGGTGAGCTGCTCGAAAGGGATCTCTCGCAGTGCGTGGTCTTCCAAGATGCTCGCCACCATCTTCGGCGCGGACAGTGTGATGCGGCGGGTCTGCCCGTCCTCGGTCTCGTCCTCGCGCTGGATCTGGGTGCGCTGGATGGAGACGCGCAGGAGCTTGCCGCCGGGCAGCGATAAGGTCCCGTTGTGGCCGGCCAGGTAGGCGGCGCGGTGGCCGGCGCGCAGCGGGTGGATCACCCGCCGGCCGGCTTCGGCTCCGGCGGGATACAGCTCGAGCAGCGGGGCCTTGGCCAGCGCCGCCTGCATCTCGTCCGCAGTCAGGTAGGTGACGCGGAACTGCACCGCTCCCGGCTTCACCGGCGGCACGTGGACCGGCTGTGCCGCGCCCATCCCGGGCAGCGGATTCGGCTCACGCGCCGGCGCGCCAACCAGCATCACCTGGTTCGGGCTGGCCGGGTCTTCGGTCGAGAAGAGGGCCAGCCAGCGCATCCTGAGCTTGCTTTCCGCCCATGCCAGCAGGCGGGTGGGGATGAAAAACACGGCAACGCCGTCTTCGACGAGATACGGCAGGGCGCGGCGGATGATCGTCTTTTCCTGTGACTTAACCCATAGTTTTGCTGGGATTGGAAGCATAACTTTGCCGTCTGAATCCCCGATTCGCCTCATTTTTGGGGACATCGCGCCCATTTTTGACCGGGGATCGCTAGCATTGGAAGCATAACCTTGCCGGGAATTAAGGATTCCAGGCCGCGAAAACCCCTTGCGAAAATAGAACAAGTGTGCTATCCTGGGGCGGTTTCTTCGCACCGGTTGTTGTCATTCCCTGGAGATGTTTTCCATGCTCACCCAAGCTGAATGGCTTCAGTTCTGCCAACGCCTCCATTTGTCGCCCCTGGCGCAGAAGGTCGCCGAGGAAATCCGTTCTTCGCCGCCCTCTCGCCGTGTGCGCAGCGCGGCCGGGAATGTCAGCGTGCGATACCCCAGTCGGAAGATGGGGGTCACCATCCAGGCTGAAAGCCACCGCAACGAATTGGCTGGTATCTACGAGAAGGAGCACGACTGCGAAACGCTTGAGTATTACGACCAGCCGCCTCCCATCAAGCTGGTCTACCAGGCCAGAAGCGGCCGGCGGGTGGGAGTCTGGCATACTCCCGACTATTTTGTCATTCGGACTGACGCCTTGGGTTGGGAAGAGTGGAAAATGGAAGAGGAACTGGCCCGGTTGAGCAAGGCGATGCCGAACCGCTACGTGCGCAGTGAGGATGGGGGTTGGCATTGCCCACCTGGCGAGAGTTATGCCGGGCAATTTGGTTTTTTCTATCGGGTGCGTTCATCAGCCGAGATCGACTGGATATTTCAGCGCAACCTGCTTTTTCTGGAAGATTATCTGCGCTGCGACTGCCCTCCCGTTAGTGAAACAATCGCCCAGCCCATGCTGTCACTGGTTGCTGCTAACCCGGCCATCACGCTCCAGGAGTTGCTTCACAATGCTACCAACGGTTTCTCCAGCGACGATGTTTTCACGCTCATAGCCAGGGAGCAAGTATACGTTGACTTGCGCGCTGCGCCCCTGGCTGAGCCTGGGCGGGTGTATATTTTCCGTGACTCAGAGACGGCCCGCGCCTATGTGCTCATGAGAGAAAGTTCTAGCCCAATGGACGTTGGCGGTACCGGTTATCTCGATGTTGCCATAGGGGTTTCCGTCGTTTGGGATGGCAGGCTATGGACAATCGTCAACCTGGGAGAAAACCAAACCACCTTGCTGGCAGAGGAGGGGGCATTGGTTGACCTGCCCCGTGCCAGCTTCGAGACGTTGGTCAAACAAAACCGGTTGACGTGCCAGGGGAAAGCCATGTCTGCGGGCGACAGCCCCGAAGCGCTTGAACTGCTTGCCAGAGCCAGCCCGGCCGACTTCGAGGAGGCCAACCGGCGCTACGGCCTGATTTCGCCAGGGCTGGCTGGACAGCCCATCCGTGAGGCTGGCGTTCCTCTGCGGACGATCCGGCACTGGCTCTCCAAATGGCGAGAAGCCCAGCGGCTCTACCACTGCGGTTACGTGGGGCTTTTGCCGCAACGCAGCCAGAGCGGCAACCGCACCCCAAAACTGCCGGAGAATACACTGACCATGATGGAAGCATTCATTGCGAGTGATTACGAGACGTTGAAACAAAAGCCCAAGTATGAGGTCTATGGGGCGCTGGTTCGCACCTGTGAGGCGCAAGGCATTATGGCTCCCAGCTACAAAACTTTCGTCCAGGCAGTCAACCGCCGCCCTTGCCACGAACAAACTCAGAAACGCCAGGGACGCCGGGCAGCCTACGCGAGCGAACCCTTCTACCATGAATTGACGCTGACCACACCGCGCCACGGGGATCGCCCGTTTGAAATCGGGCACATCGATCATACCCAATTGGACATCGAACTGATCTGCTCTCACACTGGTCGTAACCTGGGACGCCCCTGGGCAAGTTTTTTGAGCGACGCTTTTTCTCGGCGGTTGCTGGCTGTCTATCTCACCTTTGACTCGCCCAGTTACCGTGCCTGCATGATGGTCTTGCGAGAATGCGTCCGCCGCCATACTCGCTTGCCGCAGATTGTTGTAATCGATGGTGGACCCGAATTTGGGAGCACATATTTTGAGACCCTCCTGGCGCGTTACGAGTGCAGCAAGAAAACGAGGCCGGCAGCCAGGCCTCGATTTGGCTCGGTCTGTGAGCGGCTGTTTGGTACAACCAATACACGCTTTATTCACAACCTCATTGGGAACACCCAAATCATGCGCAATGTCCGGCAAGTCACCCAATCTGTAGATCCTCAGGGGCAGGCTTGCTGGACACTGAGCCGTCTTTACCCCCGGTTGTGCGAGTGGGCTTATGAAGTGTATGACACCTTGGATCATCCGGCGCTGGGGCAGACCCCGCGCGAGGCCTTCGCAACTGGACTGGCGCAGGGGGGAATGCGTCTTCATCGGCTAATCCCTTATGACGACAACTTCCGCATGTTGACATTGCCGACGACCCGCAAAGGCTTTGCCAGGATCGTGCCATGCCTGGGGGTGAAGATCCATTACATCTATTATTGGGCCAGCGCCTTTTGTGACCCGGAAGTGGAAAAGACTCTGATACCGGTACGTTTCGACCCCTTCGATGCCGGAACGGCCTATGCGTTTGTCAAGGGTCGTTGGGTACAATGTCTTTCCGAGCATTATGCCCATTTCGCCGGGCGCTCCGAGCAGGAGATGAAACTGGCTACGGCGGAACTGCGCCGGCGCAACCAACGCCACGCCCAACAGTTGCCTGTCACGGCACGCCGGCTAGCCGATTTTCTGGCTTCTTTGGAAGCAGAAGAAGTGTTGTTGGAGCAGCGCCTGCGCGATGCCGAATTCAAAGGTGTCCTGGCCCAAGTCGATGAGGAGGGCGTTTCTGAAAATGGCAAAACGCAACCCCGTCATGCGCCGCTCCCGGGTGACACTGGAAAGCCACAGCAACTATCCACGCCAGATACTGCCTCCTCACTCACATCTCTGGTACTCTACGAGGATTATTGACATGACCATGTGTCCACCGACCCAGGCTGAGTTTCCGCGTGAGCTGCTTTCGCAGCTGGCCAGCGCGCGGCTGGCGTATTTCCAAAGCAAGGTTGTGGTGCATCCCCATCTCAAGGAAGCGCACCACGCGCTCCTGACCGCCATCCGGCGCCCGGCAGGCGCATCGTTGATCCTGGTCTTTGGCCCGACCGGGGTTGGTAAAACCACCTTGCGTCTGCGAATCGAACAGGTGCTGCTTGAGGAGGCGCGTGTCGCCATGCTACAGGATGTGGGCTACATTCCTGTCATCGGTCTGGAAGCTGTTGCACCGGAAGCGGGTGATTTCAAGTGGAAAGATTTCTACACGCGAGCGTTGACCGCCCTGGATGAGCCTCTCATGGCGCAGAAAATCAACTATGGAGTGCGCAATATCCGCCGAGATGGCGCCGGACAGTTGCTGGTTGGACACCAGGTGGTGGCATTCGAACTGCGTTGGGCATTAGAACAGGCTCTTCGTCACCGGCATCCTCTAGCTTTGATGATAGATGAGGCCCAGCATTTCAAGAAAATCGCCAGCGGACGCCGGCTGTTAGATCAGATGGACACCCTCAAATCACTGGCCGGGGTAAGCGGCACCCTGCTGGTGCTGGTTGGCACGTATGAGTTGCTTGGACTGGCAGACCTGAGCGCCCAACTCAACCGCCGCAGCATCGAGGTTCACTTTCCACGTTACCGTCCTGATGAAGAGCAAGAAATCACGGCTTTCAAGAGTGTGCTGTTGACTTTTCAACGTCACTTGCCCCTTTACCAGGAGGCGGATCTGGTTGGAGGCAGTGAGTATTTCTATGAGCGGTCCGTGGGCTGTGTTGGCGTGCTCAAGGACTGGCTTACCCGCGCCCTGGCGGCGGTGTTGGAAGAAGGGCAAGAGAAGCTTACTCACAAGCACCTGGAACGCCACGCCATACCCACACGCAAACTCCTGCGCATGGCGCGGGAGATCAAAGAAGGCGAGGAAGCGTTTATGGAGCGAGATGTGCAGCAGGCTGAATTGCGGATGCTTCTGGGGCTGCCTGAGGAACCACAACCGGCAAATGATCCCCGGCTGCGTACTTCCGTGGGCCAGCGCAAACCCGGTCGTGACCCGGTGGGGCAGGATGGATATGTTGGCTGACACGTTGAGCACTTGCGAAATGTGGGATCTGACCCGGCCTGTACTTCCGCAGCGCAGTCAACTCTACTCGTTAGAACCGGTCAGCCTGGGCACCCCTGATGTGGAGAGTCTGACAGGCTATATCGCTCGCCTGGCTGAAGCGCACAGTGTTCGCACCCGTATTTTGGTCGTTCACAAGTTGGTGCCCCTTCTGGGCAGGCCGCACTTGTCAAAGCCTGTCAACAGCGGGCTTTCGGCTTTCTGGTCAAAGGATGCGCGTGCCCTGAACGGTACGCGCTGCCTGGCAAGCGATTGGGTACAGGCGTTGGAAAGCCTGACCCTGCGCCGCGACCTGCGTTTTCTGACGCTGCTGACCTGGGTGCATGTACTGCCATCGCGCGGCTTACTCCGCCTCAAGCGAGCTTGGTGTCCAGAGTGCTACGAGGCCTGGCGACAGGCCGGGCAGGTAATCTATGAGCCACTGCTCTGGACGCTAGAAGTGGTGAGGATTTGCCCATACCACCGACGTCGGTTGAGCGATCGGTGCCCTCAACCAGGCTGTCAGCAAACGTCATCTGTGCTTGCGCCCCGCTCGCGACCTGGACATTGCCCACACTGCGAAAGGTGGTTGGGGAATGCGTTGGGCATACAGACACCGGAAGAAGCCCTTTCCGAAGAAGAGTGGACCTGGCAGACTTGGGTGGTAGATAGAGTGGGAGAACTGCTTGCCAGCGCCCCTGGTTTGCCAAACATCCCTACCCAACAAAACATCGCCAGCGTTATTAACTCTTGTGTGGAGCAAGTATTTCAGGGAAATGGGAAAGCTTTTGCTCGCCGGATGCAGGCCTCCAACTCGGCTGTCGATGGTTGGCGGCGTCAAGGAAGTTCGCCACAGCTCGAAACCTTATTGCGATTGTGTCGCAGGTTTGGAACTTCGCCGCTGCGTCTGTTGACAGAAGGCGCAGCGGCAGTCAACTGGTCAAACGCAAACTGGCAGGCCTCGCTTCCACCTGTGGAAAAACCCAAGCGGCAGCGCAGGCCGTTTGGTGCTGCAAGCACACGACAGGTTCTGGAAGCGGTTCTGGCAAGTGATGAGCAGCCTCCCCCACCGATGCGTCAGGTTGCCAGGCGGTTGGGAAAAGAGCATTCATTTCTCTATGCACACTTCCCCGATCTATGCCGGGAAATCTCGGCCCGCTATATGGCCTACCAGAAGGAACGTGGAAGGCAAAGGGTACAGCAATTATGTGACGAAGTGCGTCAGGCGGCTATCACAATCCATGCCCAGGATATTTACCCCAGCGCTTACCGGATCGAATCGCTCTTGAGCGTCCCAGGTTTTATGCGCCATCCGGCTGCGATTGCCGTCTGGCGCGAAATCCTAAAGGAATTGGGATTGGCAAGTTAGTGCCATCCCGCCAAAAAGGCGATTGGAAGCATAATCTTGCCACAGCGGCAAAGTTATGGGTTAAGTCACATTTTCCAGGCTGTCCTCGCCGCCGGCGGCGTCATAAGGGGGATTGAGGAATAGCAGGGAAACGCTCTTGTGGGTCAAGGCCGTGCGGCGGAAGTCGGCGTTGAGCACCTTGTCGAGATAGCGGGCGGCGATCTCAGCGCGCCCCTGCTCGATCTCGACCGCCAGCGTCTCCACCTGCGCGCCCTTTTCCAGCAGGGCCTTGCCCAGGTGAACTAAGGCGGCGCCTTCGCCGCAGCAGGGGTCGAACAGGCGGAGCAAGCCGTCGCCGGTGGAAAGCAGGCTTGCCAGGCGCGCCAGGGCTGCCAGACAGGTGGGGGTAAAACCGTAGTTGAGCAAGTGTTCGGGTCTCATATTGTTGCCTCCTGGAGAATATCGCGGATGTTCTGGTCGCTCAGGCGCCAGGCCAGCACTTTCTCCCTGGCGTGAACTTCCAGCTCGACCGCATGGGTCAGATTGGGGTGGATGTCCGGGGGGACCGGGTAGGGGGTGTGGGCGTGCAGGAAGCGGCGAAAATCCTGCGCCACCCGCTCGCCGGCGGCGACGAAGTAGAGGTCGTCGAGGCGCGGGACGTAGAGCGTGACCAGCTTCGCGGCGACGCCCTGCACCGGTAGATTGGTCGCAGAGAGGCGGGTGTGGCTCGCCGGCGCGGTGCGGGTGAAACCGGCATACGGTTCCGTGTCCACGAAGCCGCCCTTCTGGACGTAATAGGCGATGGCGCGCGCCTCCTCGGGGGAGGCGAGCATGCGGGCAAAGACCAGGATCTCGTGCTGTTCGTCCAGCACGACGTCCTGGGCTTGCACGCGGATGTCTTTGAATTTGAGGATCATGTTTGCTCCGTTGAAAAAAACGAGACCGGAGGGGAAGCCTCCGGTCTCGAAACGTTGTGTCTTTGACGCTGCACGCCCTCAGGCAGCCTGGGCCGCTGGCGCAGCCGCCTCCGGCAGGTACATCGGCATGATCACGCACAGGTACTCGTGCGCCGCCTGTTTCCCCTCGGGGCGGATGACCACCGGCGCTTGCGCGTTCTGCGCCTCGATGGTCACCTTCTCGGCCTCGGCGACCTCGATGCCTTTTGCGGCAAAGAGGCTGTTGATGGCAAAGCGGATCTCGCCGCTGATCTCGGCGCTCATCACCGTCTCGGCCTGGCCGGTCGCCTCGCTGTTGCCGGAGACGCGCACCGTGTCGCCGCCTGCCTCGAAGCGGGCGACGTGGGCATCCTGGGAAAAGATGCCGGCGCGGGTGAAGGCGGTCAGGATGTCCTTGCTCGCCAGGGCGATGCGGGCGTTGTGGCCGGTTGGGATGATCTGTTGGTAATCGGGAAATTCGTGTTTGATCGTCAGCGCCGCAAGGCGGATGTTCTCGCCGACCTGGAACTGCACTAGGCCCTCGCTGGCGAACATGCAGATCTCCGCCTCGCCGGCCAGCCGGGTGAGCTCCTTCAGTGCCTTAGCCGGGATAACGACTTTGATCTCCTTTTCCACCGGTGCATCCAGCGTCGCCCGGCACTCGGCCAGGCGGAAGCCATCCGCGGCCGCCAGGGACAGGCTGTCCCCTTGCACGGCGAGAAACACACCGGTGAGCGCCGGGCGGGTCTCATCGCCGGAGACGGCGGGCAGCACCTGGTTCAACATCGTTTTGAAAGTGGCCGGCAGCCTCACGGCTTCGCCCTCCAGCGGCAGCATTTCCGGGAAGTCCACCGCCAGCGCATGCAGGCAGGACTTGGAGCCGGCGGCGCGGATGGTCAGCTCGTCCTCGAAGACCAGCTCGACCGTCTCGCCCTCCAGGCCGGTCACCAGGTTGGCCAATGTCGCCGCCGGGACGAGCAGGCGGCTGTCCGGCAGGGGGGCATCCACCGGCAAGGTCCAGGCCAGCGCCATTTCCAGGTTGGCCGCTTCGATGCCGAGTGCGCCGTTGACCTTGAGTGCGGTCACGCTGCCCGCGGGGGAGTAGGATTTGCCGCCGGCGATGCGCGCCGCGGCGATTAGGGCGGGCGTGAGCCTCTCACGCGGGATTTGTAGCGAGTTGCTAGACATGGTTCACCTCCGTTTGGGTTTGGAATTGGGTGGGTAAGGCGCGGCTGTGCAGCACCTTCTGCACCTTGCCGCGCCAGATGACAAAACATTTGTCGTCCGGGAGCTCGGCGAGGATGGCAAAGAGCGTCTCGTTGGACAGCTCGGCAAAGGCCTCCTCGATGGTGGCCGCCCGGACGAGCGGCGGCGCGAGGAGCGCCTCCAGGCCGGGCAGGGCGTTCTGGCGCTGCACCGAGCGGCTTTCACGTACCCCGGCAGCGGTGATCTTCTCCTCCTGGGCCAGCTCCCTTTGTACCTCGGGGGCTAAGGCGGCGATCTGGAAGGCCACGCCTGGGGCAATTTCGCCGGCTTCGACTTTCCCGGCGATCTCCGGCGCCAGGCGGTTCAGCCTGGCAATGCGGCGGATGCGCTGCAGGGTGGCGTAGCCGGCGCGGGCGATCTGCTCCTCGGACAGGCCGGCGCGCACCAACTGCTGGATGGCGGCCAGCTCGGCCACCGGGTTCTCGCTGCGGGTGGCGTGCGCCAGGATGGTGATCTCCGCGCCGCCCTGCTCCCGCAGGATGGCGTCCACGCTGGCAAGGCCGGCCTTGCGCGCCGCGGCGACGCGGCGGCGGCCGTCGAGGATGCGGTACAGCCCGCCGTTCTGCAGCAGGATGACGGGGAAACCCGGGAGAAATCCCTGTTCCCGGATGGACTTGACCAAGGCCGGCGACGGCCTGGCCGTCACCGCCTCGATTTCGGCGAGTGGGATCGAAGTGCTCATTTTTCACTCCTCTTCGAGATAGACGGGCAGTCCGCTCCGGCCGGCAGCCTGGAAGGCTTGCTCGGCGCGAGCGATTTCCTGGGCGTTCCGGCCCTGGATGACGGCCAGGTTGGAGATCGGCAGCGTCATGAAGATGGCGTGGCGGTATTGCGGGGTAATGCCCTCGGGACGGGGAACTGCGGGATACGCCGTCCCCCCTTTGAGCCGACGCAATGCGTGACCGTTTTCAGCCTCCAGCGCGCTCGCCGGGAGGTCGTGCCACCACAGGCCGGCGCACATCTCCGGCAAGGGCGCCTCCTGGTGGGCCGCGAGGACCTTCGGGCATTCCACTGCGGGCGGCTGGGGGTATTCGGGAAAGTTCTGGATCAAGGCCTTGCTGTGCACCAGCACCAGGCGGCTCTCCGGGCTGAGCAGGTGGAAGGGCAGGTTCCCCGGCAGGCGGCGCGAGGCGCCCTTGCGGCGGGTCTCTTCCACGTAATCGGCGGGATAGGGGTAGTATTCCGCGCCGACCACGTCGAAGATGTGCCAAATATTTTCTACCTGGATCAGCTTGACGCCGACGGCGGCCAGTCCCAGCTCGGCGATGTCCACCGGCTTGGGCGGGTCAACGATGAAGAACTCGATCGGCTCTCCCCCGCCGGAAAGCCGCGTTTCGGCATAGATGCCGCCGGCGACGCGGTTGCCGCAGGCGCGTTGATGGGTGTTATCGGTATCCATGAGGTGTACTCCTGTGAGATTGGAAAGGATGGGATGATATGTGAGCGCGCATGGCGCGCTGCCTGCCGCCTAGTCCATTTCAAAGAGGCAGGTACGGTCTTCGTAGGCGGCTTCCAGCCAGGCGTCTTCGGGCGGCTCGCTTGCCTGTTGTGGTTCTTGGACGTCCTGCATGGCCTGGCGCAGGCTGGCGAGCATGTTCTCGTACCAGTCCAGGTACTCCAATCCCTCCCGGACGGCCTCCAGCGCCTGGCCCAGGATGGCAGCGGGGGAGGCGAGGAGATCGAGACCTGGCTGCTCCGCGGCCACCTGGGCGACGCTCTGCCAGGTCAGGGTGTAAATCGGTTCGTCCACCTTGAGGCCCATGGCCGCCAGGCGCTCCAGGATGGCGTGGTATCGTTCTTCTGTGTTCATGGCTTGTTCCTTTTTCTGCATCGAAATTCCGCGAATTGCTCGAAGAAGTTTCGTGAACTTCGTGTCCTTCGATGCAAGGAAAGTGATTGCAGGTAACGTTCGGCACTTTGGGAATCGGCTCTGTTTTCTTGAGTTACGTTGGACGCGGCATCAGTTGAAGCGTAGAGTAGGCGTCCGGCGAGTTACCTTGTCTGATGTAGTGGCAAGGCACTTTTCCAGACGCCCCTCTCCGAACCGGGCATGCCCGTTTCCGTGGCACCCGGCTCTCCAGTTAATCTTGATTTCACTTTGACACTGTCATATCTTCCGGCGTGGATTTCTACATGGCACTTGTGACATACAACTACAGTCTTTCGATTGCGTGCCAGCATGAATTTGGCCCAGTCGGGGGATGACTTTCGTCCGATGTATTTCTTTTTGATGTCCGCCAGTTTGCGAACGTGGTGTACAGCAATTCGGTCTTTTGAACCGCATAGTTCGCAAGTATCGGCCAACAAACGTCGGACAAGCTCGTTCCGATCAACAAAAAGGGTTCCGAGCTGGTCTTGCACCCGTATGCCAGTATCGAAGCTGGTGCGGATGTTTTGCTCTCCCAATTTGGCGTAGTGAGGTTTGTCAGGATGGCTGGGGTTGGGGGCTTCCACGATCAATGCTTTGACGCCATGTTCACTGGTTCGCTTATACTTGGCGAAAATCTTTGCCCTGCTCGTCTTGTGCTTATTCGCCAATGTCCGAGCAGCCGATTCCATGAACATGTATTTCACCGGGTGGAAACTTTTGGCAACGTTGTATGCCATGCTGTAGTAGTTCACAATTCCCCGAAGTTCATTACCGTAGGTCATCACAATTTCAAAATCGGAACATTGAAGTAGTTCTGGCCGATTGGTAGGTTTCCCGTTCCTGGTGTATTTCATTTTCCAATGACGGGCAACTTGTTCGGGAACTGATAATACTGGCAGCATGTTGATTGCACGAGAAACGTGCCTGGTGTGCTGTTTATCCTGCTTGGTTTTCTGGTTGTTATCGAGCACAACCCGGATTTCATAACCAAGATATCGCGCAGCCTGAGTTGTTGCATGTGTAACGAGCGTTTTCTCTTCGGATAGATTCAGTTTGATCGTTTTCAGAAAGTTGCCGATTTTCTGCTTGATTTCTTCAGCTTCTGTGCGGGGGCCAACAAACCCCAAGAGAAAATCATCCGCATATCGGCTGTATCGCAAGCATCGGTAGTCCGGGTCAGAAGGGTCTCCACTCGGAATCTGGCGTCTTTGCTTTTCCAGTTCTTTGACGAGCTCCTTCTTGCCCTTCTTTCTGGCGTGGTACATGCGTGCCTTGATGCGATCGTATTCTGGATTTATCCTGCGTCTTCTGCCTTTGCTGTATGCCGGGATCAGTTCGCCTTCAATATACTGATCGAGTTCGTTCAGGAAGATGTTGGCAAGTATTGGGCTCACTATTCCACCTTGCGGTGTTCCAGAGTAGGTAGCGTGGTACTGCCATTTCTCCAAGTAACCTGCTTGCAGCATTTGGCGAATTAGCTTGAGAAAGCAATTATCTTTTATGTCTCGGGCCAGGATTTGCAGCAATATTCGGTGGTCGATGTTGTCAAAGCATCCTTTGATGTCGCCTTCGATGAACCACTTGGTTCC
>Ga0209609_10001513_pt1 | contig 13425 bp, 12 predicted proteins | sample LakKivw325mmetaG_FD_184136 | JGI IMG/M metagenome (GOLD analysis project Ga0209609, IMG submission 184136) | Anoxic lake water microbial communities from Lake Kivu, Rwanda to study Microbial Dark Matter (Phase II) - Lake Kivu water 325m metaG... | ecosystem: Environmental > Aquatic > Freshwater...
GGAGTCGACCACCCTTGCCCCCTCGATCAGGTCCCGCGCGTGGGAGGCCATGGCGAGGCCGAAGTCTTCGATCTTGCAGGGGCGGACCAATACGAGGTCGCAGAACCCGAAGTTCTTCATCGCCCTCGCCACGGAGCCGACGTTCCCCTCGTAGATCGGCTCCACCAGGACGACCAAAAGCCTCATACCCTCATCCCTTGGAGACTCCCATGGGCACGACCCTCGCCACCTTCCTCGCTATGTCGAGGTGGTGGACGACGTCGACGACCTCATCGCTCGGCTTGTAGACCTCGGGAGCCTCCTCGGCGAGCATCTTCGGGGAGGTCGCCATCACCTTGATCCCGCGCCTGGTCAGTTCGTCCTTCACCTCGGTCCCGGCGTAGGTCTTCTTCGCCTGGGTCCTGGACATTATCCTCCCGGCGCCGTGGCAGGCGCTCCCGAAGGTGAGCCTCATCGCCCCCTCGCTGCCGCAGAGGACGTAAGATGGGGTGCCCATGCTGCCGGGTATGAGTACCGGCTGGCCCACCTCCCTGTACGCGGCCGGGATCTCGGGCCTCCCGGGACCGAAGGCCCTCGTCGCCCCCTTCCGGTGGACGTAGAGCCTCTCCTTCGAGCCGTCGACGGAGTGCTCCTCCACCTTGGCGACGTTGTGGGCAACGTCGTAGACTAGGTCGAGTTCTGCGTTGTCGAAGTACCTCTCGAAGACCTCCCTCGTCCAGGCGGAGATGATCTGGCGGTTGGCCCAGGCGTAGTTGGCGGCCGCCGCCATGGCGCCGAAGTAGTTCTCTGCCTCCGGCGTCCCCAGAGGCGCGCAGGCGAGCTGCTTATCCGGAAGCTCCATCCCGTACTTCTTGACCGCTCCGCTCAGAACCTGCAGATGATCTGTGCAGATCTGGTGGCCCGCCCCCCTCGACCCGCAGTGGATCATGACGGTGACCTGCCCCTCGAAGATGCCGAACTGCTCTGCCAGACGCTCATCGAAGATCCTGTCGACCCTCTGGATCTCTAGGAAGTGGTTTCCGCTCCCGAGGGTCCCCAGCTGGGGCCTACCCCTCTTCCTCGCCTTGAGGCTGATGTGGTCCGTCTCTGCGCCCTCAAGCCTGCCGTTCTCCTCGCAGTGCTCCAGGTCCTCCGGGACGCCGAAGCCCGCCTCCACCGCCCAGGCCGCCCCCCGGGTGAATGCCTCGTCGAGCTCGTGCTCTGAGACCCGGAGCCTCCCCTTGGCTCCGACCCCGGAGGGGACGGCGGTGAAGAGGTCCTCGACGAGGTTTGATATCATCGGGGCCACGTCGTCTGCCCGAAGGTCGGTTCTGAGCATCCGCACGCCGCAGTTTATGTCGAAACCGACCCCACCGGGGCTTATGACCCCCCCATCCTCCCGGAAGGCAGCGACGCCGCCGATGGGAAATCCGTAGCCGAGATGGGCGTCGGGCATCGCCATGGAGTAGTTCACTATGCCGGGGAGGGTGGCGACGTTAGCCACCTGGTCGATAGTCCCCGGCTCCACCTGCTCGAGGAGCTTCTCGGAGATGAAGATCCTTCCCGGCACGCGCATCCCCTTCTGGTGGCCCATCGGCACCTCAAAGATGTAATCATCTACCTTCTTCAGCATGGGATCACCTCAAACGTCTAAGACCACCTGAGCGGTCCAGATCTCCTCTCCCCCTTCCCTTTCCTCTTTTCTGATCTCGAACTGGTGAAGGGTGACCGCCTTCACCTCCGTCTCGAAGAGGTGCCTTTCAGGGTCCACCCTCTCCCCCCCGATCCGGCCGGAAAGCCGCCAACCATCTTCGCCCTCATCGAGCTTCACCTCGAACTTCGAGAAGACGGCCAGCTCCACCTCGAAGAGGTATAAAACCTCCGAGAGCCACTCGTATAAGAGGTTCTCCAAGCCCTCCGCCTCGATCTCGACGGGCCAGGCCTCCTCGAGCCTGACTGTGGAGGGGTCGATCATGGCGGTCATCATCGCCAGGGCTGCGTTCTCAAAGGCCTCCTCCGGGCTCCGGCCGCGGGCCCGAAACTTCACGTCGGCGGTATGTTCCAGATACTCGAAAGGCTCCATCCTGGCTTAATCAAGGTCAGGGGTTTATTAATAGGTTGAGGTCCGGCTCTCTGTCTCTTTCAAAGGACGCCGCAACCCGGATCGATTTTTATCGCCGCCTTAATATCGGAGATGCCGGTGGTAGAGGATATATATCATAGGTATATCGAAGTTCAGTTGGTGAATCGGCATGGCGGAGACGATTGAGGAGATCGCATCCCGGGTTCGCGAGATGCGGGAGCTGTCCAAGGTGACGGCCGAGGAGATGGCGGAGCATCTTAAGGTCCCCCTGGAGACCTATTCCTCCTTCGAGGAGGGGACGACGGAGATCCCGGCGAGCAAGCTCATCGAGATCGGACAGAGGCTCGACGTCGACATGAACCTCCTTCTCACCGGCGAAGAGCCGAGGATGCGGATATTCACGGTGACGCGGAAGGGCGAAGGGGTCGAGGTGGAGCGGCGGCGCCAGTACCAATACCAGAACCTGGCGGGAAAGTTCCTCTCCAAGAAGGCTGAGTTCTTCATCGTCACCGTTGAGCCCCGAGAGGATAAGCCCTCGGCCTACAGCCATCCGGGCCAGGAGTTCGATTATCTCCTGGAGGGATCCCTCAAGTTTTACATTCACGATCACGAGATCGTCCTGAACGAGGGCGACTCGATATTCTTCGATTCGTCATATCGGCACGCTATGGAGGCCCAGAACGACAAGCCCGCGAAGATGCTCGTCGTGGTGATGTAACAGCAGAAAGAGGATCTTAAAATGTCGTCTTTACTGGATAGGTTCGTCTCAAGGACGGATTTCGAGTCTTACGAGGATTTCAAGGAGAACTTCAAGATAACGGTGCCCGAGAACTTCAACTTCGCCTTCGACGTGGTGGACGTCTATGCGAAAGACGACCCTGATAAAATCGCCCTCGTCTGGTGCAACGACCTCGGCGAGGAGAAGATCATCGCCTTCGGGGAGATGAAGCGCGAGAGCAACAAGGCGGCAAACTTCTTTTCCGGTCGCGGGATAAAAAAGGGCGATAGCGTGATGCTATCCCTCAAGAGCAGATACGAGTTCTGGATCGCCATGATCGGCCTGCACAAGATCGGCGCTGTGGCCATCCCCGCAACTCACATGCTCAAGAGAAAGGATATCGTCTACCGGATAAGGAGGGCCGACCTCAAGATGATCGTCACCATCGAGGGTGAGGGCGTCCCCGATGAGGTGGACGGCGCCTGCCATGAGCTCGGAGACTGCCGGGTTTTGAAGGCCTTGGTGGGGACTGGGAAGAGGGATGGCTGGATCAGCTTTCGAGCTGAGCTCGAGGCGGCATCGCCGAGATTCGAGAGGCCGAAAGGCGAAGGAGCGACGAAGAACTCGGACGTTCTCCTCGCCTACTTCACCTCCGGCACCACCGGAAACCCCAAGATGGTGAACCACGACCAGACCTACCCCCTCGGCCACATCCTCACCGCCAAGTACTGGCAGAACGTCGAGGACGACGGCCTCCACTACACCGTCGCCGACACCGGCTGGGCCAAGGCCGTCTGGGGGAAGCTCTACGGCCAGTGGATCGCGGGCTCGGCGGTCTTCGTCTATGACTACGACCGTTTCGACGCCGGACGGATGATGGAGATGGCCGCGAAGTACGGCGTCACCACCTTCTGTGCTCCCCCCACCATCTATCGGTTCATGATAAAGGAGGATATGTCACGGTACGACTTCTCGACCCTCAAGTACGCCGTCACCGCCGGCGAGCCTCTCAACCCGACGATTTATGATGGGTTCCTCGCGGCGACGGGGTTGCGGCTGATGGAGGGTTTCGGCCAGACCGAGACGGTCGTCGCCATCGCCAACTACTCCTGGATGGACCCCAAGCCCGGTTCCATGGGCAAGCGATCGCCGGGGTACGAGATGGTCCTGGTGGACAAGAACGATAAGGTCTGCGAGGTCGGCGAGGAGGGGGAGATCGTGATCAAGACCGACGGCGGCAGGCCCATCGGCCTCTTCGTAGACTACCACCTCGACCCGGAGAAGATGAGGAACACCTGGCACGACGACTACTATCACACCGGGGACACTGCCTGGGTCGACGAGGACGGATACTTCTGGTTCGTCGGGAGGGCCGACGACATCATCAAGAGCTCCGGCTACCGGGTCGGCCCCTTCGAGGTGGAGAGCGCCCTCCTCACCCACCCCGCCGTCCTGGAGTGCGCCATCACCGGGGTTCCCGACAAGCTGAGGGGCCAGGTGGTGAAGGCGACGGTGGTCCTGACGAAGGGATATGCTCCGTCGGAAGAGCTGAAGGTTGAGCTCCAAAACCACGTCAAAGAGATCACCGCCCCCTACAAGTACCCGAGGATAGTCGAGTTCGCCGACGAGCTTCCAAAGACGATCAGCGGAAAGATAAGAAGGGTCGAGATCAGGGAGAAGGACAAGCCCTATCCTGTCATAAACGCCCTGGAGTGCAAGGCCTGTGAGAGGTGCGTCGTCGCCTGTCCCGCCAACGTCCTCGCGCTCGGAGACGATCTGAACGCCCGAGGCTACCGGTTCGCCGTATATTCGGGAGAGGGGTGCATCGGCTGTGGCAACTGCTACTACACCTGTCCCGAGCCCTTCGCCATCGAGGTTCACATACCGTCAAAGGAGAAGTTCGAGGAGGAATAAAAGATGCCAGCCCAGCTAGTTGATGGAAACAGCGCCGTGATCGTGGGGGCGATGTACGCCGGATGTGACTGCTACTTCGGCTACCCCATAACTCCCGCCAGCGAGATACTCCACGAGGCCTCGAAGCTCTTCCCGATGGTGGGACGAAAGTTCGTTCAGGCGGAGTCGGAGGAGGCGGCCATAAACATGGTCTACGGGGCGGCGGCTGCGGGCCACCGGGTTCTGGCAGCCTCATCGGGGCCGGGGATGAGCCTGAAGCAGGAGGGGATATCCTACCTCGCCGGGGCGGAGCTTCCTTGCGTCGTCGTGGACATAGCGAGAGCAGGGCCTGGCCTTGGAAACATAGGGCCGGAGCAGTCCGACTACAACCAGGCGGTCAAAGGCGGGGGGCACGGGTGCTACAAGAACATAGTCCTGGCCCCAAACTCAGTCCAGGAGATGTGCGACTTCACCATCAAGGGCTTCGATCTCGCCTTCAAGTACAGAAACCCGGCCGTGATCCTGGCCGACGGGGTCCTGGGCCACATGATCGAGCCCTTGAACTTTCCGGAAGAGGCGATCGAGCCCGTGATCGACACCTCCTGGGCCGTCTGCGGCAACAGGGAAACGAGAGGAAACCTGGTCACCTCCATCGACCTCGACTTCAAAGAGCTCGAAGAGCACAACCTCAAGCTCCAGGCCAAGTACGATCGGATAAGGAAGAACGAGGTCGAATTCGAGGAGTACAGGACTGAGGACGCCGACGTGATCATCGTCTCCTATGGGATCAGCAGCAGGATCGCAAAGTCAGCGGCGGATGCCGCCCGGAAGGAGGGCGTCAGGACCGGCCTCTTCAGGCCGATATCCCTCTTTCCCTTCCCCTCGGAGGAGCTCTTGGCCCTCGCCGACGGGGGTTGCAGCTTCATCTCCGTCGAGATGAGCGACGGCCAGATGAGAGACGACATAAGGCTCGCCACGGGGTGCAAAGACGTCGCTCTCGTCTCGCGGTATGGTGGAAACCTCATCCAGCGCCATCAGATCCTTGAGAGGATAAAGGAGGTGGCCTAGAATGGCAGCAAAAGAGAAGGTCATAGGACCTGCGGGGTTTTACGGCGTCTTTGAGAGGAAGGGGGGCTCCGCGCCGACGGCCACCCACTACTGTCCCGGCTGCGGCCACGGGATTTTGCACAAGATGATAGCGGACACCATGGCAGACCTCGGCATCCAGGACCGGTGCGTCGTCTTGAGCCCCGTGGGGTGCGCCGTCTTCGCCTACTACTACCTCGACTGCGGCCACGTCCAGGCGGCTCACGGGAGGGCTCCTGCCATCGCGACGGGGATATCCCGAGCCGAGGACGACGCCATCCCCATCTCCTACCAGGGGGACGGCGACCTCGCCTCCATCGGCCTCAACGAGACGGTCCAGGCCGCAAACCGGGGCGAGAAGATGGCGGTCTTCTTCGTGAACAATACAGTTTACGGGATGACCGGAGGCCAGATGGCCCCGACGACGTTGGTGGGCGAGGTGACCGCGACGACCCCAGCCGGCAGGGACCCCCGGGACTCCGGCTACCCCATCCACATCTGCGAGCTTCTCGACACCCTGAAGGCCCCCGTCTTCATCGAGCGGGTCTCCCTCTCGAACATAAACCAAATCCGCAAGGCCCGTCGCGCCGTGAGGAGGGCTCTTGAGATCCAGAGGGACAAGAAGGGATACGCCTTCGTCGAGTTCCTCTCGCCCTGCCCCACCATCCTCAGGATGGACGTGAAGGGGATGGAGAGGTTCATAAACGAGGAGATGGAGCGGGAGTTTCCCCTGAAGAGGTTCAGGGACCGATCCGGCGAGACGGAGCCGATCGAGAGGAGAGATAGCGACTTCTCGAAGGCCTCCCTCGATCGGATCTTCGGCACCGCTGCGGAGGAGTCGATCGAGGTTCTGCACGACCCCGAGTTCAAGGCGAAAGGGGTCAAGATCGCGGGGTTCGGCGGCCAGGGCGTCCTCAGCATGGGGCTCGCCCTCGCCCAGGCAGCATATCGATCTGGCCGGTTTGTCTCCTGGTACCCCGACTACGGCCCCGAGCAGAGAGGCGGTACCTCGAACTGCTCCGTCGTGATTTCGGGGGAAAGGATAGGCTCACCCGTCGTCGACAATCCCGACGTCCTCGTCGCCTTCAACCGGCCCTCTCTCGAGAAGTTCGCCGCTGACGTCAAAAAGGGCGGCCTCATCCTCTACGACGCCCTGGCCGGAGCCTTCGAGGCGCCGGAGGGGGTGCTGGCGATACCGGTCCCGGCGACGGAGATCGCCCTCTCTCGAGGGGTGGAACAGGCCACCAACACCGCCATGTTCGGCGCTCTGATGGAGAGAGGCGACCTCGGCCTTCCTCGGGAGGCCTTCGGCGGGGCTTTCAAGCGGACCTTCGCCAAGAAGCCGAAGCTTATACCCCTCAACCTGGAGATCCTGGAGGCGGGCGCAAGAAGCGTGAGGTGAAGCATTCCGACAAAGTTGGTCATCAGTTGCCCGCCCGAATGCCGGCAGCGGATCGGGCGGGCATCCGACTCCATCAGGAGCATGTAGTTATCATCAGTGGATCTTGGAAGGTCCCAGATGATCGGCTGCTTTTCGCTCGATTTGAATCGACAGAGATGAAGTGTAGTCGATGACGCCACCAGAAGTGGGCATCGGGAAATTCGAGCCCCGCACCTTTAGGCTGCTTAGTACCAAAAAATACAAATATGACTGATGCCTAACTTATAATCAACTTCAAGCAATGAAGGGGTGAGACCACGAAGAAATTTGCAGCGCTATTAGTGCTGGTTGTGGCATTTTTTGCCGTTCCAGCGATGGCACAGTGTAGCAGCGGGCCGGCAGACTTCCAAGTTGCCGACATGTCCTTTGGCGCCTGGCCGGAGAACATGAACCTCGACTCGGTCAGTTCAGGAACGCAGAGTGCACTCGGCTTTTGGGGAGGAGACGCTTCCAACGCCCTCGATATTACGAAAGATCAGCAGGCTGGGGGATATTTCGAAACGTCGGTTGATGGGAACTGTACCTGTGTGCCGGTTTATAAGATTGATACCAGAGTGATAAACATCGAGAGGATTTCCTCTGGAAACCAGTTCGCTACGGCGACCGGCGGTTCTACTGCGACCAACAGCATAACCGTTGATTCGAAGCAGTGTTCCCAACAAGTGCCTCCCGTTTGCTCGAAGTAAGGTTTGCCAAGAGAGAAAACCAGCAATAGTTGAGAAGATGGAGAACAATTGGCGGCTCATCAGCCTCGCGCTGATGGGCACAATCCTCATTTTTGGCTCGGCGGGCGCCGTCGCATCGGCGGATAAGTTTCCTGCAATAGCGGAGCCGAGCTATCCTGATGCCCTCGATCAGGTCAGGGGCTTTCACGAGGATTTCGCAAAACCAGGCTCATCGATCAAGCTGGGCATTTTGAGCACAGACGATTTGAGCAGAAGCGCCACCTCAGGATTTTCCCTCTCGGATGCGACCGGCGTCACCTTCTTCGACGATCCTGAAGATGAGGAGAGCTTGGAGGCGGTGGTGGCGATCAATACCGATAGACGAAGCACAGTCACCAGCACTGGTCAGTTCCAGGCGGCCCCGACTGACGTCAATTACATGGACATCGACGTGAGGAACATAATCGTCATCTCCATAAACACGGCGAAGGGCGGCAACGCCATAGCCACCTCGGAGATCTTCATCGAGCCGATCCAGCAGAGTTCCGGCTCCACTTGAATCGCGTCCCGTCTATTTGTATCTCTCCTGTATTCGTATCGTCTTTTAGATCGGCTATTTCAGCTCTTTATTCGCCGTTTCTCCTTCCGTCCGCGACCGCCCTCCTCAGGGCCCTCCCCAGAGCTAGGGTCAGAGCCTCGACCTTTTGCCAGTCGTCGCCACCGGAGGCTCCCAGATGAAGGGTGAACCTCCCGTTGAAGGCGAGGGTCCTCATGAAGTGGCCGAGGTTCTCCAGCTGCATCCCCTCCAAGGAGGCGGCCTGGAAGCTGAGGTCGTCCCGATATCCCGGAGCCCCAAACCGCACGGCAGCAAAGGCCAGGGCATCGCCGGAGGGGACAGAGGAGCTTCCGATCCCCGCCTCGGCGAGCCTGGCCATCGCCTGGCCCAAGGCGATGGCGACGTCCTCGACGGTGTGGTGATCTCCGGTAACGAGGTCTCCTCGAGCCCTGACCTCGATGTCGAACCCCGACGCCTGGGCGAGGATCTTGAGGATCTCGTCGAGGAGATGAACTCCCGTCTGGACATCGTAAGATCCGGACCCTTCGAGGTCCAGGGAGACTTCGATCTCGGTCTCCGCGGTATCTCTCCTGAATGAAGCGCGCATGATAGGGGGTCTCTCCGAAGATATTTTAACTTATTCTGGGAAAGCGCATGGCGCCCATGATATCACGATGGTCGATCCATCCACCACTTTTCTCTTCAATTCTGGTCCTGTCGAAGGCCTTATGTACCCCTGGATCATGTCATTCCGTTCCAAAGGTTATATATATGATAGACAAGAGCAAAATACAAGAAATTCTGGAAGGATACAACCAAAAAGAGTTAACTATTGCTACAGTATGCTCTCATAGCAGTCTCCAGATATTTCATGGGGCTCGCCAGGAGGGGTTCAAGACCCTGGGGATATGCCTGGGCCGGCCGCCCAAGTTCTACGACGCCTTCCCCCTGGCAAAGCCGGACTCCTTTCTCAGCCTGGACGGCTACGGCGCCCTTCTGGAGGAGAGCGACCGGCTCGTGGACGAGAACGCGATCGTAGTGCCTCACGGGTCCCTGGTGGAGTACCTGGGGGCCGAGAGGTTCGAGAATATGCCGGTTCCGACCTTCGGGAACCGGAAGTCCCTCGCATGGGAGAGCGACCGGGAGATGGAGCGGGAATGGCTCCTCAAGGCGGGGATCGACCTTCCCATGAGGTTTGCGACCCCCGAGGAGATCGATCGGCCGGTGATCGTCAAGTATCACGGCGCCAAAGGCGGCAAGGGCTTCTTCATATCCAAGAGCAAGGGCGAATACCTGAGCAAGGTCGACCCCTCCCAGCGGCACACCATCCAGGAGTTCATCCTGGGAACCCGGTACTACATCCACTACTTCTACTCCCCCATCCGGTCTGCCGGGTACGCCCTCAGCAAGGGGACCCTGGAGATGCTGGGGATAGACCGGAGGGTCGAGAGCAACGCCGACGAGATCTTCAGGATCGGCTCGATGGACGAGCTGGAGGCGGCAGGGATATTTCCGAGCTTCGTCGTCACGGGGAACATCCCCCTCGTCCTGAGGGAATCGCTCCTCCCGAAGGCCTTCGATCTGGGGGAGAGGGTCGTCGAGGCATCTTTTGACCTATTCGGAGGGATGATAGGCCCCTTCTGCCTGGAGACGATCGTCACCGACGACCTGAAGTTCAAGGTCTTCGAGATCTCGGCGCGGATCGTCGCCGGAACCAACGTCTTCATCAGCGGCTCCCCTTACTCCGACCTGATCGAGAAGAATATATCCAACGGCAGAAGGATCGCCCAGGAGATCAGCCTCGCAAGAGATCAGGGGAGACTATCGGAGATCATAAGCTGAAAGGCAAAGGCTTATTATCTCCCCCCCGTCTGACTTTTTCTCTTGTATGGCAGGCCTCTTCGAAACTTACAAAGATGCTACCGCCCTCCAGTGCTCGTTCGTGGAGAAGCTGGGAAATCTAGACCTAGAGAGCGTAAACGGCTTCGCAGATTCGCTGGCGTCGTTTCTGAGCGAAAAAGATGAGAAGAACTTCGTCTACGGCCTCGCGGCGGGGAGGAGCGCCCTCTCCCTCTACAGCTTTCTCCAGCTCCTTTACAACCACTTCAACGCCTTCCCCTGCACCATGGAGGACCCGGTCCAGAAGCACTTCCGGCATACGAGAAAGAACCTGGGGATCGCCGTCTCGGGTTCCGGCGAGACCCCCTCCGTGAACAAGTACATCGAGGATATAATTGACCAGGGCGGGGATATCAGGCTGATCACCGCCAACGAGGAGGGGACGGCCCATCGGCTGGTGGAAGGCTACGAGAACGGCTCGGTCCTGGTGATCAAGGGGAAGACGAAGTACGACGAGGACATGACCAGGACATCAAAGCTCTCCCCCATGGGGACGGAGTTCGAGCTGGAGGTGCTGGCCTTTTTGAACGCCGTCTTCAAGGAGGTCCAGAGCAGGATCGATGGCGAGAGGGACGAGGCCTGCGAGAGCTACCTCTCCACCATAAAGGACTTTGCAAGCCAGTGCAAGCTCATCAATCGGGTGGACGAGGGAAACCTCAGCCGGTGGTTTGAGAGGCTCTTTCCGAGGAGCGGCAGGTACATCATAGGCGGAGTGGGAAGGTCGGGCCTCGTGGCGAGGGCCTTCGAGATGAGGTTCACCCACCTCAACAAGACCAGCTACTGGGAGAGGGACTTCAACACCCCGAGCTTTCAGATAGGCGACGTCTATGTCCCCATCACCGGCAGCGGTAACACCTACGAGTGCCTCGAAGGGGTCAAGAGCGCCTTCAAGAGGGGGGCGGACGTTCTGCCGATTACCACAAACACCTCGTCGGAGCTGGTGGAGCTGATGAGAGAGAAGGGGCGCGAAGACGACATCGTCTTCATACCCGTCTCCGAGGAGCACCTGGACCAGATCTGCGGGAGCCGGAGGACCACCAGCTGGCTCGTCTCGGAGTACAGCATGCACAGGTACCCGATATTCGAGATCAACGCCTCGATATTCACCAACAGCGTCGTCGCCGTGGGGTCCGAGTTCTTGGGGATCGAAGAGGCGGGGATGAAAAGGCTTCACGCATGAAAAGAATCGTCGCCGTCTCCGACACCCACTTAGAGCTGGCATCTGAGGTTCCTGACCGGCTCGTCGATCTGGCTGAAGGAGCCGACCTGATCCTTCACGCAGGGGACTTCGTCAGCAAAGAGGTCTACGAGGCCTTCTGCGACCTCGGTCCCCTGGAGGCGGTCTTCGGCAACTCAGACGATCCTGAGGTGAAGTCTCTCCTCCCCGAGAGGAGGGTCGTGGAGGTGGAGGATGTGAGGATCGGCCTCGTCCACAGGGCATCTTATTCCGCCGACCTCACCGGCGCTGACCTTTTGGCGAGGGAGATGGAGGTGGACGCCCTCGTCTTCGGCCACATCCACAGGCCTCTGGTAAAGCCTGGGAGCCGCCTCCTCATCTGTCCCGGAAGCCCCGCGGCGCCCCGCCTCTCGGCGCCATCGGTGGCCGAGATCGAGGTCGATGGCGGGGAGATGAGGGGCAGGATCATCTCCATGGGAAAGCCGGTCTGCAGCTACTTTCGGTACGCAGAGTCCCTGGCCGAGGGGTCGGCGAAGGGGAAAAAAGAGGGCTGAAAGATAGAGCTGGATCGGTTTTTTGATCGCCTTTCATCTTCTTTCCTATATCATCTCAGGCTCTCTCCCTCGTCACGATCCCGACGAAAGGCCTCCAGGTCGTCGATGGCGATCCAGCCCGAGCTTCCGGGCCCCTGGCTATCGCGATCCCTGACGACGAAGTAGACTGCTGTGACGTTGCCGAGGTCGAAGGCGGCGTCTCTGCAACCGGCCCCCTCCCCCTCGACGCAGCTGAAGTCCTCGTACCCCGCCCTCTGGAGGGCCCAGTCCGACAGAATGACGTCCCAGGATCGGCCATAGATCGTCCCCCCCGCGTCTCTCAGCCAGATCTCCAGACCGTTGGAGGTTTCGCTCCCTCTGCAGAAGAACTTGAGGCCGTCGGTTCCGGCCAGGTTCAGTCCGCCAGTTCCGCTCTTCGGAGAGACCGTCTTGGTGATGCCGACCCACCCACGGGGAACCAGATCGTAGGATATTCTGGTGGCGTTCTCCTCGACCCCGGCGACGACCTTTATATCCTGGACGACGGAGCCCTTGCCGTCCTCGCTGGTGCTCCAGCCTCCCGCCATCGAGTCGATGAACTGGGACGGCAGGACCGCCACGTCGACGGAGGCCCTCGCCTCCCCGGCGAAGTTTCTGGCGGCGAGGGTGAAGGTGACGTTCTCCTCTGGGACCAGGCTCATCTCGCCCCGGAGGGGGACATCGCCCACGCCCGGCTCGATCTCGGCCTCTCTCGCGTTGGCGATCGACCAGCTTAGGGCCACGGCCTCGCCCAGGTCCAGGATGGACCTGTTGGCCTCGAAGCGTTCGATCTCTGGCAGGGCCCGGGTGCCGAAGGTCCAGACCTGGCTTTCAGCCCTCTTATGGAGGCCGTTTTCGGCGACGACCTGCCAGAGGTAGACGGTATCAGGCAAAAGAGGCGTCGTGATGTTGAGGTGGAGGTTCTCTCTTCTCCGGCCTCCGCTCGTCGTCCCTACGGCCCTCATATCCTCCTCAGAGGTGCCGAGGAGGAGTTGGTAGCCGATCCTGGAGTTCGGGTCGAGCCCTGCCGACGAGAGGACGGGGGTTTTGGGGGCTCCGCCGACCCACCAGAGGGGGGGCGTAAGGCCGATGCTGGAGGTGTTGTCCATGGGGCAGGGCGTATCGGGCTCGTAGGGCCCCGGCGCCAGGGCATAGATGATCAGCAACGCCGCCAGGAGAGCGAGGAGCACCAATAGGCCAGTCTTCGACCTTCTCCTGCGGAAGAGATCGTCCGCCCGCTCGGCGGCGGCCATCAACGCCTCAAATAAGTCGTCTAACAGCTCGGCCATCCCTCATCCTCCGTCCTGACCATCGGCAGGTATATCGAAACCCGGTCGGCCTCGAAGAGGTATATAC
>Ga0209609_10001514_pt1 | contig 13424 bp, 13 predicted proteins | sample LakKivw325mmetaG_FD_184136 | JGI IMG/M metagenome (GOLD analysis project Ga0209609, IMG submission 184136) | Anoxic lake water microbial communities from Lake Kivu, Rwanda to study Microbial Dark Matter (Phase II) - Lake Kivu water 325m metaG... | ecosystem: Environmental > Aquatic > Freshwater...
TACTTAGGCACCGCTTCAATGGTCTGTCCTTTTTTTATTTTCACGATCGCCTTGCGAAATCCGGGCTCAAAAAATATCCCGCGGCGATTGCGGCGGCGTCTTCCCGGCACGTTAATCACATTCACGCTCAACACGTTCACGCCATAATAAGCTTCCGCGGCGGCGACAATTTCTTTTTTGCCCGCGGTTTTGGCGACTCGGAAAATATATTGATCGTTATCGGCCAAACTTGCCGCCTTTTCGGTGATATGCGCGCCCGACAAAACCCGCCCCGCCAACGCCGCCGATTTTTTCGGGGGTTTGGCGGCGCTTTTGCTTTTCTCAACCGCCGGCAACGCTTTTTTCTTTTCATCGCTTGCCGCGGCTTTCGGCGCCTTTTTGGCTTCTTTTTTGAAAATGTCGGTAATGGCCATGTTCCAAGTTAAAAATTAAAAATGAAAAAATAAAAATTATTTTTTGGCAACTTGTTTTTTCACAGACGGTTTTCTTTCGGATTTTTCTTGTTTTTCGGATTTTTTTTCACTCTTTTCGTTTTCGGCGCCGGCAATGATATTCTCCATCGCTTTAACCGCGCCAACCGGCATCAAAAGGCACTTGGCATTCAACAGATCAAGGGCGTTTAATTTTGCCGCTTCAATCGTTTCGGCGCCGGCAATGTTTCTTCCCGACAAAACGGCATTTTTTTCAAATTCGGGCAGAGCAATCAAAATTTTTCCGCTTTTGAAATTTTCATTCACCCTCTTGGCCGCTTCCAATATCTGAGTCATGGCTTTGGTTTTGGGCGCGTCAAACTCAATTTTATCAATCAGCACTATCATGCCGCCGGAAGCTTTTGCCGACAACACCATCGCCATCGCCTTGCGGCGCATCTTTCTGTTTATCTTGCCGCCATAAATCTTGTCTTTGCGCGGACCGAAAACCACGCCGCCGTGCCGCCAAATGGGCGATCTGGTGGAACCATGCCGCGACCGTCCGGCGCCTTTTTGCCGCCAGGGCTTTTTGCCGCCGCCGCTCACTTCTCCTCTGTCCTTGGCATGCGCCGTTCCCTGCCGGCGATTGGCCGCTTGTGTCACCGCCACTTGATACACCAAATCAGGGTTCATCTTAACCTCAAAAAGATTTTTAGGCAAATCCAATGTCCCCGTTTTTTCTCCTTTTTGATTATAAATGGCGGCTTCCATGTTTCAAATTTAAAATTTAAATATCAAAATTAAAAATTAAGGAATAGTTATTCACATCACACCATGATCCCGCACTGGTGATGGGAATCATTGAAATCATTTGATTCCTTAATTTTCGCACTTTTAGTGCGGTTTCTAAATGTGATTTCAATATATATCGTTGAAATTTTTTGAAAAAAATTTCAACTCAAAACTTTTTCATTTTTCATTTTTAATTTTTAATTTCCGTGATTTCCAACAACGTTCCTTTGTTGCCCGGCACCGCGCCTTTAAGCGCGATTAAATTATTTTTGGCATCTATTTTGGCAATCTTCAAATTTTTAACGGTCACGCAATCCTGCCCCATTCTTCCCGGCATTTTTTTGCCCTTGCGAATGGACGCCTCGCCCATCCCCACCGATCCCAACGTGCGCAATTCGTGCTTGGTGCCATGAGTGCAGGTTTGCTGGCCTTTAAACCCGTGCCGCTTAACCGCCCCCTGAAATCCCTTTCCCTTTGAAATGCCGGCAACTTTCACCTTCTGACCCTCTTGAAAATTTTTCACTTCCAGCACATCTCCGGTTTTAATCTCCTCGTCGGCGCCAATTTCAAATTCCCGCAAAAACCGAAACGGTTTTTTGGCGCGGCTTTTTTTGATCCTTTTTTGCTCAAGCGCCTCAAAACCAATCTGCGCCGCGAAATACCCCTCCTTTTGGGCGGTTTTAACCTGCGCCACCGTGCAAGGTCCGGCTTGCACCAGCGTCACCGGAACCTTTTTGCCGTCGGACATAAAAATTTCCGTCATTCCGATTTTTTTTCCCAAAATAAATTTCATGGTTTTTTGAAGCAATAGAAAACCGGGCGTAGCCCGGATTCTCAAACGGCTATCTTGCAATTCTTGAAATTATAACTGATTGCGAAAATCAACGCGAAACTACATCTTGATCTCAATATCCACTCCCGCCGGCAAAGTAAGGTTGCGCAACGAATCAATAATCTTGGGCGTCGGATTCATAATATCCAGCAAGCGCTTGTGCACCCTGATTTCAAACTGCTCCCGCGCGTCTTTGTGGACGAAAGTGGAGCGATTGACCGTATATTTGCGGATCTCAATCGGCAGAGGAATCGGACCAAAAATTTCGGCGCCATAGCGATTGACGGTTTCAATGATCTGCTTGGTGCAATTGTCAATCACCTTGTGATCATAGGCGCGCAATTTGATCCTCAACTTGGGTCGAGCGATTTCTTTTTCTTTAATTTTCTTGATAGTCGCGGTTGCCATCTTGCTGGTTTTGAATTCCTTTTTCCATCCTTGATAATGGCGCTTTGGAATTGCTTTTTAATTTACTTGATTCGTTTTGTTGATTTATGAAATTTTGCCGGTTATTTGACAATCTTGGTTACCACTCCCGCGCCCACGGTCTTGCCGCCTTCGCGAATGGCAAACTTTGATTTTTCCTCCAGCGCGATGGGGCTAATCAATTTCACATTGAAAGTCACCGTGTCGCCAGGCATCACCATCTCTACACCGGGATTGAGCGTCACCTCGCCGGTAACATCGCAAGTTCTCACGTAAAATTGAGGCTTGTAGCCCGAGAAAAACGGCGTGTGGCGGCCTCCTTCCTCTTTGGTCAAAATGTAGACTTCGGAAGTGAACTCCGTGTGCGGCGTGATTGAGCCGGTTTTTGCCAGCACCTGGCCGCGCTCCACATCTTCTTTTTTCAAGCCGCGCAACAAAACTCCCACGTTGTCGCCCGCGCGTCCTTCATCCAAAATTTTCTGGAACATCTCAATTGACACCGCCGTGGTTTTTTGCGTCGGGCGAAGACCGACAATTTCAATCTCTTCGTTGGCTTTCACAATTCCCCGTTCAATTCTTCCCGTCGCCACCGTGCCGCGGCCGGCAATGGAAAACACGTCTTCCACCGCCATTAAGAAAGGCTTGTCGGTGTCGCGCACGGGCTCGGGAATGTATTCATCAACTTTGTTCATCAATTCAATCACCGCTTTTACCGCTTCGTCATCGGCGCTCTTGCCGTTCAGCGCTTTCAACGCCGAACCGCGCACGAACGGAATTTCATCGCCCGGGAAATGATATTTTTTCAACAATTCGCGCACTTCGGATTCCACCAAATCAATCATTTCCGGATCGTCCACCTGGTCGCATTTGTTCAAAAACACCACCATCGTCGGCAAACCGACTTGATGCGCCAACAAAATGTGTTCGCGGGTTTGCGGCATGGCGCCGTCTGCCGCCGACACCACCAAAATCCCTCCGTCCATTTGCGCCGCGCCGGTGATCATATTTTTGATATAGTCGGCATGCCCCGGACAATCAATGTGGGCATAGTGGCGCTTGTCGGTTTCATATTCCAAGTGCGCGATGTTAATGGTCACGCCGCGCTGTTTTTCTTCAGGCGCCGAATCAATTTGGTCAATTGATTTCATCGCCACTTTATTGCCCTTCAAACCCAGAGAATGCAAAATCGCCGCGCTCAATGTGGTTTTCCCATGGTCAACGTGGCCAATGGTGCCGATGTTAAGGTGGACTTTGCCCCGAACAAATTTTTCTTTTTCCGCCATAGTTTTTTAGTTATATTTATTTTTAGGTTTAAAAAATAAAGCAAATGACAACAACTATATATTACTCATTTTTGAATAAAAGTCAAATGTTTCAAATTTAAAACTAAAAATGAAAAAGTAAAAACCGAAATTTAAATTTCAAATTTTTTAAATTCAGTTTTTTTGTTTTTAATTTTAGATTGTCGTTTTTAGATTTTCAATTTTAATTTTTAATTACTTCCTCTTTCCCGAGGAAATTTCTTGCGCCACATTGGCCGGCACCTCTTCATAGTGATCAAACTCCATCGTAAACGTTCCCCGTCCCTGAGTGAGCGACCGCAAATTCGTGGCATAGCCAAACATTTCCGAAAGCGGGACTTTGACATCAATAACCTTTGATTCCATTTGATCTTGGGTTTCCTCAATGCGGCCGCGGCGCGAAGACAGATCGCCGATCACATCGCCGAAAAATTCCTGGGGTATCGTCACTTCCAGTTTCATTATCGGTTCCAGTAAAATCGGATTGGCTTTTCTGGCCGCCGCTTGCAACGCCATTGAACCGGCGATTTTAAACGCCATTTCCGAAGAATCAACTTCATGAAATGAGCCGTCATATAAAGTGGCTTTCAAATCCACCATCGGATAGCCCGCCACCACGCCTTTTTCCATCGCTTCTTCAATCCCCTTGCGCGCGGGATTGATATATTCGCGGGGAATCACGCCGCCCTTGATTTCATCCACAAATTCAAAACCAGCGCCCCGTTCTTTGGGTTCAACGCGAATATGGACATCGCCATATTGTCCGCGGCCCCCCGATTGCTTGATGAATTTTCCTTGCGCTTCGGCGTTAATTTTAATGGTTTCTTTGTAGGCAACCTGCGGACGACCCACATCGGCCTCCACTTTAAATTCACGCTTCATCCGATCCACGATAATATCTAAATGCAACTCGCCCATCCCGCCGATAATCGTTTCTCCGGTTTCAGTGTCGGTCTTGACGCGAAAAGTCGGATCTTCATCGGAAAGTTTTTTGAGCGCGATGCCCATTTTTTCCTGGTCGGCTTTGGTTTTGGGCTCAATGCGAATGTCAATCACCGGTTCCGGGAAAGTGATTTTTTCCAAAACCACGGGATGATCTTCATCGCACAAAGTATGTCCGGTAAAAGTGCTTTTCAGCCCCACGGTGGCGGCAATGTCTCCCGCCCGCACCTCGTCAATTTCTTTGCGATCATTGGAATACATCCGCAACAAGCGGCCGATCCGTTCTTTTTCGCCGGTGGTGGTGTTTAAAACATAAGACCCCTTTTTCAACAGGCCCGAATAGACGCGAAAAAAAGTGAGCGTTCCCACATAGGGATCGGTTGCCACCTTAAACGCCAGCGCCGTGAACGGCTCATTGTCGTCCGGACCGCGCAAAATCTCCCCCTCGCCGCGCAACTCCATTCCTTTCACGGGCGGCAAATCCAGCGGGCTGGGCAGATAATAACAAACCGCGTCCAACACCGGCTGCACGCCGGTATTTTTTAACGATGATCCGTAAAAAACCGGAATTATATTCCCCTTGATTGTCGCCGCGCGCAACACGCGCCGCAAATCATCAATTGCGATTTCTTCGCCGCCCAAATATTTGTTCATTAATTCCTCGTCTTCGGCAACGATTTTTTCCACCAGCTTGGCGCGCCAATCCTTGGCGGCTTCCAACATTTCGACAGGAATTTCTTCCTCCGTCACCTCGTGTCCGTTATTGCCCCGAAAACGCACCGCCTTCATTTTGAGCAGATCAATCACGCCGTCCAATTTATCTTCTTCCCCGATGGGAATGTTGGCGGCAACCGCGTTGGGATTTAATTTTTTCCAAATTGATTGCAAACTGCGCTCAAAGCTGGCGCCAATGCGATCCATTTTGTTGATAAAGCAAATACGCGGCACAGAATATTTATCAGCCTGGCGCCAGACGGTTTCGGATTGCGGCTGAACGCCCGCCACGCCGTCAAACACCACCACCGCGCCATCCAAAACGCGCAAGGCGCGCTGCACCTCGGCGGTGAAATCAATGTGTCCGGGCGTGTCAATGATATTGAATTGATGTTGATTGGTTTTTTCCTTGGTTAAATATTCTCCCGGCGACCAAAAACAGGTTGTGGCCGCGGAGGTGATGGTGATTCCCCGCTCCCGCTCCTGCGCCATCCAATCCATAATCGCCGCGCCTTCATGCACCTCGCCGATTTTGTGGGATAATCCGGTGTAAAACAAAATCCGCTCGGAAGTGGTGGTCTTGCCGGCATCAATGTGGGCGATCACGCCGAAATTGCGATATTTTTCCAATGGAGCTTGCCTTGCCATAAAAAAATAATTTTCAAACAACAAGCACCAAATTCCAAATAATATTCAATTTTCAAACCTCAAAGAAAAGCATCTTTGATTATTGTTCATTGGTAATTGAATTTTATTTGAAGCTTGGTGCTTGGTTTCTTGGAATTTAAAATTAGAATCTGAAGTGAGCGAAGGCGCGGTTGGCCTCGGCCATACGATGCGTGTCCTCTTTCTTTTTGATGACCGCCCCGGTGTTATTGGCAGCGCCGATCAATTCCTCAGCCAGCTTAACTTTCATTGGCTGTCCCTTCTTTTTGCGAGCGGTGCTCAACATCCAGCGCACCGCCAGCGCGGTGCCGCGTTCCTTTACCACCGGCTTGGGCACCTGATAGGTCGCGCCGCCCACCCGTTGGGACTTGACCTCCAACAGCGGACGCGCGTTTTCCATGGCTAAATCAAAAACTTCCAGCGGTTCTTTGCCGGTTTTTTCCTTGATGATTTCCAACGCGCCGTAAACGATCTTTTTGGCAGTGTTTTTCTTGCCCCGCTTCATAATGTGGTTAATAATCTGCGCGATCGCCACATTGTTATAGACCGCGTCCGGAGCGATTTCTCTTTTGGTGATTTTTCCTCTAGGCATCTTTCAAATTCAAAATTTAAATATCAAAATGAAAAATTTTGGAGTTGAAATTTTTTTTTCAAAAAATTTCAACGATATATATTATTCCTTAATTTTGATTTTTGATTTTTGATTTTTTAATTTATTTATTTGGGTTTCTTCACGCCGTATTTCGATCTTTCTTGCTTGCGCTTCTCCACTCCCGCGCAATCCAGCCGTCCGCGCACCACGTGATAGCGCACGCCCGGCAAATCTTTCACCCGACCGCCGCGAATCATCACCACCGAGTGCTCCTGCAATTTGTGACCTTCGCCGGGGATATAGGCGGTCACTTCCATTCCGTTGGTGAGCTTCACCCGCGCGACTTTCCGCAAGGCGGAATTCGGTTTTTTGGGCGTGGCGGTGAAAACTTTGGTGCAAATGCCGCGCTTAAACGGCGACGGGTAATCGCGCGGCCGGTTTTTCAGCGCGTTGAAACCAAAAGACATCGCCGGCGCTTTGGTTTTATGCGTCCGCTTGGCGCGTTTTGTTTTAATCAGTTGATGAATTGTCGACATGAGATTTCGTAGGGGCGAATGATTATTCGCCCGTTTCTTATCAAAATTAAACGCAAAATAAAACTTGTTTGGTTTTTAATCCAAACAAACTATTCCTATCACAAAAAAAAATAAAAGTCAAACTCAACCATCGCAACCAAGCACACAAAATCATTTGCCGCCAAAAAAGCGCGCCGATATTGTAAAAATCAGAGGATTAGACCCTCTAAAAAATTATTAACACGCAAAGTCGCGATTAAAGGATATATTTGCAAGAGGGAACAAATGCTAATATCATTCTGTCCCAATGAATAGCTGCGCCCCACCCGCCAAAGATCAAAACAATGGGACGCCGGTGATGATTTGATACAAAAACGCGACGATTGGCCAAATAATCGGCAGGAAAAAGAAAATCAATATCAACAGAAGAACAAAGCCGTATTTTTGCAAAAATATCTTGAAGTCGTTTTGCGACGGCGGCAAAAACGCAAACAAAACATGCGAGCCGTCCAGCGGCGGAATGGGGATCATATTAAAAACCGCCAGCACCAAATTGATAATCACCACCGATTGCGCCAAAGCGTAAAAATTCATGGCGGCCATTCCCGAAACATCCGGCCAAAAACGCAAGATCATCCCAAAAATCAACGCTAATGCCAAATTTGCCGCCGCGCCCGCCGCCGCCACTTTGGCATCGCCCCACCTTTTATCGCGAAAATTCATGGGATTTACCGGCACGGGCTTTGCCCAACCAAAAAGAAATGGCGAATTGGCAATCACCAAAAACGCCGGCACCAGCACCGAACCGACCCAATCCAAATGTTTTAACGGATTTAGCGTCAAACGCCCCGCGAATTTGGCGGTGGGATCGCCCTGCGCCAACGCCGCCGAACCGTGCGCCACTTCGTGAACCACCACCGAAAAGACCAACGCAATGATTAAAAATAACATTGAAATTAATTCCATGTTTAAAATTGAAAATTAAAATTCAAAAATTAAAAACCGATAATTCGCATTAAATAATCTTTAATTTTTAATTTTCGTTTTTACTTTTTCATTCTCATTTTTTAATTTTTGTATTCTAGCATTTATCGCGCCTCTTGCCAATCGGCAAAAAATATCCTATGATTAGCCCGTCAGTAAAATAATAATTCCTGTGATTATATGATTAAATGATTATATGATTACATGATTAAATGATTTCATGTCCAAAATTTGCGAACTTTGCGAAAAAAAAGGGATGATCGCGATTAAAAGGGTGCGCTTGCGGGCAACCAAATTCAATCCCACGACCCGGCGCAAACAACAGCCGAACTTGCAATCAATCACCTTGCCGACCGGCGAAAAAGTCAAGGCCTGCGCCAAATGCATCAAAACCCTGCACAAAACGCGCGTTAAATAATCCGTTTTAAAACGGATTGTTTAAAATCCCAAATTCTAATATCTAAATTCCAAACAAATCCAAATTTCAAATATTTTTTCAAGTTTTTAAACTCAAAACAGGGCTTTCGTTTCATATTTTTATATTTTGATTTTGAATTTATTTAGGATTTAGAGTTTAGGATTTGGGATTTCCCCCGCCTTTGGCGGGGGCGGCGGAGCGTAGTATAACGGTAGTATTTACCCTTGGGGTGGGTAAGACCCGGGTTCAATTCCCGGCGTTCCGACCAGGAATAGCGAATGAGTTGTGAGTTGATGAAATCAAAAAACGCCCGAATGTAGCGAGGGGCGTTTTTTGTTGGTTTGCCGCTTAACGGGGTCTGTTGCCAAATTAGGTTCAACTGCAATTTCCATATTTCGGCTGCGAAAAATTCATCGCTCGTCGGCAGATTTAGCTTAAATATGCCTCCTCGCTCTTCATTTTTCTCGCTCAAAATCTGAAAATTTCGTTCTGAACCTAATTTGGCAACAGACGCTAACGAACTCACATCAAGGCGTGGCCGAATAAATAATAAACCCCTAGAAGGATGAAGACCAGCGCCGCCGCCAGGTTAAAAAAGATGATAAAGCGGGGCGAAACAATTTTTATTTTCAATGTGGCAACCGCGACGGCAAAAATAACAAATTCATCAAGCAAATAGAGAAACATATAAATTCCGATATAGATAATGGATAAGGAAAGCGGCGTGCCGGTTTCAACCAAAATTCCGGCGAACAGCACCGGCAAAAACGCCGAACAAGGAAACTCTATTATCGTGACGGCAACGGCAAACAACGCCACCGCGCCCAGCATTATGGGCATTCCGGATTTTTTTTGAAAAATTTTCTGAATCTTGGGAGTGAGGCGCGACATAAAATTGTTGGATTGGCAAACCGGCCCGCTTTGGCGCGTTTTTTGAAATTCTTTGAGCAAATAAATGCCGCCGGCAAGCGCCAGCGCGCCAATTAACATTTCCATGCTTCTCACATAGGGCGCGATCAAAGAAAATATTTGATGCCACGCGAACACCAAAAGTCCGTAAATAATTGCAGTGACTAAAATGAAAGTGCCGCCCAGCAAAATGATTTTTTGGCGCGAACGAAAGATCATCGCCATTCCCAAAATAACAATCAACGCGCCCAAAGAACAAACATTAAATCCATCGGCAATCCCCAAAACCACCACCAGCGCCGGCAAAGAAAAATCCTTGGGATCAATTTTTCCAAAAATCGGCAAATCCAAAAGATTGCCATTGTTTTCTTTGCCGTCAAGCAAATAATCCGCGATCTCTTGTTCGGTTTGAGCGCCAAAACCGATAAAATAACGATCGCCGATAAAAATCGCCGGCACCAATCCCCGCTGGCTCAAAGGAACGCCGTATCTTTGATAAAATTCTTCGGCAAGCGCCGTGTTTTGCCCGATATCATGATTGTTCACCGTCAAATCCAATTTATTTTCTTGCTTGAATTCTTCAAAAAAAGTTTTGGCGTGAACGCAATGCGGGCAACCGGGCGCGGTGAAAATGTGCAATTCATTAATCTTGCCATCGGCAAAAACGCCGTTGCTCCAAAACAATAAAGCAAAAGCCAACCCCGCCAAAAATTTTTTAACGATTTTCATAATTTTAGAAATTCTCATCAAAACAATCACATTTTTCAGCGTAAAACAATCTTGGCAAAAAAACAATACCGGCCGAAGCCGCCGATTGCGCCGCCATCAAAAAAACCCTTTGTTGCAAGGATTTTTTTGGCAACCCTGCGAGGAAAAAGTAATCCCGAAATATAAGTGGGTGCCGAAGGTCTCGCCCGCGGGCGGGATCCATATCCGACTCCCCTAAAATATGTGTTGGAAAACTTTAGACCACAGGGTTATTCTGATTATACCCCGCCCAATATTGATGTCAAATTTTAATAAAAAAACCTCATCCCTTGACAAAATTATAATGTATAAATATCGCATGAGCAAAAATCGCGAGGGAGCAATAGTTGCTCTTTCATTGCTAGTGTTCGCAATATTGGCTATTTTTTTATTAAACTGCCATGCGAACACTCATGAGCCGGCAAAAGATCTTAACGAATGTCCATTAAAAATCAGCATAGAAACGTCAGTTGATCGATCTCTTGTCTGCGAAAAGCATACGCGTCTTGGGGGCGTAAGATCTTTGTGTATAGAAATATTCGGCGGAACAATATCCCTTTCAGCCAAAACGGGAAAAGAGAGCGCCGATGGTATATGGAAGATATATATAGACAACAGTTGCTTTCAATTAAGTGAGCCAACCGGAGACTGGGAACCATGCGGCTCTAATTTATGGGAACGATATGAGCCAAACAGAGATAAGACCACATTTTATTGGGGGAATATGTATGTCAATTGCGAGGCATGCACTGGCAATACTATTGGTTCTCAAATAAACAAATTCAGTGACGACTGGGACGCGCCTTACATCAAAGGCAGGGAAACAAAAATCAAGGTAATATCTCCCGATGGAACCGTATATAAGGGGATAATGCCGAAATTGCCACGGAAAACAGAATATCCTCCATGCGCCAAACCGCCTTGCACGACAACCGAAAAATATATTTGGCAAGGGCGGGAATGGCAACAAGCATGATAGGGGGAGCACCAGTTGCTTCCCTTTTATTTTAAAATATCAATAATTTTTTGGGGCAGGCGGCCTTCGAGGAGCAAAATATCGCCGGAAGAGAGGCGGTTTTTTAATATGTCGGCGATTTTTTGGGGACGGTCGCAAAAAATGATGTTTTCGGATTTCATCCCGGCGCTCAGCGCGCCGTTTTTAATTTCGCCGAAGCGGTCTTTGGCGGTGATAATCGCCAGATCGCAAACTGCGGCGATTTTTTTGCCGATTTCAAAATGGATTTTTTTTGACTCGCTCCCCAACTCAATCAAACACGGCATAATTATCGTTTTTTTACCTTTCCATAACTTTAAATAATCCAAATGTGCCATTACCCCGTCGGGATTTGCCGAATAAGTTGAATCAATAATGTTGATTTTCTGGCGAGGTTTGACCTCACCAGATTTTATTTTGAGATTGAAGGGGGTAAAGTTGGTTTGGTTGATGATCGCAACGGCGGCGGCAAAATCCATTCCCGCGGCAATCGCGCCGGCAATTGATAATATTATCGTGTCGACCATCCACAATCCCTGCGCGTTGGTATTTACGTCGATTTTTTGATCGCGATAATTGAGATCAAATGATAAGCCGTCTGTTGTTGTTTTGATGTTTGAGGCAAAAATATCTTTGCCGACAAAAATTATTTTTTCAGATTTTATTTTTTGTTTTTGCGAATCAAAATTATCGCGGACAAATTTGCTGTTGAAGTTTAAAATTGCCGCGCTATTTTGCCCAAAAATAGCGCGGCCGTTTTCAGGAATGGCTTCCAATAATTCAAATTTGGCGTCAATGATGTTTTTTTGTCCGCCAAAAACTCCCAGATGCTGTTGATTAATGCCGGTTAAGATGCCGATTTTGGGTTTGGCAATATCCGCGGTTTGCGCGATTTTGCCTTTGTGGACCGCCCCGATCTCGCCAACAAAGATTTGGTGTTCGGGTTTTAAATCGTTGATTATCGCAAGCGCTACGCCCATCTCCGTGTTTTGATTGGCTTGGGTTTTTAAAACTTTATATTTTTGCGACAAAATATGCGCCAGCAATTCTTTAACTCCGCTTTTGCCATAACTGCCGGTGATGCCAATCACCAATAAATCCGAGCGATTTTTAATTATTTGGCGCGCTTGATTGAGAATTTTATTTTTCCTCCAAATCGTGAGCGGTTGCAACCCCAAAACCACCAACCCGATAATCAGCGGCAACAAAATATCAATTGCCAACAAGCAAAACGCGCCGAACGCCAAATCAAGCAAACTCATTTCGCCCAAAAACACGGAAAATACCAAAAAACCCAGACCAAAAACCGCCAAATGAGCCGCGGCGATTAAAAGCACTGATTTTTGCGTCAATTTCGGATGAATCAGGTTGCGGCGCAAAATTCCCCAAACACCGCGCGCGCCTTGCAAAAAAAACAATCCCGCCGCCAACAAAATAAAAATCCCGATTTTTTGCGCCCAAAAATAATAAATCGCGCCAAAAATCAACACCGCGATCTTGGCGAAAAAAAGAGGATTAACAAAAACGCTTTTACCCTTTTGCGTTTCAAAATGCGCCCAAAACCGCCCCCAATGATACTCTTTCAATTGCCACAAATAGAGCCAAAACAAAATCTGCCGGTGCATCGCCGGCATCCAAAATAAAAACAACGCCAGATAATAAAACAGATAAGGATAGGGCCAAAGTTCCATAGGATTCAATTACAAAATTTCCAATTACCAATTTCCAACAAATATTAAAATTTCAGAATATTAAAATTTTTTCATTTTTTAATTTTGGAATTTATTGGTCATTGGGAATTGGAAATTGGTCATTTCAAGAATTGAAAAATAATATTTTTCAATTCTTGAGTATGGGTGCGGTGCAGTTTGTGCCCCGCGCTGGGAATAGTGATGAGTTTTGAGTTGATGAGCCGACGAGAAATTTCGTACGCGTCGGCGAGCGGGGTTTCATTGTCTTTTTCGCCCCACACGATTAAAGTCGGCGCCTTGATTTGGCGCACACGCTCCAACGCGTCTTCTTTTGACACATTCTGAAAAATTTGCGCCATTATGCCTTGCGCCATCGCATAATCTTTTGATCCGCCAACTCGATAAACGGCTTTACGCAACAACGAGTATATTCCAAAGGGAATATATTTTTCCACGATCTTGCCTTGGGATAAAAATCTTGCGATTTTTTG
>Ga0209609_10001515_pt1 | contig 13424 bp, 13 predicted proteins | sample LakKivw325mmetaG_FD_184136 | JGI IMG/M metagenome (GOLD analysis project Ga0209609, IMG submission 184136) | Anoxic lake water microbial communities from Lake Kivu, Rwanda to study Microbial Dark Matter (Phase II) - Lake Kivu water 325m metaG... | ecosystem: Environmental > Aquatic > Freshwater...
CCGGCGGCGATCAATAAAATCGCGGCGATTTTTTGCGCCAGATCCGCCGAAGCAAGCCGCGCGCCAAAAATTTTCGGCCAACGGCGGGACAATGCCAGCGAAAAAACAAAAATTAATCCGTATTGCACTCCCACCATGGCATTGATCACCGGCACATTAGCTTGCGGCGCCAAAGACACCGCAAAACTCTGCAACAAAAACGCGCCCGCGCCCAGCCCCTGCCCCAAAAAAAACAGCGGGTTGGGACGTCCTTGCGTTTGTTTTTTGGGCGCGAAAAATAATATTTCGCGCACCGACGGCGCCAACAAAAATGTCAACGCCGCGCCGGCGGAACCAAACGCCATCAACAAGAATCCTTCAAGAAATTTCATGCGCAGATAGACCAGTTTTGCCAAAACCACGTTGGCGGCAAAAAACAGCGGCGCGGCCAGAACAAAAAACGCCGCGCTTTTTTTGATCGCAACCCCCCGCGCCATCATCAGCCATCCGCCCGCGATCAGCAACAAAAATCCCGCCAATTCTTTTTGGCTCAATATCGCCGCGCCGCCAGAGACCGCCGCCATCAAGAAGAACACGCAAATCGGCGTCAAACTGCCCACCACCGGCACCACTCGCGCCGCTTCCAGCCGTTTTAGCGCCGAAAAATAGAAAAAACCGCCGTAAATTTGCGCGGCGCCGGCGGCAACCGCCAGCAAAAACACCGGCGGCGCGGGGTTGGCCCAAAAACCGAACGGCAACAGCAACAATGCCGCCGAACTCAAAATCCCTACATAAAAAGAGAAAATTTTGGGGTTGTCAATTTTTCCCGCCAACAAAAATTTATCAATCAGCGCCGTGGCCGCGAACAAAGAAAAAGCGGCCAGCGCCACAAAAAGCCACAACATGTTTCAAATTTAAAATTTAAAAATCAAAATGAAAAATGACAATGTAAAATTAAAAATTATTAAATCAATATTCCATCGGGAATTTTACCTTAACTTTACATTTTGATTTTTCAATTTTTAATTTAATCTTTTCTATCAAAGACGAGGTTTTTGATGTTGGCGACGCCCATTCTTTCGCCCTCAATAAATCCTTCCATCGCCGCTTCGGCCAAATAGCCGTTTTCCAGCCAATCGTCCAGCCATTGACCAATACAGCGTAAATTTCCCTGCTCTAATCCAAATCCGGATTTTAACAGCCAACTTTTATTGAAATCTTCTTGGGAGCCAATCGGCGGCGCCACGATAATCGGCACTCCCAGCGCCGAATAGAACGACAACTCGCTGGGCTTGGTCCACAAAATATCAGTTTGTCGCAACACCTTGTTAAAGCGATCAAAATATTTCTCAATTTTTGACTCAAACAACACTTCCAATCCAGTGACTTTATCGGCATCCAACCCCGCCGCGCGCGCGCCGTTTTCATAAAGGTATTTAACTTTTTCGTTAGCGCCCGCCGATAAAATCAGTTTTAATTTCCCCGCAATGATGCGATCCTTCATTTGGCGCAAAATCGCCAAGCCGATCTCCCCTTGCGCGCCGGCGCCGCCCGCGGAAAACATAATCGTCAGCGGCCGGCGCGTTTTTGCCGCCGCCGCGCACAAAGAATTGTTCACCAAGTCGCAATATTTGGAAAGATAAACATTTTGAGGGTCCAAATTCGCCAGCCGTTGCGCCAAATCAAGCTTGATAATATCATCATCGCGCTTGCCCGAATCGGAGAAAATATTTTTCTCGGGCAAAGGATAGCCGGTCAAAAAAATTCTTTTTTTGGGCACGCCATAGAGTTTTAACCGATCAACCACTCGCCGCGTGGGAGCGCAGTAGTTGATGCGGGTTTCCAGAGGATTTTTAGGCGCCCACTGGCGGCTGATGTCGGCATCGCAAACCACCAAATAGATTTCTTGCGAATAATCAAATTCTTCGGCCATAAACGCCGTGATGAAAAAAGTTGTTATCAGCGGCATCGGATTTTCTTCCAACCGCGCCACAAAATGCCTCCCCCATCCTTTTTTAATCAAGCCATAAGTGCGATTGGTCAAAAACGGCGGGCGCGACAAATCTTTCATCGGATAAAAATCCGCGATTTGCTGAAACAACCGATCATAAATCGCGAACGCTCCATGCCCCACAAGCGGAATGCGCTTGAATTTGGAGATCGCTTCATAGAAACGACGGCTTTCCTGCCAAATTTTTCGATCGCGCGCCGGAATCCCGTCGTAATCGTTGGCATTGATTACTTTCCCGCCGGGCGCCAACAAGCGCAACGCGTGCGCGGTGCGCTGATGTCCATAACCCATATTCACTCCCGCCACCCACGCTTCGCACTTAACTTGTTTTTTTTCTTTGTTATTTTTTTTGTCCGCCGCCATTAATAATTTTGTTATTTTCAAATTGTTTCCTCCCGCTTTTTATCATACCAGAAATTTCTTTCATATGCCAAAGCTCAAAAACAGGGGTTGAACCCCTGTAAATTTTGGTCGTCAAAAGGCGGGCGCAATGCCCGCCCCGTATTTTGACGATTTGATGATTATATGATTAGCCCCGCGTATGATTAAATAATTATATGGTTGCTAAAATCTTGGCAATCTCAACTTTTTGCGTCTCGTCGCTCAGATCGTCAAATCGGATAGTTTGATTTTCCTCTATTTATATCGGCTCGGATAAAAATTTCCACAAGGGAATGAATTTTATCGTTTGGCCATCTTTTTGCGATCGGCTATCCAAATCCCAGGTGATGATCGCCAAATCGGCGCCGGGAAATTTTTGACCGGCCAAAAACAGCGACTCGGTTTCCCGCGGCGCCAAGTCAGCCAAGCTTTCGGCAAAAGTAGTTTGATAAAGTTTTTCCACGCGGCCGTTTTTTGCCAACATAAAATCAACTTCGCGCCCTCGGTAATCCTTCCAAAAAAATATCTCCCAAAGCCCATTTTTGGCCTTTTTTCTTAACAGCTGCGAACAAACCGCCTGCTCCATCAAATGGCCCAAGTTTTGTGAAAACGCCGCGCCATAGCGGTGGGAAAAGAACGTGTCCACCGGATAAATTTTTTTGGCGGATTGCGATCTTTTCTTGACGCTGGACAATCCTGTTTCCAAGATTGAAATGAAATACGCGTTTTGCGCCGCGCGCAAATAATCAACCACCGTGGCCTTGCCGATTTTATGCCCCATGCTTTTCAGATTATCGGTGAATTTGGAATACGTGAAAAACCGGCTGTTTAGCGCCAGTTTCAGAAGATCGCGCAAAGCGTTTTTGTTTCTTATTTTTTCCCGGCCGATAATATCGCGCTGGACGAATGTTTGGTAATAATCGTCCAAAAGCATCGGCCGCAATCCTTCTTGCGCCAAAACAATTTCGGGCAAGCCGCCAAAGAACAAAAAATCGCGCAAAAGAAAAAACTTTTTCGCGGAGGCCAGCTTGGCAAAATTCTCGTTTTTGAATTTCAAATACTCTCGCCAACTCAATGGAAACATTTGCACATTGAGCGTCCGGCCGCGCAATTCCGTGGGAATTTCGGCCGAAGATAATTTTGATGAAGATCCGCTCAAAATCAAACGGTAATTGCCGGTTTCGTTTATCCGGCGCGCCCAGCGGCTCCAATCGGGAATTTCCTGAATTTCATCAATCAACAAAACCAAGGGCTTGTCCGGGCGCGACTCTTGCAAAACTTCCACCAATTGCGTCAAAACATATGTCTCTTTGGGCAATCTTTCATCCTCGCAATTGAAATAAACGCAATTTTCCTTGCCGTATTTTTTGGCGAAGTTGAACAAAGAAAAAGTTTTTCCCACGCGCCGAAAACCGGTTACCGCGATTATTTTTCTTAAATTGGGATCAAAATAATCGGCCAAATCGGTTTCCCGATCGCAAATTTGCGGCAATGCGCCATTTTGCCAACTTTCCACGATTTGGCGCAATAATTGTTTTATATTTGGTTCCATATAGAACAATAATAACAAATATCGTTCTATAAAGCAATAGCTATAGAACAATAAACTACGTCGGGGCAAAGCCCCCTGTTTTAAGTTAAGGGCGGGCGCAATGCCCGCCCGCATCCCTGGATTTGTCGGGAAAAAACTATGTTTTCGCCCGCGTTAAACGCAAAAAGGCGAATAATCATTCGCCTCTGCAAAATCCCTAAAAACTATTCAATCTCCGCCAAAATCTTGGCGATCTCGGCCTTCTGCGCGTCGTCGCCCCGGGTCTTTAAATAGGCGATATGCTCGTCAATCACCTTCTTGGCCGCCGCCTGCGCCGCGGTTTTGAAATTCTCGTCATTGGCGCGCGCTTTGGCAATCTTCTCCATCACCGCCTTTTTCTCCTCGTCGGATTTTTGCGCCGCGGCATTTAACTCGGACGCCTCGTCCTCGCTTAGAGTTTTCACCAACTCCGCCGCCACCGCCACCTGCTGAATCCCCGCCAAATCGTTTAGCGCGTCCTGCGCCTCCTTCTCGCTGAATTTGAGAACCGCATAAACCTCTTTTAAATTTTCTTGAATATTTTTATTTTCCATAATCATAAAATTTAATATTATTATTCTTTCAATCTGCCGGATTGACGTTATTTCCCTAATGTCCCCGCCCCACTATCATCTTTTTCCTGTTGTAATAATTCCCCTAACATTCTCTTTTTCCGTTCTTCCCACCCGCCAAGCCCAAAGCCAATAACAATAGCTCCCAGAAGCTTACCTGCAAAAGCAACTTTTTTCAAACATTAGTTCTTGATCATAGCTAATAAAACCAAAATCCGAAACACTCCTACCCAGCCAAGCAAACAAGTACATTATTAAAATACCTGACAGCACAATAGAATCTGGATGATTATTATAAAGTTCAACAAGGGCACCTTTTAATTGACTGGCCATTCCCCCGAAAACGGCAATGCTTTCCGGAGAAGCTCCCCCTTCCTTCATCTCTCAAACCCTTCCTGTAACCTCTTCATCAATTCTATCACCTAACGCTTCCAAATTAATCTCGCCTTGCTCTCCCTCCGCCGGTGGCGCTAAAACATCTTCAGTATTTTCCGCTGAAGGCCTTTCTGTCATTTCAACCTCCTCCGTATTATCCGGCATAGAAAGATTTTCCGGTTCTTTTCCTTCCATAAATTTCTTCAAAAATCTTATTATTTTGATTTTTGATGATTATATAAACTTCAATCCAAAATTTTATCCGCCCGCACAAGCAGGGCGGATTGATTTTTAAATTTTGAATTTCCTTTATAATACCCCCCCCCAACGCCCCGCGTCAATCAAAGTTATCCACAGCCGCAAAATTAGCTCAAGTTTAACCTTGCCCAATTCGCCAATATTTTCTTTTTCAGTTTTGCCATTTGGGAAGCGTTGATTGATAATTCTTTGACTTCCCGTTTGGATTTTAACAACTCAAAAAAAATCTTGTCATATTTTTGAAAATCATTATTTTTGACCGCGCGGCGATAATAATCCCAATCAAATTCGGGCAAGAACGCCAGCGAAAAAACATCTAACTCGTCTTTTTGCCCTTTGACCGAGCCGCGCCGCGCCTGCCACGCGAACAATTTGAGCAAAAACAGCAATTCCAATTTGGGCGCCAAAAATCCGTCTTTGATAATCGCGGTTTCTTTGATTTTGGCAATATCAACGCCCAACTCTGAATAATGTTGAAGGTAAATATCAACATCAAATTCTCCGGTTTTTATTTCATATTTTTTCAATCGCTCATTTTTAAAAACTTCATAATTTTCTTTCATTCTCGCTAGCGTTGAATAATCGGCAATAATATCAATATCCTTGGATTTCAGGCTTTTTGAATACAGAAACACCGCCCAACCGCCGATAAGAATGAAATCATATTTCTTTTTGAGTTGTTGCAAAAAAGCAAAACTTTTTTGCGTGATTATCTCGTGATAATATTGCGCGTTCATAATATTTTCTCTTTGAGAACGTTTAAAAAATCTTTGGCATACCAATCTCTTAGATTCCACAAATCGCAAAAGATTTGCGATTCGGGCGCGATGGCGCCAAAATCCGCCAGTCGCGGATCGCTTTTCAACACAAATAAATTATAATTCCCCTTTTGTTTGGGAAATCTTTTTTTGATTTCTTCAAGATTTTTGGCGTCGGCATACACATAGACCTTATCGTAATCCGCCGGAGATTGACCATATTTTTGCGCGTAGGCGCTGCACGCGCCAAAAACCGCGCCGGCAGGCATATTGCCTTCAATTTCCTTGGCGCCGGCGGCAATATTGGTTTTATAGATAATCTCTTTTTCAAAATTTCTTTGCGTCGCCCAAAGATATAATAATTTTTCGGCATCAACCAGCGAAAAGCCGCGCCCGCCGATCTTGACCGCCCCTTGCGCGCGGGGAATTTTGAGCGCGTTAAACACCGTGCTCAACGACACTTTCATATCATCGGCAATCTCTTTTTGCGTAAAATCAAAACGGCGGTCAACAATCGCTTTTTGCAGAATATAACGCCAAATTTGCTCTTTTTTGCTCATATTTTCTTTTTTTGCACCACTTTTATCGCCTCATTTCTATTATAATAGAAACTTACCTCCTGTCAAGCCCCTTCATTCTCATGATGACAAAAAGACGAGTTTTTCGCGTTCTTTGATTTTGCGCGCCAAAATCGTCAAAAGCGCGTAGGATAGCGCCAGCCAGAAGAAGCTAATTTGAAATTCCAGCTTGGCGCCGGGTAAATTGGCGAAAAGATCATTCACCGCCAATAAATATGACAACGCCAGCCACACGGGAAAAAACATTATCCAACCCATAATCGGATTTGCCGCGGCCAATGCCGCCAACGCAAATCCATAGATGGTGATAAACGCCACCAACGGCTCCACCAAAACATTGGCAAACAAGCCATAAGCAGAAGTGTAGCCAAAATTATAAATTAAAATCGGCAAAGTAAAAATTTGCGCGGCAATCGCCACCGCCAGACCTTGGCGAATGAATGTCGGATTTTGAGGAATGAATTTCAATTTTTTCTCAATCGGGCGAGCAAAGCAAATCATCCCCAACACCGCCAGAAATGACAATTGAAACCCCACATCAAAACGCAAAATCAGCGGATTTTGCCAAATCATTGCCGCGGCGGCAATTGCCACAATGCGCAAAGTGTCGCCGGGGCGGCCGATAATTTTGGTGAAAATCGCCAAACTGCCCATCACCGCCGCCCGCACCGCCGACGCGGGCAAGCCGATCATCGCCACAAACAGCCACACAAAAACAATCGCCGCCCAAAGCGCCTTTTGGCGCCACCATCCCAGCCAAATAAAAAACGGCGCGATAATCCCGGCCATAATCGTGACATGCGCGCCCGAAACCGCCGACAAATGACGCAGGCCGGAAACATTCAACTTTTCTTTCATCGCCGCGCCCAATCCGCTTTGATCTCCCAAAAGAATCGCGATCAACAGCGAATTTTGCGGCGCGGGCAAGCTTTCGCTCACCCCCCGCTTGAGCTGATGTTTTACCCACAACAACCCCGCGTAAATCGGATTGCCGTTATTTTCCGAAATCAACTCAATCTCCGGCCATCGCGCCATCGTGTAAATCCCGTCTTTTGCCAGATAGTTTTTATAGTCAAAGCCGGAAAAAGGCTGCGGCTCTTCCAATTTGGCGGTGAATTTTATTTTATCGCCATAAGCGTATTCCGGATAACGGCGCGCCAACACCAAAATTTTGCCGCGCGTCCCTTCCGGGCACAAAATAATTTGCTGGCTTGACTCGCCCAACACCGGATCAGCGGCGATAACTCCGGCAATTGCTGCCTCTTGGCCAATCAATCCGACCAAATCATTATCAATCGTTTTTTGCCACGCCACGTCAAACCGCCAAAAACCAAAAACAAATCCCGCCAAAAAAATCGCCGCCGCCACGACTTTATGCCGGCGCGCGGCAACGCCCGCCAAAAACAAAAAAACGGCACTCGCCGTAAAAACCCAAAACAAAAAAGATGAAATTGAAACTATTGACGACACCCCCACCCCGGCCATCATCGCCAAACAAGCACATAAAAACACCTGCGGATAAGGCATAATTATTTATTGCAATATTCCTCGTTGTAATAGCGCGCCAGGGGTTCTTCCCAGCCAAAACAGGTTTTAACCTCCGCCAATTTTTTGAACGCTTTGGCACAGTCCTTGTCGGCTTTGACAAACTCTAAAAGCAATGCCACGCAATCTTGGATAAATCCGCCCACGGTGCCGTCGGAATCGTCCACCCCGCCGGTGCATAATTTTTTGTCCAGCCGCAACAGCAAATCAATAATCAGTTTGGCAGTTTGCGGACTGGCCGGCAATTCGCTGATAACAGCCGACAAGCGATTGCTTCCTTCGGACAAAGAACCTTGATAGGCAAACCATTTTTTTGACGGTCCGCGCCAGGCTTTGATGTATTTTTGCGCCTCGCGAATTTTTTCTTTAACTTGCGCCAAATCCTTATCATCCAACTCGCCGGTTTTGCCGCAAAATGACACCTCGTTTTTTTGTTTTTTGTCGTCATCAGACAACGGCGCGCCGCGCAGGACCGCCCAAATCGCCAGCGCCACCATATGCTTGCAAAGAATATCTTGCTGCCCCACAAAACAATTGCAATGGCCGCGGTCATAATGCGTCTGGGAAACCGCCACGTCATAGGGTTGGGTGCCCAAAACCCGCGCGGTAAAACCAATATAAGATTCTTCCACCTCGCTCACTTTGCCGGCCTCATAAAGCCCCATCGCCCGCTCCCAAGTTTTTTTGCCTACTCCAAATTTAATTTTCTCCAAATCATATTGGGGAATCATATAAACATTTAATCAATAAATCATTTAACACGAAATTATAAAACCTGATGAACATTCCGACATTCTGCAGAATGTCGGAATGTTCGCTAATTATTGATTATTGCTTACAAATCGCGGAGGCGGACGGAAGGCACATAGGGTTTGATTTTGGCAAGGGCGGCAGTGAAAAATTCGTTGTCAAAGGGTTTTAGATTTTCAAATCTGGGATCAATGTTTCGCCCAGGTTTGAAATTCTGCAAAAAGTATTTAGGCGGCCGACCGAGAACGTCTTGGCCGATCCATTTTGCCATAATTTCAAAATCATCCGGAGTGTGAATTGTGGGCGCGCAAGTGGTGCGAAATTCAAAATCAACGGCGCTGTTCTTCAAAATCTTGATGCTTGTCTCAATATCATCCGCGCTCATTGACAGGGGTTCAACCCCTGTCAAATTGACAGGGGTTGAACCCCTGTCAATATCGGCAAAGAGCATGGCGTATCTTTCTTTGGGAAGCTTAATATCCATGGCAACATAGTCAATTAATTTCCTATCAATCAACTCTTTTAGCATTTTGGGATTGGAGCCATTGGTATCCAGTTTCACCAAAAAACCCAAATCTTTTATTTTTTGACAAAACTCGGACAAATCCGGATGCAATGTTGGCTCGCCGCCGCAGATGACCGCCCCCTCCAACAACCCCTGTTTGGTTCTCAAAAATTCCAAAATTTCCTCCTCCGGAATTTGCGGCTGTTGGACAATTAACTCCGGCAAAACCAGTTCTTTGGAATAGCACCACGGACAGCGGAAATTGCATCCCGCCGTAAAAACGGTGCATGCCACATGCCCCGGATAATCAATCAATGTTGTTTTTTGCAATCCGCAAATTTTCATGAAATTAAAAGCTTGAGTTGGAAAATAGCGTCTTTGCGCAAATTGGCCCTCACCCAATCTTTTTGCTTATTGTTTAATAATTCCCCCATTCCGGAAAGAATATCACTGTCAGCGGTTTTTTCCAGCGCCGCGACGCACTCTTCTATAAATAATTCAAATTTTTTACCGCTTATTTGCTCAATAATTTGTTTGTTTATCAACCAGTTATTTTTCAAGAAAAACCAAACATCGTAAATATCCCGATTGCATCTGTCCAGCCGATCAAGCATCGCCAGCAATTTATGCGCCGCCATATCCTCTTTAACCATAACTTTCATCGGAATACCCAAATAAAGCAAATTCTCGTAGCGTGCAATCGATGTGCGGCGGCTAATCTCAATTTTTATATTCTGTAACCCTGCTTGATAAGAGAGCAAAAAGAATAAAGTGTAATGCTTTTTGCGGACTTCTTTTATCTGTCCATAGAATGAAACAATATTCTTTATTTGTTCAAAAACAATTTCTTCTTTTTGCGAGTCAAGCAAGTTAAAATCTAAATCAACGGAAAAACGATTGAGCCCATAAAACAAATAAGCAGCTGTGCCGCCTTTAAAACCCAAAAACGGCGCGATTGCTTGATCGGCATAAATATCTTTTAGAATATCAACTAAATTTTTTTTATGAATCGCCTGATCAAGCATTATTTTTTTCCATTTTCTTGAAGACTTTTTCCATCCGCCGATTGCCCCTATAAATCGGCAAAATTTTTCTCGCTTTTTCCCAGTCAATGGGTGATAAATTGTCAAAATAATATTTTTTGTGCAAATAAAGCGTGTCTAAAAGCGCGCGCTCGGGAACGGCTATACTATAATTGCCTTTGTTTTCCACACCAAGACTATTGAGCAAAATTTCTTTTTTGATTTTTCTGAAACAATATTTTTGCCTGCCGCAAACAATTTCTTTTGACTGATAGGCGGCAACGAACACACAATCGTAATATTGAAATGTAATGCCGGCCGCGCCCAGCACGGTTTCAAAGCTGATATAGGCCGGAGTATAAATCCTGGTCGCCAATTCCAGACGATCGTAATTTTTGTCTTTGGAATAAATCCCGCGGCGAATATGATAAAGCTGACCGGTTTTAACATAATAATTCACCGCCGACATTGCCGCATTTTTGTTTTCACTGCCCCAAATCAAAAAAATGTCTTTGAAGGTGAAGACTGTTTGCGGACTGCGCAAAATTTTAGCGATTGATTTTTTTGCGTAATCTTCAATCATTTTGCAATATGTGAGTTAAAGATAAGAATTATTCTTATCTTTAACTTACAAAATACACGCCAACCTGTCAAACCAAAGTAAGAGACTCTTTTACTTCCATTTCCTATTACCGCTTTTGATCAGTCAAAAACACAAAAACTGACCCAACGTTAGCTTAAAGCTAACTTTCGGTTAGATTATAAACATCCAACCGAATTCAATCTGCATTCCGCCATCCAAAGATAAGAATTTTTCTTATCTTTAACCCTCGCTTCATTTCTCATTATACCCCGCCCGCCCCATTTAACCAAAAACCGCGCCAATTGGCGCGACTAATTTTCCCGCATTTTTTGCGACCGCAAAATTTGCGGGAAATTAATAGTGGTTATTTGATTTCATAAAATCCGGCCGAGTCAATCACCCCCTGCCGCATCCGCGACACGCACGGCAAAACCCCGCCGTTTTTATTCTTCCCGCATTTGCCGCAAGCGATAATCGCGCATTGATTTTTGCCGCATAAATCGCAGTTTATCGTTTCAAATCGATGCTCGCATTGCGTCCGCGCCGCTTGGCGAGATTTTTGGCTTTCTTCTTTTTTCTTTTTGCTTTCCAGATAGCGGTCAACCACTTGATCAATGGAAAAATCGGTAAGCGAAAAATCAGTCCCCGCGTTGGCAAATATCCGTTCCTGCTGGCGAATATACAACTCCGGATCCACCATATCGGTAAATCCCAAATCATAGAGCGCGATCATCGCTCGTTTTTGCGCCAAAAGATCGCCGCCAAAATAGTTTTTCAACAGCACCAACGAATAAAATCCCAGCGGCGCGTTGGCCGGCATTTCCCCCGAGGCCACCTTCTTTTGATAATTTTGCAAATAAAGAGTTATCCACCATCTCGGCAAATAAATTTTATTCACCTTCCCCGCCACCAAAAATTTCAAAAGCCGGATAAACCCCAGCGGCGATGGAAAAACCCTCCCCGCGTTATAATACAAATTCGTGGTCTTTGGATTAGCAAATGCACCTATGCCTTGCGCCAAATGCCTCAACGCAAAAGGACTATAAAAAATTTTCCAATGCCCCTTTGAAAAAACCAGCGCGGCTTCATTGATGGTTAAATCGTTGGAGCCCAAAATATTTTCTATCGCGCTTTTTGAATTTTCCGCCTCCACGATATCAATATCTTTCGGATGCAGACACAATTCATTTTTTAAAAAAGTCTTCTCTGTTTCTCTGTATTTGTTAATAATCGATTCCTTTAAATCATTTTTATTTGATAAAAAAACAAAAACCAAGTCAATATCATTTATCTTTTCTTCTATCTTCCATCGTTTTTCGTTTTTAAACCCGCCATAAACGCGCATTGCCGCCATCAAGCACAATTTTGCGATTCCGCCCTTGATCGCAATCCCTTTAATTTGCTCCAGCAAAGTTAAAACTCCCCTCACATTTTCGGGCAATAATTTTAAACACTTATCATCAAGCTCTACCGATTTTATTTGTGGCTGGTTATTGATCATAAAAATTTTATTTATTATATCATCCCCTTGAAGTAATAAAAAATAGAGGTGGAGCATGCCTCTATACTATCGCCGAGTCAGCACAATCGCGCCATTCTCGGCATGAAGTTCCTTATTCGGCTCGCTCCACCTAAATGCTCCGCAAGCCACAAGAACGGTTCTCTGCCCTTCGGTTTCTTTCCCGTCCACAATGAACGGGTTGTCGTAGATCGTCAGTATAAATCCCTTGTTGTAGAGAATTCTCTTGGCTTGCCTCATCACCTCATCCTTGACCTCAAGGAATTCTCTGAGAGGAGGAATCCTCCTATGGCGGGAAAACTCCAGCGTCCAGGAAAGCTTACCACCATCCTTGACTCGGAATGAATTCCCCGTAAAAGAGAATCCCTGTTGAAGAAGCTCGTCTGCCAGAGGCAGAGGTGAACATCTGCTCACTTTTTGCATCGCCACCTCCCCCAAAAACTGCTGGGCAGGCGGCCTATTCGGTCGCTCCATTCTGTCCTTGACGAGATCGGGGACAAGGAACTCCTTGTCCTTGTCGGTATTGATTTGGATAACGATCATCTGAACATCGTCTCCAATCTCCACCTTTTCTGTATACTCGTCCGTCTCAGCCGGCTCCCTTGCAGAAGGAAGCGTTCTAGTCTCTACTGCTTCGCTCATTTCCAATCACCCCTAACTAAAACTAAAATCTAAAATTTTCAATGTTTTGATTATACACCTTTTTGTTATTTTGTCAAGGGCAGCGGACAAAAACAAGCCCCGGCGAGTGGCCGGGGAAGCCGAATACAAGTTTGGGCGAGGTGAAACCTCGACGATTATCCCTCGGCATACTCGAGACAAGCAATCAAGGACTGACCTTAAATGAATACAAAAGCAAGTTTTAGCAAGGTCGCACCTCGCCGATTACAGCGAGGAACGACCTTGTAAATACCTAGGACAGGGTTTCCTTTTTGACTTTGTATTCTTTGCGGTCTTTATATTCTTGCTGTTTGCCCACATTGAATTGTTTCACCGGGCGCAAATAGCCCACCACGCG
>Ga0209609_10001518_pt1 | contig 13414 bp, 11 predicted proteins | sample LakKivw325mmetaG_FD_184136 | JGI IMG/M metagenome (GOLD analysis project Ga0209609, IMG submission 184136) | Anoxic lake water microbial communities from Lake Kivu, Rwanda to study Microbial Dark Matter (Phase II) - Lake Kivu water 325m metaG... | ecosystem: Environmental > Aquatic > Freshwater...
TTTATAATCTTTATTGAAAGGAGCAAAGAGAAAATAAAAATGTCTTTTATAAAAAATCGTAAACCATCATTAACAAAGGGAGGTAAAATGAAAAAAGCTGTTATAATTTTAGCAGTAGTATTGGCAGCAGCAGTGCTTGTCGCTGTTCCTCTTACAGGTTGTACTGCGGACCAGCAGGCAGCTGTGCAGGCAGCAGTTGCATCAGCAGTAGAATCTGCACAGGCAGCCGCACAGGGTGAGATTGATGCAGCAAAAGCTGAAGCACAGGCAGCAATGGCAGCAGCAGAGACCACTGCAGCTGAGACCGCTGCAGCAGAAGAAGGCGCATATCCTTATTATGAAAACCTTAAAGCAGTTGCCCAGAAAGGTGAAGCATATCCTGATGCACCAGCAACAGACCATACCCTGGCCTTCACCGACATTATGGGCGGTATCCCATTCTGTATTAATGTTTGGCAAAGTGTACAGGATAACTGGAAACTTGCCGGCGGAGATGCTAACAACCTTTATTATGCTGACAACCAGTATGATGCCACAATAGGACTTAAGAATGCTGATATTATACTGGCAAAGAATCCTGATGCATTGATTAACTTCCAGTTTGATTCAAAAGTAAACAGCATCATCTCAACAAAATTTGGCGCTGCAAACATACCAATTGTTACAGTTGACGTACCTTGTCCTAACGCACCTTTCATGGGATGCAATAACTTCAAGGTATCATATATGGCAGGCCTAAGGGCTGTTGAGGAAGTAGAATCTAAAGGCGGAATCGATATGCTGGATGCAATAGTACTTATGCAGTTCCCGGCAGGTGGCGAAGTACTTATGCTCAGGTCCGAAGGTTTCTACCAGGCATTTGTGGACAAATATGGCGCTGAAAAAATTGATCCTATAACAATCAGGGCTGATGGTGGGGCAGGTGAAGCTGAACAGGCTAATAAGGCCATGACAGATGTCCTCTCAAAGATACCTGATGCAGAATTTGTTGCAATGACTTCAATCAATGAAGAGACAATGAGCGGTTGCCTTGCAGCTATCCAGACAGCTGGCAGATGGGATCCTGAAAAATGGTTCATAATCACCATGGGTTGTGATGACGTTGGCAAGCAGCAGATACGTGATGGCCTGATTGACGGTGCAGTTGCATTCTTCCCGGAACATTATGGTGAGTACCTTGTTCCTGCAGCACTGGCACTGATGATTGGCGAACCGGTTCCTCCGTTCATGTATGTAGAGAACCAGATTATAACCAAAGACAATATTGATGAATGGTATCCACTGTAAGAAAAAATGGAAAAGCTTTATAAATCAAGCTTGAATTATTAAAAAATTGGGGAGACTAAGTGATTTCCTTAGTTTCCCCAATTTCATTTACCAGGTGGTGATAAAGTGTCAGAAACAAATGGCATAGTTTTAAAGATGGATAATATAACAAAGACCTTCCCCGGTGTGGTAGCGCTTGATGAAGTATCAATAGACCTTAAAAAAGGAGAAGTACTTGGAATCCTTGGGGAAAACGGGGCAGGCAAATCAACCCTTATTAAAATACTTGCAGGCAACTACATAAAAGACAGCGGAGACATCTATGTAGATGGCCAGAAGTTTGAGATTAAGGGCCCTGCTGAGGCTACCGCTTCAGGCATCAGGGTGATATACCAGGAACTAAACACATTAAACAACCTGACAGTAGCAGAAAACATATTTGTAGGCGAGCAGCTGGTCAAAGGGCCGTTCAGGACCGTTGACTGGAAGGCAATGATAAAAAAGGCACTTGAGCTGCTGGACAGCTTAAATGTAGTGCTTGACCCCAATGCAATAATAGGAGACCTTAGCGTATCAGAAAAGCAGATAGTAGAGATTGCAAAGGCAATATCACAGGAAGCAAAAATACTTGTAATGGATGAGCCCACTGCAGCCCTTTCTGCAGAGGAGACCCAGTCATTATTTAAAATAATTGCGAATCTAAAATCAAGGGGAGTATCAATAATATATATATCCCACAGGCTAAAAGAGATATTTGAGATAACAGACAGGGTAACTGTTCTTCGTGACGGAAAAAAAGTGGCAACGCTTGCTACAAAAGACACAAATGCAAACAAGCTTGTTGAGCTTATGGTGGGCCGCGACATAAAGGACATGTACCCCAAAAGAAAAGTGCCCATAGGAGATGTTGTCATGCAGGTAGAAAACCTCTCAGCTGATGGTTTTACAGATGTCAGCTTTGAGCTAAGAAAAGGGGAAATCCTTGGAATATTTGGACTGCTTGGCTCAGGAAGGACATCTCTTGTAAAGGCATTATTCGGGGCAAACAAGATAAAGTCAGGCAGTGTAAAGATAAACGGAAAAGCAGCAAACTTAAAGAGCCCGAATGCTGCAAGAAACCAGAAAATAGGCCTTGTACCCCTTGACAGAAAAGTAGAGGGACTTGCCCTTATCATGGGCGTAAAGCAAAACATAACGCTAGCCAATATCGAAGACATCGGAAAAAGCTTTTTAATATCTAAGGCAACTGAGCGAAACAAAGCCGAAAACTGGGTAAAGGAAGTGGGCATAAAGACTCCCACTATAGAGCAGGAGGTAAACAGCCTGTCTGGCGGTAACCAGCAGAAAGTCGTTCTTGCAAAGTGGCTTGAGAGCGGCTCGCAGATAATAATACTAAATGAGCCCACAAGGGGAATAGACGTAGGGGCAAAAATTGAGATATATAAGCTTATGCAGGACTTATGCGAGAAGGGCTCATCAGTCATTATGATAAGCTCGGAGCTACCGGAGATAATGTCTATTGCAGACAGGATAATAGTCATGAGCAAGGGCCGCTTTAATGGCCAGTACCAAAGAGAAGATGCAACAGAAGAGGGCCTTCTTGCATCGGCTTGTCTATAAATACTTTAAGGGGGCAGGATATATATGGCAGATATAAAAACAACTACTGCGGCAGCAGGCAAAAAACAAAGGCTAAATAATACCGCAATTCTCTTTATTATCCTTATTGTACTCTTTTGTGTCTTCTCATATGTGGGAAGGCCGTTTTTCTTTTCCAGGCTAAACTTAATACCCATGCTAAACAACCTGTCCTTTATAGGAATAATAGCAGCAGTTCTTACCATGGTTATGGTATCAGGAGAGATTGACTTTTCAATCGGTGGCAATGTGGGACTGACCGCCTGCCTTACAGCCCTCCTTTTATCAAAGGGGCTTCCCGGCTGGCTTGTTGTAATCATAGCACTTGCTGCAGGGGCTGTAATGGGCTCATTTAACGGCATGCTTGTAACAATAGTAGGTGTAAACTCAATTATTGCTACAATTGGCACCATGTTTATATGGCGCGGAATCGGCTATACCTTAACAAACGGCGAGTCAATACTTGCCATGAACCCTGTAATAGACTACATAGGGCGCGGATTTATCTTTAAGGTAATACCTTTTCCGATAGTTCTTCTTGTAGTAGTGTTTGTAATAACATATGTTGTAATGAGCCACTCAAAGTGGGGACGAAAGATTTATGCAATAGGGGCAAACCCGTTGGCCTCATTTCTATCAGGAATAAACGTAAAAAAGGTAAAGTTTGTAAGTTTTTTAATCTGCGGCATGACGGCTTCCCTTGGGGGCCTTATCCTTACCTCACTTTCTGCAGTGGGCATGCCACAGCACGGCCAGGGCCTTGAGCTTGTAATAGTGTCATCGATAATACTTGGAGGTACAGCTCTTGGCGGGGGCAGGGGAAACATCCTAGGCACCCTTGCAGGAATTCTTATCTTAAGCGTTTTGTATAATTTCCTTACCATCATGAACATATACTACTTCTACATACAGATGGTGCAGGGAGCCGTGCTTATACTTGTAGTGTCTACTTATGAGATAAGGCAGGCAAGGGCAAGAAGAAGGATATAACATAAACAGTTTTAAATATTTTTGGAGGACATATGGCAAAAACTACTAAAAGCTACTCAGCGTTTATGAATTTTCTAAGGACACCCACGCCCACGCTTATTGGCATATTTATTGCAGTAATGCTTTTGTTTTCGCTAACAAGTGAAAACTTTCTTACCATACAAAACATCAAGGGCATATTTAATAACTTTGCCGTATTTGGCATACTTGCTGCAGGAGTAACAGTGGTAATGATTGGCGGAGGCTTTGACCTTGCCATAGGCTCAACAGCCGGTCTTGCAGGCATTGTTAGTGCAGTTCTTTTAATGAAGGGCATTGAGCTACCAACACCTCTTGTAATTTTTATAGCAATAATCATCGGCTCCACAGTGGGCCTGATAAACGGGCTTATCATCACCAAAGTAGGCATAAACCCGATAATTACAACCCTTGGAACCCTTGCCTTCTTTCGCGGCATATGCTACTTCTGGGCGGACTTAAACCCCCGCATATACAATATTTTTATTCAAAACCTTGGAAGGATATACATAGGTGGTGTCTTTCCCATAACAACACTATACATCATAGTGGCATTTGTAATACTTACCCTAATACTAAAATTCAGCCGTTTTGGGCGTGACCTTTTTACCATAGGGGGTAATGAGCCCCTGGCCCGCCTTGCAGGCATACCTGTAGACAGGATAAAGATAATATCATATGTGATCAGCGGATTCTTTGCCTCTATTGCAGGCCTTCTTCTGATTAGCCAGCTTGGCTCAGGAAGGCCGGAGTACGGAACAGGTGCTGAGCTTGAAGTGCTAACTATTGTAGTTCTTGGAGGAGTAGCTGTAGGCGGAGGAAAAGGCAATTATCTTGGTGTGTTTATAGCCCTTGCAATAATTCAGACAATATCAAACGGCATGGTATTAATCGATGTGCCCGTGTATCTGAGGATGGTAGTAAAAGGCGCACTTCTTGTGTTAGTAATTGCAATAGACGCACTGCGCAACAGAAAACAGCTGCAACTGTATTGATGTTAAATATATGCAATTTAAAGTTAAATTGTGAATTTCTTATAAAACTTTAAACATTTTAGTGCTGATACTGCACACCTATAAAAAACAAAGTTATAAAGTCTGTAAGTTTTTAAAACTGACTTCATTATAAGAGAATAAAAAATAAATCAGGGGTATTAAATAATATGAATTCTCGTGAAAAATTCCTTTCGGCTATGAGAATGAAAGACGGAGATTACAGTGGTGTTGAAGTCCCGAAAGTGGAGTTTGGCTACTGGGCAGGTACAATCAGGCGATGGTTTGGGGAGGGCCTGAAAATGATTGAGCCTGTGCCGGATAAGATTTCAGATGGCATAGCTATAATGGCAAATAAAAATATCTACAGCCAGATGGAAAAAGCCGGAGATGTAAATGTAGGGCCTGTTTTTGGGCTTGACCAGTATCTTACAAAATTCCCTGTAGATTACAGCCCGATGTTTGCAGAAGAAGTTATTGAAAAAACAGATACACATATAATATATAAAGATGAATATGGCGTTTTAAATAAAAACGATATTCATATTACATCACTTCCAATGGAACTTGAGCATCCGGTAAAAGACAGGAAAACCTGGAATGAATATAAGCAGCATTACACTTCGGAAAGCATAAAAAAGAGGCTTCCTCCAGACTGGGATAATCTTGCAGCTAGATTAAAAACAAGGGATTTTCCCATAAGGCTTGGCGGTACAAATGGCGGGTTTCTTGGATTTCCCAGGCAGATAATGGGACTGACAAATTACATGATGGCCCTCTATGATGACCCGGAACTTATTGATGAAATATGTGAAACATTCCTTAATTTCCTGCTTGAATATTATGGAGCAATTTGCGCCGATATAGAAGTTGACTGCATCCTTATCTGGGAAGATATGGCAGGAAAAATGGGCTCACTGATTTCACCTGCGCATTTCAGGAAATTCCTTACCCCAAGGTATAAGGCAATAGTAAACTTTGCAAAAGATGCGGGAGTGGATATCATACTTACAGACAGTGACGGATATGTTGAGGACCTCATCCCTCTTATAGCAGAAACAGGAGTAACCGGAATGTATCCATTTGAAAGGGCTGCAGGAAATGACATGCTTCGCATAAGAAAAAATTTCCCTGATTTTCAGCTTATGGGCGGGATAGATAAAAGGGTGCTTTTTGAAAACTCAACAAAAGCTAAAATTGATAATGAGCTTGAAATAGTAAAGCAGCTTTTAAGGTCTGGAAGGTATATTGCCCATATAGACCATTTTGTATCGCAGGATTGTACATGGGAGAATTTTACTTATTACAGGCTTAAGCTAAACGACATCCTGGACGGATTATCATAATTATATATTGACCGGTTTTTTTACTGGAAATTTCTACTACAAAGGAGGAAAAAATGAAACTGAATGTAGATGCGCATCTCTGGTGCCTGGGCACTTATGCAGAAAGGTATGTTCCGGGGGGTTATTTTGATGAGATGACAGTCGAGCAGCAGCTTGATGCCATATCAAAGATAAAGGGCATTACCGGCCTGTTTACTTTTTATCCTGTGGCACCCCTTCCAAATGACCCTGACAAGCTTGTCAGGAAGATAGGAGATTATGGCCTTAAGGTTTCAAATATGGCAGTTGAATGTTTTGGAGACAGGAAATGGAAACATGGTTCATTTTGCTCCAGTGATGCAAAAATCCGCAAAGAAGCAGTAAAAATATTTAAAGAAGCAATAGATTTCGGCAAAGCAGTTAAGGCCGGAAGTGTGCTTTTATGGCCGGCACATGATGGTTATGATTATGTCTTCCAGGTCAATTATATAGAGGGCTGGAAATACATGGTTGAGACAGTAAGGGAAATCGGTGAGTATGCAGGTGATATGAAAATAGCTATAGAAGCCAAGATTAAGGACCCGAGGCAGAAACAATATATTAGTGACACAGGCAAGGCTATGGCTTTTATAAATGAAGTGGGGCTTGCAAATGTCGGATGCGCCCTTGATATAGGCCATGCACTTGCAGCAGCAGAAGGAATAGGGGAGTCTGTTGCTCTCCTTGATTACTGGGGGAAACTTTACCAGATTCATATCAATGAAAACTATAAGGATGCTGACCCTGACATGATATTCGGGACAGTAAATTTCTGGGAAATCCTGGAGTTTTATTATTACCTTAATAAGACAAAATATAACGGATGGTGCGCAATAGATATAATCGCACCAAGAGATGACAGGGTAAAATCACTTGCCCTGGGCGTAAAGCTCATATGGAAATACCAGGACCTTGCCCTTAAATTATTGAAGCATGAGAAAGAAATAGATGACAACCTTAAGGGTTACAGGTTTGCTGACAATATGGATCTTATAACTGACCTTATATTTTAGGTTGAAGGTTACGGCTGAAAGTATTTTGATGGAGGTTTAAAATGAAAAGAACAGCATTTATTTTCAGGATAAAGCCGGAAATGAAGGAAGAATATAAAAAAGCCCATGATGAAATATGGCCGGAGCTTGCAAAAGCAATAAATGATGTTGGCATAAAAAACTATTCTATATTTTTCCGCAAAGACGGCACACTTTTTGCTTATCTTGAATGTGATGATTATGACAAAGCAATCGGCATCCTTTCTAAAACAGATGTTAATGCAAGATGGCAGAACTATATGAACAAATTCTTTGTTAAAGATGACCCTGACATACTTGGTCCTCAGGTTGAAATGATTGAAGAAGTTTTTCATCTTGATTAAGAGCTTTTGCGCAACTTAATAATTATGCCATGAATTTATGGTACAGGGATGCCAGTATTCAATAAAATAAAGCATTTATTGAAACTGTATCAAATACTGAAAAATTTCCATCAAATAATATTTAAATAATTAATTGAAAGGAAAATCTAATGGTTAATTTCAAATCAATTGAACCCTATATAGGAGAGCCCGATGTTGAAAGATTAAAAGCGGCATTTAAAAGAAAACCTGTTGACAGGGTTCCAAATTTTGAGGTTCTTTATGAGGACCAGCATGTGGAAAAATTCCTTGGCAGAAATGCAGGAAATACTCTTGCTTATGGCGGGGACCCTGCAAAGGGTGTTGTGGACCCGGATCTTGTAAGGCCGATGTTTCCTGATGATTTTATAGACCTGTGCAATATAATCGGGCAGGATGCGATGATATTTGACGCGGGCCTCTGGACGCCTTTTAAAAGAAAAGATGAAAACGGCAAACTGGTGCAGGTTGCTGATAAGTCAGTAAAAAACAGGAAGGATTTTGAGGCGCTTACGCTGGATTCAGACAGGCAGATAAACGATGCGGTCAAATATGTTAAGGAATACAAGGAAGTTATAAAAAAGCGCAATTCCAAAATAGGTGTTGCCTGCCTTTACGGATGCATTTCCCAGACGCCATATGAATTTGTTGTGGGCATGAATGATTTTATGATGATGGCTTACGAAGACAGGGAGCTTGTTGAAGATATACTTGAAGTTTCAACACAGCATTTTGTTAGGCTCACAAAAGCAATAATAGAAGCAGGTGTGGATTTTGTATGGCCGGCAGATGATGTGGCATTCAAGACAGGGCTCTTTTTACCTCCAAAGCTTATGAAAGAGATATGGGTGCCAAGGATGGCCCGGATATTTGAGCCCGCAGTAAATGCAGGGGTTCCAGTAATGTTTCACTCAGACGGAAGAATAGACGATATAGTAGAGGATTTAATCGATATGGGCCTTGACTGCCTAAACCCCATGGACCCTTACGGAGTTGACTACAGACAGTATAAGAAAAAATACGGAAGCAGGCTGTGCCTTTCAGGAAATGTAGACATAGAATTTCCGCTGTCCAAGGGAACCCCCCAGGATGTAGACGCAGATGTAGCCGCCCATATGGAAGTGCTAAAGCCGGGAGGGGGATATGTGGCAACCTGTTCACATTCAATAGTTAACTATATCCCTCATGAAAATGTCATTGCTTATCTTAATGCAATACATAAATATGGCACTTATTAAAATGTAATTTGTAATTTTTTTAGATAGAAAGGAATAAACATAACATGTCGAAAATAAAAGACATACACGATGCAGTAGCAGCAGGTAACTACAAAGACATAGGAGGCCTTGTACAGTCAGCAATAGATAATGGCATAAGCCTTGAAGACATAATAAACAAGGCCCTATCTGCTGCCATGATAGAAGTGGGAGACAAGTTTGGCTCTGGAGAGCTTTATATGCCTGATATGCTGCTAGCTGCAAAGGCAATGAAGGCTGCAATGGAAATAATAAAGCCCCTGCTAAAAGGGTCTGAGCACTTATCAGAAAAAGGCACCGTGCTAATAGGAACAGTAAAAGGCGACCTTCATGACATAGGAAAAAACTTAGTCATTACAATGGCAGAGGGCCAGGGCTTTAAGGTAATAGACCTGGGTATAGATGTAGACTACGCTACTTTTGTAGATGCAATAAAGAAGTATAGTCCTGACATAGTGGCATTTTCAGGCCTGCTTACAACAACTCTAGCAAACATTCCCGCCCATATAAAGGCAATAGAGGATGCAGGGCTTAGAAGTTCTGTAAAGCTGGCCGTAGGTGGAGCACCTGTTACCCGCCACTTTGCTGACATGTACGGCATAGAGATATACTCTCCTGATGCATCAGGAGCTGCCAAGGAGTTTGTAAAGGTTGTGGCAAAACAGGAAAAATAAAAGGTGAGCTTCTTTTTCAGGATTTGTAAAAAAATGCAAGCCTTTTTATGGCAGAGATTTTTTCACTTCTGTCAATCTTGCTTTCCTTTAATGCTTTATGCAGTATTGAAATCGACCTGTCGTAATTTTCACGGTCCACAGGATAAGGTATGCCATCTTTGCCCCCATGTGCAAAACCAAATCTTGCAGGATCCTTTATGCTGTGCTTTACTCCATAAACAAGCTCTGATATCAGTGCAAGGGCCCTTATTGTCGCTGGTCCAACACCTGGCAAAGCAAGAAGTTTCTCAAAATTATCCGGTTTATTCTCATAAGTGGAAAGCAGTATTTTTTTAAGCCTGTTTCTATCCATGTCAGAAGTAACTATATGATGCCTTGCTGGCATACTGACACTGACACTGTTCTTATTTACAATCATATCAAGCTCCCTCAGAAGCTTTTCAGGTTTTTCACCTGAAAGCTGTGCAATAGTCTGCCTTGCCTGCCGGCTGTTTTTATCAATAAGGTTTAAGATATTTCCGGTTCTGTCGCAGCATATGGCAGAATGCGGCTCACAGACATAATCAGTCACGATACTGCTTATCCAGTGATAGCGCCGCGCCATACTTGTCTCATCATTCATTCCCTGCTGGACCACTGCCCATTGTTTTCCGTCGGAAGTGAAGAAAAAACAGTGATGGTAAAGCTGGTAACCGTCCTGCAGGGCATTATTGTCTACTTTTGCAGTTATTTTACTGCTGTAGACAAGGTGGGAAAAATCAATGCCTGCCTTTTCCTGGGCAGTTATAATTTCAGAAGGGGTTTTCCTGCTTGTTGCTCCCTTGCCTCCTGCTATATATAAACCAGTGTCCTTTTCGATTCCTTTTGAGGCTTCCTTAAGGGCACCGCAGACAGTAGTGGTAACACCGCTTGAATGCCAGTCAAATCCCAGCACACAGCCAAGCGCCTGGAACCACAATGGGTCAGATATACGCAGCAGTACTTCCTGGGGGCCATATTCTGAAACCATTAAAAGCAAAAGTTCTTTTGACAGCCGGGCCATCCTGCTGAAAAGCCAGGCAGGAGCCTTTCCCCCATGCAGCGGAAGGTTTACTGTACCGGTTTTCATATTTCTTTCCTGGTCAGAGGGACAAATGCCACATCACAGATATAATCCTTTGTAATTGTACCATCTGATTTTTTAGTTATTTTTATAAGAGACTGGGTCCAGCCATGCGGCCCTGAGGGGATTACCATTATACCCCCTGCCTTTAACTGCTCTATAAGAGGAACCGGGATGTCTTCAGGCGCTGCAGTAACAATAATCCTGTCATAAGGGGCATGCTCCTCCCAGCCGTTATAGCCATCACGGTTTGCACAGATAACATTTCTATAACCGGCCAAAAGCTTTGAAGTTCTTTCATATAAAGGAGCAACTATCTCAATGCTGTATACTTTTTTCGCAAGCTTTGACAGTATTGCTGTCTGGTATCCTGAGCCTGTACCGATCTCAAGCACCTTTTCTTTTCCCTTAAGGCAAAGAAGTTCAGTCATAAGCGCAACAATATATGGCTGGGAGATTGTCTGGGAAAAGCCGATAGAAAGCGGCCTGTCATCATAAGCGCTCTCAGACATATCAGGGGCAATAAAATCTTCCCTGGCAACAGAAAGCATGGCTTCCAGGACCCGCTGGTCCTTTATTCCCCTTGCAGCCACCTGGTTTTCAACCATGTTTTTGCGCCTGATGTACATTATATCTTTTTGGGCCATTGTGATATAATTTCTTGTTTTTATAATATCTGTATTTTTATCTTACCATTAATGGGCCGGCTCTTTTTTAAATAAAGAGCTCAATTAATAATTATAGCATTAAAAAATAATTTGATTAAAAGTCCGGAGCATAAAAAGGCGAAAAAATAAAACAACCGGTTAATAAAATGATGAACTTAAAACTTTCTACAATTTTTGCAAATATGGCCGAGCTTTCCAAGAACAGGGAAGGCAGCGCCAAAACAGTGATTGATTTTACCAGGGCGGCAAGGTCAGTAAGGGACTTTCCTGGCGATCTTGAAGCGGCTTACCGGGACGGAACACTGAAAAACCTGCCCGGAATCATTCCGGAAATGTATGACTTGCTTTCGGAGTACTTTGAAAAAGGAAGGATAAGGCTCTATGAGGAATTAAAAGGCGATTACTCAGAGGAGCTTATAAAATTTATAAGGATAAGCGGCCTGGGAAAAAAAAGGATATTTGCAATATATGATATTCTTGGCGCAAAGGACCTTGCTGAGCTTAAGGAAAAAATAAGCCAGGAAGATATTTTTAAAAAAATACCCGGGATACCCAATCTTGAAGAGGGCCTCATTACTAAGACACATCTTGAAAGGCTGGTCCATTCGCTTGATTATTACGAGAGTTCTTCAAAGCTTTTTCCCAAAGGATATATAGATTTTTTTATTGGAAAAATAATAACAGGCATAAAGGGCCTTAATGATGCCGGTGATGTTGCAGTTACGGGTTCACTGAGGCGGAAAAAACCTTTTGTAAGCGACATAGACCTGCTTGTTGTTACCAAATCAAATACAGATGGTTTTAATATTGAAAGAAGTAAAGATTTTTTAAATTCAATAAAAAAGCTTCCATTTATTGTATCGGCAGGCAATCCTGATTTAAGGTATTCAACTTTAAGTGAAAGGTTTAAAACCAGTTTCGGCATTGATATTGAAGTCATTATCACAAGCAGGCCGCAATTTGCTGCAGATCTTTTTTATACGACAGGCAGCAGGAGCCATGTAAAAAGGATAGAGGAACTGGCAGAAAGGTCTGGGCAAATAAACGGTTCCAGCAAAAAGATTGCCACAGCTGAAAGCAAGGATGCAAGGCAGATGCTAACATATGCAGTAAGAAACAAAGATAATATAAGCAAGGTTCAGGAAGATTTCAAGAATTTTGAGGAGGGCCAGGATTACAGGGATTACTGTATTTATGAAATGCTTGGCATTGAATATGTCCCCCCGGAACTTCGTGAGGATAAGGGAGAATTAAGCCTTGCACAGAAATTTAAGCTGCCAAAACTTGTAAAATTGCAAGATATAAAAGGGGATCTGCATGTACATTCATCATGGAGCGACGGCCTTATAAGTGTTGATGATATAAAGGACAACTGCAGGAAGCTGGGTTATGAGTATCTTGCAATAAGCGACCATTCTGTAAGCAATACATATGGAAACGGCCTTGATAATAAAAGGATGCTTGAAAAAATTGAATTCATGAAAAATCTTAAAAAAGATATACGGGATTTTGAGTTGCTAATTGGGGCCGAAATAGATATAAAGGGTGTATCATTGCTTGACTATGATGAGGCCATGATAAAAAGAACAGACATAGCGCTTGCTTCAATGCATTCAAATTATTTAAATTCAACACAGGAAAATACTGCAAGGGTTATAAGCGCGCTGGAAAATCCGCTTATTGATGCAATTGCCCACCCAACGGGCCTGGTTTTTGGGGCAAGGGCGCCATATGTGCTTGACATGGAGAGCATTTTTAAGGCGGCAGTAAAATACAATAAGGCTCTTGAAATAAATTCCTATCTTTTAAGGTTAGATATAAATGACAATTATACAAGGGAATTAAAAAGCTTTGGCGGCAAAGTAGTAATAAATACAGATTCCCACAGGCCCACAAATCTTTCAATGATTTATCTCGGAGTCGGGGTTGCGCGCAGGGCAGGGCTTGAAAAAGAAGATATTATAAATACAATGCCTCTAAAAGAGCTTAAACGCTGGAAGAGCCGCAAGTCCTAACATTCGTGGCCCTTTTATTATTAGCAGCAAATCTAGAG
>Ga0209609_10001519_pt1 | contig 13406 bp, 10 predicted proteins | sample LakKivw325mmetaG_FD_184136 | JGI IMG/M metagenome (GOLD analysis project Ga0209609, IMG submission 184136) | Anoxic lake water microbial communities from Lake Kivu, Rwanda to study Microbial Dark Matter (Phase II) - Lake Kivu water 325m metaG... | ecosystem: Environmental > Aquatic > Freshwater...
TCCAACAAAGAATGCCTGCGCAGCACCCTGACCAAAGAACAACTGGTCGCGGAAACGAAATCGCTGGAGGATAAAGGCCACAAAAGACTGATCATGGTCTATGGCGAGCATCCGAAATACAGCGCCGAGTACATAGCCGACACGGTGGAAACCGTTTACAACACAAAATCCGGCAAGGGTGAGATCCGGCGCGTCAATATCAATGCGGCTCCGCTGGATGTGGAAGGATTCAGGAAAGTGAAACAGGTGGGCATCGGCACCTACCAGATCTTTCAGGAAACCTATCATCAGGAAACCTATGAAAAGATGCATCCGAAAGGCCCCAAAAGCAGCTTCCTGTGGCGCCTGGACGGCCTGGACAGAGCCATGCAGGCAGGCATTGACGACCTCGGGATCGGCGCGCTGATGGGCTTGTATGACTATAAATTTGAAGTGATGGGGCTGCTCTATCACACTATTCATCTGGAAGACCGATTCGGAGTTGGTCCGCACACGATTTCCTTCCCGCGCATCGAACCAGCCGTCGGAACCGATTTTACACAGCATCCGCCTTTTCAGGTTACCGATGAGCAGTTCAAACACCTGGTCGCAACAATCAGATTGAGCGTACCCTACACAGGAATGATTTTGACAGCCAGAGAACCGATCGAGATCAGAAACGAAGTATTGTCCTACGGTGTCTCGCAAATCGACGCCGGCAGCAGCATCGGAGTGGGGTCCTATTCAGCCGATAATGATGAATCTGTTAAAAAAGCTCAGTTCGTTCTGGGCGACACACGCACGTTGGATGAGGTCATTTATGAGCTGGCGCAGCATGGCTACATCCCATCCTTCTGCACCAGTTGCTATAGGGCAGGGCGCACTGGAGAGCACTTTATGGAGTTTGCCATCCCTGGTTTTGTGAAAAGATTCTGCACTCCTAATGCGCTGCTCACCTTTGCCGAATATCTTTATGATTACTCCTCAGAGAAGACTCTCAAAGCAGGACTGGCACTGATAGAAAAGGAACTGGCCAATATCCCTGATAAAAACATGCAACAGACCGTCAGAGGCAAACTTGCCCAACTCAAGGAAGGCAGAAGGGACCTGTACTTCTAAGCAACTCCGAAAACATGTAATACTTAAAAGCACTTTGAAGGTGGGAGTTACCCACCTTTTTCTTTTCCTTATATAATAAATTCCGCTTTTTATTGACAATGGCAGGCATATCCAAAAGATGACAATTGATGAGAAATGTTTTAAAGGATAGAAATCTATTATGCCGCTGATCGAAACCATTGACATTATCAAAGACTATGACATGGGCAAGGTGAAAGTGAGAGCCCTGAACGGAGTGAAACTATCCATTGAGAAGGGTGAATTTGTAGCGATCATGGGACCTTCGGGATCGGGAAAAAGCACTCTGATGCACATCATCGGCTGTCTGGATTCACCTTCAGAAGGCAGTTACATTTTGAACGGGACCAAGGTGAGCGATCTCAGAAAGAGCGAACTGGCAGCCATCCGCAACAGGCAGGTGGGCTTTGTGTTCCAGACCTTTAATCTATTGCCGCATTTGAACATCCTGAAAAATGTGGAACTTCCTCTGATGTATGGAGGCATGAAATTTCAAGCAAGGGCCAAGCAGGCAAGAGAGGTTTTGGCAAGCGTGGGACTGAGTGACCGGCTCAAGCACAAGCCCAGCGAACTTTCCGGCGGCCAAAGGCAGAGGGTCGCCATTGCCAGGGCGATCGTCAACAATCCTTCCATCCTGCTGGCAGACGAGCCGACCGGTAATCTGGACACCCAGGCAGGAAGCGATATCCTGACCATTTTCAACGAACTGCACAATCAGGGTCACACAGTGATCATCGTCACTCACGACATGAATGTGGCAAGCCGAGCCAACCGCATTATCAGAATCATAGACGGTAAGATAGTAGATGGCGATATCGCTGCGTGAATCGGTGGAAATCGGCCTTGCGGACATCCTGACGCGCAAGATCAGGGCTGCCGTGACAGTGCTGGGCATAGTTCTGGGCGTGATGTCGATCATGGTGGTGCTGGCCATCATCAACGGCATGAATAAAAGCACGATGCAATGGATGGAAGAGCGCGGCGGACTCAACAAGATCGAGGTCCATCACAATTGGGAAATGGACTATCGCCAATGGCGGCTGGCATCTTTCAGCTTTAACGAACTTGCATTGATCCGCTCCCTGATCCCGGAAGCCAAAGCTTTCAGCCCTGTCGTCAGCGCCAACCGCTTTCCTCTGCAGAAAGGCGAGATCAGATATGAGACCTCGATCAAAGGCGTGTATCCCGATATGACCATCATTGACGAGTGGAACGTGCAGAAGGGCAGATTCATCAATTATTTTGACGTCAACAACTATCACAATGTGATCGTATTGGGCAGCACAGCTGCCACTGAACTCTTTGGCAACAAAGATCCGCTCGGGGAATATGTGGTTCTGCAGAATAACGTGCTGAAAGTGATCGGTATAATGGAAACCAAGTATCTGAAAATGCAAGGCGGCTGGGGCGGTGACAATGCTTTGGAATACATGAACAGGCAGGCCTTTGTGCCGCTGACCACAATGTTTCGCAAAACAACATTGGATCAGACCATCAGCCAGTTGGAGATCAAGGCCAACAGTCCCGAAGAGGCAATCGAACTGAGAAAAAAGGTGCAGAACATCATCCTCAACCTGAAACAGGGCAAGAAGCTGTTTGAAGTCAGTTCCGCCAAAGAGCAGATGGATGAAATGCAAAAGAACGGAAAGATCTTCACGACGATATTTGTGCTAATAGCTGTGGTTTCTTTACTGGTGGGCGGAATCGTGATCATGAACATCATGCTGGCGTCAGTCAGGGAAAGGACGAGGGAGATAGGAGTCAGATTGGCAATAGGCGCCAGAAGGGTCGACATCTTTATCCAGTTCATGGTGCAGACGCTACTGATCACAACTCTGGGCGGAGTGGTTGGAATTCTACTGGGATATGGCATTCTGAACATGGTGGGAAAATATCTGGGCATGGAACTGGTCGCCTCCCTGAGCATGATCTATGCTGCCATCCTGGTCTCAGTCGGAGTAGGCCTGCTGTTTGGCATCATGCCTGCCGTCAGGGCCGGTAATCTTGATCCTGTCATTGCCCTAAGGAATGAGTGATATGAAAAAAATCATCACAGACCTGAATCACGATGAGGACATTGTAAAGATCCCTCTGTGGAAAAGACTGATCATCCTGGTTTTCTATTATATCAGACTGGGTTTGCATGACCTGGCTGAAGCACTATCCAACCTGACCGATAAAGACAAGCGCAAGACACTGTGGCAGAATATCAGCAGTTTCAGCAACCTGTTTTACCGGAAGTTCATGCAGGAAGGCGTTTTGAAAGAATCTGCAGCATTGACCTATATTACACTGCTTGGTTTTATCCCATTTCTGATCCTGGTCGTTTTCTTTGTGCCCAAGCTGCCTTTCCTGTCAGGATCAAACGCGCTGCAAACCAATCTATATGAGAACTTTCTGCCAATGTCAACAGAGGATATCGGGCCCATTATCACAGAACTGATCTCCAAAGAGATATCATTCAATATCTTCAGTTTTCTGGTGGTGCTGATCACATCTTATTCACTGTTCAGCGTGATCAGAGACACCTTCGACCGCATTCTTAAGATGGAATTCCTGCCACCCAAAGACCTGCTGTCTCAAATTATCAAGTTTTTTGGAACAATCATTTTCGGTTTCCTGATCATTCTCGTGCTGTTCTCCAGTTCATCATTGCCAATCATTTCAAGTCTGCTGGACATTCCGCTGTTCAGACAGCAACTGATAGTACTTTTGCCTTTGCTGCTACAGTTTGTGGGCTTGGTATTTCTGTATATGACCCTACCTTCCATCAAGGTCTCGCGCAAGTCATTGTTCAGAGGAGCTTTCTGGACTACTGTGATCTGGGTCATCGTAAAATCACTGTTTGACTACTATGTTTATAACCTGACCAACATCAGCGCTGTGTATGGAGTCCTGAAATCCCTGCCGGCTTTCCTTTTCTGGATCTACATCAACTGGGTCATCATCCTGGCGGGGATCGTGCTTGTGGCTATCCTCGAACACAAGGACAAAGCGGTGGAGAAGAAGATCGACAAGCACTTTGTCCGCGTCACTCTGGAGATGTATACAAACGAGAAAATGCGCAAACAGATCGATTCCATCATCAGTAAAGATGAACTGCCCAATGTTATGAAAAAACTGACAGAGGAGCCTGATAAATGAAGCGTTATGCACTGATCAGCGTCAGCGACAAAGCCGGAATAGACTTTCTGGCAAAACAACTGGTAGAAGTGAATTATGAGATAATCTCCACCGGCGGAACTGCGAAATTTTTATCCGAAAAAGGAATTCCGGTCATCCAGATCACAGATTGGACAGGATTTCCAGAGATCATGGACGGCCGCGTCAAGACACTTCATCCCAAGGTGCATGGCGGCATTCTGGCAGACAGGGATGTGGCTGAACACCTTCAAGTGATGAGTGAACTGGAGATCAAACCGATAGATATCATAGTCGTGAATCTCTATCCGTTTGAACAGACTGTGGCAAATCCCGCTTCCACAGAAAAAGAGATCATTGAGAACATTGACATCGGCGGCCCCACCCTGATCCGCTCCGCTGCCAAGAATTTCAGACATGTGACCATTCTGACCGAGCAGCAGGATTATGCAGAAGTGATAAGCCAGCTAAAGGAAACGGGCACCACCTCAATCGATCTGAGAAAGCAACTTGCTCACAGAGCTTTTGCGCATGTGGAACGTTATGACAGAGCGATCTCGGCTTATTTCGAAACAGCGCTGAAGTCACAGGAAATGAAGTCTGAAGAAGCAGAGCCGATTTTAACTGAGCTGATAATTCAGGCTCCTTTAGTTCAGAGCATGCGTTACGGCGAGAATCCACATCAGAAGGCAGGTTACTTCAGTAATTCGACCTCAGGATGGACGATCCTTCACGGGAAACCGCTTTCCTATAACAATCTGCTGGATCTGGATGCCGCCCTCAAAGCGATTATGCTGTTCGATAAACCCACAGCCATGATCTTCAAGCACACAAATCCCTGCGGAATCGGAACCGGAGAGACGATTGCCGAAGCTTATCAGAAGGCCTTTGAGACAGATCCTCTTTCACCTTACGGTGGAATCATTATCGTCAATCAGACTCTGGATATGGCAACTGTGGTTAAAATCAACGAGATCTTCAGTGAGATCATCATCGCTCCGGAATATGAGCCTGACGCTTTGGATACCTTGAAGAAACGCAAGGACAGAAGGCTGGTCAGTTATAATGCCAAAGTGCTGAAGTCCGACCAGTCAGAATATGAAGTGAGAAGCATCATCTCCGGCTATCTGGTGCAGGGCTGGGACGATGCCATCACCTCAGAACAGAACTGGCAGGTAGTCACGGAACGAAAGCCGGCTCCTGAAGAGATGGAGGCCTTGCGCTTTGCCTGGAGAGCAGTTTCCATCCTCAAATCCAATGCCATTGCTCTGACAGCTAAAGACAAAACTTTAGGATTGGGAACGGGACAAACCAGCCGGATCGATTCCACCGAAATTGCCATCAACAAAGCATTGCATTTCGGTCATGACCTGAGCCGGGCCGTTTGCGCCTCCGACGGCTTTTTCCCGTTCAGGGATTCAGTTGAGCTGTTATCCAAACACGGGATCAGGGCAGTCATCCAGCCTGGCGGTTCCAAGGGTGATGCGGATGTGATTTCGGCCTGTAATGAACTGGGAATCAGCATGATAATGACAGGGTTGCGCCATTTCAGGCATTAGCTTTTTTTATTGACAGGAAAGGCATGAAAAAAAGGATGAGCCTCGATTTTGCGGAGATGTGTCCGAGCTGGTTGAAGGAGCACGATTGGAAATCGTGTAAGCGTTTAATAAGCGCTTCTAGGGTTCGAATCCCTACATCTCCGCCAGTTTTTTTTGAGAAGATTTTATCCTCAATTTTATAGATAAACGGAGTTTCAAATGAAGAAAAACTATTGGTTAATCGGCTGCCTGATCTTTCCGATCCTGGCAGTGATCGCATTCTTTATCGGGATGAAAAATCCCCTTAAAACAGGCAGTTACGTACGTCCGGTGAAGAGTTATACCTGGCTGCAGATCAGTCCCGGCGGCATGGTCAATGATTACAACGAGGTTGAATACGGGTTCATGGGCAGAACAGCTTCGGTGGAAGAGATCTGCTCGAAGCTCAAAGAAGCAGCTTTTGACAAAAACGTCGTGGGTGTGTTCATCGATCCGATGTTTGTGCAGATACGGACTTCCGGCCTCAACGAAATAGGCGGGGCGATCCTGGAGTTCAAGCAATCAGGCAAGCCCGTATTAGCGCATCTGCAAATGCAGAGTCAGCAGGATTATCTGCTGGCTGCCTATGCCGACACTATTGCCATGGAACCTGCTTCCTCAGCGGGATTGTTCTTTGAAGGCGTCTCGGCCAATGTCTCATTTTACAAGAATATGCTGGATAAACTGGGGCTGAAGGTTAATGTCATCCAGAGCGGTGCATACAAAGGCGCCGGCGAGCAATATGACAGAACCGCCTTCTCCCCCGAAGCCTACGGCAACATCAAAGCAGTCCTCAGCGACAGATATGAACTGCTGATCAATCACATCGCCAGACTGAGAAACCTTGATCCCGAACAGGTCAGAGCCGTTTTCGAGCAAAGGAGCGATTATCTGCTCTCAGCCGAATATGCGAAACAAGCCGGTTTGATTGACATCATCCAGGGCAGGGACGAGTTTCTCAAGCGTTATCTGATCAGTGATGAGAATCTATTATCGATCTCGTCCTATACGCCTTCCACTAAAGCTGTTACCGCCCCAAACAAGATCGCTGTCTGCTATCTGCAGGGCGGAATAGCTCCCGGAGAGGCATCATTCTATCAGGAAGGCATCAATGCTGATAAAGTTCAGAAGATCATAGACCAGATCAACAGTGACAACAAGATCAAGGCAGTTGTGCTCAGGGTAAACAGCCCAGGCGGCAGCGCCCTTGAATCCGAGATCATCTACCGAAAACTGGAAAATCTGAAGTCAAAGCTCCCGATCGTGGTCTCCATGGGCGGGGTGGCAGCTTCCGGTGGTTATTACATCAGTGCTACCTCTGATTACATTGTGGCAGATCCCTACACCATCACAGGCTCCATCGGAGTGGTTCAGATGCTGCCGGATGCTTCTGTTCTCAGTAAAAAGATTGGCATCACCAATCAGACCATTGCTTTCGGCAAATACGCCGGAGCCCTGAATCTGATGAACAAAGCTCCCGACGCTTTGCTGGCTTCCTTTCAGCGCAATTCGGAGAATGTATATGACGAGTTCAAGAACCGTGTTGCCAAATACCGCAAGATCAGCCCCGATAGTCTGGAAAACATTGCCGGAGGCAGGATCTGGTCAGCGGAGGATGCTTTGCAGAACGGCTTGATCGATGCTGTCGGCAGTCTCAATGATGCTGTTATGAAAGCTGCGGAACTGGCAAAGGTTAAATCCTACAAAACAGTTGTCCTGCCTCAGAAGAAGTCCTACTGGCAGATCCTGGCGGAGCAGTTGAACAAAGGCCAGTTCATGCAGAGCAAGCTGCGTCTTGATAATTTGTCCGAGCTCCTGTATGAGCAGTTGCAGAGCGTGTTCAAGCCCTACTCCGTGCTGTGCATCATGCCCTTTGATCTGGAATAAGCGGTCTTGACATGGAGCCCAGAAAAATGAAAAAATCACACATTCTGACTGAAATAATCGTCAATGTCCATCCTCTGGAAAAGAGGGTTGCAGTTTTGGAGGAGAACCGCCTGGTCGAGCTTTTCATAGAGAAGCAGGACGGCCAGAACATCGTAGGCAACATCTACAAGGGTATCGTCAAAGATGTTCTGCCTGGCATGGGTGCCGCTTTTATCGATATCGGGCTGGAAAGAACCGCTTTCCTGCATTATTCAGATATCGTGCTGGATTTTCTTGACATTTTCGAAAAGGAACAGCCCCGCCGGCACATCCCCAAAGGCGATTCATCCAAGATCACACAGTTGCTGAAACCGGGGCAGGAGATCATCGTGCAAGTACACAAAGGCCCCATTGGCAGCAAGGGAGCGCGCCTGACAGGACAGATATCCATTCCCGGCAAGTACCTGGTTTTCTTTCCCAATAAATCCAAGATCGCCATCTCCCGCAAGATAAACAGTTCCAATGAGAAAAACCGCATCCGCAACATTTTGAACAATCTTAAATCGCCTGAAGTCGGACTCATTGTCAGAACGGAAGCGGAAGGCAACAGCGAAGAGGATTTTACCAACGAATACAACGCCCTCGCCAAGACCTGGCGCTTAATCGAAAAGCAGTTGGCGCATGCCAAGCCGCCTGCCTGTGTGTTTGAGGAGAACGCGCTGGAAAACTATCTGATCCGTGACCTCTTCGGCGAGAATGTGGACCGCCTTGTTGTGGACGACAAGGCTTTTGCGCGCAGGATAGTTGCCCAGATGGAAGACCTTGCTCCCGAACTGGTCTCCAAGGTCGAAGTATACAAAGAGGACTCCCCCATTTTTGACGCTTGGGCGATCGAGAAAAAGATCGAGACCATTTTCCACTCCAGGGTCTATCTGCCCAGCGGAGGCAACATCAGGATCGAGCAGACCGAAGCTCTGGTGGCGGTTGACGTCAATACCGGAAGCTTTACGGGAAGCACCAATTACAGTGAAACCATCAAGAAAACCAATATCGAGGCCGCCAATGAGATCGCCCGTCAGATCAGGCTGCGCGACCTCTCCGGCGTGATCGTAGTGGATTTCATCGATATGATCAACGAAGAACACAAACAGGAAGTTTTGGACGCCTTTCGCAGCGGGCTCAACCGAGACAGAGCCAAGAACAAGCTCTATTCATTCACCGAACTCGGGCTGGTGGAAGTCACCCGCAAACGAATGCGCACTTCACTGGTTGCCAACTATTCCGAACCCTGCCCCAACTGCAACGGCACCGGCAAGATCCTTTCCCGCGACGCCGTCGTCATGCGCATCTACAGGTGGCTCAGCCGCAGCGAATACTTTGTGGGCGAAGACAAGCTCCGAATCCTGCTGCATCCTGAAGTGATGGAATTTGCCAAGCAGAACAAAAGTTATTTCACTGCTTTTGCCGATCGCATAGATTTCGTCGCAGACAACTCGGTGCGTCAGGACAGTTTTCGGGTTTTGAGCCTTCCTGACGAGAAGGACATCACTTCCAAATTTACTACTTGACAGTTAAACAGGCCAAAAAGATTTTGAACAAACTTAATGAGAAATAGGCTTAAGGAGCTTAAAAATGTACGCCATTATTGATTACAAAGGTTTTCAGTACAGGGCTGAAAAAGACGCAGTTATCCGCGTCCCCTTGCTGAATGCGACCGAGCCCGGACAGAAGGTCGAGATCGACCGTGTCCTGCTTGTCCGCGATGAAGACAGCATCGTTTATGGACAGCCGGTCGTCGAAGGCGCAAAAGTTATGGCTGAGGTCATTGACAGCGGAAAAGACAAAAAGGTCGTCATTTTCCACAAGAAACGCAGGAAAGGCTACCGCGTCAAAAAAGGTTTCCGCGCTCAGTTCACGGACATCAGGATCACTGATATCATCACAGGTTAACGAGGTGAATTATGGCACATAAAAAAGGTGTAGGAAGCAGCAGAAACGGTCGCAACAGCAACCCGCAGTATCTCGGTGTGAAGAAATTCGGCAGTGAAGCCGTCATCGCAGGCAACATCATCGTCCGCCAGCGCGGAACCAAGTTCCATCCAGGCGACAATGTCGGCATGGGCAAGGATCACACCATCTTCAGTCTCATTGACGGCAAGGTCCAGTTTACCACCAAAGCCAACGGACGCAAATACATAAACGTCATCCCCAACGAATAACCAAAAACTATCTTTACTCAGATACAAAAGGCTCCCACATCCGGGAGTCTTTTTTTATCTCTGTAAAAAATCAAGACTCTATGATTATCTTGACAGAAATGAGCAATTGTTAATATATAGTGTAATGTAAAATTATTGGTATTCTGGGAAAAGGTATGGATTGGAAAAGGTATCTGATTTGCGTCCTTGTTGTTCAGCTGTTTACTGGCATCTCAGCCATAGTTACTGAAACGGCGTCTCTAAGTGATTTTCTGTTTGGGACAGAACCTGCCGCCCAGTATGACAACTGGCTTTCGCATCTGGCGGAGGGAATTGCCAATCCTGGTTATAATATCTATGCACCCTATGACAGGCAGACCAACGGCTTTGGTGATTTCAGGATTCCAGATGCTAACGATGCTCTGGCCTGGGATAATGTGATCTCCCTGTTTGTTGCCGGAAACTTCCAGGCCGCCCAGGAGACCATTGACAACATGGAAGCTCCCTTTCAGATCGTGGAATTTCATGATTCTGATACCGGACGCACCTATTACATGATTCGCGAAATACCTGACCCCGACTTTCTTGATGATAATGGAACCGTAGACCTGAGTGATGACGAGCAGGGAGCTTTCACCTTTGGTTGGGGACTGTTTATCTACAATCCTGCCGCAACAAATCCCGTTATCATCACCATCCCCCATCCCTGTGATGATTTCCCCTCTCCGGCAATGGGATATGAAGCCCTGACCCAATGGAACGCACGTTATCTGATGATCAACGGAGCAGGGCGTGAAGTTGCCTGGACAAACATCGGTTCCTATGACAATTCCAAGTCCCTCTCTGACCCAACCCGCAATGCCAATCACCCTTTCCACAAAGTTTATATTAAATTTGCCGATGCAATCAGGGCTCAGACCGGCTGGCGAGAGTTTTCCGCCCAGCTTCATACCTATGACACAAGTTCTCATAACTGAACTGATAAATTTATTGACACATATCCTGCTTGGCCCCTGCTTGACTGAGTAGTAAAAGACTGTTTCACAAAGGAGTAGCGTTGAAGCCATACCTGATCATATCAATAGCGTTGCTATGCCTGCAGAGTTTGTCTGCCCAGCCGTGGGAAGCTGATAATTCTGTCTTCAATCCCAGCGGGATCCCCAGTCTTTCCTTTTCCCAGCCGCGTTTTGCCGATCTGGATGGCGATGGCGACCAGGATTTCTTTCTGGGCAGCAGCAGCGGAATTCCTTTATACATTGAAAACATTGGAACTGCCTTAAGTCCAGTGTTCAGTCCCAATCCCGCTCTGACTACAGGGATCTCTTCTCTGGATGCCGATGTGGCAGTTTGCGCCGATCTGGATGGCGACGGCGACCTTGATCTGGTCACCGGCGGATTCACCGGTCTCCACCTGTTTCTCAACACCGGATCTCCTGCCGCTCCTGTTTTTTCCGAAATTCCCGGCTACTTTTCCGGTATCATAACAAGCAACTATCCCATTCCCGATCTGGCTGATGTGGACAATGACGGCGATCTCGACCTGATCGTCGGATTCAGTGAAAATGGCAGCATCCGACTTTATTACAACACTGGAACCCCCGCCAGCGGACAGTTCAGCCAGACCAATTCCATGGAGATCGGTGATGTGGGGCTCTATGCCTTCCCCGTTTTCTGCGATTTTGATTCTGACGGCGATCAGGACATTCTGGCAGGCAGGGACCTCTATGGCTTTGTCTATTATCAGAACAACGGCACTCCTTCCTCCGGCAGCTGGCAGACGAATTCTTCCCTCTTTTCCGGTCTGGGCATGCAGGGTTACTGGAATTCACCTGATCTGACGGACCTTAACAACGACGGCCTGTATGACCTCGTCTATGGCACTGCCTCCGGTCCGCTGCATTGCTATATGAACGGCGGAACGCCCTCCAATCCCGTCTGGCAGGCCAATACCACCCTCTTTGGCGGTGTCCTGGATGTCGGCGGAGCCAGCTCTCCCGTCTTCTTTGACTTTGACAATGATGGCGACCTGGACCTGATTAGTGGCAGCCAACTCGGCGACATCAAATACTACCGCAACATCGGCAACCTGCATGCTCCCGCCTGGCAGCAGGACAATTCCTATTTTGCCAGTATAGACCACTCCATCTACGCCGCTGTGGCGATCGGCGACTGCAACGGCGACAACCTGCCGGACGCCATCATAGGAGACCTCAGCGGGCATCTCTATTACCACCGCAACACCGGCACCGGCTTTGTCCAGGAGCCCGGCGTGCTGTCCACCATAGCTTTGGGGGGCTGGACTGTGCCCCGTCTGCTGGATATGGATGGCGATGGCGATCTGGACCTCGCAGTCGGCAATGAAGCCGGATTTTTGTATTATTACATGAATCAGGGAACACCCCAAACTCCTGACTGGGTCTTGGTCCCCGGCTTTTTCGGAGCGATCGATATCGGCTCCAACTGCGCTCCCGCCTTTGGCGACATTGACAATGACGGCGACATCGATTTCGTCACCGGTGATATGTGGGGGGCGCTGCGCTGCTACCTGCGCCAGGGGCACAGCTGGGTGCTCAATAACACCCTGATCAGCGGCATCTCAGGTGACCAGAACACCGCTCCCGCCCTGGTTGATCTTGATGCCGACGGTGACCTCGATCTTGTCTTGGGAGATTATGACGGTACCTTCCGCTACTTCCGCAATCTGCTCTATTCGGATTCCGTGCTCAATCCGCCGCTCAATCTCACTGCCATCATTTCTGACTCAGTTCTGCTTTCCTGGAACGAACCCGCTCCCGGAAGCACCTCTCCCTTTCAGCATTATAAAGTTTATCTCAACGGAGAATTGGCAGGCAATACCACAGAAGCGTTCTGGAGCTTTGACGGCCTCACTTTGGGTGAGTTCTACACTGCCTATGTGTCCGCCCAATACATCGCCGGAGAATCCGCTCCTGCCGTCACCGATTTCCAGTTCACAGGCAGCGGAGAGTCTGTGTCCCTACTTCTGCCTCTGCAGAATTGGCCTAATCCCTTCACCCGTAATACCACCATCCGCTTCAGCGTCAAAACTGGCGACCACGCCACCCTCACCCTCTACAATGTAAAGGGCCAGGTCATAAGAAGGTGGCAGAGCTTCTCAGCCGGTGAGCATAGCGTGAACTGGGACGGACGCGACGCCCACGGCCATTTCCAGGGCAGCGGGATCTATCTCCTGCGCCTGCAGTCTGCCTCCGGCACCCAGCTCCGCAAACTGCTGATAAATTGATTCGGAGTTCTTGCAATGCATTTGGAGTTCAAACGCACCGCAGACTATGAAGCGTATCCGGCTTATTACGTTTGGACTTCAAAGGATAGCCGCTGTAATTCTGCGTTTACGCAGTTTTTTCCAAAGTAAAACGTTTCAACACTTATCAGCAAAACTGCCTGAAGGCAGAACTACGAACTGAAGGTGTCATCCTGAGCATAGCAGAAGGGAAGGATAAGACACCTGTCCGCGTGTCTGGTCTTCGAC
>Ga0209609_10001520_pt1 | contig 13405 bp, 13 predicted proteins | sample LakKivw325mmetaG_FD_184136 | JGI IMG/M metagenome (GOLD analysis project Ga0209609, IMG submission 184136) | Anoxic lake water microbial communities from Lake Kivu, Rwanda to study Microbial Dark Matter (Phase II) - Lake Kivu water 325m metaG... | ecosystem: Environmental > Aquatic > Freshwater...
CGGGCCCTTCACCCAGCGCATACTGGGCCAGGGCTTCCCGCAGGCTCTTCAGCATGCCGTTGTAGTCCACGATCACGCCGAACTTCTTGTCTGGATAACGACGATTCGCCCGCGCTATGGCCTGCATCAGAGTGTGCGCCTTCATGGGCTTGTCGATATACATGGTGGACAGGCATTCCACGTCGAATCCGGTCAACCACATCGCGCACACGATGGCCACGCGGAACGGGTACGCCGGGTCCTTGAACGCCGTCTCCACGTCGATCCGCTTGCCATCCGGGGTGTCGAATCCGGTCTTCATCCGGTGGCGGTGCGGCTTGATATCCAACCCCCAGCGCTTGAAGTCCTTAACCTCGTTCTGGCCCTCGCTGATGATGATTTCGACGATAGTTTCCCGCATCCAGGCGATCTGTTTATGGAGACGGTCCAGATCCTTATCCAGTCGAGCTTTGGTATCGGGGTCCGTGGAAGCGGCGAACTCCCTCGCTCTTGCCTTTTCCGCCTTCTGAAGCTCCTCGATCCTGGCGTTCCATCGGGGAATGATGAGTTGGTACATCCGTCCGCACGTGATCTTGTCGATGCAGACGAGCATGGACTTGCCCGACTCCCACCGCTTGGAACAGTGGTCAACGAAATCGGCGGCGATCTTCTTCAGTCGATCATCGGCGGTAATCACCTCGTAGTCCTTGCCCAATAGCTTTTCCAAAAGGGCAAGTTGGTCCTGGTCCAGATCGGCTTCCTCGATCTTCTCCGCGATCCGGTCGTTCAGGTCCAGGCGGGTGATGCCCAGTTTCTCGCCCCGGTTTTCATACACCAGCTTGACCGTGCTGCCGTCCTGCCGGGACCGCTCGAAGTCGTATCGTGAAACGTAGTCGCCGAAGATCCGCCGGGTGAGGTGGTCATATTTGAATAATGGCGTGCCGGTGAACCCGATAAATGCCGCGTTGGGAAGGGCCAGTCGCATGTTCCGCGCCAGTTTGCCTGCCTGGGTCCGGTGGGCTTCGTCGGATAGGACGATGATATCGTCGCGGCGGCTGTAGGGACGGTCGCGGTGGACCGGCTGGTTAAACTTGTGGATCAGACTGAAGACATACCGATGATCCTCACCCAGGATACGCCGAAGATCGGTTCCGTTCGCTGCGCGAGGCGTATTCCGGGGGTCCACGATCCCGCACCCGGCGAACGTGTCATAGATTTGATCGTCCAGATCCTCCCGGTCGGTCATCACGACGAACGTGAAGTTGCCCGGCACGGTACGGCGGACCTTTTCCGTAAAGAACGCAATGGAGTACGACTTCCCGCTCCCCTGCGTGTGCCAGAACACGCCCAGGCGCCCAAGATCGGGATGGGTGCGTTCCACCAAGGGCAGTTCTGTGTCGGGCTCATCCTGGGGCGGTGTGGTGACCGTCCCTCCCGCGGCTGGCTCGGCCGCCTTGGCATGGTCTTCGTTACCGATATACAGATGCATTACTGGCGGCGGAGGCTGGGTGCGATAGGCGGTGCGCATTCGCAGGCGCTCCGGGTATTGCCGCTTCAGTTCTTCCTGCCGCACCACGGATGCTACGGCGCGGTTGACCCCCAACACTTGATGATTGCGGGCGACCACTTTGCGGATGCCACCCGGCTTGCTGTCGTCGAACAGGACGAAATTCTCGACGAGGTCCAGTAGCCGGGCCTTGTCCATCATCCCGTCCAGGAGTGTCCGGGCGTTTAACCGCCCGGTTTCCTCTTCGCTGTTTCGCTTCCATTCCGTGAAATGGTCCCAGGATGCCGTGATACTGCCATATCGGCCCTTATCCCCGGTGCTAACCACCAGGAAGGCGTTGTGGTGGAAGGCATGGGGGATGGTATCCCGGTAATCGCTCAGATTCCCGTCGTAGGCCGCCCGGATATTGCGGTAAACAGCCTTAAGTTCAAAGAAGACCAGCGAGAGTCCATTCACGAACGCAACCAGGTCGGCCCGGCGGTTGTAGTGGGGCACTTTCAGCCCCTGGATCTTGAGTTCGCGCACCACCAGGAACCGGTTGTTACCCGGCGTTCGGAAGTCAATCACCCGCGCCCGTGTTTCCTGTTGTTGGCCGGCGGCGTCACGATAACTGACGGGCACACCATTACGTATCCAGTCGTAGAAATCCCGGTTATGCTGGACCATGGACCGGGCGTAATCGTGGTAGGTCAGCTTCTGGACGGCATTGTCCACGACCGCCGTGGGCAGGTCAGGGTTCAGCCGGCGGATCGCCGCCGCCAGATCCCGGACAAGCACCGCATCCCGCTCGCTATCCCGCCCCAGAGTACCACCCGGCCCAAACGTCTCGTCGTTCCAGGCGTAAACGCTGTCCCACCCAAGCTTGTCACGCAGGTGGCAGGCAAACGTCTCCTGGACCAGGCGGTCTTCGCTGTTGATGTCGGTGATCATGACTCTTCTTATTGACCGGTTGTCGGCTCGTTCTCCGATTTCCGGTTTCGCGGTCAATATCGCATCGCTTTTGAAAGCAAGAGGTTACGACTCGCGCTTAGCCGTTTATTGACCTTTGTTATTGCTCAAGGCGTCGTTATTGGATCCTTTTCGATCAATAAGTACTTCCGGCCACGCTTCTCGCCGACTTTTCCGACGCGGTTCGTGGCTACAAGATCCTGCAAAGCCCTTCGAACTTTCGGGAGTGGAATCTCTGGACCGATTCGTGAATGGATTTGGGATCGACTGGCCTGACGGTAAACCGCAAGGTCTTGAAGAATCAACTCGCGCAGCCGGTGGGGTTCAATACCCTTCAGGGATGTCCTCCCCCGGTAACTTGCCTTACGCAATATGTCCCATGTCACATAGTACTCAGTTGCCTTCGTCCGCCCCCGTGATGACACCACCCCCCATGCCCGCAACTGGCCCAACCAGTCTTCCAATGCGTCTGCATTGGCCAACTCCAGTGCGGCGGCCAGATCTGAAGCGCGCATGGCCTCGTGCTGCGCCAGCAGACCGAGTGTAATCAGTTCCCTTTGCGTTGGCGCATAGGTCTGGTCTACCTTGCCCACCAAATCAATGATCTCCGGGTTGAGGATACGCTTTCTGACGACCACCACTACGCGATCATCGCCTTCCCTCACTTCCGGCACCGGTCTCCCGCTGGCGAGTTGGTCCCTGTATATGCGATCGAAACCGCTGCCCTCTCTCTCCATCAGTTTCAAATCGAAGAAGACGCGGGCAAGATGAGGGTTTCTCGGATGGCTTGCGTGAAGGATGTTGCGCGGTGTCACCCCTGTCGGCAACAGGCCAGGGTTGTGTACCTCCAACCGGTCGGGATAGAGATTCACGAAGATGTCGCCACCCGTGGTGTACGGTCGGTGGACCAAGGCATTGGCCAGCAATTCACGTACGACCGCCTCCTCGTAATGAGGAACCTGCTTGCGGAAGAGCCCGTCCGGGAGTTCGAAACTGTCCTTCCAGTCCGGCACCTCCCGCCAAATCGCCTCGATCAATTCCAGCGGCGTGCGTGTATAGTCGTCCCAACTCCATTTCCGTGACTTCTGTCCGCGTTCGTCGTATCGGATGCATTGGACAACCGGGCCGTGCTGTAAGGCGGCGCGGTCCGCCGTCCGGCCAACCCAGAGTATGCCCAAGTTTGTAAGGAACCCGTCCTTCACCATCTGGTAGTGATGGAGCAAGGCCGCGTCTGGTTTCGCTTTCACAAATTCGGACACCCGCTCAGAAGCTCGAATCAGGCGGGCGAAGACCGCCAGTTTGCCCGCGTCTGTGTGTTCCGCCTTGACTCGCATTCCCGTCTGCAACTCCCAGGCCACCGAGGCACGGTCCTGCCAGAGACGTCCCAATTCGTCCGGCAAGAGCCGATGCGTTTCATCAGCCACCCGGATGTAGTAGACGCCGCCCGTCGTCGCTGCCACGCCATGCAACGCCGGAAAAACCTCCATCTCGACGTATTGGCCACCGTTGGCGTGCGTCATCAACCGGCTGTTCGTGCCGACGTTGACCGTCAATTGGGCCATGCGCTTTCGCAACCGATCTGGCAGATCGGGGGGAACTCGCTGTCCGTAAGGCGGAACCGCCGCACTGTCTTCAATCCCAAGGTGAATGAAGCCTCCGCGTGCGTTGGCCAGGCCAACGCAGTCCGCCGCCAACGCATCATGGTCGGCTTGTTTGCCCAGCGCGTACCGGATGGACTTCTGCTCAAACTGGCCGTTCTCTGTCTTCAAGCGATACCTCAATCGTCGTCAGTCCCGCGCAACTCGCGTACCCAGGCGACGGCGTCGGGCACATCCGCCCACGCGCGAGAGCCCTTCTCTATGGCCGCCTCAAGTTCCTCCTCATCGTAGGATGGCGCATACGGCGGCAGAGCCCCATCTCGGTCGGGATCACCGAGTTCAGCCTTCTTCCGTTTCTCGTTCATGGCCACTATCATGGTCACGGCCCCTCCGGGCGTCAAACCACAATCTCCCCGCTCATCAACCGCGGCAACAAGAGTTTACGGGAGTCATTCAGGCTCCGGTTCTGGACATTCAGGCTCGGCAACTGGAGGGTACCATATCGAGCAAGGCCGCCGAATCCACGGGATAACGCCCCCTCCTGCATGTTATAGCACCCCAACGTACCACCCGGCCCGAATGTCTCGTCGTTCCAGGCATAAACGCTATCCCATCCGTGCTTGTCGTGCGGGTGGGAAGCGAATGTCTCCTGGACCAGGCGGTCTTCGCTGTTGATGTCGGTGATCACAGTCTCTATTTCTATTGCATGTCTCGCCAAGATGCGCGATAGTATTGTCAAGTCGGACTGGAAATATCCGGTCGGCGTGGGGCCTCTGGAATTCCGGAGGCCCTTCGCATTTCATGGGAAGACCTTCAATCTGCAGCCCTTCACCTCTCCCGCCGGGCTGCGGCGGAACTTCGTTTCCACGATATCGAATGCCCGGTTCGCCTGCGTAGGCCGCAGCACCTTGATTCCAATCGGCCGCGCCACCAGGTCGGCCACTTGCAGCCCGCAGGAATTGGCGGCCTTGGGGATCATGACCAGACCGAAGGGCAACCGCTGTCCAAGGGCATTCGACCCGTCGCAAATGCGCCGGAATGCCAGTTCCAACTGGTTGTCCTCCTTCTCGTGCATCACAACCTCGTCGTGCCCCCAGAAAGTGAACTTGAGCCGCTGGAGGGCCGGGCACATCGCCTCGGTATAGTCGGATTTCTTGAATACGCAGAAATCCAGCACGAATACCGGGTAGTTGGGGTCCACGCTGGCCAACCCGTGGTCGCCGCTCTCATCAACAAAAACGAGATAGCCCCCGAACGGTTCCATGTCGGCCGGCCTCATGCGGCGATCTCCCCTGACATCAACCGCGGCAACAACAGGTCGCGGGCGGCGCGGGCCTTCTCATTCATCTGGCGCAAGGCGGTGGCCTGGCGGTAGATGGGATGGCTAAACTCCTCAAACTGGCTACGCAATGTATCAGTGGGCCAGAGAATCTGCATGCTATGGGCGTATCCCCGGTTGAGCCCCGGCACGGCGACATCGCTGCTCTGGAAGTGGACGGTCGCAAGGGTATGGAGCAGGAACAACGAGACGTGCTCTGGGGGCACGTAGTAAACGGTGTCGATGGGCCAGAAATCAGCAGGTGACCAGTGGACACTTCCGACGTTCCCCTTTCGGCCTACGATGATACCCGGCCCTTCTACGAGAGCTTTGTCGTGGCTACCAACAACGCCACTGGACCCGTAAACGGGATAAGAGCCAAGGACACGGGCATCCTCCTTGAGGGCTTTCCCGTACTGGAACTCGAAAATATCGCCGAGGCACTTCCTCTCCCATCCCTTCGGCACCCCGTCCACGATGCGGGTATGTTCGCGGCCGTCCGCCTTCGCCGAGCCTACGGCGCGACTGCCGGGGAAGCGCAGGCGCACGAACCATTCCTCGTACAGAAGCCGCGCCGACTGCTCCAGCAACGCAATCCGCCGCGTGTTGTTCTCGATCAGATCGTCGTAGGCGGAAAGGATGGAGGCGATGCGGGATTGTGCCATCCGGTCTGGGACCCGGACTTCCATCTCGTGCAAGACATTCCTGTCTACGCCTGGTACTGCAGCCTTATCGCTCTGGTAATCGCAAAGCGCATTCTTGAGGAAATAGGCTGCAAATCGCGGGTCAGTATTCTTGAAGTCCACCACGTACAACGCGGTGTTCAAAGGCCAGTAATCCTTTTCCAGATAGAAGACCTCTCCCAATGTTCCATAGCGCCCGGTAACTACGCCTGGTGCCGTTGCCTTGGCTTCGTTATGGTAACCCGTGATGCCCGATGATGACACCACGGGGATGTCACCGTCTGCACGAGCACCACTAGGCAGGTCGTGGCCGCGTTTTAGGGTTAGCACATCTCCAAGACGGCATGCCTGCCACTTCATACCCCCAACTCCTCGAAGTTCTCCTGTATCAGCTTGGCCAAGGTCGCCGCCTCGTCGTTCAGGCTGGCCAGTTCCACGTGAATATCCCGGATGGCCTGCTCGAAATCGAAATCCTCGTCGGTTTCGGGCGGTGCAACGCCTACGTAGCGGCCGGGGGTCAGGCTCCAATCGGCGGCTTCGATCTCCTTCTGGTCTACCACCTTGACCAATCCCGCCACCGGCACCAGTTCGGCATCGGGGAACCGATCCTGAAGCCAGGCGACCTGACGGTGGAAATAGGCGGCGGCCTTCAACTGTTCCACCGCGGCCTTGCGATTGGCGTCCAGGTCCTTGAGTAGCCGGGATAATCCGCGCCGGTCGAAGTGCTCGGCCGCAGCCTCGGAAGCAGCGACAGTACCGGCAGCATCGCCGCCGCGAGACGCCAGCTTGTAGATCAGGTCGGCCTGCTTGATTAGCCCCTTGACGCGTTCGGCGATGGGATCGAAAGCCTTCCGGGCCGTGTGCTGCTTGGCGTTCGTGGCCGCCAACGTCCGGCATGTGGCCTTGGCGTATGACGCAATGTCCTTCAAGAGTTCGTCGCGATCCCCGGCGTAGGCGTTATTCGCTTCCGCGAGTTCGGACAGGGCGTCCGACAACGCCTGGTGCTGGTTGGCCTCAATGCCTTTAATACCTTTGATGGCCTTCGCGAAGGCGTTGAGGTTATCCGCTACGGCTGCCGCACCCGTGTCGAACTCGACCAGAGCCGCCGGGATGGCTTCGCATTCCCGACAAATCGCGGCCAAGTAGTCTTTTACCAGCCCCAGAAACCGGTCCTTCTGCCCGCGGTACAGCCACACGATGGCGGTCAGATTGGCCAGTTGCTCGGGCGAGAAGTCGTAAATCTTGCGGGTAACCTTGCGATATACGCCGCGTGCGTCCAGCATCAGGACGTTGCCCTTCTGATTCAGGGCAACGTCGCCCTCACCCCGGCCCTCTCCCACGGGGAGAGGGAGAGCCAACGCGACGGCCTCCAGGTTTTCTTTCGGGTTCGCCAGCAAGTCTTCGTTCCTTATGCGAATCACCTTGACGCCTTGTGAGACAATATAGGCGTCTCGTTTGTGATCCTTCTGGGTTCTCCCGTCGTGGATTGGGCCGTCGAGTTCGACAGCCAAGTGGCGCTCATCGCAGTAGAAGTCGAGGACATAGTCCCCAAACTGGTGTTGCCGGCGAAACTTCAGCCCCAGAAACCGCCGATCTCTCACCAGTTCCCAGAACACGTCTTCAGCGGGAGTCTGCGTCTGTCGCAGTTCCCGTGCGCGTGCCACCAGCCCAGCGAAATCGTAGCCTCCCCTGTAATGGGCGCTTTTCCCAATCCCCTCTCCCTTTGGGAGAGGGGGCAGGGGTGAGGGTTGAGACGGGGGCGGTTTGTTCTTGTCGAAGAACCACAACTCACAAGGTACCGTTCGCGTATAGAAGAAGTTCGCGCGGATGGCAATCATCACATCAACCGCCCCCGTCTCAATGATCTTACGGCGCACATCCTTCTCGCCGTGCCCGGCGCTGGACGCCTGGGACGACATCACAAAGCCGGCCCGGCCCTGGGGATTCAGGTAGCTCCAGAAGTAGGAAATCCAGAGGTAGTTGCCGTTGCCGACCTTCTTGGCTTTGTTCACGCCCGGCAGTCCGAACGGCAGGCGCACATCATCCTTGACCCGTTCCGCGTCCACCATATCCACGTTGAACGGCGGGTTGGCCATGACCCGGTCGCATTTGCCGTAGAGGGTGTGAACGTCCTCGTAGAAGGTGTTGGCTTCCCGGACATCGCCTTGCAGGCCGTGAACCGCCAGGTTCATCTTGGCCAGGTTGATCGTGGTCCTCGTCTTCTCCTGGCCGTAGAACGTGAGCTTGTGGGCCGCATCCAACCCCATACGTTCCACGAAGTGGCTGGACTGGACAAACATGCCGCCGGAGCCGGTGGCGGGATCGAGGATGATGGTTCCGGCCCTGGGGTTGTAGGGTTGGCCGATGCCGGGCTCGATCACGTTGACAATCATTTGTACCAGGGACGGGGGTGTGAAGAACTCGCCGTTGTCCTGGGCGCCCTGGATGGCGAACTCCATCAGGAAATACTCGTATATCCGGCCGAACACATCGCCACCGGCCGTCTTGAGCGCCTCCCGGTTGAAAATCTTGAGCAGATCCTCCAGCACAGTCCGCTCAAAAATGCCGTACTCCTTGGGCAGCACCCCCTGCAGCGGATCGAAGGATTCCTCGATGGCCTTCATGGCGGCAATCAAAGCATCGCCCAAGATCCGGTCCTTGGGAAGGTTTAGGATATGATCGTACCGGGCAATCTCGGGCAGCCAAAGGGCGCGGCGCTTGACGTAATCCGCCGCAACCAGCGGGCGTTTGGGCATACGGCCGGCCGCCTGGTCGGCTTCGATTTGCCGCGTGGCGGCCCCGAACCGGTTCGCGGCATGGCGCAGGAAGATCACGCCCAGCACGGGCATGCAATACTCGCTGGAGGTCAGTTTTGAATTGGCCCGGAGTTGGTCCGCCGCCTCCCAAAGGTCCTTCTCCAGCTTTTCTATGTCGCCCAACGGGCTATCAGCGATCACGGTTGAACTCCAAGGATGCCATGGTCGTCATTACTGCGGGAATTGCCGACATCGCTTTGCCCAAGACCGGCCCGCCGACCAATGTATTCGGTTTCGAGACCGTTGGCCGGAGGCACGCTCCGTATGTGGACGACATTCGCACCTGTACGATTGAACCGGACGCCTTGCAAGGGACTCTTGCTGTTGCCGCGCACACCGCCATCTGGTACATTTCGAGTGTGATGAAAGTAGATCGCGAGACCTTGCAGGTGGAGAGATTGCACGGGGATGCCGACGCATCCGACCGTGCCTATTGGAGTGCGCGTTCGCCCCTGGAACGGCTTCGCGCCGTACAAAGTGACCGACAGGTGGCCTATGGTCGAGCAAGCGCTTCCCGACGACTTCAGAGAGTTCTTGAGGTTGCTGAACGACGCTGACGTGCGGTACCTTCTCATCGGCGGGTACGCCGTGGGATACCACGGCTAATGGTTGATGGTTGATGAGGAATGGCTTGCCATGCCGCAAGCGTGGGTGATGGGTTCACGGTTCAGCGGTTGGGGAGGGAGCGGGAAGGGAATGGGCGACCGGTGATCGGTGAGTGAGCCGGAAGGCATCCGGCAGGGCTTGAATTTCCCGCATCGCGAGGATAAATAGGGAACATGTCTTCCACAAACCATACGCCATGGATCCTTCGCGAGGATGGGTTGGGTTGGCAGGAGCAGGAACCGAGGACGGTTGGGCGGTTGCGGCCGTTGGGACCAAAGGCTGCCCTCCAGTGGAATAATTCCATGCTCAGGCTAAGCCCCTTGTGCGGGCGCTGGTTTCCCAAGGGCGTTTACCGGTTCAAGACATGGGATGAGGAGCAGATATGGACGCGTCAGCAAATCGCCCGGGCGATGAAGCACCTCAAGTAGGCTTGCCTGATCTGGTGACCTTGTGTCGCCTGTTGAACGAGGGTGGCATCCGGTACATCGTGTATGGTGGATTATCCTGCCTGCTTCACGGATACGAGCGCATGACTCGTGATGCCGATATCTATCTCGGGGAGTCGCGCGATAACGTTGCCCGTGCCTTGGAGGTCCTGAAACAGTGGGGTGAGGGATATGCCGCCGAATTGACGGTGGATGACATCTTTGAGAACGTTGTCGTCCGGATCTGCGATGCCTTCGTCCTGGATCTGGCATGCCGCGTGTGGAACCTGGACTGGGAGACGGCCTGGCGACGCCGGCGTATTCTGGAAATCGACGGTGTTGACATCCCCTTCTTGTGTCGCGAAGACCTGATGCGCAGCAAGCAGACCTATCGCGAGAGGGATCATGCCGATCTGGAAGTCCTGCAGGCCATGACGGGGCCGGAGCCCGGTCGTCTTGCCGGGTGACGATTTGGAGGCAGTCAAGACCGAATGCCGGCTTTGTGCGGGACTGTTCAGGCAGTGTCGGACCGCCCCCGGCGGCTTGCATCGGGCGGAGGGCGGATGTATGGTGGCCGGGTGTTAACCAAACCCTAACAGCGGAGCAGTGAATATGAAGCGTATCTGGATGGCGCTGGCGGCGGTGTGCGTGACGGCGGCAATGGCGGCCGGGGCCGAGGAGAACCTGGCCGCGCGGCGCGCCCTGGCGGAAGAACTGATGACCCTCACCAAGGTGCCCGAGAACCTCGAGAAGTCGTTCGCTATGGTCAAGAAGATGCTCCCGAAACAAATGGAGCAAATGAGCCGCATGTCGGGCCAGACCAACATGCCCCCGGACGCGGTCAGCCAGACGGAAAAGATCATGGACATCGTGGCGGCGGAGATGAAATGGGAGAAGGTCAAGGACGACTACATCGACCTCTACGCCGGCACCTTGACGGAGAGCGAACTCAAGGCGGCGATCGCCTTCTACAAGACGCCCGATGGCCAGTCCTTTGTGGGCAAGCAGCCGGAACTGATGAAGCGGGCCATGGAACTGAACCAGAAGGTGATGATGAAGATCATGCCCCGCATCCAGGAACTCACCCGCGAGATGAAACCGGCGCCCGTTCCAGTCAAGGAGTAATGCCCATGCTGCACCGGACCAACTACCTCATCAAGGAACAGGTCGGTATTGTGTTCAAGGAAAAGAACTGATTTGGCCCCGTGAAATTCGCCGACATCCACTGGACGGTGTGGACGCCGCGGGAGCGGGCGACACTGATGCTGATTGTCCGCGACGGGCAGGTCCTTCTGATCCACAAGAAACGGGGGCTCGGCGCCGGCAAGTTCAACGGGCCCGGCGGGCGGATCGAGAACGGTGAGACTCCGCTCCAGGCGGTGCTCCGCGAGGTGCAGGAGGAAATCCGGGTAACCCCCGTGGGCGTTCGCGCGGCCGGGGAACTGCTGTTCCAGTTCGTGGACGGGCATTCCATCCACGGATATGTCTTTTCCGCCTCCGGATTCGAGGGGGTGCCCGAGGAGACGGACGAGGCTGTGCCGCACTGGTTCCCTGTTTCCGCCATTCCCTACCATGCCATGTGGGCCGACGACCGGATCTGGGTCCCCCTGCTGCTCGAAGGCCGGAAATTCACCGGCCGTTTTCTCTTCGATGGCGACCAGATGCTGGGCGCGGACGTGGAGGTTGGGTGAAGCGGGAGATGATCTGGAACGCAGGAAAGCTGGAAAAGACGGAATCTGGAACTCAGGAACACAGGAAAGTGGAAACGGATGGCATGATCCAACCATTCCTGAGTTCCAAATTTCTCTGAAATTCCGATGGCCAGAAGAGCTGGAATCTGGAACTCAGGAACTCAGGAAGGTAGAAACGGATGGCATGATCCAACCATTCCTGAGTTCCAAATAGAGGCGCTTCTTTTTCTGAAGAAAAGCTTTTTGACAGACGTTACGGCTTATGAAAGCCCGCCTGTAAAGGGGGTTGACGTGGCAGGTCCAATACCAGTCGAAAGCATGGAAGCGATTATCAACGATTATGAGGCGCCGCTGTTGCGGTATGCCTCCGGCCTGCTGCGGGATCCCCATGCGGCCCAGGATGTTGTGCAAAACGCGTTCCTCAAGCTGTTCCGCCAGTGGACCCCGGGCAAACAACCGTCCGAATCGCTCCGCCCGTGGCTGTACCGGGTAACCCATAACGAGGCGGTGGATTACCTGCGGCGGCAGAAACGGCTGGCATTCCTTCACTGGAAACACGCGCAGGAACCGGCGCCGCCACCGCCGGAGCCCGACAACCGGATCGAGCAGGTCCTGACGGCGGTGAAGAAACTGGAGGCGCATGAACAACAGGTGGTCCTCCTGCGGCTGCAGGAGGGATTGTCGTACGAGGAAATCGCCCGGATCACGGGACGCACCACGGGGAATGTCGGCTGTATCCTGCACCATGCGGTGAAGAAACTCAGCCGGCTGGTGCAGCGGGAGGCCGTGGGCGTCGCCGGGGGGAGGCAGTCATGAACTGCGATACACTACAACAGGGGCGGCTGGTGGAATACCTGGCCGGCAGGCTGGACGAAATGGCCCGGCAGGAGGTCGAGCGCCATCTGGCGCTCTGCGCGCGGTGCCGGGCGGAGGCGGATTCCATGGGCGCCACGGTAGCGGCGCTCCAGAGCGGGCTGGCGGCGCGGCGGGATGCGGCCCCGCGGCTCGACGCCGCACGCCGGCGCGAAATCCTGGATGCCGGGCGCGGGAAACGCGCCGAAGTCATCCGCTCCTCGGCCTGGTGGGTGCGGTACCAGCCGCTGTTGAATGTGGCGGCCACCCTTGTGATAACTCTGATCTTTGTTGGATTCTTTCTGCCGGCGATGTCGGGTTCACGAAAGCAGGCCAGCATCAGCGCGGCCCGGGCCAGGGAAGCGCATGGGCAATTGGCGGTGGAACTGGCGGAAGCCGATGCGATGGCAGGGAAGGATAGGCTTGAGTCCGCGCCCCGCGCCCTCCCGCCAACGGCGCCGATGGTGCAGATGGCACAGATGGCAGAGATGGCAGAGGAGAAGAGCGTCGAACAACGGGTCGAAGCATCGGGTGACATTGCTGGCGGGGAGAGGGAAGTTTCCACTGTCTCCGGCATGTACAAGGTTCGCATCGCCGGAGGAAGAGTGAGCGCGCTCCGTGCCTACGGGGGAGGTGCGGCTGGTTCGGGAACAACGGCCGACAGTCCCGTGAAAGACGTGACTATCGCGCGGCTCGGCACAGCCTCGCCCTCCATGGGGGAGACCACGGATTCACGGAGCCACCTGGAGGGCGAACCTGCGGTGAGCCGTCTTTCCCAACTGGCTGCCAGATCCGAAGGGTATGAGCAAACGGTGGCAGCCCAACCTGGGGATGCAGGGATAGTCCGAGAAAAGAATGAGGAACAGCGGAAACTGGACTATGCCTACAAGCAAACCAGGAGCATGGCCGGGGAGGCGGACAACGGGGAGCTGGCCGCCCGCCAAAGAGACGAGGATCGGGACGGTCGTGATATGATGAACGC
>Ga0209609_10001521_pt1 | contig 13405 bp, 8 predicted proteins | sample LakKivw325mmetaG_FD_184136 | JGI IMG/M metagenome (GOLD analysis project Ga0209609, IMG submission 184136) | Anoxic lake water microbial communities from Lake Kivu, Rwanda to study Microbial Dark Matter (Phase II) - Lake Kivu water 325m metaG... | ecosystem: Environmental > Aquatic > Freshwater...
GACCCCTCATCCGTGGATCGGAACAATGAGGCAGTGGGCCGATGCCGGCCAAATCGTCGACCTGACAGGGTTCGTCGACACATCGGACATCAACCCTGCTCTTGTCCCCATCGGGGAGTACGACGGAGGCCTGTACGGTCTGTTCATCTTCCCGAACGTGAAGAGCTTGATCTGGTACAACCCCAAGGCGTTCGCCGCCAACGGGTACACGGTACCGCCCACATGGGCCGACCTAGAAGCACTGAGCCAACAGATCGTCGATGACGGCGGCGTGCCGTGGTCGATCGGTCTCGAATCGGGAGCCGCCAGCGGCTGGCCGGGCACCGACTGGATCGAGGACATCGTCCTTCGAACCGCTGGAGCGGACTTCTACGACCAGTGGGTCGCTCATGAAGTCCCGTGGACCGATCAGCGCGTCAGCGACGCGTTCGAGGTGTTCGGCGACCTGTTCGCGAACAGCTTCGTTCTCGGTGGCGCTACCGGCGCACTGACGACGAACTTCGGCGATGCAGCCGACCCGCTGTTCCTCAATCCGCCGGCGGCCTACATGCAGAAGCAGGCCACGTTCATCAACGGGTTCATCACGGATCACTTCCCGAGCCTTGTTGCCGGGGAGGACTACGCGATCTTCCCGCTTCCGGGGATTTCGCCTGCCGCGACACCGGACGGCTCCATTCCGCTGCTCGTGTCTGGCGACGTCGTGACAGTGTTCAACAACCGGCCCGAAGTCATCAAGTTCGCGCAGTTCCTTACCTCGGAAGAGGCGGCGAACATCTGGAGCTCCGAGCTTGGCGAGCTGTCGGCGTACGTCAACGCCGACCCGGCGCAGTTCACGAATCCGATCACACGGCAGGCTCAGGCGATGCTGCTCAACGCGACCGTGTCGCGATATGACGGGTCTGACATGATGCCGGCCGAGATCGGTACCGGTGCATTCTGGACGGGGATGCTCGACTACGTCAGCGGTATCGCCCTGGATACCGTACTCAAGAACATCGAGGCCGTAGCCCAGGACGCCTACTAGAAAACGTGGAAGCCGGGGCTCCATGCCCCGGCTTCCGCTTCCTGGAACCGCCGTCACAAGGAGGTCCGCCGCGTGCAGGCTACGGCTTCGATCCCGAGACGGCTTCTTCGATACCTCAGAGGATTCCCGGCGCGGTGCGCCCGGGGAGTCCGAAGCTGGTTCGCGGCAGGTCGATGGCGGCCGTGGATGTTCGTCGGGCCGGCTCTCCTCCTGATCGGTTTCTTCCTTGTCTATCCGACCGTCATGACGGTGGCACGGTCCTTCTTCGGCCGTGGGGCCACGTTGTTCGGACCCAGGGTCGAGTTTGTTGGGTTGACGAACTGGAAGTACGTCTTCACAAACCAGGTCATGCTCACTTCGTTGCGCAACAATGCACTGTGGGCAATCCTCTTCACGTCCTGCACCGTCGGGTTCGGGCTCGCCCTGGCCGTGCTACTCGACCGAGTGAGGTACGAGAAGATCGCGAAATCAGTCATCTTCATTCCTGCCGCCATCTCGATGGTTGGCGCTTCGATCATCTGGAAGTTCGTCTATGCGTACAAGCCGGCCACTCTCGCCCAAATCGGTATCCTGAACGCCATAGTCGTCGCTCTTGGGGGCGAACCGGTCGGGTGGCTGATCCAACGTCCGTGGATCAACAACCTGTGTCTGATCGTCGTGGGCATCTGGGTTTGGACCGGATTCTGCATGGTCATCTTCTCCGCAGCGTACAAGAACATCCCCAAACAGCTTCTCGAGGCTGCACGCATCGATGGAGCCAACGAGTGGCGCGTCTTTCGCAACGTGATCCTCCCGTTGCTCGGCCCCACCGCTGCCGTCGTCGCGACGACCATGCTCGTCCAGGTCCTCAAGATCTTTGACATCATTTACGTGATGACGAACGGCAATTACTCGACGGAGGTCATCGCGAATCGGATGTACAAGGAGATGTTCAACTACTTCAACTACGGGCGAGCCAGCGCGATCGCCGTCGTCCTTCTGATTCTCATCGTTCCTTTCATGATCCTGAACATTCGCCGATTCGTGGCGCAGGAAGGAGCACGATCATGAACCTGCGAAAGACCGTGTCGCGAACGCCCCTTCACCTTGTGATTCTGTTCTTCGTTGGCATTTGGTTCATCCCCACGCTCGGTCTCTTGATTACCTCCTTTCGGGCCCCCTCCGGCATCGCGAACTCCGGTTGGTGGACGGTCTTTCCGAAGCTGCTCAGCGGAGGCCAGTTCTCTCTTCAGAACTACGTCGGAGTGCTGCAGAACGAGGGCTTGGGACGAGCGTTCCTCAACACCCTTAGCATCAGCGTTCCGGCCACCGCGATCTCCACGTTCGTTGCATCGTTCGCCGCATTCGGTTTCGCGTGGCTGCGCTTCACCGGTCGACGGGTTCTCTTCATGCTCGTCGTCGGGTTGATGGTCATCCCGCTTCAGATGACGTTCATTCCGGTTCTTCCTATCTACAGCAAGCTAGGGCTTGCCGGGACGTTTCCGGGGATCTGGCTGGCGCACACCGCGTACGGCCTTCCGTTGACGACGTACCTGGTGCACAACTTCATGGCCGGGATTCCGAAGGATCTCTTCGATTCCGCGGCCATCGATGGCGCGTCGCCGTTCAAGGTCTTCTCAAGGATCGCCGTCCCGATCTCTGTTCCCGCGCTCGCCTCCGTCTTCATCTTCCAGTTCCTTTGGATCTGGAACGACCTGCTTGTCGCTCTTGTCTACTTAGGCGCGCTGCCGAACGTAGCGCCGCTCACAGTGTCAGTCGCGAACCTCGTGACGAACCGCGGCCAGGACTGGGAGCTCCTGACCGCAGCGGCCTTCGTGTCCATGTCCCTTCCGTTGCTCGTATTCTTCTCGCTCCAGCGCTACTTCGTGCGTGGGATCCTCGCAGGATCGGTGAAGGGATGATGAGAGACCCTGAAGAGCGACTTGCAGAGCTTGCCTATGCCGCTCGCGCAGGGCGCAATGCCCTGCGGTGTCGAATCGAGTGGCAGGGCGTGGGCTACCCAACGTACACCGCTGGCCAACGTCGGGGGAAGATTCGTTTCGGACCGTTTGGGCGAGACCTGCTCGTAAGCGCGCTTCTCCTTGGAGAGCCCGAATTCAGCCGTGACGCGCTTCGTTTCGTCGCGGCGGCCATGGGGCGGCGTACGGACGCAAGTTCAGGAGAGGAGCCGGGGCGAGGGATCGACGAGCTCAGGGACGTAGTGCTGAGGGGGCGGTCGACGCGGTGCAACGCTTTGGAGGTAAGCCCTCTGTTCGTGATTGTCGCCGATCTCTACGCCGAAATGGTGCGCGATGAGGCGACCCTTCTGGAGATTCAGGGTGCGCTTCGAGCAGCATTCAACTTCGTGACGCGACACATGATGCGTAATGGGCTCTTCGTCGAGGATGCGGCGCTCTGTGGAGGCACACGGTATGCGTTGCGGTCCATGTACTGGAAGGACAGCTTCCTGCCAGTTCGAGACGATCCGGTCTATCCTGTCAGTTACACCCTCGCGCACGTTCAGGGTATCGCCGCATTGCGCTCAGCGTGCAGTCTGTCCTGGCGATTGGGCGAGTCGTGGGACCTTGGAATCGACGCACTGACGACAGAAGCGATCGAGAAGCTGGCTTCGCAGCTCTGGGACCCAGATGCGGGACGACCATGGATCGCCGTGGACCAGCGGGGCCCCACCGGGGGTGCGTCGTTGGATGCTCTTCACATGCTGGTATTCTTGAGTGCAGGAGATCTGCCCGCCTCTTGCGTGAAGAGAATCGAACAACAGGCTGAAGACCGCGCGACTCCGTATGGCTTTCGGACCTATGCGCCAGGCCAGCTGCACTATGACAACTACACCTATCACTACAGCTCTGTTTGGCCATTCGAACAGGTCATTGCGCAAGGAGCGGATCGGCACGGACTTCGGTTACTCCTGGAGGTCTCGTTTCGCATCGTCGATGCCCTTGAGGAGGTTGGGTTTGTCGAGCTCTCTTGCTGGAATGCGCAGCTCGGGCTTGAGGGACCGGGCGCCGGCGCAGACCCAGGATACGATCTTGAGCTCTGGACGACCTGTGTGCCCAGCGCCCTACAGTGACTCGTCAACGGAAGCCAAGCTCCGTGATTCGCTGAAGGCAAGTTGTGCAGTGCGGGACAAGACTGAGATACAAGGAGTCGGGATGGAGCTAATCGGCATCGAGAGATACAAGGACCTCATTGATCCGGAGACACTCGGCGAGATCCAGAAGGGCGCCAGACCCATGTACGGGCTGCAGGTTCTACATGTCAACTCCACCTTTCACGGCGGCGGGGTCGCAGGCATGCTGAATGCGCTCGTGCCCCTGATGAACGACGTCGGCATCAACGCAGACTGGAACCTCCTCTACGGGGATCCTGCCGTGTTCGCGGTGACCAAGAAAATCCACAACGGGTTGCAGGGAGAGGACGTGCAGCTGTCGGAGAAGGAGCTAGACTCGTACCTCGCCCTCAATCGAACATGCGCTCTATATAGCCCAATCAGGCATGACATCGTGATTGTCCATGATCCCCAGCCACTTCCCATGATTCGCTTTGTTCGCCGCCAGAACCCGTGGGTCTGGCGGTGCCACATCGATGTCTCATCGCCAAGCCCCGATGTCGAGAGAGCCGTCCGGCCGTTCATCATGCGGTACGATGCTGCCGTCGTTTCCTCGGAAACGTTCCGCAGGCCCGCCTGGCCTATCGACACGTGTGTCATCTCTCCGGCGATCGATCCGTTTTCGAACACCAACCGGGACCTAGCCGAGAGCGAGGTCGACGAGAAGCTGGAGGAGTATGGCATTTCAGGAGCGCGTCCTTTCATCGCCCAAGTTTCGCGTTTCGACAAGTGGAAGGACCCACTTGGGGTGCTCAAGGTCTTCGAGAAGGTCCGCTCTGAAGTCGACTGCCACCTGGTCCTTGTCGGAAGCATGGCGACCGATGACCCAGAGGGTCCAGCGATTTTCCAGCAAGTGAAGGCCGCTGCGGATGCACGGCCCGAAGTCACGCTCATCACGGAGAACGACCCACTCCTCGTGAATGCAGTGCAGCGGCGCGCAGCGGTCGTGCTTCAATTGTCGCTTCGCGAGGGCTTCGGGCTGACCGTGTCCGAGGCTTTGTGGAAGCGAACTCCGGTTGTGGCCACACGCGTCGGGGGCATCCCGCTGCAGATCCTGGATGGGGAGGTAGGCGCCCTCGTCAATCCATTTGACTACGACAGCGCGGCGGAGCGAATCATCGACCTCATGCAACACTCAGCTCGGAGAGAGGAGTTCGGGGTCGCGGGCCGTGAGCATGTCCGGCGCAACTTCCTGATCCCCAGGCTCCTCTTGGATTGGCTACGACTTCTGCGGAAGTTAGCATAAGAACACGCCGGACGCAACAGGAAGGAGGTCAAGGTGACGCTCTTTGCTGAACTCGTACGAAGCGGTCCGATCTCACGATGGGCTCTTGCTGCGGGCATCGCCGTCGGGATTGCCCTCGCCTTCCTTCTCCTGAAGCTTAGCGTCCTTAGGCGTCTGCGCGTGCGCGCCGAGCGGACTTCGAACATCGCAGACGATCTCCTAGTAGGCACTCTCGAACGAACGACGGTGTTCTCGGGGGTCATCGGGGCGTTGTACGCGGGGTGGCTTGTCTTGAACCCTCCGGAAGACGCGGCACGAATCGCCGATGCTGTTGCGCTGCTGGTCCTCGTCGTGCAGCTGGCGATCTGGGGCAACCGGTTCGTCTCTCTTTGGACTGGGCTCTCGATCAAGCGGCGATTTCGGGATGACGCTGCTTCCGCGACGACCCTTGTCGTGGTCGGCTTTTTCGCAAAGGTCGTGGTGTGGGTAATCGCCCTTCTTCTCGTACTTGAGAACCTGGGCGTGGACGTCACGGCTCTTGTTGCGGGCCTTGGGATTGGGGGAATCGCGGTTGCCCTTGCCCTCCAGAATGTCCTCGCTGACCTCTTTGGCTCGGTAGCCATTGCCGTCGACAGGCCTTTCGCCCTGGGCGACTTCATCGTTGTTGGCGACCTGATGGGAACGGTCGAGCACATCGGGATGAAGACGACGCGGTTGCGCAGCCTCTCTGGAGAGCAGCTTGTGTTCGCAAACAACGACCTTCTTAAGAGCCGTATCCGAAACTACAACCGAATGTCAGAGCGACGTGTGGTCACTTCGGTAGGAGTGAGGTACGAAACTCCCCCAGCCCAGCTCGAGGCTATCCCCGGAATCGTTGAGGAGATCGTGCGCGGGCAGGAAGATGTGAGGTTTGAGCGTGTGCACTTCAGGGAGTTCCGCGACTCCGCGCTGCTGTTTGAGATCGTCTACCACGTCCTGCAGCCGGGGTATGCCGAGTACATGGATGCTCAGCAGGCGATCAACCTCGCGATTGTCAAGCGCTTCGCAGCAGAGAAGATTGGCTTCGCCTATCCAACACAGACAGTCCATATCCACCATGCCTAGCAGAAGCTCGGAGAGAGGGAAGAGGTCGACCACCTGGGGTGCCTGATGACTGAGCCGAAGCGGACGCTTCGATCGACAGACTGTCCTCTCTTCGGGACTCCCGACCAGGGACCGTGCGAGTTCTCAGTTGCGGACGCCAGTTGGCGAAGTCATGGCCAGAGACGCACTCGCCCAGGCCGCGGGCAAGCGGTGCAGGACAGATGAACGGGGCTCATGCAAACAGCTTGGGAGCATTCCCGTTTCCGCTATGCAGACCAGTTCAAGATTCACCTCGTTGGGTCACCCAGGTAAGGGGTCTTCGAAAGCGTCTTGAAAGGAGTAGGGGCGTGTTTCACGGCGCACAGAGCGACTCCAGCACTTCGGCTGTCAGCCACTTGGCAGTTCGAAACTCGTCCGCTCACCTCCACCACTCTGCCGTCACTGCGCGCCTATTGCGCCATCCTCGTAACAGGTCCAAGAGGGCTCCGTTCCGCACCATCTTCGACGGCGCGACAGCGCGTGATCGCAAGGCGGATCCTCGCGCTCGCTCCGCCAGCGCAGCCCCAAGAGAGACAAGCCGCGTACGGGCTTGAGCCGTACCGCGCGAGTTGCAGGGTGAAGAAGCCGGCCCCCTTGTAGCACTCGGAGACGCAGCGCACGCACAAGACGCACTCTCAATCGATCATCTCGCTACGCCCCACCATGCGGTGCATGTTCAGGTCGATCACGCACGCTTGCGTGCACGCGTCCTAGTTGGCGCGCAACCGCAAACCCGGCAGCCGCATCCGGAGAAGATGGATCACGCCATGACGAAGCGGCGAGCGTGGCAGACTCATCGCGTCCAACGATCGGCAGCCGGGGATCGTTGGGCCGCATCCCTGTTGACTTCTGTTCCACATTGACCATATGCTGAGCCCTCTACGACAACATCAGCTACGGTCTGTGCCTCCTCCTCAACTCACTCGGAGGTGGTGTGAATGCCAGTTCGGCGATTCCTGCGCGTAGGTGTCGTTGTGTGTTTCCTCTGCCTCCTCGCGGCTGCGCCCACGGCGGCCCAGTTCGAGTTCCCTCTGCCTGGCGGCACGACGCCGTCATCGGGCGAAGCGATCGATTTCGGGTCGGTGTCGGTCGGGCAGACGGCGCGGGCGCGGTACACCTTCAAGGTTCTGGAGTCGAGCGATACATCCGCCAGTGTCACCATCACGCCGCCCGGCGCCCCGTTCGGACTTGCGGACCTTCCGTCCCTATCCTTCACGCTTGCCCCAGGGCAGTCGATCACGTTCACGGTGACGTTCGCGCCACCCCAGGTGCGCGATTACACGGGGCAGCTCACGATCACGGCGAGCGGCGGCTACCCGGTGCAGGTTAGGAAGACGACGGTCTCGCTCCGCGGCCGTGGCGTCGCTCCGAGTGCGCCTCCTCCGCCGACCACGCCTTCCCCAACGACGACTGCTCCGCTCCCGAGTGAGGTTGGACCGTCCGTGTCGGGAACGACGGACGCAGGCGGAGGGTTCAACGTCTCGCTGAATCCGACGACATCGGTCTCCGGCAAGCTGACGCAGTGTGGGAAGATCCCGCTCGGGAACCAGCCGTTCACTATCGACCAGACGGCCGACGGCTTCGTCGTCGCGGCGCCCGGTTTCCAGTTGGCGCTGGTCGCCGACTACAGCACCTTCTCGCTGTTCGGACTGAAGAGCCACGATTTGAAGACGATCTGTCTTCTTCCTGTCCCGGCGGAGGAGCTGCCGCCGACGGTTGGCCGGCCGACCGTCGGCATCGAGGAGGGAAAGAAGCCCGACTACGCGTTCGCAGGAACACCTTGTGTCGAGTTCGCCCCGGCTGGCCTCGCGCCGTTCTGCTATCACGACCGCCGGCTCTACCCACACGGGAACGGGACCGTCGGCACCGTTCCGAAGCCCCTTCCGCTCGAATGCAGCATCCGGGTCAAAGCGAAGATCGTCAACCAGGGGGAGGTTCCGACCGGGCCGCCTCTCGTCCGGCTCACCGTCGACGGCGTGACCGCGGACCTGGAGTTGGTGGCGTCGCCGCCGTCCGATCGCGTCCCGCAGTATTGGGCCGTGGAGATGATCCTGCCGACGAAGATCGCCCTCGCCGGCGACCGCCTCCCGTCGTTCGTCGCCTCGATCGACCCGGCAAACGCCGTGGATGAGCTCAGCGAGTCCAACAACACCTGGACCGGAGCGGCGATCGGCGCATTCGACCTCCTCGGTGGTCCGGCGATCACGGATCCCACCCGCCCGGGCGCCCAACCGGCGCTCCTGGCGATCAAGCCCGACGGGACCTGGGTTGTTGCCCTTGACAAGCCGCTCTCGCTGGCGGCCGAGGCGGCACTCGGGAGCCCCGCGGATTGCCCGGTTTACACGTCGGGCATGGGCACTGGCTGTACAACCTACGCCCCGCTCGATCTCTCCTATCGATGGGAGTTCGGGGACGGCGAGTCGGCCGATGGGAAGCGCACGTCGCACGCGTATCGGACCGGCGGAACGTACGTGCTGCGCATGGTGACGACGCTCGGCAGCGCGTCGACGGTCACGGAGCGTCAAGTCGAGGTGACCGACAAGCCCGTCATCACCGACCTCTCCCAGCTGCTTCATCGCGTCTTCATCGGCGGCATCGTCGTGCATAACGCGTTCACTGCGTTCGTCGAGCCGAACGGGAACGTCTTGGATTCCGTGCAGTTTGTGCTGAACGGCGAGCCGCGAGCCGGCCGGCTCTCGGGAACGGTCGCGGTCTACACGCACGATATGGGAAGCCTTCGCCGCTGGCCGGATGGAAACACGCTCTATGCGATCGCGTACGCACACAAGCCGAGCGGGGAGCCCGTCGTCTCCGACCCGTATCCGGTGCCGCCGCTGTCGATCCCAGTCGCGTCGATTCCCCTCTGGCTCTCGTGGATGCAGCCGCTCTCAGCCGCGGTGGCCGGCAATGCCGTAGACTACACCGCGTCATTCGCATTCCCGAACATCCCTATTGATGTCTCGTATACGATCCCAAGCTGGGTCCCGCTCGTGAGCGGCACCTACTCATTCAATGCCGGATCGCGGTTCTCTCTCTCCCTCAGTTCCCTCGGCCCCGGCCGCGCCTCCGGAGAGGGGAGCGCCGGATTCGAGAAGTCTGGAGGGGATTGGACGTTCGGCTTCAGCGGAAGCGCGGACGGTGAGGCCACCTTGAATATCGGGCCGCCGATCACGCTCGCCGGAGGAGCGTTTTCGGTTGACCTCAATGGCTCGGCATCCAAGACGTTCGACCTTTGCGACACGTTCTCACCGCTGCGCGCCGCGTGTCGGATCCCGGTTATCGGCCGCGGCGTCGAGTGGCTCTGCCGCCGTGCAGAGCTTGGTGTCGGCCTGTCGCTCGGCGTCGGAGGAGAAGTCTCATTCGCGTCCGCCGATCCAGGGTGCTGCCTGCGGGGGATCGACTGTGAGGGTCGAGTTCGGCTCTCGGGCGGCCTTCAGGCGAGCCTGACCCTGAGCGTCTCGATCGCGTCGGTCAGCGTCTTCGGTGGAGGGACTCTGACGGCGGTCTTCGTCGCGCCGGGGGACAGCCTCGGATTCCTCGACTTCGAATCGCTCACCCTCGCCGGCGAGGTCGGGGTGACTGTCGAAGTCGACCTCTGGCTCGTCAGCGCGTCGAAGACGTTCTCGTTCCCGTTTGAGTGCCAGATCCTCTCGCCGCCGCAGGGGTTCGCCACCCACATCGAGGATCCGTGGGTCTTCCCGGTGCGGCCGTACGCCACCCCGACCTTCTCAACGTACCGCGGTGAACTTCGATCCGACGAGGACCTCGGGATTACAGAGCTCTGGCTGATCGAGGAGGTCTTTCCCCTAGCGGCCCCGCGCTTGATCCACACGGACCCCGGCCTCGCCGTCGCGTGGAACACCGATGATCTGAGCAAGCCGTTCCCGTTCGGCCGGGAGATCGCCTGGGCAACCGGCGAGCGCCTGGCCGCGTTCTCCCCACCGGAACTCATCTCGGACAACCGCCTCCCCGACGCGCAGGTTACGTTCGGGAGAGACCGTGCCGGCCGGTTGCTCGCCATCTGGGCACAGCATGTCTCACCCCCGGACGCTCCGACGTCGGAGGACGATCTCGACTCGCAGCTCCTGGCGGGGCTTGAAGTTGTCTGGTCGTCGTACGATTCCGCAGCCGATCGATGGATCGAGCCGGCGCGGTTGACCGAGAACGCGTTTCCGGACCACTCCCCGGCTCTCGTCGGAGGCTCAGACGGGGTCCTCGGCGTAGTCTGGGTGGGAAACCGGCGCGGGGAGCTGTTCCCGAGTGATCTCGCTCCAGACACCGTCTACTTCGCTCCATGTTCCGACGACGGCTTCGGGCCGGCGGCAATACTGCGCGAGGGGGATGCTGCCGTGGCCCGGTCGTTTGCTGCCGTCGGAGGCGCACTTGTCTACGTTCGCAGCGAGGACGCTGACGGCGATCCGACAAGCGTGGGCGACGCGGGCTTGTGGTGCGAGACGTACGTCGGCGGCCGCCCTGTGGCCTCGGAGCGGCTGACCGACACCGCTGGCGATGACGTTGGCCTCGATCTCGCCGCTGTGACGCCCGACCGCGCCGTTCTCCTGTGGATCCGTGAGCAGCCGGACGGCCGAAGGGCGCTCCTCGCCCGATCGATTGGGCCGGCCGGATGGGAGACAGAGTGGATCGTGCAGGAGGAGTTCCCAGCGTCGACAATCGTGACAGCGGCTGCTCCGAACGGCCACGTGGCTGTCGTCTGGGAAGGGTTCAGCGCCGTCGGACCGGACCTGTTTGCGATCGTCGTCGATCCCACGAGGCGAACCGCTTCCGACCGACGTCAGCTGACGGCCGACGCTGACGTCGAGAGCCAGGCCTCTGCCGTCTACGACGGAAAGGTACTAACGGTTGCGTTCGTGAGGACGATGGTGACAAACGAGAGTCGGACCGTGCGCTACAGCGGTCCGGACGCTGAAGATCCTTCTCGAACCTACGTAGATCGGCAGGTGGAGATCGAGGTCCCCGCGCGCGGGACAGCGCACCTCCTCCTACTGGAGGCGCCGCTTCCCTGAGCTCTCAGCTTGCTCTCTGCGGCCGCTACAGCGCGCAGAGCGACTCCAGGACTCCGGCTGTCAGCCACCTGGCAGTTCGAAAGTCGTCCGCTGGGCTCCATCAAATGGCGGGTCGAGCGTTCGCTCGAACGCGTGCTCTCGTCGAGTCAGGAGAGGCTGAGGTGACGGTTCGTGTGCGGAAGATCTGTCGTTGACCGTTGTTGCGGGGGCCCCTAGAATGGCGTCTTGAGGTGCAGAGCATGCCAGAACAAGTGCAGCGTGAGATGACGGAGCACATGAAGAGAACCATCGACGTCCTGAAGGAGCATCTCGCAAAAGTGCAGACGGGACGGGCAAATCCTGCCATGGTGGACGATGTGATGGTCGACTACTACGGGACCCGAACGCCCTTGAAGCAGCTCGCGACGATCGCCGCTCCCGACGCGAACCTCCTCGTTGTGCAGCCGTACGACAAGACGCAGATCGCCGCGGTGGAGAAGGCCATCCTGGCCGCCGACCTCGGCCTGAATCCGGCGAGCGACGGCAACGTGGTCCGCATCAAGGTGCCGAAGCTGTCCGAGGAGCGCCGGCGCGAGCTGACGAAGGTGATCAAGTCCCACGGCGAAGAAACGAAGGTCGCCCTGCGCAACGTCCGGCGGGAAGCGAACGAGAAGCTGGACGCGATGAAGAAGAGCGGCACGATCTCCGAGGACAACCACCGCCGCTATCGCGACAAGACGGACGAGGCGGTTCGCGAGTACTCGCAGACCGTCGACGCGCTCCTCGAGCAGAAAGCCAAGCAGATCCAGACGATCTAGTTTGCGAGAGCCGGCGCCAAGAGCGCCGCGAGCCGCGGCGGCGCCGTGTTCCCCGGGCAGCGAAGGGAATTGCTGGGAGTGCAGGCAGCCTCTATAATCAGTCGGTCGGCGGCGTAGCCAAGCGGTAAGGCAAGGGACTGCAAATCCCTGATGCAGCGGTTCGAATCCGCTCGCCGCCTCACCTCGAACCCCATGGGTGGTTAGCTCAGTTGGGAGAGCGCATGCTTGACGTGCATGAGGCCACAGGTTCGAGTCCTGTACCACCCACCACGCCGCAGGCCCTCCTGCGGCATTCCTCATCCTCAACCTCGGGAGGGTCGCTCCATGGAGCGCGCCAGAGAACTCAGTCGTCCGTACATGGCCCGGGAGGACGTCGTCGGGATCTACGTCGTCGGTTCGGCGACCCGGCCGCACCGTGACGCGCTCTCGGACTACGACATCGAAGTCATCCTGGACGACGCGGCGTACGAGAGCACTCCCGACGCGGAGCGACAGGTCTTTGCGTTCAAGGGCGGCGAGCCGAAGGTCGTTGACTACGAGTTCTACTTGCGCCCGTGGTCTGAGTTCGCCGCTCTCGCCTCGTCGACGCTGGACCTGTTCCACTACCCGTACCAGTATGCCGTCGTGCTTCACGACCCCCAGGGGAGGATTGCGCCGGTGGTGGCCCGCCTTGCCGAACTTCCGGAGGGGATTCGGCAGGACCGACTGCGGGTGCACTACCTCGAGTTTCGCTTCGCCCTCGGACGCGCCCGAAAGACCGAGCGGCGCAGCGATGATCTCAACCTCCGTCTCCTGCGCGGCGACGCCGCAGCGGCTCTCGTCAAGGTCCTGTTCCTCGCGGCACGGTCGTGGCCGGCGACCCATCATTGGGCCGGCCAGGAGTTGCGCCTGCTCGGCGTTCCTGACGCCCTTCTCCGCGACATGAGCGGCGCCCTTGCCGAGCCCACGCCCGAACGGGCCAAGAGTCTCGTAGATACCGTTTGTGCTTGGCTTGACGAGCGGGGCGAGACCTTCCACCGGGACGGCGACGCCTTGATCACCTGGGCGTTTCACCGTCGCGCAGGAAGGGAGGCATTCGAGCGCTGGGCCGGCCGCTAGGATCTG
>Ga0209609_10001522_pt1 | contig 13402 bp, 10 predicted proteins | sample LakKivw325mmetaG_FD_184136 | JGI IMG/M metagenome (GOLD analysis project Ga0209609, IMG submission 184136) | Anoxic lake water microbial communities from Lake Kivu, Rwanda to study Microbial Dark Matter (Phase II) - Lake Kivu water 325m metaG... | ecosystem: Environmental > Aquatic > Freshwater...
GTCCCGGCGGGCACGGGAACCAGTTCGTAGTCCAGGCTGCGGCAGTCAATGAGCAGCGCACTATCCCGCTGGCCCAACGCGGAGATGAACTGGTCCATGATCCCGCAGCTCATGCCCACGAACTCGTTCTCCGCCCGCTGGCAGAGCAGAGCCAGGCGCACTAGATCAAGTTCCAATTTTCCCAGCACCCGCCAAGCGTAGGCTGCCGCTACCTCCACCGCCGCCGATGACGACAGCCCCGCGCCGATGGGCACATCGCTGATCAGCGCCACGTTCAGGCCGGGCAGAGTGAATTCCTCACTCTGGAGCACCCAGGCCACGCCGCGCTGATAATTGCTCCAGGGGTGCTCAGTGTCGCGGGTGATGTCGTCCAGGAAGAACTCGGCCCGCTGGTCGAAGTCGAGAGCGTGGACGATTACCCGCCGGTCTGGTCGCGGGGACGCGGCCAGGAGCACGCTGCGGTCAATGGCCACCGGCAGCACGTACCCGTCGTTGTAGTCGGTGTGCTCGCCGATGAGGTTCACTCGCCCGGGCGCGCGGACCACCACCGCCGCCTCGGTGTCAAAAAGCTGGCGAAAACGACGCCGCAGTGCGCCAATTCTATCTGTTTCCACGTTTCTCCCCCTCGTCCGTGGATCGGGTTGGCAACCCGATCTACAATCCTTCCACCTGGGGCAGGTACCCCAGCTTCCTCAACTCCTCCACCAGACGCGGCCAGTCTTCCTCGCTGACCAGCGCCGCCCGCGACGAGAGAACTTCGACCAGGTACGGCGCCGTCTGAGGCAGAGTACGCAGTTCCTGCAAAGTGATTTCCTTCCGCACCTGAAGCACCACCGCCCGCCGCAACCGCACCGCGCCGAACTTCTCCGCCCAGTTGCGCAGCGATGCGCTTACGTTGGGCGGCACCCGCCCGCCACTGATCCGTTCCAACAAGGCCAGCACCTGCTCCACCGACACGTTCTCGCCCAGAGCGCGCGTCAGGGCATCGGGCGTCAGACGGTAGACGAACTCCGACCCCGATGTCTCCCACTCGCCGATGCGCGCCAGTTGGAAGTGATCGTACAGCGGGACTTCCGCCGAGACGCGCACGGAAAGATCAGGGGCGATGACGACAGACGCGGGGGCGGGATCGGACGGCGGCAGGCCCAGCCCCAGGAACGCCGCGCCGCAGGCGGTGATGCGAAAACAACGGGGCCCGGTTTCTGCTTCGCCGTCGTAGCCCAGGGCGACTACCCCCAGCCAGCGCAGCGGCCCGCTGATCAAATGGGCGATCAATGCGCCCTCCACCCGGTCCCAGTGGGCAAAGCCCATCAGATACTCACCGGACGCGGCGTCGCGGATGTACCAACTGCGGTAGTCGCCATCGGGCCGTTGGAAATCGGGATCGGCCCGTTTGACGGCGGCGATGAACGAATCCAGAGAGAGCCATTCTCCCACAGGACAGCGGGCCAGGTAACCGAGGACGCGCTCCCGTGCCAGGCGCGGGTCATTGCGCCAGCCGGTATCCTCGCAGTGCAGCGTAGGCAGCCGCCAAAGCTCGTTCCAACGTTCGTCGTCGCGCCAGGCTTCCTGCAAACTGGCCAACTGCCGGCCCGGCGGGGCGCGCAGCCAGCGTTTGGCTGGCGGTGGGTTCGGCTGCAACCGCCCCTTGCCCAGGTGGATCAATCCCAGGCGCCGCGCCAGGTGGTGCAGCAAAGCCAGACGCGGCACGTCGCGCTCGTGATTCGCCTCCGCCCAGCCCTCGGCAACGAGCAGACGCGGCCCCAGTTGGGAGATGTCCTGCCTCCCCAGCGTGCGATCTCGAAGGGGAACTACGCGATGATTCCGTAGATAAGCCAGAAAGGTGCACAGGTCCTGGGCCGCCGCCCGGCCGTCGTCGCGCACGAGCGAGGGCAGTGAGGCCATCTCGACAGTCAAAGGTGACGGTTCGGCAGGCGGTACAGGCAAAAGAGGGAACAGGTCCGTGGGCACGAACACGAACTCCGTGGGCTGGTCGTCCAGCAGGTCGAAGGCACGGGCGATCAGCCCGCGGTACCACAGCCCTTCGGCAGCGCTGGCTGGCTGTCGCCAGGGCTTCTCGCGTTCCAGGCGACCCGGCCCGAAGGTGCGAATCTCCCCGAAACGGCGGGCGAAAAGCGGGGCCTGCATCCGCCCGCCGGCAATCAGGAGCGCGTCCAGCGCCTCCCGCTCCGCTGGAGACAGCCAGTCCACGGCCTCGGCCACAGACGCAGGCTCGAGCAGGGCGGACGCCAACTGCTTCGCCGCCTCCCCCTGGCGATTGCTGGTCAGCTCCACGCCGCGCCGCTCGGCGATGGCCCGCAGCAGGGCCATGTCGTGGTCAACAAGACACTGTTCGAGCGTTTTCATCACCCGGAATCCGTCACAAGCAGAGAGCGCTCAAATTGACCACCAAGACACGAAGACACAAAGAGGAACAACGAGCTATGTCCTATTTTCAACGAAACAGGTCTTTGGCCTTCGTGTCCTGGTGTCTTCGTGGTAAATGAAAGGCATGGCAATACAAGCGCTATTGTCCATCAGATGCCCCCGGAGCGACCTGCACCGGGGCGAGAAGCACCACGCCCGCTTCTGCGCCCGGCACGGCGTTTAGCACCGGCAGGCGCTCACCGGTAAAAGGGTTGTACATGCCCACCGCCAGTTGATACGTACCCGGCGGCACATCCACCGGGATGGAGATCTGGTGGACATCGCGGTTGTACTCGTCCGTCCCCCAGCGCGTGGTTGGATAACTGCCGGGGTGGGCGTTGTCCTGCTGGGCCAGGACGTAGAAGTCGGGGGCAACCAGGTGTGCTAAAGTGCTGTAATCCACCGTCAGCGGCTGCGCCGTCTTCCAGTAAAGAGTCAGGCGCAAGGTTTCACCAGGATGGACGCGGGTGACCGTCAGGTCGTAGCCCAGCAAAGTCACTCCGTTGCCCAGATTGATCATCGTGGAATATTGCATACCACGCACCCACTGGCCGTCGAATCCCCACTTGAAGGGGGTGTCGTGGCGGTCCAGGTAGGCAACTTTGGCCAGCAGCAAAGCCCCGCCCAGCAGGGCGAGGATAGCCCCTTCCCGCCAGCGTAGCGGCGCGGGGATCGCCCACCCCCGAAGGGCGCGCCGTCGCAGAGCCACCACTGCCATCACAACCACCGCGCCTGAAGCGATAGCGGACAAGATGTCCCCAGCCAGGCGCACCGGCGTTTCCGTAAAGCGCAGCGTCACGACGTGCTCTCCAGCCGGGACGGCGAGACGAATCAAGCCCGGCGGGCCGATGGGTTCAACGGGCACTGGCTGGCCGTCTACCGTCGCTTGCCAGCCGGGGAAGTAGAAAGTACGCACCACCAGTGCCCAATCCTCGGTGGCGGAGACACGCCAGCGGGCCGTCGTCGGTCGCTCCAGCAGGGGAGTGATGGCTACTCCAGTGGGCAGCTCCACTTTGGCTGCCAACGACGCCCCCTCGTCCATCGCGGTAAAAGCGGGTTTGCGCGGCGGGTCAACCGCCCAGCGGGGAATGTACTCGCCGGCGGAGGTGACGCCCAGGGCGTGGCTTTGTTGCTGAAAAGTGGTCACGTCGGCCAGGGTGGGATTCGACGCCTGTGGGGGATTATAGCGCGGGTAGAGAGAAGGCACGCTGGCGACGAAGAGGAGCACCACGACCAATCCCATCACGACGGGCGCAACCCACTTCCGGGCAAAAGCGTTCTCCAGCGTGGCAATCGCCCCGCCGGCCAGCACGGCCAGAGCGAACGTCGCCGGGCTGAGCAATCGCCACGGAAACTCGAAGTAGCGGACCAGCGGCAGACGCGCCCACAGCCACGCCGATGGCGGCAAGGTCATGAATCCCAGGCCGAAGGCGGCCAGCGCGAAAACAGCCACGCTCCACCGCTGCTCGCCCCGTAATCGGCCAGCCAGCACGACGGCTACCCCAGCGACCACCGTCTGCGCCAGACCTATCTGGATAGGCACGTCGGGGTTCATGCAGCCGGTGTCCACCGGCGCGGGCGGACCCAACAATTCGCCGAAGGTGAGAAAGTTGAGGCGATAGTCGTACTCCGGGGCGGCCATGAACAGCTCGATGCGGGTGAATCGTTTCTCGACCAGGGCGGGCAGCCAGAAGAAGGCGCTCAGCGCCAGGCCCAGTCCCAGGGCGGCGGCCGCCGCCCGCCAGTGGAAATCACGTCCACGCCACAACCCCACTGCCGCCAGGTAGAGGAGCAGCACCGGCATGACCGCCAGGCTGGACACGTTGTGGGTGAGTACCAGTGCCGCGTAGGTCACCGCACCAGCGACGATATAGCGCACCTCGCCGCTGAGCGCCAGGTGGTGGAAGGCCCAAAATATCAGGGGGAACCAGACAAAAGCCAGCGCGTCCGACAGACTGCCGCGCACGCAATGATTGTACAGCAGATAGGGCGCGTACACGTAGGCCACCGCCGCAATCAGCCCCGCCCGCTCGCCGTACACCTGGCGCACAAACAGGTACATCGCCAGGCCGGAACCAAGCAGGCAAACGATGAATCCGGTGCGCAGCGCGGGCACGAAGGCCAGGCCCAGCAGGTGTAGAACCTCGGTCAGATAGGTGGAGAGAGGCGCGTAGAAGTTGAAGAGCGGATACCCGTACCCGTAGGCCAGGTCGGGCATCCAGCGGGGAAAGAACAATCCCTGGCGCAGACAGTGGTCCAACTCGACCAGGCGATACAGGTGGAGGCCGGTGTCGCCGCCACGGGGTAGCTCGGCGCGCAGCAGGGGGTGAATGGCCGGCAGGGTCAGCAGCAGGACGAGCAGCCAGCCGGGGATGCCCCGTCCCAGCCGTTGGTAGAAAGCCACGCGCCACCGGGCCTGGGTCGGCGGCGCGCTATGAACAAGCAACCAGCTCGAAGCCCAGGCGTTCCAGTACGCGAATAGCGTCTTGTCCTGATACTCTGCGCAGCTTAGGCACAAACCGCCACCTCAACAGTGGTCATCAACGGCCTGGTAACTTCGGGCAGAGAAAACTCTTCCAGGTAAAGTTCCGTTGCCTCTCGCAGATTAGCGACGGCTTCCTCAACAGTGTATTCCTGGCTAACCGTTCCAATCTCAGGACATTCCGCTACGTACAGATCCTCTTCTCTGCGAAGAATCGCGGTAAAGACTCGGATTGCCATCTGAAAAACCTCCCGGCACCACACCTGGAGAGGCTATTTGCGATCGGGCAGCAGGCCAGTCACCTCGTACACCTGCTCGGCGGCCACCCGCCCCTTGACCCGGATGGTCTCCAGGGCATTGGCCTGCACGTAGTCCTTGACCAGCAGATAAGTGCTCTGGCCGAGCAGAATCTGGCCCGGTTTGGCGTTCTCCTGCAGCCGCTTGGCCAGGTTGACGGCGTCGCCGATGAGGGTGTATTCCATGTGGTCCTCGGCACCGATGTTGCCCGCCACCACCTCGCCGGTGTTGATCCCAATACCCAATTGTAAGCGGTACTCCGGGGGCACGCGCTGGTGGTAATCCTCAATCACCTGTTTGATGGCCCAGGCAGCGCGCACCGCCTGTAACGCGTGCTGCGGCTCCTCCAGCAGCGGGGAGTTGAAGTGAGCCATCACCGCGTCACCCTCGTACTTGTCCACGATGCCATTGTGAGCGCGAAGTGCGGCGTGTACCAGGGCACAATACTTGTTCACAATGTCTACCACTTGCTCTGGTGCGTGGGTCTCACTGTAGGTGGTAAAGCCCCGGATGTCGCTGAAGAAAATGGTCAGCATCCGCCGCGACCCGCCCAATTGCAGCTCTTCCAGGTTTTCGGGCAGATTCTCGACCAGCTCCGGTGGCAGATAGCGCTTGATCATCGTCCGCTCGCGCTCGTACCGCTTTTTCTCGGTCAGGTCGTCCACCACCACGGCCACTCCCAGCGTCTCGTCCTGGGCGTTTTTCAGCGGCGAGAGATTCATACTCAGGCTCACCTGGCCACGGGTGGGCAGAGAAAACTCGACTTCGTGGCGGATGTATTTTTTCTCCCTGGTCTTTACCTCTTCAACCAGCGGCGGCAGGACCTCGCCTAAAACCGGCAAAGTCGAGCAATAAGGAGCATTCAGACAAGCCTGGGCCGGGATGCCCAGGATCTGCTCGGCGGCGCGGTTGAACAGGGTGATTTTGTCCATGTCGTCAGTGGTGATCACTCCGCTGGTGATGGAGGCGAAAATGTTGTCCATCAACTTCTTGGCATTGACCACGCTCTCGAACAGGCGCGCGTTTTCGATGGCTACGGCGGCCTGGTTGGCGAAAGCGGCCAGCAGGTCGCGGTCACGGTCGCCAAAGAGGCCGTGTTTGATGCGGTTATCGGCGTAAACCACGCCGGTGATCTTATCCTTCACTCGCAAGGGAACACAGAGGATAGACCGCAGGCTGTAGCTGACCACGCTCTCCTGAGCGCGGAACCGGGGGTCGGCCTGGGCGTTGGTGGTGACGATGGGCACGCCATCGCTCGCCACCTGGCGGACGATGGTGCGGCTGATCTGGAACGAGGAATCGTCAATGGTCTTGCGGTCCATCTCGCGGGCGACTTTGAACTCCAATTCGCCCGTCTCGTCGTCTATCAACATCAGGAAACCACGCTCAGCCCCGGTCAGTTCGACGATGGTGTCCATCACCCGTCTGAGCACCTCTTCCAGGTCCAGCGTGGAGTTGATCAACTGGGTCACTTCGTAGAGACCGCTGAGTTGCTCGTGCTCCTTGGTGCGGGCGGTCAGATCATCCCGCAAACGCGCCAGTTCCTGGTTGAATTGCGGCAGGCGCACCTCAAGTTGCTGAACCACGTTAGCCGCCGACGATGAAAAAGCCAACAAATCCTGGAGCGACTTCCCCAGCCCTCCGCTTCCGTGGCTGGCGAGAAGCTGCTGAAGCGTCGTCCGCTGCTTGGTCAGGGTCTCGTTAAGCCGGCTCAGGCCCTCGCGCAGAGCAGTGATTTCCTGTTGCACGATCTCGACTGTGGACTGAGGCATCTCACTCATGCTTTCCTCTCCATTAAAACCTCTTCGAAGGTTTCGAACCATCGCCTGGACACTCATCCCGCCCGGCCCAGCCAACTCCTTACCCGCACACCCAGGCGGTTCAGGGAAGACTGGGCCCGTTTGGCTTCGCGGCGAGCCTCGGCCAGACGCTCCTTCACGTCTCGACGCACGGGGTCGAGGCTCTGCGCTTCCTCCAGGCAGGCCACCGCCATATCCCACTCACCAGCATCGCAGCAGGCCGTCGCCTGGTTGTACAGATCCACCGCCTCTTCAGCAGCCCGCTGCTCCGCCAGCGAAAGGGCCACCGAGGACAGAAGAGCAGCAGCGTCCCGATAATCGGGTTCCACGCTCACGATCTCGCTGAGTTCATCCACGGCTTCCTGCCAACGCTCCGCTTCTTTCGCCTTATGGGCAGCCGTATACAAAGCAGATAGCCGGGCGTGAAGACCGGCGTAGGCCAGCTTCTGGGCAGCGTCCTGGTAAGCAGGCTCGATTTTGAGTATCTGATTCAGCAGGTTCACCGCCCGAGGCCATTTCTCGACCTGCATGGCTTCGGTGGCCCGCTCATACAGACTCTTCAATAGCAGTTCGCGCACCTGGCGGGAGCGAGGTGTGGGCGGCACGGAAAGGCGAGGCAATTCCTGCCCACCCATCACCGCCTCGATGGCCGCCAGCATCTCGGCCGGCGTCTGAAAGCGGTCGGTGGGGTCCTTGGCCAGCGCCTTGTTGACCAAATCCTCCACCGGAGCTGGCATCTCCGTCTTACTGAGGGCCAGCATCGGCGGTTTGTTGGCGATGTGCTGGCTGATAATTGACCACGGACTGGAGGCGTCGAAGGGGAGATCACCGCTCAGCATCTCGTACATCACAATGCCCAGCGAGTAAATGTCCGAGCGGATGTCCACCACCTCGCCCATAGCCTGCTCCGGTGAGATGTAATACGGAGAGCCGATGAATCCAGACTGGGTGATTGAAGGCAGAGTACGCGCCCGCGCGATTCCGAAATCGAGGACTTTCACCGTACCATCGGGAGTGATCATCAGGTTCTCGGGCTTGATGTCCCGATGCACAATCCCGTGTTCATTGGCGTGGTGCAGGGCATGCGCCACCTGAGCAGCGATGCTCAACACCTCCTCGTAGGGCAATAGACCGCGGCGATGGAGAACGCTTTTCAGATCCTCGCCGGCGACCTTCTCCATCACCAGGTAATGGACATCGCGGTCCGACCCGTAATCCAGCACCTTGACGATGTGCGGGTTAGAGAGCTTTATCGCCAGCTTGGCCTCGCGCGTGAAACGCTGGATGTAAGAGACATCGTCGCTGTACTGGGGATACAGAACTTTGATGGCGACTTCCCGGTGCTCCTTGATATCTTCCGCCAGGTAGACCCACGCCATCCCGCCGGTACCCAGCTCGCGGACAATTTTATATCGGTTGCCCAGAATTTCTCCAAGCACGCCTTTCCCCCGGCCTCAGCCCGCGCTGATCTCCAGCAAGTTGTCACTGATCAACACGGTGGTTATTATACCCCACTTTACGCGAATAGGCAATCATCAGATGCGCCGACATTTCAGTGAGGGCGCACGGTCGTGCGCCCTCACTTGAGTTTTCGCCCGTTTTGGTGTATATTATGCACCACGTTTTCCAGATTCAAAAAGAAAGCGAGGCAACCAGCGTGAAAGTCCTTTTGATTAAAGACGTTGAGGGCTTAGGCAAGACCGGCCAGATCAAAGACGTGGCCGATGGATACGGGCGCAATTTCCTCATCCGCCGCAAGCTGGCTGTACCGGCCACGGAGGGCGTGGTCAAAGACACCCGGACACGCCTCGATGCCGAGGCCCGAAAACATGCCCAGACTACCGAGACGGCAAGCAAACTTGGTGAGCGAATCGAACAGATGACGCTGACCTTCCAACGTAAGGCGGGAGAGAAAGACCGGCTGTACGGCTCGGTCACTACCGCCGACATCGCCGAGGAATTACAAAGGCTGATCGGACAGCCCTTCGACAAGCGCAAAATTATGCTGGACGAGCCTCTCCGCGAATTAGGGGCCCATCGGGTGCCCATCAAACTGATGGCCGAGGTCACGACCCACGTGACGGTCGTCGTGGAACGGGAGGAATAATCACCCCTCGCCAGCTTGTAGGTCGGGCTTGCAACCCGACGTTCTCCCTTATGAAACACCCCGAAATACATTAGTGGAGGCACAAACGCATGAGTGAACTGGGTCAGTGGCTGCGAGAGACACGTGAGGGCAAGCGCCTGTCGCTGGAACAGGTGGAGGAAGCAACACGCATCCGCCACAAGTTCCTCCAGGCGCTGGAGGAAGGGAACCACGCGGCCCTACCCACCCCGGTACACGTCAGGGGATTTCTGCGAAACTACGCCCAGTACCTGGGTCTGGACGTGACAGAGGTGCTGGCCTGTTACGAGGACGAAACCCGCGAAGAACAAGCGCCACCCGAGCCAGGGCTGTTCAGCCCGGCGGACATCACCCTCAGCCCCACGACCTGGCTGCGGCTCGACCGCGTGTTTGCCGTGCTGATTATCCTGGCGATTATCCTGGTCGGGGTCTGGGCGGCGCGCGAGTACCTTTTGCCTCAAATGCCCCAATGGTCCTTTACCCTGCCGTGGCAGGTCGCACCTACGGCGGTCGCCGAGGCGACGAGTAGCCCCCAGGTGACAATCCCACCGACCACAGCGCCCACCCTCAGGCCATCGCCGACCCCCACGGCCTCACCCACAGCGACCCACGGTCCAACCCCAATCGTCACCCAGGTCACACTGGAGGTCAAGATCACTGATCGGGCCTGGTTGCTGGTAGAAGTGGATGGGAGCAAGGTGCACGAGGGAATTATGGAGGTGGGCACCACCCAAAGCTGGCAGGGCAGGAATAGCATTCACCTGCGCTGTGGGAACGCGGGTGGCGTGGAAGCTACAGTCAACGGCGAGACGCTGGGCAATCTAGGCGAACGTGGCGAGGTGGTGGACCTGTACTGGGGACCGCAGGGGCAGATTACTCCCACACTAACCATCACCCCCGCTGTGACAGGGACAGTGACCACTACTATCACACTTACCAGCGAAGTGACCGGCACCGTCACCCCGGAGATCACCATCACGCCGGGCGCTGAGACGACAATCACGGCCTCACCGCAGCCCACCGAAGCGACGGCTACTCCCTAAACCGTGGCCGGATCTGGCAGTGACACACGGAAGGCAGACAACTTTCCGTGTGTTTTGTTTACACGAGGAAAGACAGATGCGCTATCACCTGATCTCCCTGGGCTGTCCCAAAAACACCGTGGACGCCCAGGGGATGGCTTCCCGGCTGAACGCAGCCGGGCACACTCCCACCGACGATGCCCAGGCCGCCGACCTGCTCATCGTCAACACCTGCGGCTTCATCGCCGAGGCGCGGGATGAATCCCTGGCCGTCCTGCGGGAACTGGCCGCTGCCATGCGCCCCGATCAACGGCTGGTGGCCACCGGATGCATGGCCCAGTACGCGCCAGAGATGCTGCGCCAGGCCGTTCCGCAGTTGAAGGGTCTACTGGGCACTCGCCGCTGGCGCGAGGTGCTGAACCTGGTAGAGCAAATGCAAAAGCAGTCCACGCTGGTCATCTGGCTCGGCGACCCGCCGGGCGGGCCAGAGATTTCGACGCCTGGCCCGCGTGCCGCCGTGCAGGGAGCCAGCGCCTATCTCGAGATCGCCGAGGGATGCAGCGCGCCGTGTGCCTTCTGCGCCATTCCGGCCATCAAGGGGCCGGCGCGCAGCCGGCCCGTGGCCGACGTCGTCGGCGACGCCCGCGCCCTGGCCACGCAGGGCGTGAAAGAAATCGTGCTCATCGCCCAGGACACCACCGCTTACGGCCACGACCGGGGACAAAACGACGCTCTACCCGGTCTGATCGAGGCCATAATTGAGGCTGTACCTGCGTTGGCCTGGCTGCGCCTGATGTACGCCTACCCGCAGCACATCGGCCCGCACCTGATCGAGACGATGGCCCGCTGCCCACAGGTCTGTCACTACCTGGACATACCACTCCAGCACGGCCATCCCGACGTTCTGCGCCGGATGCGCCGTCCGCACGACGTGGACCGCGTGCGCCGTCTGATCGAGGACCTGCGCACGGCCATGCCCGACATTGCCCTGCGCACCACGTTCATCATCGGCTACCCCGGCGAGACCGAGAACGAGTTCGAGACGCTGCTGGATTTCGTCGCCGAGATAGCCTTCGACCACGTGGGGACCTTTACCTACTCGCCTGAGGCCGGCACCCCGGCAGCAGAGCTGCCCGGTCAGTTGCCCAATGAGGTCAAGATTGAACGCTACGAGCGATTGATGACCCTTCAACAGAACATCTCGCTGGAGCGCAACCAGACTCAGGTGGGACGCACGCTGGACGTGCTGCTGGAGGGCAGCGGCGATGGGTTGAGCGTCGGGCGGTCGTACCGCGACGCGCCGGAGATTGACGGCCTGGTGATCGTCGCCGGGGAACTGCCGGCCGGGGAAATGGTGGCGGTGCACATTGAAAAGGCGATGGAATACGATCTGGCCGGCCGGGTCGTGGGATCGCGGAAATGAAAACGCCCCCGGCTCGCAAGAGAACTCCAGGGGCGCGAAAAGCTCGCCGCCAGCGCTAATCGGCGGACGATCCTTCTCCACTGCCCAGCTCAGGCTCCTCGCCCTCCACCACCTCGTAGTCCGCGTCAATCACCTGGGGCGGGGGTGCAGGCTCTTTTTCTGGAGCCGCGATCTTCTCACCGTCTACCGTACGCCAGGGATTCACTTGAGCCTTGATCCGCTCCAGATGCTCCTGAACGATGTTCTGGGGACAAAGTTGGATGAACCCCCAGATGCCGAGCATGATCACGGATAGATCGTCCAGTTGCCCCAGGCCCAAGATAGCGTCGGGGATAATGTCAATCGGGGAAAGCACGTAGAGAAGCGCAGCCGGCGGAACCAGCTTTTGCCAGATCGGCACCCGCGAATCCCAGAACAGCCGCCAGGCCAGCCTGAGATTATTGATAGCCTCGGTCAAAAAACCGGTCTTTTCTTCTGGAGCGCTCAATCTCTTGGTCATTTGTACCCCTCCTGGAAGGGTATTATAGTCTCACGCCACGTTTTTAGCAAGTCAGCAAATCGAGCAAATCAGCGAATCAGCAAAGAGGGGGAACTATGGGAACTGAGGATATTGTGCCCGGATTGGTAGGCCAGGTGGAACTGGTCGTCGGCGAGGAGAACACGGCCCGTCATTTGGGCAGCGGGAGTGTGTCCGTGCTGGCCACGCCGGAGATGGTCCGTCTGATGGAACGGGCCAGCGTCGCGGCAGTGGATGACCTGTTGCCGCCCGGTCAGCGCACGGTGGGCGTCCACCTGGACGTGCACCACCTGGCAGCCACGCCGGTGGGCATGCGCGTCACTGCCCGCTCGGAACTGGTGGCCGTCGAGGGGCGAAAGCTCACCTTTCACGTGGAGACCCACGACGAGGTGGAAAAAGTGGGCGAGGGCACGCACGAGCGAATGATCATTGACCTGGACCGCTTTCGCTCGCGGGTGGAGCGTAAACAACGTGAAACGTGAAAAACGTATTCACGTTTCATGCATCGTCTCGGCCTCAGGCTGCGCTGAGTGTAACTACTGCCCGGCAATAAATCCGGCCACCAGTTCACCCACGTCTCGCTCGTGCCCCCAAAGGAAATGGTCGGCGCCGTGGATGATCTTCATCTCCACGGACGGGGGCAATGTGGTGACGAAGGCCCGCAATCGCTCGACCGAGCAGAATTGATCGTTGTCAGCGACGATGAAGCACCGGTGACCAGTGAAATCGCGCAGCAATCCCTCGTGAGGGAACACGAGGAGAGGTGGGGCGACGGCTACCACGCCGGCGATTTCTGCATCGCCGGCACAGCGCAGGCCCACCCACGCGCCAAAGGAATAGCCGACGACGTACAGCCGCTGAGGGTCCACTCCGCGCTGGGCGCGCAGGAAAGCCAGCGCACCGCGGGCGTCGTCTGTCTCACCTGCGCCGCCGTCGAACCGGCCCTGGCTACGTCCCATCCCCCGGAAGTTGAAGCGCAGGGCGGCCACTCCCCGCGCGGCCAACGCCTGGGCGATGGCCACCACCACGCCGTTGTCCATCGTCCCGCCGTACAGCGGATGGGGATGGCAGACGATGGCCGCCGGATGGCGGTCTGAACCAGGCAGATGCAGCATCCCTTCCAATTCCACGGGCTGCGCCCCGCCGCTGGGAAAGCGGACGGCTTGTTCACGACCCGATGCAGGGGCGCAATTGAATTGCGCCTCTGCGCCGCTGCCACTGTGTTGCGCCGACCCCTCCCCCAGCCCCTCCCCGACGCGGGGAGGGGAGTTTTTCGACCAGGTCTCCCCCTTCCCTGGTAGGGAAGGGGG
>Ga0209609_10001523_pt1 | contig 13402 bp, 10 predicted proteins | sample LakKivw325mmetaG_FD_184136 | JGI IMG/M metagenome (GOLD analysis project Ga0209609, IMG submission 184136) | Anoxic lake water microbial communities from Lake Kivu, Rwanda to study Microbial Dark Matter (Phase II) - Lake Kivu water 325m metaG... | ecosystem: Environmental > Aquatic > Freshwater...
GTAGGGCCGTACCCGTATTTTGAGCAGTTCGTGGACCAGCTCCTTCATGACGTTGGCACAGTCATTGACCCCGGCCAGCAGAACTGACTGGCAGCTCAGCGGAATTCCGGCGTCGGCCAGCAGTCCGCAGGCCCGGCGGACCTCCGGTGTGATCTCGCGCGCGTGATTGAAGTGGAGATTCATCCACAGAGGATGGTAGCGGCGCAGCATTGCCACCAGGTCCTCGTCAATTCGCTGCGGCAGAAACACAGGGACCCGCGTGCCGATGCGCAGCACCTCCACGTGAGGAATAGCTCGCAGACGGCGCAGCAGGTCCTCAAGGATGCGTTGGGGCAGTATAAGCGGGTCGCCGCCGGAGATGAGCACGTCGCGCACTACCGGGGTGTTGGCGATATAGTCAATCTGGGCGTCATAATCCGCCCGGCTGAACTGCGCCTTCGGGTCGCCCACGATGCGGCTGCGGGTGCAATAGCGGCAGTAGCTGGCACACTGTGTGGTAACCAGCATCAGCACCCGATCAGGATAACGGTGCACCAGACCGTGCACAGGTGAATGGGCCTCCTCACCCAGGGAATCCACCATCGCGGCTTGAAAACCTTCCAGTTCGCCGCGAGTGGGGATGACCTGGCGACGAATAGGGCAGGCTGGATCGTCTGGGTCAAGGAGGGAAGCAAAATAGGGAGTAATGTCCAGGCGAAAGCGATGCTGAGCCTTCACTCCCTCTTCTTCTGCGGGTGTCAGGTGGATTACTTGTTGTAGCTCTTCGAGGGTATTCAGGCGGTGGCTCAATTGCCAGCGCCAGTCGTTCCACTTCTCATCGGGCACATCGGCCCAGATTGCCGGTCTGGGGGTACATTGGGGAGGATCCTCAGCCGGTAAATCCGTTTGGTTGGAATCTGTTGATTGTTCCATCTCCTTATCTTTCTCCTTCAAGTTGTTTTTTGGCTCCGTATTCCAAGAGGGTAGCGCTACATCATAATCGTGATGTTTGGTGAGCGGCAGGTCTTGTGCCGTTCGGCTGAGCGTTCACGGCGAAGCCTGCCCAATAGGACAACCACAGTTGTGATATTAGACGGGACTACATTAAATCAAGCTCATTTCTTCTCCCTCCAATCACAAACCCCGCTAAACCGCCCAGTTTGTGCCCTACGGGCTGCCTTTTCGCCCTTACGGGAGTGCACTCTTTCAGCCCAGTGCTTCAGCTCCGGTCGAAACGCGCGACGTTTTCCGATCCCGGAGAGCAAAGGGCAGGTAAAGCAACAGGCTGATAGCCAGACCGATGACTTCCAGACTCAGAATGTACCACGGCCAGGGCCCCAGAACGTCCATCAGGCTGGCAGTTTCTGGCTTGTGAGCAATAAACAGGTAGTTGCTACCCAGCAACACGTTCACCATTCCCACGAACAGCATGTACACATTGGTTCCCACTGCCACGCGCAGCAACGATCTCCAATAAGGACGATGCTTTTCAACCACCGTCATGTAGATCGCGGCAGTGACGATCGAGCCGTGGGAAATTATGGCCTGAAAAAATCGAAAGTGGGGAAACCCATAGATCCCCGCGTCGGGAGTGAGCAGTGCCTGCACTGCCCCACCAATTCCCAGGAAATAAGCGAATTCGTAGATGGTATAGCTTCTGGTCACCAGCATGATGGCGCTGAGAAAGACAAACACACTGCACAAATGCAAGGGAAGCATGGTTTGGACCGTCCACTGGCCGGTAGCCCAATTCCACAGATGCCAGGCGGCTTCGTTCACAACGAGCAACGTTGCCAGGCCGTAGCGCAAGCACCTGCGAGCTCGGAGGCTGAGGTTACCCCTCTGGTAGACGAGCAAAAGGTTGACGAGGAGCACCACGCCCAGGGCAATGAGGTGAGATGGAGAGAACAGTCGAAACGGTTCCCCCGTGTAATCCTTGGCAAAGAATTCGCCCATGTTTGCCTCTCTGTTCACTGTTGTCTACTTTGCAATGTGCCGGCATCACGCCAGTAAACCACCATACCCTGTCCGGGCAACAAACGCAAAAGCCAACCATGTCTGGATGAACTGCATTGCTCATCCCTGGTCGGCCTTCTACCTACTGAACCTCCACGGTATCACTTTGGCCCTCAAACGGAAATCTGTCCTCCTGACACGACGAAATTTTCAAGTGATTCTAAAGTATAGCATGAATGGCGGTATTATGCAAAAATATCAAGGGCGCAGCACGCTGCGCCCTTACGTCAATCATTGTTCCCACGTGCAAGGTCACTATTTGGGCCAACCATCAGGTGGAGTCCATGGCTCAAGGGTATGTTCGAAATAAGTCGTCTGGCAGGGCCGCCCGCGCCCGATCCAGGCCCGCAGTTCGTTCAGGTTAAGAATGATGCTGAATACCGTCACCGACTCCAGACCGTGCTTGCATATAGAGGCCGGATAGTTGACGTGATCGGTTAGTAGCCTCTGGAACAGCGCCGGCGAAAGTCGTCCGTAGTTCTCGCGCAGCAGCCGCAGGGCACGATTGTGCCGGATGGTTGATCCGCTGATGTCGTTACGGTCTGCCTCAAACCGGCGCATGGGCAGGCTGACGTAGTGGTTGGCGTGAGCCAGGATGTCCTCTTCAATGTAAATAGGCTCGCAATCGGTCGCCGCGCCCTCCATGCTATAAACCTCGCCGTTAGCGTCCCCGATAACGTTGTTGTAATTCGACGCCCTCTGCGGAAGCAGACAGGCATCCATTGCCTCTTCCAGACGCCGGGCGGCCAGGATGGCGCGAACGATCAGCAAGCGTGGCACGCCGGGACGAATGTCGTTGCACGAAACCTCATTGCCGGTCATGCTGATGCCCGCCGCATTGAACCCGGCACTGTAGCCCAACCCGCCAACCGAGACGCCGAGAAACTCCGGCTCATCACCGGCCCGTACTTTCAGGATGACCAGGTCATCTTCGACTTCGGGCGCGAGATCGTTGGTGTGAGCCAGCAGCGTAGAGCCATCGGCCGTGGCCCGGCCCCGCGCCGCGAAATCGGTGCATCCCCCGCGCCAGACGACCGGTTCCCACAGTTCCTCGCATACCCCCAGAAAAACCTCCTCAAAAGGTAGTCCGGCCCCCTCGGCAATGCCTTCCAATTCCTCGATGTATTGAGGGTAGACAGTGCGACTGTGGGCCAGATAGGACTGTCCCTGCACCAGCACGTCGTCCCAACTCACGTTGGCAGGCAAGCCTTCACGCATCCTCTCCAGCATCCGCTGCAAAGTGGGCCGCATCTGCTCACCGATTTGTTGTCCCACCTGGCGGTGTGTGCCACGCACCTCGATCATGGGAATGGGGTTCGTCGCCATTGGGCAACCTCCTATTTCCGGCGGCAGGCCACTGGCCTGCCCTACGTTGTAACCGGGCTTGCAGCCCGACGCTGATCGTAGTGTCGCCCCTCACGGGCGACGTCTCCACGTCCTCGCGACCGAGGATGGATAATAACACAAATCCAAGACAAAGTCAAGTTTTATATACGAAAAACAAAGCATATCATTTGCTAAAGTGCGAATACTGTGGTATAATGGGCTACAAACTTTGATATACAAAGCCACGGGGCACAGGTGTCTAACGCCGGGACTTGAACCGGGAGCGAGTTTCTGAACTGCCGGAGGTGTGATGGACGAATTGGACAGACTCATCCTGCAGACTCTACAAGAGGATGGCCGGGCCCCTTTCACCCAAATCGCCAAACAGGCTGGCGTATCCGAAACGACCATTCGCAGCCGTTATCGAAGCCTGGTCGCGGAAGGAATTGTCCGCACCGTGGGAATCGTGGATCCCTACACACTTGGCTTCCAGGCTCCGGCGATCATATCTATCTCAGTCGAACCCAGCACAGCCGAACAGGTGGCCAAGGCCATCACCGAACTTCCGGAGGTGAGTTACCTGGTCATGACTCTGGGTACCTGTGACCTGGTTGTCGAGGTCTTTTGCCGGGACCTGCCTCACCTCACCAATCTGGTCACGCGGCAGATCCGCGTGATACCGGGCGTCCGTTCCACAGAGACGCTGATAATCGCCAGGAGCTACAAGTTAAGCTATCGCTGGTCTCCGGCCCTGGAGCTGGAAGCAGAGGCCAACCCTTGATTAAAGACCCAACACTCCTGTGCCCCAATCTTACGAACGGAGAAAAATCATCGCTTATGCCTGACACAAGAGTCCCTCACCTGATCACAGAATTGCCCGGACCTAAAGCGCGATCCGTCATAGAGCGCAGCGAGCGTTACGTGACTCCCTCGCTGCCCCGCGTCTACCCTCTCGTCGTCCAGCGCGGCCAGGGGACCATGGTCGAAGACGTGGATGGGAATCGCTTCCTGGATTGCGCAGCCGGGATTGCCGTTTGCTCCACCGGGCACTGCCACCCCGAAGTGGTCAGGGCCATCCAGAATCAGAATACCCGGCTGTTGCACATCTGCGGGGCCGATTTTTACGAAACGATGTACGTGGATTTGGCCGAGCGACTGGCCAAGTTGGTTCCCGGCAACACGAGGAAAAAGGTGTTTCTGGGCAATTCGGGGGCTGAAGCAGTGGAGGCGGCCTTTAAGCTGGCCCGCTATTACACCGGTCGCCCACGAGTGATCGCCTTCCTGGGTGCCTTCCACGGTCGTACCATGGGCGCCGTCTCCCTGACGGCGAGCAAACCACTGTACCACCAGGGCTTTGGTCCGTTGATCCCCGGCATCTCCCACGTGCCCTATGCCTATTGCTACCGCTGCGCCTACAATCTCACCTATCCGGCGTGCAATCTGGCCTGCGTGGATTACATCGAGGACGTGCTGTTCGCCAAGTCCATCGTCCCCGAGGAAGTGGCCGCCATTTTCGTCGAGCCAGTGCAGGGTGAGGGCGGATACGTCGTGCCCCCGCCAGGATGGCTGGCGAAGCTGCGCACTCTGTGCGACAAGTATGGCATCCTGCTGGTGGACGACGAAGTGCAAGCCGGGATAGGACGCACCGGCAAGATGCTGGCCACCGAACACTGGGATGTGGAGCCTGACATCATTTGCCTGGCCAAGGCGCTGGCCTCGGGCATGCCCGTTTCAGCCATGATCACCCGTGACGAGGTGATGAGCTGGCCACCGGGAGCGCACGGCAGCACCTTTGGCGGGAACCCGGTCTGTTGCGCTGCTGCCCAGGCCACCCTGGACGTGATCGAGAAGGAGAAATTGCTCGATAATGCCAACCGGGTGGGGAATCGGCTGATGAGCAATCTGCGGGACCTGGCCGAGGAGAGCCGTCTCATCGGAGACGTGCGCGGGCTGGGGTTGATGATCGGCGTGGAACTGGTCAAAGATAAAGAGACCAAGACTAAAGCCGAGCAAGAAACGAAGCTGTTGACACAGGAGTGTTTCCAGCGAGGGTTGCTGGTGTTACCCTGCGGACCAAACAGCATCCGTTTCTCGCCGCCGCTGATCCTCACCGAAGCCGAGGCTGACACCGCTTTTGAGATCTTCGCCAACGCCCTGGTTGAGGTCGAGAGCAAGGCGTAAGCCACTGGCAGGCATCATGCAAGTGCCAAGGTGGAAAAGATAGGCATGGCCTACGAAGGGGTATCGAGAAATGGTTGTACACGCGGCCTTGAGGGCGGCGTAACCAGCGTGGCGGGCGACCATCCGATGGCCGCGCCGCCTTTTATTACCGAAGGTGAGCCATTGCGCTCCAGAGACCGCACAATCTATTCTTGGACTGGCGGGTGATTAAAAAAACGGATGCCTGAATAGTAACTATGGAGGAAGCTCATGGTTCGACTGACCATCCTGGCAGACGAAGAGGTGGAAGCAATCCACCAGGCCACACTGCGCATCCTGAGCGAAAGCGGCATCGTATTGACCCAGCCAGAAGCGCGCGAGCTCCTGACCGGGGCGGGAGCCACGATACGGGACGAGCGGGTTCTCCTGCCGCCCGGCCTGGTGGAGTGGGCGGTGGCTCAATGCCCTTGCCAGGTGACGACCCGCGGCCGGGGCGGAAAGACAGTGACGTTGGGCGACGGCAACCTGCATTGGCACAACCTGGGCGGCGCGCGCGATGTGTACGATCCTCGCTCAGGCCAGCGCCGTCCGGCCATGACACAGGACGTGCGAGATAGCGCCCGCCTTCTCGACGCGCTGGACAGCGTAACTACCGTCACTCCCTTCTTCACGCCCCGGGACGTGCCGGGGCCATTGATGCCCCTGGCGATGTACAGACACACCCTGCCCCACACGACCAAACCGGTACAAGGCCCAGGCGCGCAGACCGCCGCCGAAGTGCGATATGCGGCGCGGATGGCCGCCGTCATCGGCCCGCCTGCCGAAGTGCTCACCCTGGGTATCTCACCGGTCAGTCCATTGTTCTTCCCCGACGACGTGGTGGGAGCAATGATGGAAACCGCCCGCCTGGGAATTCCACTGGGGCCGCTACCGTGCCCCATCGCTGGCGCCACTTCACCGATGTCGCTGGCGGGGTCACTGGCGCAACAGAACGCGGAAGTGCTGGCCTCGGTGGTGCTGGCCCAGTTGGTACGCCCAGGGCTGCCCATCATTTACTGCGGGCGACTGGCGATGATGGAACCGCGCACTGGTATCTCGGTGTGGGGCGGCGTGGAACTTGGACTGGCCTCCACCGGGACTGTGCAGATCAGCCACCGCTACGGATTGCCTGTCAACGTGTACGGCCTGTCCACCAACTCCCACGTGCTGGACCTGCAGAATGGCTACGAGCGGGCCCTCAACGCCATCATCCCGGCGCTGGCTGGGGCAGACGAACTCTCCGGCATCGGCGAGATGGAGGCGGGTGTGATGGGCTCCTATGCCCAGATGGTCTGCGACAACGAGATTGCTCTCAGTATCGGTCGGGTGCGGCGGGGCTTTGTAGCAGACGAAGAAGCGTTAGCCGTGGAGGTCATCGCGACAGTGATGAACGGCCCGCGCAACTTCCTGGGACAACGGCACACGGTGCGTTACCTGCGGGCAGGGGAGATACTCCACACCCACTTACCCGAGCGGCGCACCTGGGAGGAATGGGACAGGACAGGGCGGGATAACATCGCCGAGCGCGCCCAGGCGGAAGCGGAACGGCTGCTGGCCGAGCACCAAGTACCCCCGTTGACAGAGGAGCAGGAACGAGAACTAGAGAAAATTATGCAGGAGGCGGCGAAGGAGTTGGCGTAGGATTGGCGCGCTTGTGGCTTGCAGGCGGGGATAGAGGGGACCTTGCAATATTTGACAAGTCGCCAACTTTGTTGTATAAAAATAAATTAAATAAACCAGAATCCTGCTCAGGTCAAAGGAAAGGAGGTAGTGCCTATCACCGTTCTGGATGCTCCTTGAAACGGGTCCCGCCCTGTTGGTGGGAAGACCGGTCCCTGGCATTCAGGGACATTCAGCGCGTAGAGCTGTTGGAGAGCATCCCCTGAAAAAGTCCAGCGGCTCTCAACCCTCAAGCGCGTCAAAAAGGAGGAGATTATCATGAGACGCACCTGGCTTTACCCTGTACTGACTGTAATAGTCGTCACGGCCGTTCTGCTGACCTCCTGCCAACCAACACCGGCGCCAACTTCCCCGCCAAAAGCCACTGAGCCACCCAGCAAAGCCACACCCATACCTACCTCACCTCCACCCACAGCACCACCCGCCGAACGCAAAATCATGACCATCATCTTCACCCAGGAGCCAGCCACACTGAACACGGTGTACAGCAGCATGTGGTTTGAGTCCATCCTGCACCAGATTTGGAGTTGCTGGGCCTTGGAATATGACGACCAGAACGAGGCCTTCCCTCGCCTGGTCACCGAAATCCCAAGCACAGAGAACGGTGGCGTCTCCGAGGACGGTCTCACCATCACCTTGCACCTGCGGGACGACATCGTCTGGTCAGACGGTACCCCGATCACCGCAGAAGACTTCGTCTTCACTTACCAGATGTACATGGATCCAGCCAACGCCGTCGCCTCGCAGTACCCCTACGACCACCTGGAGAGCGTCGAAGCGCCTGATGAGCGCACGGTAGTGATGCGCTTTAAAGAGCCGTTTGCTCCATGGGAGGCCTGGTTCTGGCGCGGCCTTCTGCCCAAACACGTCCTGGAGCCGGTCTTCGAGGCCAACGGCTCGATTATCGAAGCTGAGTGGAACCTAGCTCCTACGGTTGGCTGTGGTCCCTTCGTCTTTGCCGAGTGGGAGTCCGGTAGCTTCATGCGCTTCGTCAAGAACGAGAACTACTGGCTCGGCGAACCCAAACTGGACGAAATTTTCATCCGTTTCGTCCCAGACGACGCCTCCCAGACGGCAGCCCTCGTCGCCGGCGACGCTGACCTGGGCACCTTCCCGCCCCTCTCGGACGTCCCTGCTTTGCAGGATGCCGGCCTCAAGATCATCGTCCAGCCTTCTGGCTACCAGGAGGGCTGGTTCTTCAACTTCAGGGAGATGGCTCATCCTGCCGTCCAGGACGTTCGCGTTCGCCAGGCAATTGCCATGGCCCTGGACCGCCAGGCAATAATCAACGATCTGCTGCTCGGCCTGACCACAGTTGCCGAGACCTACTGGGACGGCACACCTGTCTATGTTCCTGACGATATCGAACCCTGGCCGTATGACACTGAGAGGGCCAAGCAATTGCTGGAGGAGGCCGGCTGGACCGACACCGACGGTGACGGCATCCGCGAGGATGCCAATGGCAACAAGCTTACACTGGTGCACGGTACTACCACCCGTGAGATCCGCCAGGATATCCAGGCAGTCGCCCAACAGCAACTGAAAGAGGTAGGTATTGACCTGCAGATCTTCAACTACGATGCGGACATCCTGTTCGAAAGCTACAGCAATAAAGGCCCGGCGGCAATCGGCGACCTCGACATCATGGAATGGTCGGACCTGCCCACCGGCTTCCCCGATCCAGACACGGACTACTGGCTGTGCGGCCAGATACCCAGCGATGAGAACCCGTGGGGCTACAACTACTTCGGCTGCGATGAAGAACTGGATGCACTCTTCGGCCAGCAGTTGACGACGATAGACGCCGAGGAGCGCACGGCGATCGTTCACGAGATCAACCGCCGCATGCACGACCAGGTCTACTGGCTCGGCCTTTACTCAGACCCCGACTACTGGGTCGTCGGCCCGCGCCTGGCCAACGTCAAGTTCTCCGGCGTCACCCCGTTCTACAGCATCATGGAATGGGATTTGCAGTAGCCCTATATTCGTAGGCCCTGAGCCGGGACGGGTCTGACCCGTCCCGGCCTTTATTCCTTGTTTAATAGGAGAGGGACTATGACCCAATATATCATCCGGCGACTTTTGCAAGCCATCCCCCTACTCTTCGTCATCAGCTTAATCCTCTTCGTGCTGATGCGCAATGCTGGCGACCCGCTCGCTACCATGGGAGGTCGCCACCTTACCCGCCCCGATGACCGCGCGCGCCTGAGCCGCCAACTTGGGCTGGACAAGCCAATTTACATGCAATACCTGTACTGGCTGATCGGCAACGACTGGACCAAGATGGACGTGGACGGCGACGGCATCCCTGAAACGCCCGGCACCCGGCGGGGTATTCTGCGCGGTGAATTCGGCACCTCTCTGATCACCCGCGGCAAGCCGGTATTGAAAATTATCTGGGAACGCCTGCCCAACACGCTGATACTGATGATCACGGCGGAGGCGATTATCGTCGTGTTTTCGGTTGTCATTGGGGTCTATTCGGCTTTGCGCCAGTACTCGCTGATGGATCACATGGTCACTACCGTCTCCTTCGTCGGCTACTCCATGCCGATTTTCTTTATTGCCCTGGTCAGCATGTACATCTTCGCCGTTAACTTCAAGAAATGGGGGCTACCCTACCTGCCCACCGTCGGCATGTTCGATCCCCAGACCGGCAAGACGTCCGCTCAGGTTGCGCTCCACATGGTGTTGCCAGTTTTCAGTATGTCCTTCACCAGTATCGCCGGCTACAGTCGCTTCGTTCGGGCCACCATGCTGGAAGTCATGAGCGAAGATTACATCCGCACCGCCAGAGCCAAGGGATTGCCCAATTACATGATCCTCTTCATCCACGCCCTCAAGAACGCCTCCCTGCCCCTGGTGACTATCGTCGGACTCGACATCCCGATGTTGTTGGGAGGGGCGGTCGTCACCGAGCGCATTTTCGCCTGGCCTGGCATGGGGCGATTGTTTCTTGATCACGTTTCCCGCGCCGATACACCGGTGGTCATGGGCATCCTGATGCTCATCTCCGTCGCGGTCGTCGTCTTCCAGCTCATCACCGATATTACCTATGCCTGGTTAGACCCCCGCATCCGTTACACGTAGGGAATGAGGAGTTGGCCATGGAAACCACAGTTGAGAACGTAGCTGCAAACGTACTGGACGAGTTTGAAATTCCCCCTCTTTCCCCACGTGAACTCGTCTGGCGCCGTTTCCGCCGTCACAAAATGGCGGTGGCCGGTATCTTCATCATCATTTTTCTGATCCTGTATTCGGTCGGCGGCGCCTTTTTCCTCTCCGAATCCTACGCTAATCACACCGACACCAGCAAGAGGCTGCAACCGCCCTCTGCCGAGCATCCCTTCGGCACCGACACCGTTGGGCGCGATATCCTGGCACGCACCATCTACGGCGGGCAGATTTCGCTGCTGATTGGTCTGTTCGCCGTCGCCGTTGAAACCATTGTCGGTGTGCTCATCGGGGCCATCGCCGGCTACCGCGGTGGCTTGACAGACAGCATCCTGATGCGCTTCACCGAAGCCATGTTCAACATCCCCCAATTGTTCCTGCTCCTGGTGATGGCTAAATTCTTCGCCGGCAAAATCCCCACCATCCAGCTTTTGGGCCGCACCTTCAGTGGCAGCGTGATCGTCATCATCTTTATCCTGGGACTGACCAGTTGGATGTACCTGGCCCGCATTGTGCGCGCCGATTTCCTCTCGCTCAAGGAGCGCGAGTTCATCCTGGCCGCCCGTACTATCGGCACCTCCAACCTGGAGATCATCGTCCAGCACATCCTGCCCAACAGCATGGCCCCGATCATCGTCTCGGCCACGCTGGGTGTAGCCAGCGCCATTCTCGTCGAGGCCTACATCAGTTTCCTGGGTCTGGGAGTGCAGCCGCCGACCGCCACCTGGGGCAACATGCTCGATGGTGCTTATAATTACATTGACTCCGCCCCCTGGCTGTGGATATTCCCCGGCATCCTGATCGTCCTGACCGTGCTCGCCATCAACTTCGTCGGCGACGGCTTGCGCGACGCGCTCGACCCCCGTACCCTGACAGAGTAGGAGGGGAATCATGGCCATGCTACTGGAAGTCCGGGATCTCACCACCCGTTTCCACACCCTGGACGGCGTCGTCTACGCCGTCAATGGTATCTCCTATACGCTGGAGGAGGGACAGACACTGGGAATCGTCGGGGAGAGTGGCTGCGGCAAGAGCGTCAGCGTCCTTTCCGTGATGCGGCTCATTCCTGAACCGCCCGGCAAGATTGCCGCCGGGCAAGTCATCTACAGAGGCCAGGATTTGTTGAAAGTAGATGAAGCGCAGATGCAGCAAATCCGGGGCAAAGAAATCGCCATGGTCTTCCAGGACCCGATGACTTCTCTCAACCCGGTGCTGACCATCGGCCGCCAGATCAGCGAAGCGCTGATGGTTCACATGGGGATGAGCCAGGAACAGGCTTACCAACGGACCTCGGAGTTGCTGGACATGGTGGGCATTCCCCAAACCGCCGACCGATACACCAACTACCCCCACCAGTTCTCCGGCGGGATGCGCCAGAGAGTGATGATTGCTATGGCGCTGGCCTGTATGCCCAGCATCCTCATCGCCGACGAGCCTACCACCGCTCTGGATGTGACGATTCAGGCCCAGATCATTGACCTGGTCAAAACCCTGCGCGACCGGCTGGGAATGGCGGTGATCTGGATCACGCACGACCTGGGGATCATCGCCGGCCTGGCGGAGAAAGTGATCGTCATGTACGCCGGGTTCATCGTCGAGCGGGGAAACGTAGACGACATCTACGACGACCCACGCCACCCCTACACGTTGGCACTCCTGAAGTCACTGCCACGGGTAGACCGCAGCAGCAAGGAGAGGCTGGCCACCATCCCCGGCCTTCCACCGGACCTGCTGGGTCTGCCGCCAGGTTGCCCTTTCACCACGCGTTGTGCCTACGTCGTGGAGCGATGTCACCAGGAGAACCCCCGGTTGGAGCCTGCAGGTCTGGGCCACGAGGTCGCCTGCTGGGTGGACGTGACCACAGGGAGGGAGCGATGAGCGACGACCAGGTGCTTTTAAAGGTGCAGGACCTCAAAAAACACTTCCCTATCACCCGCGGTATCCTCATCCAGCGACAGGTGGGGGCGGTCAGGGCAGTAGATGGGATAACCTTCGACATCTACCGGGGGGAAACGCTGGGACTGGTGGGCGAGAGCGGCTGCGGAAAGACGACAGCAGGCCGCACGATCCTCCAATTGTACCGCCCCACGGCCGGCCGGGTGATCTTCGATGGGACAGACTTGACCGTTCTGAAAGGGAACGCCCTGCGGCACATGCGGCAGCGGATACAGATGATTTTTCAGGACCCCTATGCCTCGCTCAATCCGCGGATAACCATCGCCCGTATCATCGGTGAGCCGCTGCGCGTCCACAAACTGGCCTCTCCCCAGGATCAGGTCGAGCGAGTGCAGGAATTGCTTCACCTGGTCCGCCTCAACCCGCGCTTCATCAACCGCTACCCGCACGAGTTCTCCGGCGGGCAACGGCAGCGCATCGGCATCGCCCGGGCCATTGCCTCCAATCCGGAGTTCATCGTCTGTGACGAGCCTATATCCGCCCTGGACGTCTCCATCCAGGCCCAGGTCGTCAATCTGTTGGAGGACTTGCAGGATCAGTTGGGACTGACCTACCTGTTCATCGCCCACGACCTGAGCATGGTGCGCCACATCTGCAATCGAGTGGCGGTGATGTACCTGGGGCTTATCGTTGAACTGGCCGCGAAGGACGAACTCTACGACCACCCGCTGCACCCCTACACTCAGGCGCTTCTCTCCGCCGTACCGGTGCCGGACCCAAAGGCCGAGCGCAAACGCCGGCGCATCATCCTGGAGGGCGACGTTCCCAGCCCGGTTAACCCGCCCTCCGGCTGCCGCTTCCACACCCGCTGCTCCAGGGCACAAGAGCGTTGTGCGCAAGAAGAACCTACCTGGCAGGACGTGGGAGGGGGACACTTCGTGGCCTGCCACGTGGTGTAATGCCTCATACCCCATCCTCCTGTTCCCTTTCTCACAAGGGTAGGTTTTTCACCAGAAGGCCCGGACGTGAACGTCCGGGCTGAAAGAGCGAAGCCCTGCGGGCTAAAAATCCAGCCCCGAAGGGGCTTTGCCCTCTCAGCCCGGTGCTTTAGCGCCGGGCAGCCATGGCGAAA
>Ga0209609_10001526_pt1 | contig 13384 bp, 12 predicted proteins | sample LakKivw325mmetaG_FD_184136 | JGI IMG/M metagenome (GOLD analysis project Ga0209609, IMG submission 184136) | Anoxic lake water microbial communities from Lake Kivu, Rwanda to study Microbial Dark Matter (Phase II) - Lake Kivu water 325m metaG... | ecosystem: Environmental > Aquatic > Freshwater...
CGCCCACAGGGCGGGGCTTCCCGGAAAGGAAATCTCATTTATATTGTGCCCCTTGACCCCGCCTACAAGGCGGGGCTTGCGGGGCACTTGCCGGTCAAGGGTTCGAGGGTTCATGGGTTCAAGTGTTCTTGCTTTTCTTTTTATCTGTAATTTTTGAATATTTCACTTGACTCCTTGAATCCTTGACCCCTTGAACCCTTTTTATCTTACTCAAATTCTAAGATGCGCTGTTCAATAATCTGGCGAACTGAAAACCCTGGATACTTCAAATACTGCTGAACAACCCCCTCCAAAGCCGCCAATGGAATCAATCCAACAATCTCCGATCCATCAACCTCCACACCTCTTTGACGGGCCTCCTCCCTGATGAATTCATAAACCTCAGGGATATTGGTCACACGGTAATTGGTCAGGTTCATCGAAACCTGAACCATCCCCCTTTCTTTTAACCCCACTCCCATTGCCCTGATATGCGGAAACCCTCCGTCTTTGAATCTCACCTTCTTTGCAATCTCCTTCGCCAGGGGGATATCCCTCGTTTTAAGATTGACATTGTATGCAATCAGAGGAAACCGGGCCCCAACGACAGTGGCCCCTGACCTGGGATTGAAAATCGCAGGGCCTTCATCCGGCCTCCAGGCGGGATCTTCCAATTTCTTCCGGAGCCCTTCATATTCTCCCTTCCGGATCGAGGGAAGTTCCTTTCTCTCGGGCCTGTTAGCTGCTTCTTCATAAAAGTAGACTGAAATTCCCCTCCTCCCCAGCTCCTTTCCGAACTCACGGGCAACTTGAACGGCCTCCTCCATTTGAACCCCCTGGATTGGAATAAAAGGAACAACATCCACCGCTCCTATTCGAGGGTGTCCGCCCTGATGGGATCTCATATCGATCAGATCAATGGCTTTCAAAGCCATTGAAAGGGATACCTCCCGAACAGCCCCGGGTTCACCTATAAAGGAGAAAACACTCCGGTTGTGGTCTCTGTCTGAGGAGATATCAAGAAGCTTGACCCCTTTTCGGTTCCTCACCTCTTTTGCAATGAGGTCAATTTTACTCTGATCCCTTCCCTCGCTGATATTAGGAATACATTCTAAAAAGCGCATAGTCTAAATCCCAGTGACCAGTTATCGGTCATCGGTAAATGAAATAAAAATCGATTCCCCACTGATCACTGATTACTGGTCACTCTCTACCTTTCGCTGAAAATTAATTTCTAAGGACTATCTTTCCCTTTTTAACGACGATTTCGACGTGGTCCACTCCAAAATGGTAGGGGAGATACTTGTAATTGGGAATATCCAGAATCAGAAGATCAGCCTCCTTCCCTATATCAAGGTTTCCGATCTCTTTCTCCCTTCCCATGGATTTGGCCGCATGGACGGTCACTGCCTGAACCACCTCTCTGGGGGTCATCCTGTAAAGGGTGCAGGCCATGGTCATCATCAGGGGAAGGGATTCGCTCATCGAGGTTCCCGGGTTTAAATCGGTTCCCAGGGAAACCTCCACCCCCTTCTCAATCATCTCCCTTACAGGGGGTAACTTCTTCATCGAAAGGAAAAAAGTCGCTCCCGGCAGAAGCACGGCAACCACCCCTTTTTCAGACATTCGCTCGATCCCCTTCTGGCTCACATATTCAAGATGGTCCGCTGAGCAGGCACCCACCTCTGCGGCCAGCTCCGCTCCGCCCCCTTCGCTCAACTGGTCGGCATGAATTTTTGGCTTGAGACCGTATCGTTTCCCAACCTCAAGAATCCTTCGCGATTCTTCTATGGTGAAAGCCTTCTCCTCACAGAAGACATCGCAATATTCAGCCAGCCCTTCCTCTGCCACCTTCGGGATCATCTCCTCAGTGAGGAGGTTCAAATATCTCTCCCTCTCGTTTTTGAATTCCAATGGAATGCTATGGGCGCCCAGAAACGTGGGAATGATATCCACCGGGTGCTCTCCCTGTAATGCCCTCATCACCTGAAGAATCTTCAATTCGTCTTTGAGGGAAAGCCCATATCCGCTTTTCGCCTCTATGGTGGTCACCCCTTTCGATAACAGACGATCAAGTCTTCTCTTTCCCAACAGGAAAAGTTCTTCAAAAGAGGCCCTTCTGGTCGCCTCCACCGTCGAGAGGATCCCTCCTCCCCGCCGGGCAATCTCCAGATAGGATAGGCCCTGAATACGCTGTTCGAATTCATCCTCCCTTGACCCGGCAAAGATGAGGTGGGTATGAGAATCGGTCAGGCCTGGCATAATGACCTTATCCCGGGCATCAATCTCCTGTCCCCCTGGACTTATAACAAAATCTCCTGGTAGCTGATCCGTTCTCCCGGTCCAGGAGATCCTCCCTTCTTTCACGGCAACGGCCCCATTCCTTATGATTCCCAGTCCTGATCCATCATCATCAAAGGAGGAAGAAAGGGTGAGGAGTTCTTTGGCATTTTTGATGAGAAGATCGATTTCAGTCATTTGATAGTTGTTCAATGTTCATCGTTCTTCGTTTATCGCTCATCGTTTATAAATTTTCTTCAAGGCCTTGATGAATCTCCGATTGTCCTCCATCCTTCCAACGGTGACTCTGGCAAAGGTGGGATAACCCCATACTCTGCCCGGACGGATGATGATTCCTTCCCTGAGAAGAAGTTGAAAGACCTTTTGAGAATCCCTTTTAAAATCGATAAAAACAAAGTTCGCCTGGCTGGGAACATGAGGAATTCCCAGTTGACCGAGCTCCCTGTAAAGATATCTTCTCCCCTCGCAAACCATTTGAATGGACTGCCTTGCATGCCTCTCATCCTCCAGAGCCGCAACCCCTGCCACCTGGGCAAGCCGGTTGACTGGAAAGGGATCTCTCACCTGATCAAGACAGTGGATCAAATCTTCTCTGCCCAGAGCATAGCCTATTCTCAATCCTGCCAGTCCGTATAGTTTTGAAAAGGTCCTGAGAAGGATCACCTTTCCTTTCCGGATATAGTTTAAGCCATCCGGGGAGCTGGGGTCTTCAACGAAATCTCCGTAAGCCTCATCCAGAATGACAATGACCCGGTCAGGAAGCCCGGTGAGAAATTGATCGAAGGACTGCTGAGAAACGATCGTCCCGGTCGGATTGTTTGGATTACAGATAAAGATCAACTTGGTCCTGCGGTTGACCCTGGAGAGCATGCCTTTGAGATCATGAGTGTCGTTTTTTAACCTGACCTTGACCGGCCTGCCGCCCATGATCTGAGTGGTGTTGGTGTAGACCGGAAAGGTGGGATCTGCCATCACCACCTCATCGCCTTCGTTGACAAAGGCATTGGCAATCATCAGGATGAGGTTGTCCGCCCCATTGGAGATGTCCACGCAGGCTTCGGGCAATGAGAACTTCTTTGCCAGGGCCTTTTTAAGGAGACTACAAGGACCCTCGGGGTAGAAATGGGAATGGGCGATCTCCCTGCGGATGGCCGCAAGGGCTTTGGGAGAAGGGCCGAGGAGATTCTCATTGGATGCAAGCTTCACCCACCTCTTCCGACCATACTCCTTCTCAACCTCCTCAATGGACTTTCCCGGAATATAGGAAGTTATCTTTAAGATTCCTTTTCTTGCGAGCCTTTCGATCTTCAACTTTTCTCCTTTCTTGAAAGAACTCACTGCTGATTTCACTGAAACCTGAATTGGGCTATCTCCATCAGTTGGATCGCGGGGAGACCCGTCAGTGTAAACTCATTCTCCATACTGGGTTGCCTTGATCGCCTCTTCCCGGATGAGGGTGAGGGCATACTTTTTCAGGCTGAGGAATGATTCCGTGGATTTCATTTCATAGTTTCTGGGCCGTCCCAGGGGAATATCGATCTCCGCCTTAATCTTTCCGGGCCTGGCCGTCATGACAAAGACCCGGTCCGAAAGGAAGATGGCTTCCTCCACATCGTGGGTGACAAAGAGGATGGTCTTATGAAGGTCTTCCCAGACCTGCGTGAGGAGCTCCTGCATGAGGGCCCGGGTCTGGGCGTCGAGGGCGCCGAAGGGCTCGTCTAAAAGAAGGATATCCGGATTATTGGCCAGGGCCCTTGCAATGGCAACCCTCTGCTTCATCCCGCCGGATAATCCCTTCGGATAGGATTGCTCAAAGCCTTTCAGGCCAACCTTTTCCACGAACTCCCGAGCAATCTCCCCCTGCTTTGATTTCGGCATCCCCGAGATCTCAAGGCCAAACTGAATATTCTCTTTCACCGTAAGCCAGGGAAAGAGGGTGTAAGACTGGAAAACCATGCCCCGGTCCTGACCCGGTCTGCTGATCACCTTCCCGTCCAGTCTGACCGCTCCTCGGGTGGGTTTGGTCAGGCCTGCGACGATCCGAAGAAGGGTTGACTTCCCGCAGCCTGAGGGACCGAGAAGAGTCGCAAACTCCTTATTGTTGATCTTCAGGTCAATCGCATCAATCGCCAGCACCTCATTGCCTTCCGTGCGGTAAGTCTTTGAGACCTGATGGATATGAAGTTTAACCGGTTCTTCCATTGATTTATTCCACCCACGGGAACAACTTATTGTAAAGCCATTTGAAGAAAAAATCGGTCACCAGACCGAGCACGCCAATGGTGAGAATGCCAAAGATGATGTTTGAGGTGCGAAGCATCCTCTGAGAGCTGATGATCATATAGCCAATCCCGGATGCCGAGGCCACTAATTCCGCTACAATAATATAGGTCCAGGCCCATCCCACAATGATCCGTAAGGTATCCACGATTCCGGGTAGACTGGCCGGAAGGAGAACCTTCCGAATCACCTGGAACCGCTTCGCCCCAAGGGTATAGGCGGTCTCCAGCATATCCTTATGGACATTCTTTGCAACCACGGCCACCATGAGCACGAGCTGGAAAAAACTGCCCACAAAGATAATAGCCACCTTTTCGATATCACCAATCCCCAGCCAGAGGATGAAGAGAGGAATGAAGGCGGAGGCAGGCATATACCGGATGAAACCCACCATGGGTTCTGTAAAGGCCTCCGCAACCTTGAAGGTCCCCATGACCAATCCAATGGGAACTCCAATGACAGCAGCTGCAATAAAACCCACCATCACTCGATAGACACTGTTGAGGATATCGGTCGTGAACCCTAATTCGGAGAAGAGGTCAATCCCCGCTTGAAAAACCCTCCCTGGAGAAGGAAGGAAAAGCGGATCGACCAATCCCCCATAGGTGAGAACGGACCAGACGGCGAGGAAGAAGAGAAAACTGCTGAGGGCGAGAATGAGATAGAGGCTTCCGGGAATGGGCTCCCTCGGATTCAGGAAATCCTCTAATTTCCGGGGAGCCCTTTCCAGCCCCTTTTCTTTTTTCACATCCATCGGTTAAAGAAATGAACCATCGATCAGATCGGCGGCCTTGGGTTTGGTCTTAATCAATTTTAATTCAAACCACAGGTCTGCCGCACGCTGCGTGACCGTATAGAGAAGACCAGGTTTCTGCGGGGTTCCGAAGTATTCCTTGTTCTCTTTTGCACCGTAGAATCGAACCCCTGTCTTCTCTTTGGTAAACTCCTCGGGCTTCTGATTGGTAAATTTGGCCATGATCGCATCGGCCTCTTTCGCATTCTCAGCGGCAAATTTAACCGCTTCATTCCAGCCCGCCACGATCTTCTTCACATCGGCCCGTCTTTTCTTCAAAAAGTCTGGCTTGAAGGCCAGAGAATCCACAATAATTCCAGGGGTCTTGTCGCTTGAAAGAAGAACATGACCGAAGGGTGTCTCCTTCGCCCTGGAGAGCCATGGTTCCCATGTGACAGCCGCATCCACCTTGCCTGCGACAAAAGCGGACCCCGCATCGCCTGCCTTCATGTCAATGGTCTTAAGATCAGAAAGTTTCATCCCGTTCTCTTTCAGAACATAATTGAGCCAGAAGTAGCTTGCCCCGGCACCCAGTTGGGCGGCAACGGTTTTCCCTTTGAGGTCTTTGATCGTCTTGATCTCCTTTTTTGAAACCATTCCGTCCCCCCCATGGGAATCATCAAGAGCCAGAACCTGTTTGACAGGAATCGGGTTTTCCGCAGCCGATGTCATCACATGGGTATCCACCGTAGTGGCCATCCCCTGAATCTTGTCTGCCGCAAAGGCCGCCCTCCTATCTGCCGGGCTTTCAATCACCACAATCTCTACCTCTATGCCCTGCTTCTTGAAAAATCCCTTCTCCTTGGCCAGAAATAAGGGGGCATATCCAAGCCAGGTGGACATTCCTAACTTGATGGGCTCTGCACCAAAGGCAGTCCCGCTGACCAGAAATACCAAAACCATCATTCCAACAATCCAACTCTTCTTCATCATTCGTCTCCTCCTTCTTCCGATTTTTCTGTTTCCGGTTTTTTTTCGAATCCCCTGCGGGGGCAAATAATTTGAAATTACTATCACAAACTCAGAAGAAAATCAAATTTATTTCGACTTACTCCAGGCCTCCGATAACTTTCTCCACCCGATTCACCAGTTCTCCTGATTCGATCAGAAGGTGAACCTCTCGGATATCTTCGCTGAACCTGCGATCCCCTTTGATCGGCGGGACCTTTTCCCGAACAAGCCGGTAAGCCTCCAATACTCCAATTCCGGGCTGAAGGGGAAGAAGAAACTCCAGGCCCTGCGTGGCACAGAGCAACTCCATGGCCAGGATATGTTCCACATTTCTGACCATATCCCTTGCCTTTCTCGCAGAAATCGTTCCCATGGAGACATGGTCTTCCTTATCAGCAGAGGTTGGGATGGAATCCACACTGGCCGGATGAGCAAGGATTTTATTCTCCGAGGCCAGCGAAGCCGCACTCACCTGGACCATCATCAGTCCTGAATGGAGTCCCCCCTCCGTGGTGAGAAAAGGAGGAAGCCCTGAAAGGGCTGGATTGATCAGCTTCTCAATCCTTCTCTCCGAGATTCCTCCCAGTTCCGAGACCACCATCCCGAGGAAGTCCATTGCGAAGGCAACCGGTTCACCATGAAAGTTCCCGCAATTGAGGATCTTCCCCTGATCGGCAAAGATGAGGGGATTATCGGTGGCTGAATTGACTTCCACCTCCAGGGTCTTTCGAATAAAGGAGAGCCCATCTCTCACCGCACCGTGTACCTGTGGAATGCAGCGAAGGGAATAGGCATCCTGGATTTTTGAGCAGAACTGATGGGACTCTGCAATCCCGCTTCCTTTCCCGAGTCGCAAAAAGTTCTTTGAAACGGCGAGAGGCCCCGGAAATGGCCGGACCCTCTGGATATCCGGGTCAAAAGCGGTGAGCGTTCCCTTCAGGGCATCAAGCGTGGAGGCACCGACGATGTCTGCGACTTTACAGAGCCTCTCTGACCTAAGAAGGTTCAGAACCCCTAAAGCGGTCATCACCTGAGTGCCATTGATCAGGGCAAGACCTTCTTTTGCTTTAAGTGTGAGCAGGGGAATGCCTGCTTCTTCCATCGCCTTCTTCCCCGCCATCTCCTTTCCCTGAAATACTGCCTCTCCCTCTCCTATCAATACTGAGGCAAGGTGGGCCAGAGGGGCAAGGTCTCCGCTTGCTCCAACAGAACCCTGCTCAGGAATGAGAGGATGGACCCCTTTATTGATCATATCCACAAGCGTCTTGATGAGCTCCATCCTTATGCCTGAGTAGCCCATGGCAAGGACATTGGCTCTCAGTAGCATGATCGCCCGGGTCACCTTTTCATCAAAGTATGGCCCCACCCCTACGCAGTGGCTCCGGATAAGGTTTCGTTGAAGCTCTTCAATCTGGGAATGATCGATCAAGTGGTCAGAGAGCATCCCAAACCCTGTGGTCACTCCATAAATCTTCTCTCCCTGATTAAGGGCCCTTTCAATAAAGTCTCTCGACTTCCTCACCTTTAACTCGATCTTTGGAGAGATCTCTACAATTGCCCTACCTTCGGCTACTTCCAATACATCTTCCAAGGTGAGGTGCTCTCCATCTAAAGTAACGATCTTCATAATATCCCTATCATTGGCGGCTTTCCTCAACTTCTCCTCCCCTCCTGGAGGCTCTGTCGCAACTCCGTTCATTGTTCGACAGGCATGTCCTGAGTGAACCGTTCACCCTTCGAGGACCTCAGGGCGAACGGTTTTTCCCCGGGGTGTCCTGAGTGAACTAAATCGATGGAATGGATGGTTTATTTCTCATAAATTGTCACTCCCGGGATTTTAATCCCCTTCTCCTTCGCGGTTTCGATGGCCTCCTCATATCCGGCATCCGTATGCCTCATGACCCCTGTCCCGGGATCCGTGGTCAACACTCTCAGGAGTCTTCTCTCCGCATCTTTTGTTCCATCGGCCACTACGACCATCCCCGCATGGATCGAATAGCCAATTCCAACCCCTCCTCCGTGATGGACGGAAACCCAGGTCGCCCCTGCAGCCACATTGAGAAGTCCATTTAAAATAGGCCAGTCCGCAATCGCATCGCTTCCATCTCTCATCCCTTCTGTCTCACGGTAGGGAGAGGCAACCGACCCGCTATCAAGATGGTCTCTTCCGATGACAATGGGGGCTTTCAGTTTCTTTCTGGCAACCATGTCGTTAAAGATCTTTCCCATCCTTGCCCTCTGGCCATATCCCAGCCAGCAGATCCTCGCCGGAAGTCCCTGGAACTTCACCTTTTCCCTCGCCATCCGGATCCACCTGGACAGGGAAAGGTCTTCGGGAAACTCTTTTAAAATGGCCTCGTCGGTCTTATAGATGTCCTCCGGGTCTCCTGATAGAGCGGCCCAGCGGAAAGGCCCTTTCCCCTCGCAGAACAGAGGCCGGATAAAGGCCGGTACAAACCCCGGATAATGGAATGCCTCTTTTACTCCTGCCTCAAAGGCCTGGGCTCGAATATTATTGCCATAATCGAAGACGACCGATCCCTTCTTTTGCAACTCCAGCATGGCCCTGACATGAACAGCCATGGATTCCATGGATCGCCGGATGTATTCCCTGGGATCTCTCCTTCGAAGTTCAATCGCCTCATCGAGCGTAAGACCGGCCGGAATATAACCATTCAATGCATCGTGGGCGGAAGTCTGATCTGTTACCAGATCCGGGACGATCCCCCTCCTTACGATCTCCGGGTGAATCTCTGCCGCATTTCCAACCAGCCCGATGGATTGAGCCATCCCTTTCTCTCGTGCACCCAGCGCCAATATGAGTGCATCTTCGAGACGATCAACCATGGCATCCAGATATCCTGTTTCGAGGCGGCGTTTGATCCTTGCAGGGTCAACCTCCACACCCAGGAATACCCCCTCATTCATGGTTGCGGCAAGAGGCTGAGCCCCTCCCATTCCTCCGAGGCCTGCGGAGAGGATAAGTCTTCCCTTTAACGTCCCTCCGAAATGCTTCTTTGCCGCAGAGGCAAAGGTCTCATAGGTTCCCTGAAGGATCCCCTGGGTTCCGATATAGATCCAGCTCCCTGCGGTCATCTGACCATACATCGTCAACCCGAGTTCTTCCAGCTCCCTGAATTTCTCCCAGTTGGCCCATCTGGGGACAAGCATTGAGTTGGAAATCAAAACTCTTGGAGCATCCTTATGGGTCTTAAAGATCCCGACGGGTTTGCCCGACTGGACAAGCAGGGTTTCGTCGTTCTCCAAATTCCTCAAACACTTTACCAGTAAATGGTAAGCCTGCCAGTTTCTCGCAGCCTTTCCGGACCCACCGTAAACAATCAACTCCGCTGGCTTCTCAGCCACCTCCGGATCGAGATTGTTCATCAGCATCCTCATGGCCGCTTCGGTCTGCCAGCTCTTGCAGGTGATCTTGGATCCCCGGGGTGCCTTAACCCCAATTTGAACACCGGTCAGGGTATCCACCTTCTCACTAACTTTTACTCTTTTCTTTTCCATGGCTCACCTCAATGACGAATCCATCATTATTTCATTATAAATCTTTAAATATTGATTTTCTCTCAGTTCCCTCCCAGGTAGGCCTTTTTGACCAGTGGATTGTTGGTAAGGTTCTGGCTTGTATCGTTCAGGACCATCTCTCCTGTCTCGAGCACATAACCCCGATCCGAAATGGCAAGCGCTTTTCTGGCATTCTGTTCAACCAGCAAAATGGTCACGCCCCGGCGATGAAGATTTTCTATGACCTTAAAGGTCTCTTCCACATAGATGGGCATCAATCCCATCGAGACCTCATCCATCAGGATCACCCTGGGGCCGGACATCAAGGCCCTCGCAATGGCCAGCATCTGCTGTTCCCCGCCGCTGAGGGTTTTCCCTGACTGACTCCGCCTCTCTTTGAGTACCGGAAAAAGGTTGAAGGCTTCTTCCATCCTTGACTGGATCACCCTCCTGTCCGTTTGAATGTAAGCCCCCATCAGGAGATTTTCAGCCACGGTCAGGTCAGGGAAGATCTTCCTCCCTTCAGGGACAAGACTCATTCCCAGACGGGCCCGCTGATGGGAGGAACGTTGAGTAATATCTTCTCCCTGAAGGAGAATTTCTCCCTTACGGCACTTGACCAGCCCCATCACTGCCCGGAGGATCGTACTCTTGCCGGCACCGTTAGCTCCGATGATCGTGATCAGTTCTCCTTCATTGACTGCGAAACTGATCCCCTTGAGTGCAATAAACTCACCATAAGAGACCTCGATCCCCTGAACTTTTAGCATTTAGGTCTCCTTCCCGAGATAGGCCTGGATAACCCGGGGATTGGAGCGAATCTCCCCTGGAGTTCCCTCTGCAATCCTGGTGCCATGGTCCAGTACCACGATCCGTTCGCAGAGATCCATGACCACCTGCATATTATGCTCGATGAGAAGAACAGAGATGCCCTGGTCCCGTACCCGGCGAATGAGGTCCATGAGCTGGGTGGACTCTTCAAAACGCAATCCACCGGAGGGCTCATCGAGAAGCAGAAGGCGGGGATGGAGAGCAAGGGCACGGGCGATTTCAAGACGTTTTTTAAATCCGAGGGGAAGATTCCTGGCCAACTGCTTTGTATAGGGACGAAGCCCTGTGCGCTCGATGATCATCTGAACTTCTTCCAGGATTTCATTCTTCCTGAAAGGCTCTGCGGATCTCCAGAGGTCCGGGTAAAAAGGGTGACCACAGGCCACCAGAATATTGGTCTCCACATCCAGATTCTGAAAGGGGCGGACGATCTGAAACGTCCTTCCGATGCCCAGGTGACTGATCTCATGGGGCTTCATCTGAAGGATGGATCTGCCCTGAAAATGGATCTCTCCACTCGATGCCGGATAGATTCCGGAGATGAGGTTGAAGAGCGTGGTCTTCCCTGCTCCATTGGGACCGATGATCCCTAAAATCTCTCCCTCTTCCGCTGTAAAACTGACCCGGTCCAGGGCTCTCAACCCATCGAACTCTTTACTCAGGTCGACCACCTTAAGAAGCACGATCCGCTTACCTCATCATTCTAAGATCGACGTAACACCATCCGGAGAAACTTCGGGAGGATTGATTCCGCTCCTAAAAGACCACCGGGTTGAAACCGCATCATCGCTAAAAGGAGAAGACCATAAACCAAGGTGCGGTATTCCATGATGGGGCGAGAAATCTCCGGCAGGATTCCCAGGATGATTGCTCCGAGGATGGGACCCCATCGGGTTCCTATTCCGCCGAAGACGACCATACAGAGAATGAGAATGGACTGACCGAAGCCAAAATTCTGGGGCATGATGAAGGTTAAAAAGTGGGCATAGAACCCACCGGCAAGGCCTGCAATCGAACTCCCCAGAATAAAGGCCATTACCTTAAATCGGACCACATCCACCCCCATCGCTTCCGCACTCTGTTCATCTTCCCGGATGGAGGCCCAGGCCAATCCAATCCATGAGCGGCCCAGCCTCCGATCGAGAAGAAGAAGGAGAAGAAAGACCATCACGATGAGAAAAAAATACTCGGGTTTCGTCATTTCCCTTCCAAACCACCTGGGCAGGTTGATCCCGCCGATACCCATGGCTCCGCCGAAAAAGGGGATATAAAGGAAGACCGCCTCCACGACGAAGTTGATCCCCATTGTGGTGATGGCCAGAAAGTCGTCCCTAACGCGAAGGCAGGGGATTCCGAGGAGGGCACCGATGAACCCTGAAACGACGGCGGCCAGGGGAACGGAAATCCAGAACGGAAGGCCTGCCTCGGTGTATAAAAGGGCCGAGCTATAGGCACCGATGCCGAAAAAAGCGGCATGTCCGAGAGATATCTGCCCTGCATGGCCGGTGATGATATTGAGGCTGTGGGCCAGAATGGCATAGATCACGACCGTGATGAGAATGGTGATGACGTATCCGCCGATCATAAAAACCTTAAGATGACCCGAAGATCAGGGCACCAGCGCATCAGAAGATTTTTTAAATCTTCACCCTGATATCCTGATATCTAAAACTATGCCTTTCCTAACAGCCCATAGGGTTTGAACATCAACACCAGGATCATGGCAATGAAAGCCACTGCATCCCTCGGGAAAGGGATGGCCAGGACACCGATAAAAAATGTCTCAGCCAGCCCCACGACAAGCGATGCAATCACCGTTCCCGGAATATTGCCAAGCCCTCCGAGGACGACGATGGCCAATGCCTTATAGGCGGGGATGCTCCCCATCGTGGGCCATACCTGGTTATCATAGACTCCGATCAGAACCCCTGCGGCCCCTGCCATGGCAGAGCCGATCAAGAAATTCACGGCAATGACACCATTCACATTCACTCCAAACGAAGAGGCTGTTTCCGCATCCATTGCACACGCACGCATGGCCAGGCCGGTTCGACTCCGGGTGAGGAAGGTCCAGAGAAAGATTAAGATGACCAGGGTGACCAGAAGGATGAGAATCTGTGTCTCGGTGAGATGAAAGTTCCCGACGGAGAGGTCTCCTATCCCCACCCGGGCATTATAAACGAGTGTGTGAGGCCCTGCGATAATACGAAAGGCCTCCTCCATAACGATAAAGAGGCCAATCGAAACGATGAGTGGAGCGATCCTCGGTAAGTGCAGCAGGGGCGTGTAGAGGAAGCGTTCTACAAGGTATCCGGCAAGGGCTGATCCCGCCATTCCGATGAATAGAGAAAGCCAGAATTCTCCGATCAACCGGAAAGCGATCCAACCGATATAGGCCCCCAGGGCATAAATCCCTGCATGGGCGACATGGAGGATGCGCAGGATCCCGTAGACCATCGTCAGGCCGAGGGAGATCAGGGCATAGACACTCCCGATTGCAATTCCATTCGCGAGTTGTTGCCAGAGCATATTGGATCAGAAAAAACGTGTCTCGTATCCGTGTTGCGTGTCCGCTACCCCCTCCCCACCCCTACCCCTCGGGAGATTATGTCGTAATCACTATTTTGTCACCCTGAACTTGATTCAGGGTCTCGTAACTCCTTGATTCTATTAGATGCCGAAACAAGTTCGGCATGACATTTTTATCGTTTACCCCATTATAACACAGTC
>Ga0209609_10001531_pt1 | contig 13362 bp, 12 predicted proteins | sample LakKivw325mmetaG_FD_184136 | JGI IMG/M metagenome (GOLD analysis project Ga0209609, IMG submission 184136) | Anoxic lake water microbial communities from Lake Kivu, Rwanda to study Microbial Dark Matter (Phase II) - Lake Kivu water 325m metaG... | ecosystem: Environmental > Aquatic > Freshwater...
GCCTGGTTTCGCTGGCCGGCATCGACAGCGCCAACGCCCTGAGTTACCTGGACCTGGCGGCCTGCGGCCTGGGCCTGGGCGCCTGCTGGGCGGGCTATGTTTACATTATGGCCAACACCTTTCCTCCGGTTATGGAGGCTCTGGCGCTGCCTGAAGACCATGCTGTCTACGGCTGCATGATGCTGGGATACAACAAATTCAAGTACCATAGAATACCCTGCCGCAAAGCCCCCAGGATCGTCTGGCGCTGACCGAAAATCCAGGCCGGTGCAGCAGCGCGGACGGAATGAATAAAGCTGGCTGAGGGAGATTTAAATGGAATTCAAAGGATATAAAAGGGACAACGGTGAATACGGTGTTCGCAACCACATTCTGGTAACATCTTCCGTCTCCTGCGCCAACGGGGTCGTGGCAGCCCTCGGCAGGCAGTTCCCCGACGTCATTACCGTGCAGAACGCCTACGGCTGCGGGACGGGGCTGGACGACGCCGGGACGGGATGGCTGGTGATAGCCGGGCTGATGAACAATCCGAATGTGGGGGCGGCGCTCATAATAGGGCTGGGATGCGAGATCATACAGGCCCGGATCTTTGCCGACGCGGTCAAGGGCAAGCCGGTCGAGGTGTTGAAGATACAGGGCTCGGGAAGCGCTGCCACCACAAAGAAGGGCGCCGAGATCATCAGGAAGTTCCGCAAACTATTATCAGCGCAGAAAAGAACCTCCGCTCCATTCAGTGAATTGCTGATCGGCTTGAAATGTGGAGGCTCGGATGCGCTGTCCGGAGTGACGGCCAACCCGGCCGTGGGAGCGGCGGCCGACCTGTTTGTTGCTGAAGGCGCCGGGGCGATGATAACGGAAGTGACGGAAATGATAGGCACTGATCACATCCTGAAGGAGCGCTGCGCGACCCCGGAGCTGGGCGACAAAGTGCAGAAGCTGATAATAGAGCATGAAAAGAAGATCAAGGAGCTGCTGGGGCCGCTGGCCGGGGCGGTTATTTCTCCGGGGAACATGGACGGCGGCATTACATCGATCGTGGAAAAATCGCTCGGGTGCATAACAAAGGCCGGTTCCACCCCCATAGTCGACTGTGTCGGCTACGGACGTAAAACGACTAAAAAGGGCATGATGATCATGGAAGGGCCGGGTTACGACATCGAATCCATGGTAGGCCTTGCAGCCTGCGGTGCGCAGATCATAATCTTCACCACGGGCAGGGGCACACCGGCCGGCACGCCCGCCGTGCCCGTTATCAAGGTGTCGACCAATACAAAAACCTTCCTTGAAATGAAAGGGGATATAGATATCAACGCAGGCGCCATCGTTGACGCCGGCAAGACCGTGGCGGCGGCAGGAAAAGAGATTTTCGATTTCACCCTGGCCGTTGCCAACGGCAAATTGACCTGTGCGGAGATCAACAGGTCCGAGCCGTTCAGCTATTTAAAAGAGCACATGAGCGTTTAGTCCCGGTCGAATATCATCCGGTTGTGGCAGTCGCAACCGGAACTTGATATGAAAGGAGGCGCGGGTTATGGAGCAATCCACACAGGCCGGCAGCGACGGTTACCTGTTCGGCAAAGGGCAGGCCGTTTTCATACTCATCGTCATCGCCATACTCAATATGATCAACATGATGGACCGTTCCGTCTTTGCCGTTGCCCAGGAACCGATGAGAATTGCACTGGGGCTGACCGATACCGAAGTCGGCTGGTTCCAGACGGTGTTCTGGCTCGGGCTGTCCCTCATGACACTGCCGGTGGCATTTATTTGCGACAGATGGTCCAGAAGAAAAATGCTGGGGATCCTGGCCATTTCCTTCAGCGCATTCACCTTCCTGACCGGCCTGGGCAGGAGTTTCATCGGAGTATTCATACCGCGCATGCTTGTAGGCGTGGGGGAGTCCGGGTTCACCTCGGGTGGACAGGCTTTGATCGTCAGGGCGTGGCCTGAAAGACTGCGCGGGACGATTCTATCCGTTTTCCTGGTCGTATCACAGCTCGGGCAACCGCTGGGCATGGCGCTGGGAGGCATGCTGATCGTCAAGTTCAACAGCTGGAGCTCACCCTTTTTCTTCTTCGCCGTGCCGGGGATACTGTTCGGCATCGTGGCCTTCTTCCTCAGGGACTATGAGACCGCTCCGGCGCCGGCGAAGTCAGACGGCGCGACCGGTGAAAGCTTTTTCACATCAATCTGGACGCTGTTCAGGACCCGCACGTTGTTGAGTTCCTACATAGGATACGTTGCTTACAATATCGTGGCGGCGGCCTTGATGGCCTGGACACCGACATTTCTGATGAGGTCCCAGGGAATAAACGCCGGCCAGGCCGGCATGCTGGTGGGGATCATCGGGTTTATCGGTTTGATAGGGGCAATCCTGGGCGGGATCATATCCGACAAATGGCAAAGGCGGAATCCGAAGGCACGGATGCATGTGTGCGCCATATCAACAACAGTGGGCACCCTTGCCCTGATTGGCTCAGTGCTATTGGACATGCAGGGAATCGGATATGCTCTTGCCTGTCTGTGGGCATTCGGCTGGCTTATGCTTCAGGCGCCCAATGCCGCCGTGACGCAGGACTGTTCCACGCTGGATAAGAGGGGGCAGGCATGGGGTGTGAATAATTTTCTCGGCTTTATCACCGCCTGGGCGCCGCTTTCCGTCGGCGTATTATCTGATTCGCTGGGGGCGGGGACTTTCGGACTGAAAATCGCTCTCCTGTTCGCGGCCGCATTCGGCTTTTTAACATTCACCGCCTATTTCATAGGGGCAAAATACTATACGGCCGACGTTGCCAGGGCAAACGAGGCGAATAAACTGATGGGAGACAGGGAATAAAGGAGGTTGGCAATGCCGGATTACCCGTGGTACAAGAGCTACGATAAGCAGGTCCCCTTTTCCCTCGAGCCCTATCCGGAGGTGACCCATCTGGACATTATCTCCCAGACAACCGGGGAAATGCCGGAGCACACCTTTATGACATTTAAAGACAGGTATTTTACCTACCGGGAGACGTCCGACCTCATAGACATAATGGCCTCGGCCCTGGCGGCCAACGGGGTGAAGAAGGGCGACCGCGTGGCAAGTATGCTGCTTAACATGCCGCAGCAGATCATATCGGCCTTCGGCACGATGAAGGCCGGCGGCATTTTCGTCCCGCTGAACCCTCTCTACAACGAGGAGGAGCTGGTGCACGCGCTGACCACCGTCGGCGCCGAGGTGATAGTTGTCTGGGACCTGCTGTATGAAAACATCAAGAAGGTACAGTCGCGCACCAGCCTCAGGCTGGTTATTGCCACGGGGTTAGAAGACTACATGCAACCGGAAGCTAAAAAGCCTCACAGTATGGCATTGCGGGACGGCGATATATGGATGGATGACCTTATGACCAAACATGAAGGGAATCTGTTTTCAGGTACAAAGCCCGGTAGGGACGATACGGCAGTGGTGCTTTTCAGCGGCGGAACAACGGGCGCTCCCAAAGGCGCCATGCTGTCTTACGGCAACATGATGGCGGTGGGGATGCAGAGCATTGCCTGGAACAGGGCAGGCATGATGAATCCGGACGACGTGACTTTGGCGGCAATGCCCATGTTTCATTCCTACGGATTCATCGGCATCATCGGCTGCGCCCTCTGCCTGCGCAGCCCGCTGGCCATCGTGCCCAATCCGAGGGACATTGACGACCTGGTCAATACTATTAAAAAGATGAAGCCCGCCACCATGCCGGCCGTGCCGCCGATCCTGATTGCGCTGATGGAGCATCCCGAAGTCAAGGCGGGCAAGGTTGATTTCAGCAGGCTCAAGTTCTGCCTTTCGGGCGCCATGCCGATCATGCAGGAAACCAAGTCCCGCTTCGAATCCATGACGGGCGCCAGGATCCTGGAAGCGTACGGCATGACCGAGTCGACCGTGGTGATCAGCATTCACCCGTTCAGCGGCAAATGGAAGGAAGGATCGGTGGGCCTGCCCATGCCCGACGTTATCGTCAGGTTCGTTGATGCGGGCGACCCAGATAAAGAGTTGCCCTACGGGCAGGAAGGCGAGGTCGTGGTGAGGGGCCCGCAGGTGATGCAGGGATACTGGAACAATCCCGAGGGTACGGCTGAGATGATCAGGGACAGCTGGCTTTACACAGGCGACGTCGGCTATATGGATGCGGACGGTTATATCTACCTGACCTCGCGTAAAAAGGACCTCATCAAGCCCAGCGGGCATCAGGTGTGGCCGCGGGAAGTCGAGGAGGTGATAGCCACCCACCCTGCCGTTGCCGAAGTAGGCGTCGCCGGCATCCCCGATGCCTACCAGGGGGAAGCGGTCAAAGCGTGGGTAGTGCTCGTACCGGGGCAGAAACTGTCCGCCGATGATTTAAAATCCTACTGTCGTGAGAGGCTGACCGCCTTCAAAGTGCCGAAGTACATCGAGTTCAGGGAGACACTACCCAAGACCATGGTCGGCAAGGTGCTGCGCAGGGTCCTACAGGAGGAGGAAAAGGGGAAAACAGGACAGAAGAAGAACTAAACGGAATTACGGAGAACACAGCTATCGAGCAAATCCTCCTTGCGTCAACTTCATCATGCCCTGGTCAACAGAGAATGTTATGGTTCCAACAGGTGATTGTGTCCCACCATCATAGTTGGCTGCAAAACTAATTCCGAAATTTTGGCCGTTCAAGCCATCTGCAGCATCCTTTGTCGGCGCTTGTAAGATAAAGGTCACTGTTCGCTGGCTATCTGGATACAAGTCTCCGAGGTCGACGTTCAGTCCACTTGGAGCAAGTGGTGTGGCTGGTTGATCCACTCCCTTGACTGTTAATAACCCAGCCGGATTAGCCCTGCAGTATAGATGGGCATTTTGGGCGCGCCCCTTACCCTCATTGAAGACCAATATTTGAAAACCAAATGGCTGATTAAAACTTACTTTGTCCCGTGGTATGTGTGCGCCCGCTACAATATTTGGCACTTGCGCAGGAGGAGTTGCCGGAGAAGTTACTGGAGGAGTTACCGGAGAAGTCACTGGTGGAGTTACCTGGGGTTGCCCGCATGCACCAATAATAATTGACGCTAATGTAAGGGACACCACTATAAGATACCCACCTATTTTCACACCTCACCCTCCTATTAATTGAATACCCCCATAATAGAAAATTTGTTGCCAAAAAGCAATACATCACTTTCTCTGATCAAATCTGCGCCGTAAAATCATGGAGGCCATCGTGATTTTCTGTATCTCAAGAGTACCCCCGGCAAGTCCCCAACCCCATGCATCTCGCATCATACGTTCTACGGGATAGTCCTTGGAATAGCCATAGCCACCATGTATTTGCATAGCCAATCCGGTTACCTCTCTTACCATCTGATTAGCAAAAGACTTAGCCATTACAGCCTCAATCGGAACAGGCAAACCGGTAGCAGCATTCACTGCTGCCCTATAAATAAGTAGCCGGGATGCCTCAACCTTTAACGCCATCTCTGCTAACATGAACTGGACTGCCTGGAATTCGCAAATGTCTTTGCCCCATTGTTTCCTCTGCTGCGAGTAGTTTATCGCTTCTTCAAGAGCCCCCTGGGCAATCCCCAGACACATGGTTGCATTGCCACACCGTTCAAGATCGAATGCAGTTATCAGTTTTCTGAACTCGCCTTCCTTGATAACCAGATTCCTCTTGGGAACATGGCAATCCTCAAAAATAAGGTCGCAACTGGGAAAGCCCCGCAATCCCATAAATTGTTCTTGCTTCCCAAAAGTAAAGCCCGGCGTTCCCTTTTCGATCAACAACCCTCCTATACCTTTGGCCCCTTTTTGGTCGCTGAGTCTCACATATACCACATAGACGTCAGACCTGCCTCCGCCTGTTATAAAGCGCTTCATACCGTTCACAACATATTGCTCACCCTGTAACACAGCACGTGTGGATAAATCGGTCAATGCAGAACCAGCCTCGGGTTCGGTCATAGCGGCGGCAATCAAACACTCGCCGCGGCATACAGCCGGGATATACTTCTGTTTTTGCTCTTCAGCACCAAATTGCTCTATTACCCTGATAGGTCCCACACTGGATTCAAAGACTGGGCCAGCGGCAATTAAAGAAACCCGGGCTAACTCCTCAATAACCAGTAAAGCTTCAAACGCTGTACGCCCTTGTCCTCCATATTTGACAGGTATAGGCAAGCCCAGTAATCCGAGAGCTGCAAGCTTTTTAACATCCTCCTCTGTCATGTGCTCTGCCTTGGCCTCCCAATCGGCCGCCTTTTTACGGAATTCCTTTTCAGCAAGATCATGTGCCAGCTTCTTAAGCATTAACTGTTCTTCATTTAATTGAAATTCCATGGTACTTTTACTCCTTCACAAATCTTTATTTGGAACAACTACTTCCTTTCTTCATATGAAAAGTAAGAGCAAAATGACTTTCACTCACTTTTTGTCCGCTGGCACCAAAGTGCGGACCAATTCAATTGTCTCGTTAATATACTTTTCTAATGTATAGTGTTTACTTAGGAACCACTTCCTGATTGCCCACATATGACCAAGGACAACGATCATATGCGCCATATGGAGAACATTGTGTTTTCTGAATTTGCCAGTTTCACAACCTCGAATCAATAACCTCTTAAAGATATTTATGCAGCGTGTATTTTCGTCAAGTACTAATTTTCTTACCTTTGGACTGAGTGCCCTCATTTCCTGATATCCGAGCAGGACTATATCTTGATAATCATCGATTATATGATAGTATCCGTTAACAGCCTGGCGTATACCCTCGACTGGATCAACGCTATCAAGATTCCCCTCTAAATCAGCATAGAAGTTCTTGAATGGCGCTGATCCATAATCGAGTACAAGTTCAATTATGTCTTCCTTTTTGCCTATATATCTATATAGGGCACCAATAGCCATGCCACAGGCGTCCGCCACTTCTTGCACACCCGTGCGATCATAGCCATTTTGAGCAAACACCCGAGCCGCACACTTGGCTATGTGCGCTCTCTTGCTAGCGATTAATTCCAGATCGTTACTATGAGATCTAATACCGTTTGCGGCTTCCAACATATGACGGCATACTCCTCTTTATTGGCAGCTGACATTTCACTATAATGAGTGAGCACTCGCTCATTATAGCAATGCGACAAGCCGTTGTCAATACTTAAAAATGCTTCGTCATCATGGCATCGGTTTCATATCAAACGATACGGATTAAAAATAATGTTGTCACTTATTAATACCTGTGTTAGTATTGGGCAATTAGTCAGACGGCGCTTAAGGATCAGCAAATAGTGATTGACAAAATTGACCGCAGACTGATTATTGAACTCCAAAAAGATGGGCGTTATAGTTGCGTTACATTAGCTAAAAAGCTTGGTATAGGTACCTCATCCGTATCCAGGAGAATACGCCGACTACAAAAGGAAAAGATAATTAGAGTTATAGCAGTGCCCAACCCTGAGAAGCTCGGCCTTGTGGCTACTGCCATTGTCGCCATGGATATAGATATTGATAAGATAGACGACGTTTGCTCTAAGCTTACTGCTTATGAAAACATACTTAACGTGGCAATTGCTTTCGGGCGGTATAATGTCCTCATTGAAGCCTATCACCAATCTACAGAAGCACTGCTTAACTTTCTAAAAAATGAACTCTCCCAGATTGATGGAATTCGCAATATAGAAACTTTTTATATCGCTGAGCTTAAAAAACGCACATACGGCTTATTGCATGATCGTACTCCAAATAAATGACTGAAGCATCGGATCAGTGCCCGTTTATTTTAATAAAACCGCAATACAAAGAGAATGAATTCCAGCGGATCTATACCTATTTCATTGCAGTGACATCTGACGGTAAAAATAGCTTTCTATCACATAATAGTTCCTGCATCGCGCAGGTCAGCTATTTTCCTGTTGCTGTAACCAAGCCCTCGTAATATCTCCATAGTGTGTTCTCCCAGTACAGGTCCGAAACTTTTTATTTCACCGGGAGTACCGGACAGTTTTATCGGAATTCCAACTTGCCTGACTATACCCTCAGTTGGATGGTTTAACTCAAGAATCATTTGACGATGTAATATCTGCGCATCATTAAAAACCTCGCTAAGTTGATAAACCGGAGCAACGCACACATCTTTGGTTTTTAATAAATCGAACCATTCATCTCTGGTTTTTGTCAGGAAGATATGTTGTAGAGTATCCCTTAGTTCTTTTCTTGCTTGCCCCTGAGCCAGTTGCATTGGGATTAGATCCTCTCTTTTCAAGGCCTTACAAAGATTCTCCCAAAATTTCGGCTCAAAGCAGCCCAACGCGATATATCCACCCGCTTTGGTTCTGTAAGTCGTTGCCCCTGGAAAAACGCCGCTAAAAGGGGTCTCCCCTCGTCTCGGTTCGCTTCCGGTCATAAAATAATCCGAGATAAAGCGTACTAGTAGCGAAATTACTCCATCGGTCATTGATATATCCAAGTACTGCCCTTTACCGGTCTTTTGCGCTGAAATCAGGGCCAGCAGGATGCCGACAGTCGACATTAGTCCCCCACCGGCATAATCAGCTAATAAGTTTAGAGGCAATACCGGCGCCTCGCCTGAATTGCCGATCAGACCCAGGGCTCCTGCAACTGCAATGTAATTAGGATCATGCCCGGGTAAAGTACTATACGGCCCATTTTGTCCATAACCGGTAATCGAGCAGTAAACCAGCCGCTTGTTTATCGGACAGACACTATCATAATCTATGCCAAGACGTTTGACGACACCCGGTCTGAAGCCGTCTACAATCACGTCTGCCTTTCGAGCCAGCTGCATGAATATTTCCCGTCCCTGTCCCGTTTTCAGATCAATCGCTACGCTTTTCTTGTTTCTTAGCAGTGCAATGTATGCTGTTTCCCCTTTACTGTTTTGAGCAGGTAGGGGCGACACTCCTGATCCAAAAATCGGCTCGCCCTGTTTCCTCGGCTGTTCCACCTTGATCACTTCCGCTCCCATATCTGCTAAAATCATAGTGCAGTATGAGTGCGGAGCTACTCGGCTTAAATCCAATACTCGTATACCTTCCAAGGGGCCCATCAGGTTACCTCCATATTATGTTGGCGCACAATAAACTGCCAGGTAATGTTTATCCCCTCCTATCAAAAGCGGATAAAGGTTTCGGGTAACGGCTCCTCCATCGGGGTTATGTTTCACATTGCGCTGGAAGACCGGGCACCTCTGCTTGCAAACTACTTGTCTCACTTAGTCTCAAAAACAATCTGTACTTTTTCGACATTATCAACATCTTTTTTATAGAAAAACGAACCCGCATAAAAAAGCATGCCTGCAATAATCAGTAAGACGGGCAACACCTGAAGAGCTCTATCCAGGCCGTATACATCGGATAAAGCTCCAATTACCAGTGGACCAAGCGCACTTCCCAGAAGGCATTGGACCACAATGTTAATGCCATGAGATGTAGACCTGAGGCCCGGATGGACAACATCCTGTGTCACTGCTATTGCACCCGGGGCGTACATAATAACCAGTAATCCAAAACCAAGAAGTATGCCAAACTGAATACTCCCATGAAACAGGAAGGCGACAAACAGTAAAACAGCTGCCATAGTAGAACTAAGGGCAGGAAGAAGCATCCTGGCATTTGATTGTCTTTTCAGCCACTGATCGGTGAGGAAGCCACTTAACGGGGCGCCTATAATTGCCAATATCATAACAACACTGGCCATCAGTCCTGAACGCTCAATAGACATCCCCTCGAATCTCTGAAAATATGAAGGCAACCAGGTCGTCATGGCAGTAGTGGCAAATCCGCATGCAGCAAACGCAAGGTTATTTAATACCAGTGATTTACTACGGAATAGCTCTTTAATAACATCGAGTTTGCTCATTTTGACTTTGCCTGACGATGACTCTACACTCACAGATTTTTCAAGCGCAACTGTCTTATAATCCTTTACCCAGAAGAACAGGATGCCGATTATAATCCCTGGAATAGCTACGATCCCCAGTGCATGCCTCCAGCCTAACGCCACGGCGATGAAACCGCCGATTGATATTCCCAAAGCCATTCCCAGCGGAATGGCAGACTGCCAGATCCCTATCATCCTGGCACGCTTTTCAGGCTTGAAAATGGCAGAGATCATCGCAGCGCCGCCGGGAGAATAACCCGCCTCACCTACCCCGACGATAAAACGCGTAGTCAAGAGTTGAGAAAAGTTACGCGTAAAAGCGCCGGCTGCGGTAGCCAATCCCCATATTATTGACATCAAACCTATACTCTTTTTTCTGCTCCATCGGTCCACCAGTGCACCAACTGGTAAGGTGAATACCACTATTGACCAGAATACTGCAGATATCATTAGACCACACTGCGCATCAGTTAGCCCCCAATCGCTTTTCAGGAACGGGAATAGCGATATAATGACGAACCTGTCGATGTAATCAAACATAAAGAGTAAATACAAAAGGATGTAACAATACCATGCCCTCCACCGCGGATAGCTTTCAGCAACTCTTGTACTGTCATTCATATAAGACCCTCTCCCTCGTTTGTTTTTTACAACGTTGTTACTGTAAAACTCCATCATTTACGAGCGAAGCAAAATCCTCATCGGATAAATTAAGAATTTTCGTGCAGATGAACTCATTATCTTCACCTAATAATGGAGACCTCTTTACTACGTATGGCGTCTTCGACAATTTAACGGGCCAACCCTGTGACATGTACTTTCCCAGTGTGGGATGGTTGAGAAATGAAAAATATCCTCGATGCCGCAGCTGTGGATCCCTATATACCAGGTCCTCCCCAGTTTTCACCACACCGGCTGCTATTCCTGCTTTCTGTAATTTAAGTGCAAGGCCTTCCGGTGTATAGCGGCACGTCCACGCCTCCATAAGCTCATCAAGTTCACGCTCATTTGCTATTCTTCCAGGTAGAGTAGAGAACTTGGACATGCTCGTCCATTTGGGACTGCCCATAAGCCGGCACAAAGTCTTCCACTCTTCATCCGTTGAAACGGATATCACGCACCATCTTTCATCGCCCTTGCACCGATATGCGTTGTTGGGGCAGGCATCAGCCGAATGGTTACCACATCTCATCTGCTCGTTCTGGTTAACAGCATAGTCCAGAATGGTAGGAGCTATGCTGTGAAGCGCGACATCAAGCTGAGATATGTCTATATATTGCCCTCTGCCCGTTCGCTGTCGATAGTCCAGGGCCGCCATAATAACGCATAGAGTTGTGACAGGGGTAACAACATCCGGATACACATCCGGAGGAGCAGTCGGTTCTCTATCTGGCCAACCGGTAATATGATAAAGTCCGGCTACACCGGCGGCATGTATTCCCCAGCCCTTAAAGGTAGAGAGAGGACCACTCTGTCCCTGATTGCTTATGCTCACCAGAATTACATCTTCTTTGATTTTTCGAAGTTCGTCATAATCCAGTCCCCATCTCTTCATACCGCCCGGACCGAAGTTTTCAATTACCACATCACTCCAGGCAATAAGCATTTTGGCAATTTCTATACCACGTCGATGCCCGAGATTGAGAGTGATACTATTCTTACCGTTATTAAACACCGGAAATCCCAATGAGTAATCAAGGTCCACTTTATCGTCTTTATATGGTGAACTTAAACGGCATAAATCTGGATGGCCCCTGGATTCCAACTTAATTACCTGAGCTCCGAAATCAGCCAAATATGCACCACATATGGGTCCGGCTACCACCCATGTGAAATCAACCACTTTTAATCCTTGTAAAGCACGCATGTTTCACACCTCTCTCAGATGATGCAATCCTTCTTCAGTTTTTCAGCCTCCAGCAATGACAACCCGATGTCCTTTTTATATATCTGATCGTTATGTTCACCAATGAGTGGTGCTCGACGATTCACCGCGCATGAAGTCTCATTGGAAAGGAAGATAAAAGCTGGATAGGTAATACTTCTGTTTAGTTCAGGGTGTTCTATATGCGTCCAATATCCTCTCGACTGAAGATGCGAACTCTCAAACACATCTTTGGGAGAATATACCTTGAGTATCTTAAGCCCTCTTTTTAAAGCCTCGTTTTGGATTTCATCCTTCGTATGATCGTTGAAAAAATCCTGGACTATGTTGTTCCAGGAGTCCACTTCTGCCTGAGATAATTTCGACATATCGATTGTTGCCCAATCGACTTCTTTTAAAATACCCGCTTTTCCTTTTTCATCTATCCATTTGACCAGGGCGGTCCAATCCTGCACACCCCATATACCGCCCATAAATCGCCACAGCACGTAACCATCTTTGCAGCTCCAAACATCTCGCTGATATGCATTACCCCTCAATACGACATTACCCCTTCTGGTTTCCGATATTCCTCTTCCGGCAATCCAGGGTAGAATGCTGTAACCAAAGCGCAAAACCGCCTCTTGAATTGAAATATCTACATGCTGTCCTTGACCCGTCAGCATGCGATAATAATGGGCAATTAGCGCTCCTGCCGCTGCATGTATACCTGCCAGGAAATGCGACTGATTACCTCCCATACGCAATGGAGGGCGGTCGGGATCGCCTGTTATATACATCAGTCCTCCCTCCGCCATATGTACAATATCTGCACCCTTGCGGTCTTTATAAGGCCCGGTCTGACCGAAAGGAGTGATAGATACCATTATGAGCTTAGGATTGAGCACTTTCAGTGAGCTATAACTCAGTTCCAACTTGTCCAGATATCCCGGCGCATATGTCTCCAATATGAAATCAGCTTTGCCAACCAGTGTTCTAAAAATATTTCTCCCGGCCAAGCTTTCAATATCAAGCGTAATGCCCCGCTTGTTAGTATTGTAAGCAAACCAATAAAGGCTCTTCTGCGAATCCGATATATTGTTGTAAAAGGGTCCGATTTTCCTGCTGTCATCACCTCCAGGCCTTTCTACTTTAATTACATCAGCTCCTAAATCCGCCAGCATCTTGCCGCACATAAAACCCGTTTCATTTGTTAAATCTAAAACACGATACGGACTTAATAGTGTTCTGATATCCCAGGCTGCCTCTCTCATTGATAACTCTCCTGACATTTTCCTCCGCTTCAATTACACATCATGAATTCTGAGACATGCGAATAATGGAGTTGTGGCCTATATTATGCCTATTTATGCGTAATGTCAAATTTTATTCTATTAATACGTCATATTTTGGCAATTCTTGCCATTAATACCGATTTTATCAATGTTTTATGCCATCTGGATACTTATAGATACTGGAGATGAGGAACAGTGGAAAATTGATTAGAAGGACTGGACGGGGATTAGGGATAAGCAGTTTTGCAGTGAAGTGGACCCCATCAGTAGGACAGGATAGGGGCCTGATTAAGAGAGAGTCCTGCCATTCCTACAGTGTT
>Ga0209609_10001532_pt1 | contig 13360 bp, 21 predicted proteins | sample LakKivw325mmetaG_FD_184136 | JGI IMG/M metagenome (GOLD analysis project Ga0209609, IMG submission 184136) | Anoxic lake water microbial communities from Lake Kivu, Rwanda to study Microbial Dark Matter (Phase II) - Lake Kivu water 325m metaG... | ecosystem: Environmental > Aquatic > Freshwater...
GCCGACAAGAAGGAGTGCCCCGAGTTCGAGCCATTCGGGGAGGTCGTGAAGCTGGAAGACGTGACGGAGGAGTGAGGGAGACGGCGATGGAAACTGGAAACTCGAAACTGGTGAGAGCGAAAGGAGATAGCCGTGGCGAACTACTATGAACAGAGTCGGTCAAACTACGTGAAGGTCAAGGACAAGGAAGCGTTCCGGGCGTTCGTGGAGCGCTTTGGTGGCGCGGTGGAACTGATCGAGGATGACAAGGGCGGCGTCGGATTCCTGGCCCAGGAAGGCATCCCTTCCACCTATATGCCGGACGACTCCGGCAACGAACCCGAGGAAGTGGACTTCGTGACCGAAGCGGCCGGACATCTGGCCGACCACGAGGTCTTGATTGTGATGGGCACGGGGTACGAGAAGATGCGCTACCTTGTGGGCTATGCCATCGCGATCAACAACAAGAAGGAGCGGCGGGAACTTGACCTGGCCCAGATATACGAACTGGCCAGGCAACTCACGCGCAAACCCAAGCGGATCACCCGCGCGGAATACTGACGAAAGGACGGGCGATATGAAGATATGGATCGCGGTGGTCGAGCATCGGCACGGACAGAACGTGTACGCGGCGAGAACCAAGAAGAAGCTGGTGGATCAGCTCTACGACTATGTGAAGCAGTGGTGGGAGAGCGAGATTCCGGACGAGGAACTGCCGGCCAAGGCGTCGAAACGGGAGATCGTGGACAGCTACTTCGAGCACGTTTCGCATGAGTGGATGGAGACCTTGTCACAGGTAACGGTGGAGTGAAGGAGGTGGATCGTGAAGCGACCGATGAGTGATGCGGAGTACGTGGCCGGGGCCGGCGTGAGCTGTCCCTTCTGCGGGAGCGGCAACCTGGAGGTCATCGAGGGACCTCAGGTTGACGGCCGCGACTGCTGGCAAGAGGTTCAGTGCCATGACTGCCACAAGACCTGGCGGGATGTGTACCACCTGGCCGGCTATGAAGGGACGGACAAGGCGGGCAACTACCAGGATGTGGACGGCAAGCCAGAGGAGACGGAGACGGGAATCTACCTGGTCTTCGTGGAAGGCGATATTGATCCGTCGATGGTTGGTCCGTTCGCGAACGAGGACGAGCGCGACAAGAAGGCGCGCGAGTTGCGCCGGGAGCATGGCCGGGATCACGGGATATTCATGCTGGACGTGGAGCCCATGAGCGGGGCGCCCAGCATTGATGCCTACTGCGGCGGGTTCTTCATGGAGGACGAGGAGACATGAAGCGGCTCAAGGAGATCGGACGCGAGACCTACGGGCACAGTGCCCAGGCCATAAACCTGCATTCCGAACGCCGGTACGAGGATCAAGCGGGCAACCGCTACATCCTCTCCCGCTGCATGGATGGGGTGCCGCCTTTCTTCGAGGCGTACGGCCCGTTCAAGGCGGATCACGAGGGTGTGCTGCCGGGGTTGAAGGTGGCGGGCAAGGAGTACTGGGGTGATGGATGGACGTGGCGCAGGGCGCTGCTGGCGTTCTGCAGAGAACTGGATGCGTGCATCATATGAAGAATGAAACCACGGAGAACACGGAGAGGGATTAGAGGCACGGAGAAGATTGGATGAGTTTCGGAAATCGGATTTCGCTCGCGAAATGCGATTACCTAAACCTCCCCTCCGTGACTCCGTGAACTCCGTGGTGAATCCCAAAACGGAAGGAGAGATCGAGATGAAGGTCGAATGCGGCAACTGTGGAAAGGTCTGGAATGAGCAGGAACTGACACGAGTCTTTCCTGACATCCCGGACTTGGCGGAAAGAATCGCGCCGGGCGAACCGGTGCCGGCCGGCGAGTGCCCTGATTGTGGAGCGCTGGTGCATGAGATACGGGAGACGTTCCGGTGTCGGGTGTGCGGTCAGGTCGTAAAGGCCGCGGACATCCGCGAACACCTGATCGAGCACAACCCGAATGCCGAGGGTATGGACTGGGAGGATGTGCGGAACCAGTTCGAGCTTCTGACCACGCCGGATGGCGATCAGAAGCTGGTAGTCATCAGCGTGCGGGGCGGCGTTGCCGAGGTTGCGTACTGCCCGCGCGGCATCATGGTGGAGATCCGGGACTACGACTCGGATGGCGGCGATGAGGAGGAACTGGAAGAAGACGGCGCCTGCGTGGGCGCCTTTGAAGGCGAGGACGACTGAACGAAAGGATGGTCACGAAGATGAAGAGAAGACGACAGAAGGCCGGCACGACGCCAGGGAAGGCGGTCCAGTCGGCAGGAGGCGATGAGATTCGCTCCCTGGCGTGTCCGAAATGCGGAGTGGCGGACCGGATTGCGGAGATCGATCTGATTCCCGGCTACGCAAGGATACTCGGGGCCAAGAAGGATGGATCCATCGAGTGGGCCGGAGAGACGGAGGTGGACTGGGACGGGCAGCGGCCCGCCAGCAATCCACGGGAGTTCGTGTGTCTTGTCTGCAACGAGAAGTTCGGAGGCGAGGCAATCGGCCTCTGATATCTATATATAGTAACAGGAAGGGCAAAGGCAGACCCAGGGTAACCGGGGTCTGCCTTTTTACCCTGAGCGGAGTGCGTAAGCACGAAGTCGAAGGGTTTTGTTGAGGCAACCAACCAAGTACATGGAGGTGCATGAACATGACAAGTCTACTGAAGCAGTTGGGCATCTATGGATGGAAACAGGAGGATGAGAATCTCGTCCTGAGTTCGCTGCTCACCGGCGATCCGCTCCTGATGATCGGAGCGCACGGGGCAGCCAAAACGCATATCGCGTACAAGATGGCGCAGGCGCTGGCAAAGCGGTTCATCGCGTACGACGCGAGCAAGGCGCTGTTCGAGGACGTTCTCGGGTTTCCCAACGTGGAGTCCCTGAAGAACGGCCGGGTTGAATACGTCCCGAGCGCGGTGACCGTGTGGGACAAGCAGTTCATCCTGGTTGACGAAATCAACCGCGCGCTGCCGGAACTCCAAGCCAAGTGGCTGGAGATCATCCGCAGTCGCAAGATCATGGGGTTCCCCACCGAGGTCAAGTGGGTATGGGCCGCCATGAATCCGTCCACCGATAGCCGGTACAACGGCACACAGATCATGGACGCGGCCCTGATCGGCCGGTTCTCGATCTTCCTGTACCCGCCAGAGGCGCTGGACATGGAAGAGGACGACCGTATCCGGGTCGTGGAGCATATCAATGGCGATGACGCGCCGAGCCTGGGCGAATGGGTTGAAAGCGCCACCAGCCGGACCGTGAGTCAGGCGCAGACCGGCGAGACCGGACAGCGGGTGGCCCAGGTTCTGACACGGGCGGCCGGACATTTCGTGCGGCTGCGCGCGCAGTTCGACACCCTAGGTACGTTTCTGAGCCGACTCAGCGTCTTGGTCATGAAGGAGACCGACGGCAAGGTCAAGTTGGACGGCCGGCGATTGGGGTTCATGTACCGCAACCTGCTGGCATTCCGCGCGGTCGAAATGGCGCGCAACGAGGCACTGGGAGACGAATTGCCGGTGTTCTCCGAGAGCGCCAAACGGGTCATCCTGGCCAGCATCCCGGTGGGGATCAACCAGGACGGCATCAACAAGGAGGAGTTCCTGCACAAGGTCGAGATCTGTCTCGATCTGCTGGCGGACTACTTCCGTAATGGATCCGACCTGACAAGGACGGAGACCATCTACCGCCTGTTCACCTGCTCGGACCTGCTGGAGAAGACACGCATTCTCCTCACGGAGAACCTGTCGGAACTGGCGAAGTCCAATGCCTGGAACGATCTGGCGGAGGGCGACCGGGATATCTCGGTCCTGGCGTATGTGGCGCTCCAGGTGGAGGCGCATCGGCCAGGCACGGTTCCGGTGGAACTGCTGGAGAAGCTGGCCGGCCGGATCGGCTCGTCCAGTCTCAGTTCGGCATCCGTACCCCTGCTGAAGAACGAGTCAATTGAGCATCTGGATGAGGTCAACCGGCTGCTGGATCAGCCCTCGGACCTGGAACAGATGATCGCGTTTCATCGCGTCAGGGAACTGGCGGACCGCGGACAGATCACGGCCGAGGCATTGGGGCGGGTGCGCAAGAGCATCCGGCAGGACGCGCAGGAGTTCAAGCGGCTGGTGCAGGCGGCACCGGTACAAACAGAACCAGTCGCCACTGTGGCGACACCTGCACTGAGCGAAGTGGAAGTGTGAAGGAGGTGATGAACATGAAGATCACGACACAGAAACTGCGGCTTGAGGCGGACAAGGAAGTACAGGGACTCAGGCGGCTCCGGTTCAATCCGGTGGAAGTGACGGTTGAGGATGTCTTCCTCAGAGGGATACACCCCCATTCGGTGGTCCGGGCCGGCAATCAGCACGACTACACCGGGATGGCGGACACCATCCTGGCCAAGCTGAACGAGCCGACCGCCTATCTGGCGGAACTCAAGGCGCACAATCTCGGTCATGAGGTCGCGGCGCCGAGCTACTCGATCTACGGGTGCAACGACACGCCCGATCCGGTGGACCGGCTGCTGAAGTACCTGGCCGAGAACATCTACTTCGCCGATGACCTCACCTACGAGCGACTGCTCGCCATGGCGATCGAACGCCTGCGGCGAATCTGGGATGGCGCCGTCGCGCGGAACATGCTGGGCAACGTGGCGCGGGATTTCGCCAGCATGCGCGAGATGCTGAAGCGGAAGAACCCGGACATCAAGGTGACCAGCTATGCGGAGTTGGACGAGATTGACGTGAGCCGGCTCTTCACCGTGGACGACTTCCTGACGGAAGAACAACTGCTGCTCAGTTTCGGGCTGGAAAGCCGGAACTTCAGGCGGACGGATGCGATCCAGGCGTTCACGGACGAGGAAGGGCGGCTCAGGGCTACGCCCCGCATTGAGCGGTGTCAGGTGTCATGGGGGTACGAGCGAAGCGGCAAGATGCCGCTGATCGCCTATCAGTGCCACGTGCCCGGCCGGCAGATTCGGTGGATGCCGAGCATGTCAGATAACGCCAGGCAGCGGGAGAAGACGCGCGATGTTGCCCGGAGATGGGGCAAACGGTCTGGCCGGTACTGCTTCACGAGTGATCTGGCCGACATGCCCACGATCATCGAGGAACTCCGGATGCGGTTGTCGTTCCCGGACCTCAAGTACACGGGAGGTGAGAAGACAGAGTCGGAAGCTACGGCCCAGGTCAGACAGAAGGCCGTGTTGACGTTCGATGCGCCCTTCCGGATCAAGGCCGACAGCTCCAATGAGGCGATCAAGGACATGCTCCGCCGTTTCGACCGGAAACTCACCGGCCGGAAGGAGGATCTGGTCCAGCGGCTCGCGGAGTTGATGGCCGATCAGTACGCCATGAAGGCGCCGGAGATGGATCAGTTCTTTGGCGCGCGCCAGTTCATCAGGCTGACGCATGAGCGCACGGAGTCGAAGCGGCTTCCGGTCCTGCAGGGGCATCCTATGGCGGGGCACCTGCTGACCATGTACTGCGTGCGCCACATGCGGGGCAACGTGGTGCTGGAGGCAAAGCACGAGAACACATCGGTAAACCTGCCCGATCTGGCTGAGGCAATCCTCGCGGGTCGGGTGCGATTGAACGGGTGTTTCGTGGCGGTGGAATAGTCAGACAAACAAACAGAACAGCAAGGGTGACGGGCGTGCTTTCCGCAAGGGGCACGCCCTTCTTGCATATGGAGGTGAGAGAATGGAAACGATTGAGTTCAAGGATGTGCGGTTCATGACCGCGGCGGACAAGAAACGGGTGTTGCGTCAGTTCGTCAGGTTTCTGAAGAGCGGCTTCGAGGCGCGGCTCTTCATGAAGAGCCTGTACCACCACCTGATTCAGCATTGCAGCTTCATCGCCCATTACAACCAGGGCGGGTTCTACGGGGTCTACTTCGAGGATCCTTCGGCTACTCAGCGGTTTCTGGATCAGTTCGACCGGTCCAAGGGCTGCCTGAGCGTCGAGTACGGCTACGCCTGGTGGATCAACGATGAAGACTATCGTGACATCAACAACGCGATGGTGGATGCCGCGGCGGACCTGATGCCGTCATTGCGAGGCATGTTGAAGGAGCGGGAAACGAAGAAAGCACGGCAGGAGCTTGAGCAGGCGGAAAGGAGGCTGAAGGCTGTTCTGACGACAGGGTGATCACGGCAGAACGCTCCGGGTGGAGTGTAGCCGAAGGCGAAGACTGGGCGTGTTCCCTCACGGGGACGCGCCCTTCGTGTTTCATGGAGGCATGCATGTATTCACCGAAGATCGATGAGGCATTGATTCCCGCGCTCTACCACACGGCGCGGGCTCGGCGGGTGCCGATGACGAGGCTCGTGGCGCAGTTGATCCGTAAGGCGATGAAGACGGAACTGTTGCCGCAGGAGGACCTCGCAGCGCTGACGGCCGGACAGAAGGAGTACGAGGTAGTTCTGGAAGTGAAGACCAGTGCGGCGTGAGCCGTGCGAAACAGGCAAACAAGCAGACAACGAAAGGAACAAGGCAATGAACGAGAACAACAATCATCTGCTGGACATGCTCACCCGTGAGGGTGTGCTCATAGACGTGTCGGTCCGCTACTGGCGGGCGACGAAGAAGCTCAACGCTGAAGACTTGGGGCTCGATCCCGAGAGCGTGGAGACGAGGCTCATAAGCCTGGGGCACAAGAACCTCATCCCCAGGGAAGCGCTGCAGACGTTCGCTCTTATCGAGGGGCGGGCGCATGCGCTGGTGGAGAGCAACACGTTCCCGTTCCTGAACGGTCTTGGGCATTTCCTGCCCAATGCCCGGCTGCAGGAAACGACGGACAAGCTGGCGCAACTGGAGCGTGAGTTCATGACCGAGAAGGACAACTTCCTCGGTCAGTACGCCGAGACGCGGGACAAGGCTCTCGCGGAGTGGCGCGAGGCGGCAGTGCGGCTGGTCAGCAATCCGGCCAAGCTGGTCGAGACGATCGAGGACTCCTTCCCGGAAGCGAGGAAGATGGACCGCTCCTTCCGTTTTGCGGTTCAGCTCTTCCAGATTCAGGTGCCGGAGAAGCTCAAGCTGGGCGAGGTCTCGCTTGAGCAGCAGCAGAAGGTCATCCAGGCGCGTGAGCAGGCGGTGCAGCAGGCGGCGGAGAAGATTAACCAGGGAGTTGAGACCTTCATCTCCGATTGCGTGGCGTCGTTGCGCGAGCAGACGGCGGCTCTCTGCGAAGAGATGCTGGAGAGCATGAAGGCCGGCAAGAGCGGTGTGCATCAGAAGACGCTCAACCGGCTCGTGAAGTTCATCGACGAGTTTAAGACGCTGAACTTCGTCGGGGACCGTGACCTGGAGGAGCAACTGGAGCGGATGCGCCAGGAGTTCCTGGGGAGGTCGGCCGAGGAGTACCGCGACAGCGACTACTACCGCAGGAAACTCCGCGAGGGGCTTCGGAACCTGGCGGATACCGCGCACGACATGGCACAGAGCGGCGCCAATGGACTGGTCGAGCAGTTCGGTCAGATGGGCCGCCGGCGGTTCCACATGGCGGCCGTGGCGGTGAGCGTTGCCCCCGAGGATCGGAACGCCGAGGCCGAGGACGACCAAGCCGAGGAGGCCGTGGTCGCTGAAGAGCCGTCGCTGGCCGTGGCGATCGCATAGTGAGAGGTGAAGTATGGCGATGCATGACACATCGGCCTTGCTCCGCTTGCGAGACGGGCTGAAACAGCACTTCGGCCCAGGGGCCGCGGTGTTCGTGGATCCGTTCCTGTGGTTGATCGGGCACGTATGCGTGGACGTTGTCCGACTGGACAACTGGCTCATGCAGCGGAATTCCGACTACCGGGAGGACGAATCCATGCGCCTCTTCATCCGCCGCAAGTATGGGCGGAGGGCCGAGCGCTTCGTGGCGTATTGGCTGAAGGGTGAAGGAAGAGAGGGACTGGACACTGGAGACTCGAAAGGAGGAAAGGCAACGGATATCGCCGGGGTTGAGGGAAAGCGTCAACCCTGACGGCAAAAGGCAGAGCATGTAGTGGAACGGGGAGCCCATGACCGCGGAGCGGCGTGGGCTCTTCTCATTTGGAAAGGGAAGAAGATGTCACACTTCGCAACGATCAAGACGCAGATCAAGGACATCGAGGCGCTACGCGAGGCGTGCGCCGAAATGGGGCTCCTGGTGCTTCAGAGCACGGATGCCCGCGGCTATGGAAACAACCATCACAAGGGCGAGTACGTGATTGCGCTCAAGGGACCGTACGACATCGCGCTCAACAGGCAGCCGGACGGCACCTACGGACTCACGACCGACTGGTGGGACGGACATGTGGAGAAGGAAGTCGGCAAGGACTACGGCAAGCTGCTCCAGCTCTACGGGGTCCACAAGGCGATGCGCGAGGCGCGACAGCGGGGCTACTCGGTGCAGCGTGCTGCGCTCAACGACGGGTCCATCAAGCTCATGATCGGCTTGCCCGGCGTAGCCTTGGCGAAGACGGGAGGGGTGTAATCATGGCACAGAAAACCATCGAAGTGGTGATCGGGCCGGACGGCAGCCTGAAGATCGAGGCGCTGGGCTTCAAGGGCGCGGACTGCGAACGAGCAACCGCTTTCCTGGAGAAGGCGCTGGGCCGCATCAGCGGTCGAAACAAGAAGCCGGAGTACTACCACCGGGAGGAACTCAGGCAGCAACAGAAGGTGGGGCAATGAGCCGCATCTTCTATCCGGATGGGCGCGTGGTGGAGTTCCCACCGCCGATTGCCTATCTGATCTGGCTGGCCGGGCCGGGTACCGCCATTCGCGTGGCGGGTGACGACCGCCCGGTCATGCCGTGGGAATACTACTGCGGAGCAACCGCTGGGTGACTCGCCATGAACGAACACTTGTCAGCGATGTTGAAGATGGCGGTGTTCTTCCGCGTCGAGGAGTTGAAGGTAAGGGGTGGGCCGACGGCCGATGACATGAAGAAGGCGCAAGAGACTTCGGATATCCTCGATGAGCACGGTGACATCCTGCTCCACGGCGGCGGGAAGAAGGGCGAATGCGCCGAGATATTCAACCGGACGGCACATGCCGTCGCGGTCCTGGCTTTCGTGCCAGGTGGGGTGGAGATATTCGGAACGAGATTCGAGGCCAACGGCCGATCAGAGGAACGGCCGGGGCAAAGAGAGGAGGTAGGGCCACGAGATGAAACGGGACAAGTCGCCACTGGCGAGCATTGTATTCAAACCGGACGGGATTGGACGGGCCCTCTACACGGAGGTCGTTGACCTGACCCGCATCGGGCGGCTGAAGGTGGAGCGGGCAACCGCGATCGCCTTCGACAACCGCCTTCAGGTCTGGAGGGTGAAGGATCGGACGGGATTTCCCCTGTTCACATCACCGTCCAGGGAAACGTGTCTCGATTGGGAGAGGCAGTACTTCTTGGGAAAGGAGGAATGAAACTGGAGACTTGAGACTGAGAACTGAAGACGTTTGGGGAGCCCACTGACTCGGGAAGAGCGGTGGGCTCTTTGTTTTGAGAAAGGAGGCAAAGGTGTTCATACGATTCAAGAAGAAGACGGCATTGCCGGTGTGCGCCTATGACGACGCGCATCGGAGATGGGGAGCGGGCGTGGACGAGGAGTTCGAGGCCGGCGACGAGACGGAAGTCAGTCTGCTGCGCGAGAACGAGGACACGCTCGACATCGAGATTCCGGGCAGCGGCATTGTGTTCGATCTGCCCAAGGCGGACGTGGACGTCCTGCCGCTGGACGCGGTCGAGGGCAGCCACATCCTGCAAGGGATACTGCCCTGGCCGTGGGAGGCGGAGCCAACCACGGAGGTCAAGACCGGCGAAGTCCGTTGGGAGGTTTTGCAGAGCCAGAACCTGCACAACGGAACGCATCTTGGTCCGGGGCCTGGCGAGCGAGCCGCCGTGCGAGAGCAGAGACGCGGGGGAGCCAACCAAGACACGGCGGCGAAGTCCCGCCCTAGCCGGCACCCGCCTACGCCAAGGCTCCGGCGCGGCCGCCTCGCCAGTCGATCCACGCTGGACGCGCGGTCTCCTGGCGAAGGCGGATGGGACATCCTGCTCTGCTCGGATGCCAGGCTCACTGAGGCCGAGGCGCGACTGATCGTCAAAGCGCCGGAGATGTACGTGCTGCTGCGGCAATTGCTAGCCGGGCAGCCCGTGATGACCCAGGTGGGTCATCTCATCAATGGACTTGAACTCAGCATGGAGAAGGGAAAGCCGTGAAGAAGTACACCGTGCTCTTGCTGCGGCCGGACCATGTGGCGGATGGGTTTGGGCCGGACACCTATCTGGCGCAGGTGAAGGCACGTTCAGCCAACGGGGCTGTCGTTGCCGCGCGGAAGGAAGTGACCGAGATGGACGATCTCGATCTCAGTCCGAACGAATACCACCCCCTCATCACGGTGGAGGGGTGGCATGACGACATCACTCCGGATTGCTACCGGGAATGAAGCATAACAGAGGAAACGAGGAGAATATGAAACAGCAGATCATGAACTACGTGAGGGCCGGGTACTCCGGCATCTACATCGTATCGAACGAGGAAACGCGCATCGAAAGCGAGATCAAGTCGGTGGCGCAGGAGCTGAACCACAAGCTCTTCGCCTGGTCCATCACCGAAGGGTTGGTGGACACGGCAGATGGCAGCGCCCATGAGGGCCAGGACCCGCAGGAGATGCTCCTTAAGGTTCTGGAGCTGCCCGAGAACACGATGGTCCTGCTCAGGGACTTCCATCTGTTCCTGGATACGCCGCCCAATCCCGTGCTGGTTCGGACACTGAAAGACGTATTGCGAGCCGGCAAGACCATGGGCAAGGCCCTGGTCGTATTGGCCTGCCGCCAAGTCCTTCCGCCCGAACTGGAGCGGGAGTTCGTGGTGGTGGAGTTTGCGTTGCCCGGTCGGAACGAACTGGAGCCGGTGCTGGACAACATCGCGGATTCGGCCGGCAAGGCAAAGCCCAAGGGCGACAAGCGGGATCACCTGCTGGACTCTGCCTGCGGGCTCACCTCGATCGAGGCCGAGAACGCATTCGCGCTGTCCCTGATCGAAAGCGGGGATCTGTCCCCGGCAGTCGTGGCGCGCGAGAAGGCGCTGGCGGTCAAGAAGAACGGACTGCTGGAGATCCAGTCTGCCGGCAAGTCGCTGGACGACATCGGCGGGCTGGACCTGCTCAAGAACTGGCTGACCCAGAGAAAGGACGCCTTTGGGCCAAAGGCGCGGGAATACGGACTGCCGTCCCCAAAGGGGTTGCTGATCATCGGCATTCCGGGAACCGGCAAGTCATTGACCGCCAAGGCCACGGCCAGCGTGTTTCAGCGGCCGTTGCTCAAGCTCGATGCCGGGCGGCTGTTCGGCGGTCTGGTCGGCCAGTCGGAGGGCAACCTGCGGTCCGCCATCCAGACGGCGGAGGCCATCGCGCCTTCTGTGCTCTGGATTGACGAGATCGAGAAGGGCTTCAACGGGGCCAAGAGTTCCGGAGTTTCGGATGGCGGGACCGCCAGCCGGGTCTTCGGATCGTTCGTATCCTGGATGCAGAAACGGAACGCGCCGGTGTTTGTCGTGGCCACGGCCAACGATGTGACCCAGTTGCCGCCCGAGTTCCTGAGGAAGGGACGCTGGGATGAGCAGTTCTTCGTGGACCTGCCGAACGCGGACGAACGCGAGGCCATCTGGCGTATCCAGATCGCGAAGTACGGCCGAAAACCCGACCGGTTCGACGTGACGCGCTTGGCCAGGGAGACCGAGGGGTTGACGGGATCGGAGATCGAGCAGGCGTTCATTGACGCGCTGTATGCGGCGTTCAGCACAGGCAAAGAGCCCACGGATGCCGTGAAGCCCCACGACGGGAGCAGAACACAGAGACTGGTGACGCTGAAAGCGGTATGCGGGCCGTCCGATGACGGATCGCCGTGCGTCACGATCATGAGACCGGATGAGGATTGAAGGAGGTGAATACAAGATGAAGACGTTTTTCAAGAAGGTTGATACGCGGAGTCGGGAGGCAATGACGGCCTTCCTCTCCGGGCATTTCCGATACAACACGATGAATAGCTGGAACCGGTGCACGTCCTATGCGAACTGCGTGAAGGTCCACAGGCTGGATCTGACGCGTGAGCAGTTGGACAAAGCCTGGGCCATGCTGGACATGACCGAGGTGTTCGATGCCATCCATTCGATTCTCCAGGACTGGGCGGCCGAGCGTGAGTGGCGCTGGCAGGTCGGGTTCAACGGTCGTAGCGGCGGGTACTTGGTCCTGTACCAGGGTGGTCAGGACTACAAGAACGCGCAGTGCGATGTCTGCGGGAAGCTGACCTGGCACAAAGAGAACGTTCCCTGCACCACGAAAGGCTGCGATGGAACGCTGACGGTGTTGGAGAAGCCGAGACCGCAGATCGTGACCTGCCCCGGAAGGGGGCTGGATCAGGGCGAGGACTTCGAGGAGTGGTCCATGGACAGCCTGCGGGACCGGGTCAAGCTGATCCAGGCGTTCGACCGGCTCTGCGATGATGTTGTCGCGGAATTCATGCGCTACTGCGAAGAATACGTGGTGGTGGAGAAGGATATCATGGTGCCCAAGAAGGTGAAGGTCCTGGAACCCTCAGCCGCCTGACTTCTTCTCTCTTTCCCTGCCCGAGTCGTCCTGACTCGGGCTTTCTCCCACCCGGTAGCGACAGCTCTATCCTATCCACGATGTCCGATTCCTGCGCCGCTCATATGAAGCCTGGACAGCCTGTTTCCGTAGCGTGGGTCCTTGACTTCGGATAGTTTCGGCAGAGATCAGGCTTCACATCATGTATCCGGCATATGTACCGATCAACGCCGCGAACCTTTCGCAGCCACGGGCAGCGGCGTGTGTCCTCGCCGGTCCGTGGGCTGACCCAGATGTCGTACACGCATTCATCGCCAAGCACAATGGGATCAACCCACGCCAGGATGTCGTCGCGGCCCGCAGCCTCCCATCGCTGCACGTCGGCCTCCGTCGCGCAGGTCGTGAATGCATCGTGCAGACTCAGGCAGCACTGCCCACATTGCCGGCATTTGAAGCGTGTTCTGGTCATGGCATCTCCAGGCGACAGATGGATTGTCCATTTTCTGTCCGTGCGGGGCAAGGCGGGATCTGGCCCGCGGGCATTATGCGGCAGAGTATTGCAGTACCGCCGCCGATCAGAACCTCATTTGCAGTGTGACGAATCCATTCCGCGTGACGTGCAGATACACTCCCCCTTGCGGCAGCCGTTCCTTGGAGATATCACCCTACCAAAGAGTGCGAAGATTGCGGTCCCAGTCGCTCTGACTCGGACTTTCTCCCCCACGGTAGCGACAGCTCTGTGCGGCAGTCCACGGGAATGTGAGACATACCAACCACCTTACATGAGGCCAGTGTCGGCCGCATCGCCACTTTTGGCGCAATCCTGCAAGGAGGCAGAAGAT
>Ga0209609_10001533_pt1 | contig 13356 bp, 10 predicted proteins | sample LakKivw325mmetaG_FD_184136 | JGI IMG/M metagenome (GOLD analysis project Ga0209609, IMG submission 184136) | Anoxic lake water microbial communities from Lake Kivu, Rwanda to study Microbial Dark Matter (Phase II) - Lake Kivu water 325m metaG... | ecosystem: Environmental > Aquatic > Freshwater...
CTTTAACAGAGGTATAATAATGGCCGAATTTGAACCTCAGATCATTGCCTTCTGCTGCAATTGGTGCACCTATGCTGCAGCCGATTTAGCTGGCACAAGTCGAGTTCATTACCCAGCAAATGTCAAGATTGTAAGGGTGATGTGCAGCGGCATGGTCAACCCCATGTATGTCCTTAAAGCCTTTGAGGGTGGTGCCGACGGGGTTTTAGTTGCTGGCTGTCATCTTGTGGACTGCCATTATATTGATGGTCCAGTAAAGTGCGATACCATGTTTGCCAGGCTGAAGAAGATGGTTCACGTACTTGGCTTAGAGGAGGAGCGGTTAAGGCGTGAGATGATATCCACCTCTGAGGGGGTGATATTTGCCCGAGTAGTTGAGGAGATGGTGGAGCAACTCAAGAAATTGGGCCCTTCACCTTTTAAAATTAAAATGGAGACTCTGGCGTGAATTTAGACGATATTATTCAAGAAACTAAGACCTATTATTGTTTGGAATGTGGCAAGTGTTCCAGCCTATGCCCTATCGCAAGGTATGACCCACAGTATTCGCCACGAGTGATGGTGGAGAATGCCTTACTTGGACTCGAAGATGAGATAGTTTACAATAAAAAGCTCTTTTCCTGCCTTACTTGCTATACCTGTCAGCTTAAATGCCCCTCTGATGTAGATTATCCTTTATTCATTCAGAAAGCACGGGTTTTAGCCGCAGCAGCAGGGCAACATGGGGATTATGCTCATTCAGGCACCCTGCAATCCATTACCAAGCTTGTGGCCAGGTCGCCACTTAAGCAGAATAGATTAGAGTGGCTTAAGAAGGATGGGTATCGCACTTCGGAGAAGAGCGACGTTATGTTATTCATTGGCTGCTCCCCCTACTTTGAGCCCGTTTTTGAGGACATCCCGGTGAGAACGCTAAACATCGCCAAGGCAAGTCTGAAGGTTCTCAATTCTCTAGGGATAGAGCCTTTGGTGCATCCTGATGAGAGATGCTGTGGGCATGATGCTCTGTGGGTGGGAGATGTAGAGACTTTCAAGAAGCTAGCGGAGCACAATGCTGCCATTATAAAGGAAAGCGGTGTAAAGAAAGTTATTTTCTTCTGCCCTGAGGGTTATCGCACCTTTAAATTGGATTATCCCAATTATGTCAAACTAGATTGCGAGGTTATGCATATTTCCGAACTTTTGGCTCAGAGGCTGGAAACAGAGGGCTTACGCTTTAACCCTTCGCCTCCTGTCATTCTGAGGGAGCAAAGCGACCGAAGAATCTCGCTCAGGGTAAACTCCGTCAAAAGGAAAGTCACTTACCAAGACCCTTGCCGCTTAGGAAGACATTTGGGGATTTACGATGCTCCCAGGAAAGTGCTACAGGCTATCCCGGGGATAGAGCTCGTGGAAATGGAACATAATAGAGAGGAATCCATTTGCTGTGGCACAAGCTGCTTCACCAATTGCGATTCATATTCCAAGCAGATAAGGGTGGAGAGGCTGCTTGAAGCTAAAGCCACTGGGGCGGAGACCTTAATCACCTCTTGCCCCAAATGTCAAACCCATTTCAGATGCGCTATGGTGAACAAGGGTGAGGAGAAAGGACCTGATATAGAAATAGAGCTTATGGATTTGGTTAATCTGGTAGCCATGTCACTTGATATTCCCTTCCACATTGGAGACTAAGAATGAATGGGCAAAGTCCTGAACGAAGTGAAGGAACTAAATCAGTCTTAGTGATTGGTGGTGGCATTGCCGGCATTCAAGCCTCACTCGACCTGGCTAATATGGGTTTTAGAGTTTATCTGGTGGAAAAGTCACCTAGCATCGGGGGGAGGATGGCACAGCTAGATAAGACCTTTCCCACTAATGATTGTGCCATGTGCATTCTCGCCCCTAAGATGATAGAGGCGAGCTCTCACTCTAATATAGACCTTTATACTTATTCTGAAGTGGAGGATGTCTCCGGAGAGGTTGGCGACTTCAAAGTGAAGATAAAGAGGAATTCACCTTTTGTTGATTGGAATAAATGCACTGGATGTGGTCTCTGCGAAGAGACATGCCCTGTTATCCTGCCCAAGGAATTTGATCAAGGACTTGGGAAAAGAAAAGCTATCTTTATCCCCTTTCCTCAGGCTGTTCCCAAGAAATATACCGTTGATAAGAGGGAGGAGAGGCCATGTAAAGCAGCCTGCATGGATGCTTGCCCTGCTCATACTAATGTGCTGGGGTACATCAAGCTTATTGCCGAAGGGGAGTTTCAAGAGGCTTATAAGCTTATCAGGGATACAAATCCTCTCCCGGCATCCGTTGGCCGAGTTTGCTACGCTCCCTGTGAGGAAGCTTGTAATCGAGGTCAGCTTGATGAGCCTATGGCTATCCGCGACCTTAAGAGATTTGCTGCCGACCAGGTGAATATTGAGGAACTTGAAGTCCCGACTGTTACCAAAACCGATAAAAGGGTAGCGATTGTAGGCTCAGGCCCTGCCGGTCTCGCTGCTGCCAATGACCTTGCCCTGAAAGGGCATGATGTGACTATCTTTGAGGCTCTTCCCGAACCCGGGGGTATGCTTCGCGTCGGTATCCCTGAATATCGCCTTCCCAAGGATATTTTGCGGAAAGAGATAGGCTACATCCAGAAGCTTGGTGTAGAGATAAGAACCGGGGTTCAGGTCGGTAAAGATATTGCGCTGGAAGAAATGAGGGAAAACCATGATGCACTTTTTATCGCCGCTGGAGCTCACGGTGGGATGAGACTCAGGGTGGAGGGGGAGGAGCTTCCTGGGGTGATAGAAGGGATAAGTTTCCTGCGAGCGGTGAACCTCGGGGAGAAAGTAGAGGTAGGAAAGAAGACAGCAGTGATTGGCGGAGGGAATACCGCTGTAGACTGTGCTAGAACAGCAAAGCGCCTTGGAGCAGAAGAGGTAAAAATAGTATATCGTCGTTCTCGAAGCGAGATGCCGGCTTCAGCAGAAGAAGTGGCAGCCGTGGAGGAAGAAGGAATAGAGATTGAGTTTCTGACCACTCCAACTCGCTTCTTTCCAGAAAATGGGAGACTTGCCAAGATGGAGTGCATAAAGATGAAGCTTGGGGAGCCAGATGCCAGCGGTCGTCCTCGACCCATCCCCATCGAGGGCTCCGAGTTCACTACTTCGGTGGATACGGTGATTGCCGCTCTTGGCCAGGCTCCGGAAACGGAATTCGTTAAGGAGCTCGGAATCTCGCTCTCCAGGAGAGGCATGATAGAGATTGACCCTAAAACCGGAGCAACCAATATTGAGGGAGTCTTCGCCGGGGGGGATGTAGTTACCGGACCTGCTTTTGTAATTGATGCCATAGCAGCAGGTAAAAGGGCGGCTCGCTCCATAGATCGGTATTTGAAAGGAGAGCCTTTTGACCCTGAATTAAGTTCAGGGGAAGAGGAGGAAAAAGAGCCGGAAAAGCTCTCTGAGGAGGAGGTTGAGGATAGGAAAAAACGCTTCCCGGCCCAAAAACAAGTGAAGATAGGAGAGGAGCCTATCGGGGAGAGAATAAAAGACTTTCGTGAGGTTTCTTTGGGTTATACCGCGGAAGAAGCCATAGAGGAGGCTTCACGCTGCCTTGCAGGACAAATAGAAGGGTGCATCGAGTGTCATGAATGCGAGAAGCGATGCGAGGCAAAGGCAATAGCTTACACCATGCAAGATGAACACATCGAAGTCGCTGTCGGTGCGATAATCCTCGCCACAGGTCTCGATCTCTACGATGTCTCACCATTAACAGAATATGGCTATGGAAAGATAAAGAATGTCATCACCGCTATAGAATTTGAGAGGTTAACTGCAGCATCAGGACCTACTTTCGGAGAGCTCAAGCGCCCTTCGGATGGAAAGACTCCTCACAATATAGGCTTCATTCAGTGTGTTGGCTCTCGTGATTTCAAGCACAAAGCATATTGCTCCAGTGTCTGCTGCATGCATGCTACCAAAGAGGCGATATTAGCCTACGAACATCATCCAGGGACAAAATCCACCATCTTCTATATGGACTTAAGGGCTGTAGGCAAAAGGTTCCAGGAATATGTCACCAGAGCGAAAGAGGAGTATAACGTGACATATATCAGGGGGCGTCCTGGCAGGGTCGAGGTCAACCCAGCAAACCAAAATCCCATCGTGTGGTATGAGGACACCACTACCGCGGAAACAAAGAATATGGAAGTAGATTTAGTGGTTCTTTGTCAGGCAATGACCCCCCGAGGCAGCAAGGAATTGGCAGAGATGCTAGGCATAGAGCTAAATGAATATGGCTTTGTAGAGGTTCCTGATAAGTTGTCCCGCCCAGTAGATAGCACCAGACCGGGAATATTTGCCTGTGGCTATGTTCACAGCCCCAGGGATATCCCAGACTCTGTAACACAAGGGTCAGGAGCAGCAGCTAGAGCAGCCGAGGTCCTTTCGCTTCCTGTCATTCTGAGGGAGCAAAGCGACCGAAGAATCTCGCTCAAGGTAAACTCCGCAGGAGGTAGTTGACGTGGAACAAGCTCGTATCGGGGTTTTCGTCTGCCATTGTGGCACAAATATTGGAGCATATGTGGACGTTCCCCAGGTGGTAGAATATGTTAAAGGGCTCCCCAATGTAGTACACGCCGAGCACAATTTATTTACTTGCTCTGAGGAAGGAATCTCGGCAATAAAGAAAGCAATCCCAAAGTATAGCTTGAATCGGGTTATAGTAGCCTCCTGCACCCCGAGAACCCATGAGCCACTATTCAGGGCTGCCTGTGAGGAAGCAGGCTTGAATAAATATCTCTTCGAATTTGTCAATATAAGAGACCAGTGCTCTTGGGTGCATATGCGTGAGCCAGGGAAAGCAACCGAAAAGGCTAAAGAGCTCATCAAGATGGGGGTAGCCAAGGCAAGGCTTCTCCAGCCACTGGAGGAAATTGAGATCCCGGTGATTCCCTCATGCTTGGTCATGGGCGGCGGCGTGGTTGGGATGAGTGCTGCCTTGAATCTAGCTGAGCAAGGCTTTGAGGTTCATCTAGTGGAAAAGGAAAAGGAGCTGGGCGGTACTCTGTTGGACATCTATAAGCTCTTTCCTACTAATGAGAAGTCCAGTAAATTAATTGGACCGCTCATTCAAAAAGTAAAGGACCACAGCAAGATCAAGACCCATCTCTCCACTAAAGTAAAGGATGTGAGCGGGTTTATCGGTAATTTCAATGTCACCCTGAGCGAAGCGAAGGGTCTCGGAGATTCTTCCCCTGAACTTGGTTCAGGGTCAGATGACAGGTTCCGCTCAGAGTCAGGGCTTCGGTTTAAAGTTGGCACCATCATCGTTGCCATTGGCGCTGAGGAACTAAAGCCACTAGGTCAGTATGGTTATGGCACGTTTCCCAATGTCATCACTCAACTTGAGCTAGAACAGAAGATGAAAGGTGGGGAATTTGATGGGCAAAATGTGGTGATGATCAACTGTGTTGGGGCAAGAGTTCCTGAGCGAACGTATTGCAGCAGATTCTGCTGCATGACAGCGGTCAAGAATGCTACTTTAATTAAGGAAAATAACCCTACTTCTAAGGTCTGGCTTCTTCACCGCGATTTAATGGCTTATGGAGTAGAGTTTGAAAACTACTATCGCAAATCCATGGAGCAAGGTGTTAGATTTATAAGATATGAACTGGAAAAGCCACCCCGAATCATCGGGAATGGGAAGGCTGAGAAGGTGAAAGTATGGCACCAGTTGAGGGGCAGAGAGGTGGAGCTTCCTGCGGATATGGTGGTACTTACCACTCCCTTAATTCCCCGAGTCGACAATGAGGAAATCTCCAAGATGCTTAAAGTCCCTTTGAGTGAGCAAGGGTTCTTCCTTGAGGCTCATCTTAAGTTGATGCCAGTTGAATTTGCCACCGATGGCATCTACCTTTGTGGCTCTGCCCGCTGGCCAACTGATATTGCTGAGGGTGTTTCTCAAGCTTACGCTGCTGCCTCAAAAGCGGTAATTCCTATGAGAAGGGGCTATGTGAAACCTGAGGCGATAACCGCCTTGGTTGATGAGGATAAGTGCTCCGGTTGTGGAACTTGTGAACCTGTATGTCCATTCAAAGCCATTGAACTTCAAGCTCGAGATGGCAAAAGGGTGTCTCACGTCAGTGAAGCTGTATGTAAAGGCTGTGGCACCTGTGGTGCTGCCTGCCCGGCTGGAGCAATCATTATGAACCATTTTAGAGATGTGGAAATTCTAGCCCAGATAGAAGTTTTGTTTAGTAGTTGCCCAATTTATTGGGCTTCTCGGAGTTAATCTAAATTAAGAGAGTGTTAAGGAGGAGCATGTTAATGAACAAGGTTACTCCCATCATCGGATTTGTGATCTTGAGTATCATGGCCCTCTTGCTTTTTGGGTTCGCATCTTACGAGGCCTGGACATTGCAACCTGTGAGCGGTGTAGTTATGACGCTCATCCTTTTGGGGCTTTTGTTCGAGATAATGTGTGAGAGTAAAGAGCTCCGCAAGGTGAAATCGGACTTGAGGTCAGGGGCGACCAAACGTTACATCAGCTACTTGCGCGAGAGTAAAGAGCTCCGCAAGGTGAAATTGGACGTCTTGACCCGGAAGAACCTGTTCCTCTTCATCTCAGTCTTTGTCGGGACGTTCGCTAACTATGCCCTTCGTGTAAACACGGGCCTAGATACAGTGGTCGCGACCGGTCTGGTAATGATCATCGCCGCGATTATCCTTCCAGATTATGGCGTGCCGATAAGTTGCGGAGCGTTTGTCGGGATGGCCTCTCCAGCCTTGCTCAACCACGGACAAATGGCCATAGCCGCTGCCGTGGCAGGCGGCGTCTATGTGCTGACTGTGGGCGTCTTCGATGGCTTCGGAGGCAAGCTGGGAACCATCGCATTTACCGGGTGTGTTATCACCGGGCTGTGCCTGGGTAGTGAGTTTGCCCACTTGCCTGTACCTGGATGGGATGTGGGATGGCTTATCGTCGTCTACTCCATCATTGCTGCAGTGGTTAGTTTCTGGATCAATATCTACCTCAAGCGCGGAGCCGTAATGGCCCCGGGCATCGTGGGGCTGGCTGGCGGTCTTATACTTCCGGCCATTCATCCCGACATCGGAGGCATGCTGGCCTCGATGGTCATTTGTGCAGCACTTTCGGGGATGTCAAGCGCCAAGCGCTTCCCTCACATTATGCCGCTAGCCATCGTGGGATTGGTCGCCGGTCTTGTTTTCGTCTACAGCATGCCACTTCTCGGCGGTGCAGGCGGCAAGTTTGGGACCATAGCATTCGGCTCGGTGACGGCAGTCCGAGGCTATCTGGACCTCGTCGAGAAGTTGAGGGCAACCAAAAGAGATTCTTCCCCTGAAATTTGTTCAGGGTCAGAATGACAGGGTTAGTAAGGAGGAAATTAGAAATAAACTCTAAGCACCAAACACTAAATCCTAAACAAATTAGGTTTAGAGTTTAGAAATTAGAAATTAGGATTCCTCCGAAGGAGGTATATGGCGGAATTTGAACCGAAGATATTAGCTTTCTGCTGTAACTGGTGCTCCTATGCCGGTGCGGATTTAGCTGGAGTGAGCAGACTGCAATATCCACCAAACATAAGAATAATTAGGCTAATGTGCTCTGGCAGAGTAGAGCCTGAGTTTGTGGTTAAGGCTTTATCCCTCGGAGCAGATGGAGTGCTAGTTCTTGGTTGCCACATTGGAGACTGCCACTATATGTATGGCAACCACCGAACTAAGAAGAGGATGGCCATTCTAGAGAAGATATTGGGCTATCTAGGGATCGATCCAAGAAGGATGAGACTTGAGTGGATTTCAGCAGCAGAGGGGGCTAGATTCGCTGAAGTGGTGACGGAATTTACCGAGGAGATGAAGAGGCTAGGGCCAAATCCCCTAAAAGAGGTGAGAGCATGATAAGGAATGTCCGAGATTTAGCCAAGAAATGGCTTGAAGGCAAAGAGGTTGATGCCATATTCGGATTGAAAGAGCAGGATGGCTACATAGCTCCTTATTTATTTGCTGATGCCAGCGAGCTGGATAATCTAACGATTTCAACGGAATATCGCCTTTGCTACACCTGTAGGCCACCTAAGGAAAATATATTAGCTCTTATGCAGAGAAGAGAGCCAAATACAAAAATTGGCATTGTGGCTAGAGGTTGCGAAGAGCGGGCACTAATTGAGCTGGCTAAAAGGGGCCAGGTAGACTTAGATAAAGTGAAAATTATGGGTATTGCCTGCACTCCAGAGGAGGCAAAGGAGTGTAAATGCGAAAGACCCTACCCTAGCAACCTTGTCATAGGAGTGAAGTCCCCGAGGGTTGAAGGGGTTTCTGGAGATGAGAATATCAATGCCCTTTTGAATAAGAGCCTATCAGAGCGCTTAGAATTCTGGAGACATGAGCTTAGCAAATGCATAAAGTGCTATGGCTGCCGCAATGTCTGTCCAATGTGTTTCTGCAAGGACTGCAAGATGGAGCAAGAGGTTTTTTCTAAAACAGGGTGGTTACCACCTGAAATCCCCATGTTCCATTTCATAAGATTCTATCACATCTCGGAAAGATGCATCGGGTGCGGTCAATGTGAGAAAGCGTGTCCGGTTGACATCCCCTTATTAACGATTTTTAGGCTGTTGCGGAGAGATGTCAAAGACCTATTTGATTATGAAGCTGGAATGGACGTAGAGCAGGAAGCACCACTGCTAACTACATTGGATGAGATGCCCATAAAAGAGGAGGTGCCGAGTGGAGTATAAGAATATCCTTACAACATGTCCTTATTGTGGCGCTGGGTGCAACTTCTACCTTCAGGTTCTTAATGGCGAGCTGGTAGGTGTGCTTCCTTGCAAATCACACACGGTTAGCCAAGGGAAGCTCTGTATTAAGGGATGGAATGCTAGTGAATTTGTAACCAGTAAGGAACGATTGACCAGGCCATTAATAAAGCGACATGATGATGCCGAAGGAAATGGAAGCTTTGTTGAGGCCTCTTGGGATGAGGCTCTGGATACCATTGCCAAGAAGCTTAAGGAGTATAAGGAAATTGACCCTGATTCCATTGCCGTGCTTTCGTCAGCGAAATGCACCAATGAAGAAAATTATCTCATGATGAAGTTTGCCAGAGCAGTTTTGGGCACAAACAACGTTGACCACTGTGCCCGGCTGTGTCATGCCTCCACGGTTGTTGGCTTAGTGCAAAGTTTTGGCAGCGGGGCAATGACCAATTCAATAACGGAGCTTGAGGACGCCGATTGTATATTGGTTATTGGCTCCAACACTGCAGAACAGCATCCCCTCATAGCCAGGTATATATTGAGGGCCAAGGAGAAGGGAGCAAAACTTATAGTTGTAGATCCAAGAGCTATCACTTTAACTCAATTCGCCGACTACCACCTCAGACAGAGGCCTGGGACAGATGTCGCTGTGTTTAACGGGTTCATGAATGTGATCCTAGCCAATGGCTTGGAGGACAAGGAATTCATCAAGGAGCGCACTGAGGGATTTGAGGAGCTCAAGGAAACGGTCAAAAATTACACACCGGAGCATGTAGAGAAGATAACCGGTATACCCAAGGATAAGCTTGTCGCTGCAGCTACGACGTATGCCAAAACTGAGCACGCATCAATTGTCTACTCCATGGGGATAACACAACACACAACGGGAGTGGATAATGTATCATCCTCTGCCAATCTAGCGATGCTGACAGGAAATGTGGGCAAACCGAGTACAGGGGTTAACCCCCTGAGAGGGCAAAACAATGTTCAAGGTGCTTGTGATATGGGGGCATTGCCCAACGTCTATTCAGGATACCAGAGTGTGACTGACGAAAAGATGCGAGCGAAGTTTGAGGATGCCTGGAAAACGAAGTTACCTCAAAAACTAGGGCTTACTGTGGTTGAGATGATGAACGAGGCTGCGAAAGGCAATGTGAAGGCGATGTATATTATGGGCGAAAATCCCATGATATCTGACCCAGACATTAGCCATGTCAGGGAAGGCTTGGAAAACCTCGAATTCCTTGCTGTACAGGACATATTCCTTTCAGAGACAGCTCAGCTAGCCGATGTCGTGCTTCCAGCTGCTTCCTATGCCGAGAAGGAAGGAACTTTTACCTCCACAGAGCGCTTGGTGCAGATGGTGAGGAAAGCCATTGAGCCTCCCGGTGAAAGCAAAGCTGATTGGGAGATAATCTGCGATCTAGCTAAGGCAATGGGCTCCAAAGAGTTTGAGTATAAGTCGCCGGCTGAAATCATGGATGAGATAGCATCCTTAACCCCCAGCTATGCTGGCATAGTATATGAGCGGCTTCAAAGAGGCGGATTGCAGTGGCCCTGCCCATCTAAGGAACATCCGGGAACACCTTATCTTCATAAGGAAAAGTTTGCCCGTGCCAATGGTAAGGGCAAATTTTGGGGCATAGAATTTAAGGAGCCAGCGGAACTCCCAGACGAAGAATATCCTTTCATATTGACTACGGGAAGGATAATATTCCACTTCCACACAGGAACGATGACTAGGAAAACAGACCTGCTGAACAAAGAGGTTCCTACGGGATATGTAGAGATCAATCCGAAAGATGCTGAGAAGCTGGCATTGGCTAATGGGGAGTTTGTTTCAGTTCAAACTCGCCGAGGTCAAATTGAGACTAAAGCATTAATAACAGAAAGGGTGCCTGAGGGTGTGATTTTCATACCATTTCACTTCGCTGAATGCGCCGCAAATGTCCTAACGAACCCAGCATTGGATCCGGTGGCAAAAATCCCTGAATATAAGGTATGCGCTGCAAAGCTCCAAAAATCAGGCGGAGCCTGTCCTGAGCGCTATGAGATTCTTCCCCTGAAACAAGTTCAGGGCTGTCCTGAGCGAGATTCTTCGCTACGCTCAGAATGACAGGAAGCGAAGGAATCAGCCCTGAAACAAGTTCAGGGCCTTAAAGCATCGCCCGGTTTCACCATCCCGCCCCGAATCACTCGAGCGAATATTCCCTCCAAGGGCAGAAGATAAAATCCTGGGCGGTGAAATTTCTTTCCAACTTGAGTAACCTCGAGAACAGCCTCTTCCCCTACATATATTTGTGTGCCAAGACCTAAAGAGGTCAACTCTACGCCCTCGGTAACCAAATTCTCGGCAGAATCCCCTGGGTTTACTTTTATACCCTGGCTGCGCATTCTGCTAGGGTTAATATCCTCTAGCGCTGATAGCATTTTATTGATAGTCTCTATCGCCAATAAACTCACCTGGCGGTTGCTGCCAGCATGGGCATCACCAACAAAACCATAGCCTTCTTTAAGAAGTGCCTGACTAACAGGCTTCTTAGGACTTCCTCTCTTCCCGCTCAGGCAAACTGCAACCACCTTACCATGTCCCCCACCCCTTTTACCCTGAATCAAGTTCAGGGCACTGGCAATATAAGTCCCGCTTTTGCCGCCGCTCTTCTTTACCAGGTGAATTTCCTCAATGGTCATGCTGCGGTCCACTGCCTTGCACATGTCATAAATAGTTAAAGCACTTACAGACACAGCAACAAGCGCCTCCATCTCGAATCCTGTTTTCCCCACGCCTTTAGCACTAGCAGTAATCTCGACAAAATCACCATTCTCAGCAAGACAAAACTCAATTCCAACATTAGTGAGCAGCAATGGGTGACATAACGGTATAAGGCGAGGAGTTTCCTTTGCTGCCATAATTCCCGCCGTTTGTGCTACAGTTAATACGTCTCCCTTTGCTATCTCACCTCGGCGAATGAGCTCTAATGTGGCAGGGTTCATCCTCACTTTCGCTTTTGCCATTGCCTCTCGTTCTGTTTCCGCTTTCGTGGTGACATCCACCATACGCACTTGCTCTAGTCTTGACATCATTAAACTCCTTTTAAATAAAAATCCTAAATTCTAAACTCTATCCTGAATCAAGTTCAGGACTAAACAAATCCCAATATCTATCCTGAATCAAGTTCAGGACAAATCACCCTCAACTTATTCCTCTCCCATCAAGGGAAAGGTTTTGGTCATTTGGATTTTGATCATTTGATATTGTTTAGCCCTGAATTAAGTTCAGGGTCGGATTTAGGATTTCATCTATTGTTAACCTCCAATTTGGGACATATTCTGCTTCGCTGGCATTACCCCATCTGCCATATGATGACGCTCCGGCTTAGAAGCCACTGCCTTTAAAATTAGGCGCTTTACCTCTTGAGCTAAGGCATTATTGCGTAACGGCCTTTTTAAATCAATTCCGTCATCCGACAAAAGACAAGGGCATAATTGCCCATGTGAGGTAAGCCGGATACGATTACAACTAGAGCAAAAAGGCTCAGTTATTGGGCTAATAAAACCTATAGTCCCCTTCGCACCAGACAAACGGTAATATCCAGCAGGACCATTTCCTAGAGGGCGTGAGCAAGGTTCAAGTGTGCCAAGCGACCTGATACGCTGTCGCAATTCACTCGATGGCACAAATTCTGCTAAGCCGCTGCTGAAAGGCATAAGCTCAATGAATCGTACACACCATCCTTCCTTATATGTCATGTTGGCAAAATCCAGCACCTCATCATCGTTTATGCCTCTCATGACCACCATATTTATTTTGACCGGGTAAAGTCCAGCCTCCTTTGCTGCCTCAATACCCTCAAGGGCATCTTTTAGCTCTCCTCGGCGGGTGATGCAACAAAATCTATCTGCCCTAAATGTATCTAGACTTACATTGACTCGCCTTAAACCTGCCTCCTTAAGTTCAATAGCATATTTCTTTAAGAGTGTCCCGTTTGTAGTCAAAGAAATTTCCTCAATTCCTTCTATCTGCGCGAGCATCCGAATGAGCTTAGGCAACTCTGTTCTGACCAAAGGCTCGCCCCCGGTGAGCCTTATCTTGTTGATGCCGAGCTCAGCTGATGCCTGAACAACGGTCAAAATTTCTTCGTAAGAGAGGAGTTCACTACGTGGTATTAAGGGAATGCCCTGTGGTGGCATGCAGTAGATGCAGCGTAGGTTACAGCGATCGGTAACTGAGATTCTGAGGTAATTTATGCGACGATGGAAAGAATCAAAAAGTTTCATTTGTTCCTCACCCTTCTGCGGGTCTAAAGACCCGCAGCTACGTCCTGGCTTGCCAGAGGAAAATGGAATACTCATACAAAGATTTCCTTTTTGGTAATTGTTAACATTTTCTTTAGCCTATCGACTCCGTAGCGACAAGCGTCAAATGCTTCTTCTCTATGAGGAGAACTAACCGCAACTAGAGAAATAATGTCTCCAATATTCAGTTGCCCAAGCCGCCTTATTATCAGCACATCTTCAATTTTCCATCTCTTAAGAATTTCATCACAGATTGTGTGTAGTTCTTGCTTTACGTCCCCGTTTGCGTGAAACTCCATTGAACTTATCGC
>Ga0209609_10001534_pt1 | contig 13349 bp, 8 predicted proteins | sample LakKivw325mmetaG_FD_184136 | JGI IMG/M metagenome (GOLD analysis project Ga0209609, IMG submission 184136) | Anoxic lake water microbial communities from Lake Kivu, Rwanda to study Microbial Dark Matter (Phase II) - Lake Kivu water 325m metaG... | ecosystem: Environmental > Aquatic > Freshwater...
GGAGAAGGAGCAGGAGAAAAAGGAGGCTGAAGAGAGCATCAACTTGGCGGGCTGGATGAAGTGGCTTAAGAGAGGCGATGAACATGGAGAATACTCCCCCACACAGATTGAGGAACTCAATACAAAGGCTGAACAGGAAAAACAGCAGGCTAGGACAGAAGTCATCGAGAGAGCAAAAATGATACTCGAAAACTATCCGAAACTAGTTCCTAGGGCGAGGCCAAGTATGAGTTCCCAAGGATCTGTTGCTTACGCTGGCCTCGATCTTTGGCCAGAAGAAACAAAAAGGGTTTGGTACCGCGTGTTTCAGCAGGAAGCCCCGAAATCAGGAAGAGACGTTATCCAAAAACCAATCTTGAGGCAAGCCCATATGCTATTGCATTGCAAGGAGGAAGCCCCGAAAAATCAGGAAGAGATGTCTACCACTCAAAATCATTTTAAATCATAAATTACCGTTTTGGCTTGCACGATCTGTTAGAAAAAGCTAACTCTTTTGGAGTAAGTGTCAGACGAAGTGGGTTGTTTCAGAAGTCGGACTTGACTTCGATCGTTTGTCGGTCAGGTCCTTAGGTAGATTATGCCCCTTCCTTTTGTCTTTTTACTCTCTTCAGGCGCCTTGAATCTTGAAGGTTAAGCGGATCTGAGGTAAATTATGCCTCTCTCCATCGCTGCTTTTCTCTCCTTCCTGAGCGTCTTCTCCACTTCCGCTTCAGCTAGTGGAGGCTCCAGTTTTGCTACATGGATCTCGAGGAGACCCTGATGCTTCGCGCCCGTTGATTCAAGCTCCGGGCTAGGGATCGTGAAGCAGAAGCCTGACCTCACCCTTGCCTTGAACTCGACCGGCCACTGAGAGTAAATGCTGCGGGCGCTCACGCGGACCCTTGAGCCTACCCAGAGCATGGCTTCCTCCACGATCCTCTTCGGTATGTAGACGCGGCCCCGCGAGGCAAGCCTGGCGTGGAAGCTCATCTTTCCATCGTCCTTCTTATCCTCTAAATTCCATTATTCTCCTTATAATACCTTTAAAATCCATTAATCACTCGCGTTTAAGCGTTTCTTTTCGTAAAAGAAGCGGTTTACAGGCGTCTCACTGTATGTCGCGACAATGGATTTTTTTCGATTGTCTAGACAATAGGCCGCATCTTCCGAGGCCCATTCGCTCCCGGAATTTCTGTGAAAGAAAAATTTCTTAGTGCGACCACTATGTCCCTCGTCATTGAGTGGGGGGAGGCCCAAGAAATTTTTCTCTCCGACACACACAGCTTTTTCTTTCAATTCCCCTTATTTGGGATTATTCCTTGAAACGCGGATATGGGGGCCCAAAGAAAATTTCTTTCGCCGAAATCTAGGCAGAACAGATCATCGATTGAAACTAGTCGTTTAACTGTGGTTATCGGACGCTTCAGCCAGGGGCGTTTGTCATGAGCGTAATGACCCTTAGGGCTTTTCCCGCTTGATAATCCTTTCCACCATGATTTTTGGGAAGAAAAAAATTCTTTGCGCACTACCGCAAAATCTGGTTTAAGGCCGAGCCCCCTCACCTAGGCACTCACTAAAAACCCCTTAGCGCAGAGCTACATAAAAAGCGAAGAGGTAACCTTCAGCTTCTGCAAGATGCTGAAAGGAGGAGAATCCTTCATCAGACCAGATGCTAAAAAATGGGTTGCCCCTTGCGACTTGAACATCATCGGCTTCCAGGGAACCATAAGTAGCTTCCCTCCTCTACACGCGCAAGCATGGCTTGTCACGAATCCGGATGCGCTGAAGCAAGAGCAGGTTATTCTTGAGGGTCCTACAGCCGGGGTCTTCGGTCATATAAACAGCGGATCAGCGGGCACGGCCAATCAGAGTACAACGTTTCCACAGGGAAAATCCGTTTCATTAAAGAAAGGAGAGGTCCTCTATCTAGGCGTCTGGGGACACAACATGTGGAGCATCTTAGGCTGGAAGCAGAAGGCCGACTTCCACTGCCACTACGACATATATTACGAAGAAGCGGATTGAGCGATCAGACCGCGCACGACATGTGGTATCATCCCAGATGACCGAAGAGTGTAGGGCGCGCACATGCTCAGCTACAATTCGCCCATCGAGCAAATAAAACGCATTTGCCAATTGCTTGCATAAGCCTTTTTATTGGCTGCCGTCAACTGTTTGAGGTGGTATTGGGTGAGGATCTCTTTTGGGGGAGAGGGACTATCGAAGCTTTGTGGAGAGTTCTGTTCCTAAGATAGATTCAGTTAATGGTGTGTACGATCTTTTTAGAGGGCTGGGGTATCCAGCTGACGCGATTCTTGATCCTTCTTATAAGAGGCGGATTGGTGAGTTTGGGTTTGCGAAGGACGAAGAAGAGAAGATCGTTAACATCTATACGGTTTTGAATATTGAGAAGAATCTGAGCGTTTTTCTCCTTGAGACAAAGAACCCAGAAAACGTAACCGTTAAATTTCTGCGATATCTGGCAAAGGCGTTTTCGGACCATTATCTACGTTTCCTGTTGATTGTGACAAGCGATTTCAAGACTATCGCCTTTGTTCTACCGGATTTCGAGAAGAAAGAGGCGGGCGAGCTTAAATTGAAAATCATTCGGCTTCAGATCGATGTAACGGATTTGTACTACACCGACAAGCAGACAATTTCGAATCTCGGCCTTACCGGCCTGGAGAAAGACTGGCGGGATATATGGCTAAAGTGGCGTGACGCTTTCAACGTTAAGCGTGTCACTGACGAGTTTTTCAGACGGTATGCGGGTGACCCTGACAGCATTTTCTTTAGGGTTAGAAAATCACTTACTAACCAGAAGATTTCGAGGAAAGACGCTCACGAATTCACATTACAACTTCTGAACCGTATTATGTTCATCTATTTTGTCGCAAAGAAACGTTGGCTGAATAACGATCCTCGGTTTATGCGTTGGCTTTGGCAGCGTTATTTAAAAGACCGCAACAATGGTCGCGTTCCTACGAATTCATTCTATGACAATTGGCTGAAAACCATCTTCTTTGAAGCTTTCAATAACAGGTTCATGCCTCACTCTGATTTGCCGGAAGACATCAATAGGATTTTCTACACTGTTCCTTATCTTAACGGTGGCTTATTCAGGGAAGAGTACATCGACAAGTTACCCCTCAAGATAAATGACAATCTGTTCGAGGAAATCTTTGATTTTTTTGAACGTTATAATTTTACGATCAGGGAGGACTTGCCCTTTGATGTGGAGGTGGCTGTTGACCCCCAAATGATAGGATACGTTTATGAGTCTTTGGCAAACGTTGCAGAGGAAATCTATGATAGAAACGATCTGGGTATTTTCTACACTCCTCGGGTTGAAGTTGATTTTATGTGTCGGCGTTCTTTGGTGGAGTATTTGCATAGTAGTTTTCCTCAGATTCAGAAAGAGTTGTGGTATAGGCTCGTTTTTGACGAGGATACTGAGGCTGTTGAAAAGCAGCTGAGTCAGCTAGGAGGCTTCTGGTATGACTTGGAAGAAAAGTTGGATGCCATTTCTGTCGTTGACCCGGCTTGTGGCAGTGGCGCTTTTCTGGTAGGCATGCTGAACGTCTTGACTTCTCTGCATAAGATTGTTAACAGAAATTTGGGTCGTGTTAAGCCTGATTTTGAAATTAAGAAGCGGATTGTTGGCAAATCGTTATATGGCGTGGATGTGATGCCTTGGGCTATCCATGCTGCTGAGCTAAGGCTTTGGTTGCAGTTGGTTGTGGAGTCACCTTTAGAGCCTAAGGATTTAAGGACTTATCCTTTGCTTCCTAATTTGAACATGAATTTGCGTGTCGGAGATTCGCTAGTGCAAGAAATAGGCAACCTGAGTCTACATCTACGGAACCCAAAGTTGTCTGAGAAACTAAGGAAGAAATTGTCTGAGCTAAAACAAGAAAAGGAGAACTACATTAACAACAGTCCCTTTGCCAAGTTCAAAACTCGTGAAGAAGTAGCGAAAGAAGAGCTTAGACTTTTCTCCGAAATTATTGAAGAGAGATTGCGGTTCCTTGAAAAAGATATTCAAAATGCAAAACAAAAGATGCGGGGAATAGAAAGCCAAAGGACCCTTACTGGGGAATGTGCGGAAACTGGAAATGAGAAAGAAATTGGGCAACTCAAAAACATCGTAGAACAACGTACAAACGAGAAAAAAAACTTGAATAACGTGGCAAGGAATTTAACGCACCCAGAAAAGAAGCCTTTTGTTTGGGAGATCGATTTTGCGGAGATTTTCGGGGACAAAAACGGATTTGACATAGTTATTGGAAACCCGCCCTATGTTCAATACAAAGAAATATCACCGCCGAATTCATTGAAAAAAGAAGTAACTAAAGAACAGAAAAAAGAATACAAAAACAAATTGATTTCATCAGTCAAGACGCGCTTTGACGTTATTGAGAATCTAAATGGAATGAGTGATTATTATTTATATTTCTATTTTCATGGGTTGAGTTTGCTAAACGAAAAAGGAACTTTTTGCTTCATAACCTCAAATTTTTGGCTTGATGTAGATTATGGGAAGGAATTGCAAGAATTTCTCATGAAGTATGTGCCTATCATAGGAATATATGATTGTTCAAAACGGAGTTTTGCTCATGCCCTCATAAATACAGTGATTGTATTATTCGGAACTCCGCAATTTAAGGAACGAAAAATCGCTGGATTGAAAATTGTCGGCGGCAATGGCTGGCCAATGATTAATAACACTGCAAAATTTGTGATGTTCAAGAAATCATTTGAAGAGGTCGCAAATGCCAAGAATCTGATTGAGATTGAAAACATAAAGGCAGGAACAAGAGGCAAAGGAGTAATAGAATTAGTCAAGAACGCTGTTGAGACAAGCAATTACAGAGTTTTTCCTGTTATCCAAGAAGACCTGCTTGAGGACGGCTGGCAGTATCCAGAAGGGTATGACAGAGAAAAAAGTAGATTCAAAGCAGGGAACTATAAAGCCAACAAATTGGGCGGAAAATACTTAAGAGCACCAAGCATTTTCTTCAAAATCTTGGGTAATGATAAAATAGTGAAATTAGGCAAAATCTGTAAAATCAAAACAGGACTAAAGGAGTCAGGTTATAAAGACTATATTAAATCTTCAGAAGAGATAAAACCAAGTGAGAAGAAGAGTTTACTACCTATTCTAAAAAATGTAAAACAATTAAATAAAATAGAAATCAAATCTAACGATTCCTATGTTATCAAAGATCTTGAGCGTTTCACAAAAGCAACACAAGATAAGCATTCCAAAATTCTATGGCTGTCAATGCGTGGAGAAAAACATATTTGCTATTTTAATCCCAATCAATTTACATTTACTGGTAATTTCTTTGGAATAGAGCCTATAGAACCAGAGATGACGACCTTCGTAGTATCTGCGCTAAACAGCACTCTAACATTTTTGATTTTTGAAATTTTGGCAAGGAAGGGTTTTGGTGGAGGATCAGCAATAATGGTAAAGTCTGATTTGGAGAACCACATGGTTATCATAGACCCAAAATATCTTGACAAGAATGAGATCAAAATTCTATCTCCTAGAATTTCTCAACGCGATATCGGTTCAATCTTTACCGAATGCGGTATTTCTCCTGACAAACCAATCCGCGAACAAGAACCAATGCCTCTCCCTGACCGGGCGGAGCTTGATGAGATTATCTTTGATGAATTGGATTTGACCGAAAAAGAGAGAAAAGAAGTCTACTGGACTTTGTGCGAAATGGTAAAGAGTCGCTTGGAGAAGGCTAAGAGTTTGAAAGATGAGAAATATGCCTTGTAGGGAAACCATAAGACAATTGGAGTAATATACCTCGCCTCTGTATAGTAACATATGCCGTCCATTTGAAAATCGAGAATTGATTTCGATGACTGTAAAAATACTCGAAAATTGAAGATCATAATTTCTTGATGAATTGCCACAATGGAAGGTAATATGCATGCCAATACCTCAAATTATTGACAATAGCGAAGTCACGCTAGCGCATTATCTTAAAGAATTCCTTAAAGATTGTCCAAACACTCAACTTGACATCGCCACTGCATTCTTTCAAATCCAAGCCTATTCTATGCTCAAAGAAAACCTTCAAGAAGTGAAGAAGTTCAGACTGTTGCTAGGCAAATCTCCCGAAGTTAAAACTGACAAGACTCTGGGCGAAGAACTGATGAACATTGTCAAGCAAGAAGTCGAAGCCTTTGAACTATCGAAGGAAAAGCAAGATGATGTCCAAACACTAATCAACTTCCTCAAGAAAGACAGTGTTGAAATCCGCCTCTACGACAAAGGCTTCCTCCACGGAAAAGCCTACATCTTCGACAATCTCGTTATCGTAGGCTCATCTAACTTCACACCATCAGGGCTAACGCACAACACGGAGCTCAACTCAGTCGCGCTCGAAGCAGAAGCAAACTATACGAGACAAAAATGGTTCGACAAATTCTGGAATGAATCCACAGACTTCAAACAACAGCTCGTAACCATCCTCGAAAACAGCCGCTACGGCAACAAAGAATACGCACCTTACGAGGTATACGTCAAAGCGCTGTACGAACTACAGAAAGAAGACATCAAACCCATGGACACCCACATACAAACATTTTTGCCAGAAAGCAAGGTAGAACTTACAGAATTTCAACAAGATGCCGTAGACCGTATTTTCTCAAGGCTTAAGAAATACCATGCCATTCTGATCGCTGACTCGGTAGGTCTAGGGAAGACATGGATTGCTAAGAAAATCATAGAAGAATTCGGCTTTTACAGACGTAAGAGTTTTCTCATAATCTGTCCGGCTCAGCTAAGAGAAGGATTATGGAAACCGGAAATAAAAGCGATAGACCTACCTGAAAACATCTTATCACAAGAGGAACTTGCAACAGAGGATTTTCTTGAGAAAGCCAGAAGGACCGTAGGCGGGAAACTCGACCAAATAGAATTGGTCGTTGTGGACGAAAGCCATAATCTGAGAAACCCGCTGTCAAATAGATGGGAGAACTTCTTCACACTAATCCACGATCACATATCAGCCGGAAACAAACGCCCTTACATCCTTTTCCTTACTGCAACGCCAATCAATAACACCATCTGGGACCTATTCTGGCAATTGATGCTACTGGTATCCATGGACAGAGGTGCCTTTCTTAAAGAAGGGATCAGTGACCTATTCAAATTCTTCAAAGACGTAGCCAAAAAAGAAGACCCCTCGCTCTTGAACGACCTGTTAAACGAAATATCCATCAGAAGAACCCGAAACTATATAGTGGAAAACTACCCAAATGCCACCATAAAAGGAAAGAGGATAACTTTCCCAAGAAGAGCCTTGGAGAACATCGACTATCACCTCGACGATGCCTACAGAGGCATGTACAGAGAATTCGCCGACATAATCTCGGAACAACTGACAATGGCCTACTACCGCTTACTCAAATATAAAAAGCAAGAAAAACTCACGGCGGACGAAGAATGGGCACTGAATCGAATGATAGCTCTGGAAGGCATATTCCGGACTTTGCTGTTAAAGAGGCTGGAAAGCAGCGTCCAAGCATTCAGAATCAGCATAGCCAACCATATCGATTTTCTTGAACGCCTAAAAAAGTGCCTCGCTCAAGGAAAAACTCTGACTAAGAAAACTTTCAACAGCCAGATACTTTACATGGACGAAGAGATCTCTCAAGAATTCTTAGAAGAACTTGAGAATTTCGATAAAGACAACTATAGAATGGATGACCTGTTTGCAGACATTGATAAGGATATCAATCTACTCCGAAACAAGGTCTTGTCCGTAATTACAAAGATAAAACCTGAAGAAGATGCCAAACTCAACAAGCTCAAAGAAGACTTGGTCACCCTCAGTAAAAAAGGACAAATTATCATTTTCACCTACTATACAGACACCCTGGACTATCTGTACCAGAACCTAGCCAAGACAAGAGAACTGTCAAAACTCAAGATGGAGCAGATTTCAGGCGCGGTGGGAACAAGAGAAAGAGATAGAATCGTGAAGGATTTCCTCAGTCAAAACATCGACATGCTCATCAGCACAGATGTTCTCTCTGAAGGGATGAACCTGCAAAGCGCCAAAATCATAATCAATTACGACCTTCACTGGAATCCGACGCGTATGATTCAAAGGGCTGGCAGAATAGACAGAATCGGTTCCCCACATCCAGAAATCTACGTTTACAATTTCTTCCCTGAATACGAACTCGAAGAACTACTCCGCCTCGTGCAAATACTCCAAACAAAAATAATCGACATCGACAAATCAGTCGGCTTAGACCAGACCATACTTGGAGAAGAAATTCACCCCAAGGTGTTTGGAATAATCCGCAAAATCCGAGAAAAAGACACAACAATATTCAATGTCCTTGAACAAGACATGTTTGGTGGAGGCGAGAAATTTTATCAGCCTCTAAAAGAGTTTCTAAGGACAAAAGCCGTCGAAGAACTTGAAGCATTGCCGTACGGTATACATAGCGGACTCCAAGGCAAGAAGATACGCGCAATATTCTTTTACTATAAATACGCCGATGACCTCCACCTGTGGTATCTATATGATATTACTACCCAAGAATTCCTGAAAAATAAAACCCAGATCATTAATTACATTGCATGCCCACATAACGAACCTCGCGTGATCCCCAACTTCTTTGACCTAGTTTACGAGATCAATAGAAAGATTGCAGAAGACATTGAACTATCCTACAGAGAAATGGAACAAGTTGAACGTGTAGACACTCAGCTCGGAACGATAACACGCGACAGAAGCATGAAATTCATCAAACAAATAATCGCTGAAATAGAGCTGAGCATCGATGGTTATCTTATGGAGTTTCGCGAAGAAAAAGAAATCGTGACAAAATGGGAAGACACGAAAGAGAAACTGCTGTCCATGCCTCACACGAAGAAAAGGCTAAGTATGCTGAGAAAGCTTTGGAGGGAATACAAACATGAAAAAGACTGGAAAGCATTCGTGAGCAAATTAGAAAGATTTGCCTCAGGGAAAACAATTCATCGAAAAGAACCGCTTCCGTCTTTTGACAAGAACAAACTGAAGTTGGTGGTTCTAGATTTTATTTCCTGAACCGTTGTCTAACTCTGTTTGATTGGCATTCCTAGGAGACGGCTAAGAATCGCTGAATCGAATATAAGAAATTAGAATGTTTTGGCGACAATAGGTTCGGCCTTAGGCTCTTTTTCTGTTGCGTATGCGGCTAGGGCGGTGGCCCAGAATCGGTCGTTGTGGCTGCCTTCTGGATGCGAGAACTTTATTCTGCCTGTCTTGGTCAACTCGTAGCGCTCGACGTTCAGCTCGTTTATCAAGGCTCGATCGTAAGGCAGTTTGAACTCGTCTTTAAGCATCTTCCCCTTGAGAACGGTGGCCAGCTCCTCTTTTTTCTGCTCTGTGAACATCACGCCTTCCACGTTCTGTATTCTGGCGTTCTTCATGTCCTCGGTAATGTATTCGCCGACGCCCGTCTGATCCACGCAGACTTGGTGAACCGTCTTCCACCGGTCGCATAGCGCCTTCACGTAGCCTATCACGCTCGCGTAGCTCCTCTTCAGCGGAAACCCGTAGGTGTGGACCAAGCGTAGACCGTCTTCCTTCTTCTCGACCGCGGCGACGACGCTGTAGTCCTTGTGTTTGCCGAAGTCCACGCCGATGAAGAAGACGCCCACTGCAACATGCTCGAAAGGATAGTAGATCCAGTCTCTGCCCTCGACGAGAGGCTCACTGATAACGCATTTTGCGATCAGATCCTGGGGCAGCCAGACATCAACATCTTCGACAAACTCAGCTTCGAATTCCATCGTGAACTGCTGGGGCAACATTGAGTTGCGCATATCATCGATGAACTGTTGAGTTATTAGGCCAGATGCTACGGCTTCCCGCCAATTCGCGTAATGCTGGCTGAAACGATCCTTGAGCCTGCCCTTACAGAACTCGTAGAACTGGCTTTTTGAGGACCAGGGTGTGGAACTCACGATTAGCGTGCCGTTGGTGGTGGCAAGCATCGGCAGAAGCACGTTGTTAAACATATACTCGTCTCGCTCGAAGAAAGCTGCTTCATCCGCCAAAATAAGGTGGGCCGTTAACCCACGGATCATGTTCTCGTTGCATGGCAACGCCCAGATTCGGCTTCCATTTCTGAACGTGATCTTGGTACGTTGTTGCTGCACGATCAGTTCACGCTTGGTCGTAGGATCCATGCGGTTGAGGTGCTCTTCGATGCGGTCCATGAGGATCATGCTCTGCCGAAGACCCGGCGCCACGACTAAGATCGACTTGTTTTTATTCATTGATGCCAGCGCGATAGCCTTGGCTGCTATGGTCGTTGATTTTCCACTCTGCCGTGAGAAGCGGACCGCAATCCTGTCCGCATGGTCTAGGAGAAGCTTTGCCTGGTATTGTGTGGCCTTGAATTTCAGCACGCTTTCGGCAAACTCGACAGGATCCATCTGGCCGACATCGGGCTGGGCGATGATGGCGTTTAGGCTGTCTTCAAGTCGTCTCATGCCTCCTGCGAAGCTCTTCCTAAGCTTTACCGCGAATCTGCTCCACAATCATCTCCATCCTCTTCATCCGCTCTTCCAACTCCGCATACTTCTCATAGCTGTCGAACACTACAAAGTATCGGCCTATGGCTGAAATGATGGTTCTGAGACGCGCCAGCTCAACCTCGTCGGTCTCTCCCCCCTCTAGGAGGCGCTTAATCGTAGCAGCTAGAGCCTTCAACGCCTCCTCTCGACTCATGATCTCAGAGCCCTCGATTGTCGGAACATTAGATTTTCTTGATTGTTCCGACAAAAGTCCGCCTCGTTTCAGCCCGAGCCTGTCAATTTGTCTCTCAACTGCGTTGAATGTCCTGTCCTGCGGAAGCTTCTTCGCGATCTCCTCGACCGATGTGCCCGCTGCGTAGAGCTGGGCTATAAGCTGATTCTCCTCGTCTGTCCAGCGTCTCCCTCTAGCCAAGCGATCACCTCAAAGCCGACAATACGTCCAGCACGATCTTACCCAGCGATGTCACTAGCAAGACCCAGATGATCTTCTGATAGAAGCTCGCGTGTTCCAGACGCTCTTCTAAAACCGCCACCCTGACTTCGAGACTGCTTATCCTCTCGTCCTTCGTCAGCTTCTTAGGCTTCTTCTCAGCGGGATTCAAACCCGCAAACCTCTTCAGGGCTACATGATTATTTTCCTTAGAGGCCCATCCGTCTTTTCTGCGCAGTATTCCTATGGATTCCTTGACGAACCTCCGCAGGCTTCTCTTAAGCCTAGGATCCAGCGCGTTTCTCTGGATGACCTCGATCCTATCGATCATTGAAAACAGGATCACGTTGTAATGGTAGGCTGAACCTTGGTCAATGATCTCTTTGGCGAGCACCAAGTGCTTTCGCGCAAGGCCCTTGACACCTAGATAGAAGCCGGTGCTGTGAACATGCGTCTCAACTGCCTCTCCAGGCTTACCGGAGCTCACCTCACTGGCATCGTACCAGTAGACATCTATCCGGTCGCCGAAGTTCAAGTTCTTAATCATATCTTCGATGTCTTCAACCATTTTCTCAGACCTCGTAGTTCGTGATGATCAGGTTGGTGAAGCTCGACCTGCTTCCCCCGCTCTTCGTCTTGCTCGCCGTGAGTGTCTGGCTTACCTTACGAACGTAGAAGCCCTCGTACAGTCGGCGGATCGCCAGATGATCATTATAGGTCAGCAGCCACTTGCCCTCAGTCTTGCCGAGGATCTTGCGCAGATCCAGGTGATCCTGCTCCGAGAAGTTGTGCCTGTAATAGTCTAAGCCGTAGTAGGGTGGATCGCAGAAGAAGAAAGTCTCAGACGTATCCCAGTTCCTGAAGCACACGCGAAAGTCGAGGCAGTCGATGTAACAATTCTTAAGCCGTTGCGCAATCAGTTCGGTCTTTTCCAAAGCGCTCCAGAGGATTTCAGGTGCATGTTTATGCGCTTTCCGCTTAAACCCCCAGCCCCTGTCGAGCGTTCCGCTGAAGCTGCATCGAAGAACATAGTAGAACCGTGCGGCCCGCTCCACCGCATCTTCAGACAGAAGCTCCTCTACCCAATTCAGGTAAAGCCTTCTGCTGTAAAGTATCCATTTGAATCTCTCGACGAACTCGTCTCGATGGTCGCGTACTACGCTGAAAAGGTTCACGATGTCCCCGTCTACATCATTATAAACTTCAACCGGGCTAGGGGGCTTGTTGAAGAGAAAGTTGGCCGCGCCTCCGAACACCTCGACGTAAATATGGTGTGGCGGAATCAGCGGCAAAAGCGCCTTCAAAAGATTGTACTTTCCGCCGATGTAGGGGAAGAAGCAGAGCCTAGCCAACACAATGTCGGCATGACCAAATTGGTAAGCCTGATTTAAAGCGATTCAACGGTTTGAGAAGAAATATAAAAATGAGAAAAGTTAGAAGAATGAGAAAACTATATCGCGCGCAAACTTCGTTTAGTAAGGGTAAAGCACATCTTCCTCCAGAACTAGAAGTGGTAGCATCGGCACATACAAAAGCAGGTTTTATGCGCTTTTATATGCCGTTAGCGGAGATATCTTCCACTAAGCGTGCATGTGGAGTCCTATTCGCATACCAAAAGTCAAGATTAATGCGCCCGTGATTCTCCGCTTCGTTAAAACGAAATAGATACTTGAGGAATAGAATTGGCTCAATATATCGGTTTGGGGGCGTCGGCCCTAGAAATTTTGAAAATAGCAGTATCCGTTTTTCGTAGACTCAATAAGAAAAAAGAAGCTGATGCTACAGAGAAGGCGATTAAAGAAATGGAATCTGAAAAGAAAACGACTGAGGCAGAAGCTCGAGCCGTGACCCAAAAAGTATTGCGAAATGAGCTAAATGAGGAAGAGGCAAAAGAAGTTTTAGACGTCATATCGGCATTGGAAGGACTTTTTCCAATTCGTCCCAAAGGCGAAGTGCTCGAGTATGGTCTTGCCTTGAATGATCTTATATCAGAATCTGTCGTGGCACTTAAAAGGTTTAAAACATTTAAAATTCTTGGAATACGGCTTCCTAAAGCGCACCATGGTCTAGAAATGAGAGCATTTACTTCAAGGCTTTTCGAGATCTTAAGAGAACAGTCTCTCATAAGAAAAGAGCTCGGGGACGATTCATGGCGAGGCTATGTGTTATCGGGTTGGCTAGCAGGACATCCATATCTAAAGTTCGTGCCTTTCATCCTTTACAATTTGGCGTTTCCGGCAGAGGCGTATCTCTCGTTCAAAGCCAACTATCCTTACTCGTTCTTTATAGTTTACAAACAACGCCAAGGAGAATACGAAGAAACAGAAGTGAGACTTGACTATCTTAAACTGAAATTACTCAGAGAGGGGC
>Ga0209609_10001536_pt1 | contig 13344 bp, 11 predicted proteins | sample LakKivw325mmetaG_FD_184136 | JGI IMG/M metagenome (GOLD analysis project Ga0209609, IMG submission 184136) | Anoxic lake water microbial communities from Lake Kivu, Rwanda to study Microbial Dark Matter (Phase II) - Lake Kivu water 325m metaG... | ecosystem: Environmental > Aquatic > Freshwater...
AGTCCCAGCTTGCCCAGCTTGACTCAATCAAGCAGCAGCTTGCCAGTCGGGACGCGAAGATTACCAAACGGCTCACTGACCTCGCCGGACGACTCGGCCTGGTCTCGGTGAAGACGACCATCAAGATGGGCGAGGAGGGCGCTTTCGGCTCCGTCACCAACGCCGATGTCGCCACCTTGCTGGCAGCCGAGGGTCACCAAATCGACAAACACTCCATCGTCCTGGCCGAGCCCATCAAGGCCCCCGGAGTGTACGACGTCTCGGTCAAACTCGGTCATGAGGTCTCGGCGACAGTGAAGCTCTGGGTCGCCGAAGAACCGGCCTGAGGTCACGGACATACCTTGCTGCGCGGAAAGCACCAATCCCCAAGCACCAATTCCCAATCAAGCCCCGAAGTCGGAAATGTCCAACCGGACTTAGGGCATTGGGTATTCGGCATTGAATGGTCATCGCGGCTTGGTCATTGGAGCCTGTTCGCCGTCTGACTTCTGAGTCCCCGGACTTCCATGATTGAGGTCCGCGTGGAGGGAATCCTCCTCGACAACGTAAACAACTCGCCGGTCGTGCTCCTGCGCGAACGCGACGGCGACCGGGTCCTGCCGATATTCATCGGCCCGCTCGAAGCCTCGGCCATCGCCTATGCCCTGGAGAAGACGAAGTTCCCCCGGCCCCTGACCCTTGATTTGATGAAGCTGATGGTCGAAGGGCTCGAGGGCCGCGTCCGCCGCGTCCTGATAACCAAGATTGAGAACGAGACCTTCTTCGCCGAGGTCGTGCTCGAGACCGGCGACCGGATAGTGGCCATCGACGCGCGGCCGTCCGACTCGGTCGGCCTGGCCCTGCGCACCGAGGCGCCCATCTACGTCGCCGAGCCCGTAATGGAGAAAGCCGGACAGTGGATTACCGCGCAGGACGAGGACCGGCTGAAAGAGCTGCGGGCGAAGATGCGTACCATGAATCCCGAGGACTTCGGGAACTACCGGATGTGAAGATGGCTGACGGCAGACGGCTAACCGCTGACGGCAAGAACCCTGAGGCCGATAGCCGTAGGCCGTTGGCCGATAGCCCGCTCCTGCGCGGGATTGACCGCCTCGAAACCGAGGCCGAGCTTGCGGCCAAGCTCGAACGGTCGCGGAAGACCGGGAAGCCCCTGAGAGTAAAGCTCGGCATCGATGCATCGGGCCCGGACATCCACCTCGGGTTTGCTGTGCCGCTGCGCAAACTCCGCCAGTTCCAGGATGCCGGCCACCTTGCGGTGCTCATCATCGGCGACTTCACCGGCTCTATCGGCGACCCGAGCGGCCGTTCCAAGACCCGTCCCCAACTCACCGACGAGCAGATCAAAGCCAACATGGAGCGGTACAAGGAACAGGTCTTCAAGATTCTCCTGCCCGACCGCGTCGAATTCCGGTACAACTCCGAGTGGTCCAAACCGATGGGTGGTGCCGACATCATCAAGCTCGCGTCCAAGTACACGGTCGCCCGGCTCATCGAGCGCGAGGATTTCAAGAAGCGACTTGCGGCCGGGGACCCGGTCCACGTTCACGAACTCCTCTACCCACTGTTCCAGGGCTTTGACTCGGTCGCGGTCCGGGCCGACATCGAGCTCGGCGGCGCCGACCAGTATTGGAACCTGCTCGTGGGCCGCGAACTCCAGCGCGAGTTCGGCCAGGAACCGCAGGTCGTCCTGACCATGCCGCTCCTGGTCGGGCTCGACGGCGTCCAGAAGATGTCCAAGTCCTATGGCAACTACGTCGGCATCATGGAAACGCCGCGAGAGATGTTCGGGAAGCTCATGTCCATCGCCGACGCGCTGATGATTGACTACTTCCGACTCTGCACTGAGCGGCCTGAATCCGACATTGCCGAGTTCCAGAAGCGGCTTGCCGCGGGCGAGAACCCGCGCAACATCAAAGTTGAGCTGGCCAAGGACATCATCGCGCTCTACCACTCCCGAGCCGCGGCCGAAGAAGCGGCGGCTGAGTTCGACCGAATCTTCCGGGACAAACAGGTGCCTGACGACATGCCTGAGTTCAAGGTCCCCGCCGCAGGCATCAACGTCATCGACCTCGTCGTCACCGCCGGACTTCTCCCCTCCAAGACCGAAGCCCGCCGCAAACTGATTGAGGGCGCGTTCTACCTCGACAACCAGCGCCTGACTGATGCCGGCCTGCTCATCAAAGTCACCGCGCCCGCCGTCCTCAAAATCGGCAAGCGCCGCTTCCTCCGCCTCGTCCCGCAGCACTAGCACAAGCACAAGCCAAGCCCAGCAAAACGGGGACTGTCCCGCCCAAATGGGGACTGTACCGCGCTGCTCGTTCCTACGGTGCCCCGGGCACGTCCGACGCAGGCGCTCAGTGGGACTGTCCCCATTTGGCACGATTCTCCGGCTCCCCCGCAGGGACCGTCCCCGCTTTCCCGATCGCGTCGTCCCCTCGACCCGTCAGCAAGCTCTGCAAATCGCTTCCAGAATCGCCGTGCAAATCCTCCCGCAGGTCCCCGTCTGAGTCCATCTGCACATCCCGCCGGAAGTCAAACTCAGGGTCGCGCCAAGAACCGCGCTGCAGGTTGAACCGACAATGACCCTTCGCATCCTCCAGTAAGTCCCCTTCTGAACCGCTCTACTCATCACGGCAGGGATCCCGCTGGAAACCACAACGGGTGTCCTCTTGTGAGTCCCCATCCGAACCGCCTCCTGAGCCGTCCCGGGAACGGTTCCCAAGGTGATTCGTGAAGTCACAGCTTAGGCGACGCGTAATGCGTGTAAATTGTTTCCTTGACGATACTTAGCTCGACCAACGCTCGCCCAAGTGAGCGCAAACAGGCTCGGTTCGGATTCTGGCGAGTCTCGAGCCCGCAAGGGCCCGAATCAGGGTCTCACGTACCAAACGCCGGGCTTGGTTTGGATGACTGCGCTACGCGCTAGCGCGTGACGACAATCTTCCGAACGGCTTGCGGCTTGAGGCTTGTGGCTTGAGGCTCTTCTCTCACAAAGTACACCCCCGGCGCCAGCGCGCGCACATCATTCGCGCCGGGATGGAGGTCCATCACCTTCCGCCCGCTGACGTCCAGCAGGCTTGCGGCTTGAAGCTTGTGGCCTGTGGCTTCCGGCAGGAACAGCGCTCCGCAGACGATGGTCGCCAGCTTCGTCATTCGGACCTCGGGTCGCGTCGCTTCCTCAACTCCGGTAAGCGACCCGACCCGGTACACTGCGTATGCCTCAAGGTTGCCCGCAAAGGGCGTGCCGAGACCGAGGTTGTTGGTGGTCGCGGCCTGGTCTTCGAGTGGCACGCAGCAGACGAAGTTCTCACCCGCAATCAGCGAGTCAGTACCCCAGTTGTATTCCCACGTGATGGAATCCGTCCCGGCACCACAGGTCACGGTTGCCCAGCCCCAAGACGTCTGCGCGGTCCCGACCCGGTTCAGCACGCCCATCATCGCGGTCGCTTCCGGCGTCCAGCGATTAACGCCTTTGCCGGTCAGCGGCGGCTGCGCAAGCGAAGTCGTGTCGCCTGCCAGCCGTTCGAACTCTGTTCGCACCTTGGTGTCTTTGGCCGGTACGTCCGCTATCACCGTCACGTTGTTGCTGAGTTCGTTCGCGACGTAGACTGCGTTGGTCGTCGGGTTTGCAGCCACGGCACCGGGATGAGGGGCCGTGCCTGATGGCACTAGCAGCGTGCTGTTTGTCGCACCGTCGATCACCGTCACGTTGTCGCTGGCCCTGGTTGGCAACGTAGATCTTGTTCGTGACCGGGTTCACGGCCACGGCACAGGGCTGCGAGTCCGCTGGCACGAGCAGCGTGCTGTTCGTCGCACCGTCAATCACCGTCACGCTGCCAACGATGTTCGCGACGTAGACCCTGTCGGTCACGGAGTTCACCGCGACGGCACAGGGGCCTTGGCCTGTGGGCACAGTCGTCGTATCGTTGGTCGCGCCGTCTATCACCGTCACGTTGGAGCTGAAGTAGTTCGCGACGTAGATCTTGTTCGTCACCGAATTCACCGCTACGGCAAAGGGGTAGCTGCCTGCCGGCACCGTGTTTGTGTCGTTGGTTGCACCGTCAATCACCGTCACATCATTGCTGAGTATGTTCACGACGTAGATCTTGTTCGTCACCGGATTCACGGCCACGACAAAGGGGTACGAATCCGTGGGCACGAGCGTCGTGTCGTTGGTCGCGCCGTCTATCACCGTCACATTGCCGCCGGCGTTGTTTGTCACATAGATCTGGTCTGTGACCGGGTTGACCGCCACGGCTGTGGGACTGCCGCCCGTCGGGACGAAGGTCGTGTCGTACGTCGCACCGTCGACCACGGTCACGCCGTCACCTGTCACGACGTAGATCTTGTTCGTCACCGGATTGACCGCCGCGGCCTCCGGGTGATTGCCCGTCGGGACGAGGGTCGCGTCGTTGGTCGCGCCATCGATCACGGTCACGTTGGAGTCGAAGTAGTTCGCGACGTATACCTTGTTCGTCACCGGGTTCACGGCCACCGCCCAGGGGTGCGAGCCTGCGAGCACCATGGCCGTATCGCTGTCCGCGCCGTCGATCACGGTCACGTCGTCGCTGTCGTAGTTCAGCACGAAGACCTTGTTGGTGACCGGGTTCAGTGTTAGGGCAAAGGGGCTTGCACCGGCGGCGATCGTGGTGGCGCCGTTGTCCGCGCCGTCGATCACGGTCACGCTGTCTCCGTGCCAGTTGGCGACGTAAACCTTGTTGGTGACCGGGTTCGCAGCCACCGCCCAGGGGCTTACGCCCACGGCCACTGAAGTCGTGTCGTTGGTCTCACCATCGATGACCGTGACAGTGTTGCCCGTGTAGTTGGCAACGTAGGCCTTGTTCGTTACCGGGTTCACGGCTACCGCATAGGGCGTGTTTCCCACCGGCAACGTTGTGGTGCCATTCGTGGCGCCGTCGATTACCGTCACGCTGTTGCTGCCGCTGTTCGTGACGTAGACCTTATTGGTGACCACGTTCACTGCCACGGCATTGGGTAGCAGCCCTGCGGCTACCAGGGTGGTGTCGTCGGTGGCGCCGTCAATTACCGTCACGCTGCCGCTGTTGTAGTTCGTGACGTAGACCCGGTTGGTGACCGGGTTCACGGCCAAGGCGCAGGGACTTGAGTCGGCCGGTACGGTGGATGTGTCGTTGGTGGCGCCGTCAATCACCGTCACGTTGTCGCTGGCGCTGTTCGTGACATAGACCTTATTCGTAACAGGGTTGACCGCCACAGCGTTGGGGGCGAGCCCAACGGCTATGCTGGTCGTATGGTTGGTCTCGCCGTCAATCACGGTCACGCTGCCACCGAAGCTGTTTGCGGTGTATATCCGGTTGGTGAGAGGATTCACCGCAACGGCAGCGGGGTGCGAGCCTACTGCTACGAGGGTCGTCTCGTACGTGGTGCCATCAATCACTGTCACGTTACTGCTGTTGAAGTTCGCGACGTAGATACGGTTGGTGTGCGGGTTGACCGCACCGGCCCAGGGCGTATTCCCCGCGGGCACCGTGGTCGTGACCCAATCGGCCTGCGCGAGCGCAACGATACCTGCAAGGACAAGAACCGCGATCAGCCTTCGCATCTTCTCCTCCTGGATGTTACCCCGTCTTTGGGCTCCGCCGAATGCTCGGCTCCTCGTCGCTTCTCTCTGACGATGTGAGACCCGGCCACCCACGCCCGCAAATCGTCGTGCCCAGCGGTCAGGCATCATGATCCGCCTGCCGAGTCGGCCTCGGAGAGGCTACCTCGCTACGACAAACTTCCTTTCGGCTAAGCAGGCCTTCGATTGCAGCCGGGCGATGTAGGTGCCGGGCGCGAGACCCTTGAGGACGAAGGAACCTTGGTCGCTCTGGCGTGCGAGAACGCGCTTGCCGAGCACGTCGTAGACAGAGAGGAAGAACGGGAACAGCCCCGCCTTCCCGGCGCGTATCGTCACTTGTCCGCGCGACGGGTTCGGAGTGGCAATCAGGTCGCGGTTCTGCAACGCGGCATGCCCCTCCTCGACCCCTTCGGGATTGATGGGGAAGTACTCGCTGATTTGCAGGAAGCTGGTGTCAACGCCCTGGCGGCCGCCGAATATCCAGAGGCCCGGGACGCCGGTGCCACCGGCCTCGGCCGGGATGTACACACCGGCGTGGTTGCGGCGGCGCTGGGCCAGTCTCGGAAACAGGTACCAGGAATCGGTCGCGGTGTGGTAGATGTAGCAGTTCGTGGACTCGTCCGGCCAGATTGCGCGGCCGGCGATGATGATGTCGCCTGCGAAGTCCCCGGGTTCATCCGAATCGAATCCGAAAGCCCGGACCTGAGAGTTCGCCACCGGCATGTTAGCGACAAGAGTCCAGCCGGCCGCAGTGTCGTTGAGATTCAGCCGCTGGCACTGGGAGCGGGGATAAAGGTAGGAGCTCTGCCAGGTGTCGCCGCCGCAGGCATACAAGAACGAGTCGACAACGGCGACAATCGGGTAGGCGCGGGCCAGCGGCATGTCGGCGAGCTGCGACCAGCGCGAGCCGGCCGTCGCGAGCGGGTCAAAGGACCAGGCCTCGTTCGAGGTGACCCCTGCGGAATCGCTGAACCCTCCCATCACGTAGATGATGTTGTTGTGAACGATGGATGACTGGGCAACGGTTATCCATGTGTCACACCGGCCCGGGAATTGGTCAGTCGAGAGCGTCACGGCAGTGTTGCTTGCAGGGTAGTAGACCTGGACCGAATCCACGTAGTTGGGATAAGCGTCGCGGCGGCCTCCGACAATGTAGAGACCGAAGGTGTCGCCGTTGGCGAGGTCGTGGTCGTCGCGCAACAGACAGACGTCATAGTTGGAGACCGCCAGAGGCATGTTGACCCCGACGTCAGAGTATTCGCCGGTCACGGGGGTATACCTGTAGATGTCGCCGCGGGTCGTGCCGAGGCCGATGCGGCCACCGAGGAAGTAGACCTTGGCCGTGCCCGGGAAGTACTCGCCGTCGAAGCGGGCGTAGGCGAAGGGCGACTGGGGCCCGTTCTGCCAGGATTGGGCCGCCGCGACGCCGGAAAGCACCAGACACACGAACAGAACCACGAGCCTGTTCATCCTTTACCTCCTTAGGGTTTGAGGACCGCGCGGGGAAAACCGGGGACAGTCCCACGGAGCGCCGGAGCCTGCCCTGGGCGAGCCCCACAGAGATTCCTCGACTCGGCGAGAACGCCTCGCTCGGAATGACGGGGGCGAGCCGAACGGGTCTGACTGGCCGCGGTACAGTCCCCGTTTTCCCCGAACCGCAATTGAGTTATACCACCTCGTGTCCGGTTGTCAAGACGATACGCGAAGACGACTCAGCCGAAGCAGAGTCAGAGGCCAGAAGTCAGACTGCGGGACTGCCTGGACTCCCGACCTCTGACATCTAGCTTCTTACATCTGACATCGACCGGAAAGCCCACCCTCGGCTGCCTTGACTCTCCTGCCTCTGCCTCTAGAATCTCAACAAAGGAGCCACCAATGCCTCAGGAAGAAAACCGTCCGGCGCCCCAGGGTCCGCCAGTCCAGATTGAAATCGGCGAGAAGGAGTCCGAGGGCGTCTACTCGAACTTCGTGCTTATCTCACATTCAGCATCGGAGTTCATCATCGACTTCGCCCGAATCCTGCCCGGCCTGCCCAAGGCCAAGGTTTTCTCGCGCATCGTGATGACTCCGCAGCACTCGCTCTTGCTTCACAATGCTCTGTCCGACAACATCAAGAAGTACGAAGACCGCTTCGGGAAGATAAAGCTCCACGGCAAAGAAGAAGATATCGCCCGCAACATGGGATTCTAGGCCGGAAAGTACGAAGTCCGAAGGACGAAGGACGAAGTCGCCCGGTAGTCCACGGTCCATAGTCGAGGGTCATGCGTCGCTCCGCGCGCTCTTGGAACGGCTGGGCCGGATTGCGCAGCACATCGGCACGCGCTCGTTCCTGGTCGGCGGTCCGGTCCGGGACCTCTTGCTGGAAACGGACAAAGTCAGAAGGCAGAAGGCTCCGGACTCAATCGTACTCCCGGACGTCGACATTGCGGTTGAAGACCATTCGCGGGAATACGGCGCCGCGGTGGCGAAGGAGTTCGGCGGCCGCTTCGTCTTTCACAGCCGGTTCATGACGGGAACGGTGTCGTTCCCACAGCCGCAGGCCGCAAACCTCAAGCCTCAAGCTGGAGAATCCGAATCATCTTCCTTCCTCCTTCCTCTCTCCTCACTCCTCCCTTCGCACATCGACATCACCCAGACTCGGGCCGAGACCTACGCAATGCCGGCAGTGCTGCCCGCGGTAAGGCCGGCGAGCATCGTCGGCGACCTTGGCCGCCGCGGCTTCACCATCAACGCGATGGCGATGGAGATTACTCCCGGCGCATTCGGCACGTTCATCGACCCGTTCGATGGTCGCGCCGACGTGGCCCAGCGCCGGGTGCGGGTGCTGCACGCCCGCAGCTTCATCGACGACCCGACGCGCATCTTCCGCTGCATCCGGTTCGCCCAAAGGCTCGGATTCACCATCGAGCGGCAGACCCTTGACCTGCTGCGGTCCGCGGTCGGAGAGCGGCTGCCTGCGTTCCTGACCCCGGAGAGGATTCTCTATGAGCTGCGGCTCATCTGCGCCGAGCCGCGAGTCGTACCCATCGTCAGGTCGCTCGTCCGCGAGCGGGTGCTGGAAGCGTCCTGGCGCTGGACTCCGCCCGCCGGCTTCATGCGCGCATTCGTCAAGCTTGGGACACCATCCGAGGCGAAAACCGGGGACAGTCCCTCAGAGCGCCTGCGTCGAACTCAGCGCGGGACAGTCCCCGTTTTCGCGGTCGTGTCCCGCGCCGAGCTTCTCTTTATCTACTGGCTGAGTGTATTGCCCGTAACCGACCGGTTCCCAATCAAGAAGGAGGAGCGGGAAGCCGCGGAGGCGGTTGCGGGGTTCGCCGAGCTCAGGCCCAAGCTCAAGCGCAAGCTCAAACCCAGCCAGGTCTACAAGCTGCTGCGCCCGGTGCCGGAACCGGCGCTGTTGATTCTGGCCCTGCTGGAGCCAAAGGCCGTTGGCGCGAAGATCCGCGCCTTCCTGGACCGCTACAGCAAGGTGCGCATCGCCACTACCGGCGCCGACCTGCGCGGGGCCGGGCTGGAGCCGGGACCGGCTTATCGGGAGATTCTGGATGAGTTGCTTTTCGCGCGGCTCGACGGTAGAATCCGCACCGTGACGGAAGAGCGCGCGTTACTGCAGAAACTCGCCCGAGAGATGGGCAGTTAATGCTGAAGGACCGGCAGACGGCCACGAAAGGCACGAAACTGAAGGGCGGCTTTGTTTCCAGGCCCGTTTTCGTGTCTTCGTGGCTGATACTCGATCAGACTTGATGTTTGATGTCCAGGGCCTCATCCTCTCCGCTCCGGCGATTCTCTTCGGCCTGACCATTCACGAGTTCAGCCACGGCTGGGTCGCCTGGCATCTCGGCGACCCGACCGCGAAGATGCTGGGCCGCCTGACCCTCAACCCGCTGAAGCACCTGGACCCCATCGGCACCATCGCGCTCTTTCTCTTCCGGTTCGGCTGGGCCAAGCCGGTGCCGATTGACCCGCGCAACTTCCGTCATCCGACCCGGGACATGGCCATATCCTCGCTGGCCGGGCCGGCCGCGAACCTGGTCACGGCGGCCGTCTCCGGCGTCATCCTGCGCGTGCTCATCATGTTTCGCGTCGGCGGCTTTGTCACGACGCTCACCATGTACTTCGTACTGTTCAACCTCATTCTCTGTTTCTTCAACCTGATACCGATACCACCGCTTGACGGCTCGCGTCTCGTCTATCATCTGCTTCCCCCGGACCTCGCCGCCGGCTATGCGCGCCTGGAGCGCTACGGCTTCATCATCCTCATCGGCATCATCCTTTTGGGCCAGCTCACCCGGGTCAACCTGTTGTGGCTGTACATGGACCCGCTGCTCCGGATATTCAGCCTGCTCTTCGTCGGCCGCCCGATGGTCTGACATGGCACGCACTTCCACTAAGAAGCAGTCAAGCCGCAGCACGCGCGCCGCGCTCGTCATTGCCGCCGCCATCGTGGTCCTCTTCTCGTTCGCCAGCCTCGTCTTCCACTACCTCGTCAATCGGCCTCCCAGCGACAACTACTGCGGCCCGCTCGGCTGCTGGCTCGCCACCGGGCTCGACCGAGTGTTCGGCTGGTTCAGCCTGCTCGGACCGGTGCTGGTGGCTCTGCTCGGCATTCTCTACCTGCGCCGCGGCAAGTCGTGGCGTCCCTTCACCGGCGCGCTGGTCTTGACCGCGTGCCTGTTCACGCTGGCCGCTCTCGCCTCGTACCAGTTCCAGCGACCGCACAACCTCGCCGGCGCACTCGGCAACTGGTCAGCCGGCCTGCTGCTTTCGGGACTCGGGTTCGGCGCGTACGCGATTCCGGCGCTGGCAGCGACCTGGGGACTGAACGTCTGGCTGAAGCGCCCGGCCAGGCCTGACCTTACACAATCCGGATTCATCCTGCTCGTCGGCCTTTACCTCGACCTGTTCCTCGCCTACTTCGGGGGCCGCTGGTCCCTGTCCGGCCCGCACCAGGTGCTCTATCCCCTCGGCGGCAAGGCCGGGCTCGGAATCATCCACGGCCTCGGCAGGCTCATCGGCCCGGCCGGGACCCTCATCCTCCTCATCGGCACGTTCCTGATGGTCATCGCGCTGTTCACAAGACTGCGGGTGCCGGAACTGGGCTGGCTGCGCGCTCTCTTGGCCGCGCTCTTTGCACGCCCCGAGCGCGAACCCGAAGAGAAACCGCTGATTGCCGCACCGAGCCTCGACCGGCGGGAGGCGGCAAACGAAGCCGCAGGCCTCAAGCCACAAGCAGAAAGCGCAGGCGCAAGCTCAAGCTCAAGCCCGGAGCCCGGAGTCCAGAGTCCCGAGTCCATAGTCGAGCTGCCGGAGCCCGCCCTTGATTCGTCAATCGTCATTCGTCAATCGGAAATCCCGCCTGAGCCGGCCCGCCGCCGCCAGCCGCTGAAGTTCAATCTGAACGACTTCCAGAAGCAGTTCCTCGATTCGCTCGACCAGCCGGGCGAGAAGGACCGCGTGTTCAAGGACCGCAAGGAGTCCGAGGCCGAGGCCCTGGTGCTGATTGACAAGCTGAAGCAGTTCGGCATCGAGGGCCGGGTGTCGGACATCCAGTCCGGACCGATGATAACCAGGTTCGACCTTGAACCCGCGCCCGGGGTGAAGATACAGTCCATCTCCAGCCGGCAGGACGACATCTCGCTCGCGCTCGCGGCCGAGCGCGTCCGGATTCTCGCCCCCATTCCCGGCAAGAACGCGGTCGGCATCGAGGTCCCCAACAGGGAACGCCGCACCGTCTATCTCCGCGAGGTGCTCACGAGCGAACCGTTCCGCAACCAGAAGTCGCCGCTTGGCTTCGCGCTCGGCACGACCATCACCGGCGAGCCCTACAGCGCTGACCTGCGCACGATGCCGCACATCCTCATCGCCGGCACCACCGGCTCCGGCAAGTCGGTCTGCATCAACTCGCTCATCGCGTCAATCATCTACCGGTCGCGGCCCGACCACGTCCGCTTCCTGACCATCGACCCGAAGCAGCTCGAGCTCCCTGTCTACAATCCGATTCCGCATCTGCTTGGCCCCACGACGATTAACCCGGACGAGGCGGTGCGGGAGCTCGAGCGAGTCGTGGGAATCATGGAAGCGCGCTACGGCGAGTTCGCGAACCTTGGGGTGCGCGACATCGTCGGCTACAACGAGATGGCTGAACAGGAAGGACTCGAGCGCAAGCCCTACATCGTAGTGATAATCGACGAACTGGCCGACCTGATGCTCCGCGCGCCGAACGAAATCGAGATGCGCATCACCCGCCTCGCCCAGATGTCGCGCGCGGTCGGCATCCATCTCGTGCTCGCGACCCAGCGGCCGTCGGTCGATGTCATCACCGGACTCATCAAAGCCAACTTCCCCTGCCGCACCGCGTTCCAGGTTGCGTCCAAGACCGACTCGCGCACGATTCTCGACATGAACGGTGCCGAGTCGCTCCTCGGCAAAGGCGACATGCTCTTCCTGCCGCCGGGCAAGGGTGAACCGACCCGGCTCCATGGCTCGTTGTCTCGGACCGGGCGGCCAAGCGCATTGTCGACCTGTGGGCACGGACCTACCTCACCCAACTGCTCGAGGGCCTGGTCGAGAACCCGGCCGAGTGCGCCCGGAAGATAGTCGAGAGCGATGTCGTCGACGTGCTCTACGACAAGGAGAAGTCCGGGGTGCGCCGCAAACTCGCAGACCTGCGCACGATTCTACCCGAAGAAGTTGTTGACAATCTGATGGCCAGGAAATACTATGAAACACTGCCCGAGGAGAGCCCTCAGGTGCAAGCCGAGCGCAACCGGGCACAGGAAGAGGACCGCGAGCGGGACGAGAAGTTCGCCGAGGCCGCGCAAATCGTGGTCCGGCATAGAGAGGCATCAGTTTCCATGTTGCAGCGACGGCTTGATATCGGCTGGGCGCGAGCCGGCCGGATAATCGACCAACTTGAACAGGTCGGCGTGGTCGGCCCGTACGTCGGGTCGAAATCCCGCAAGGTGCTCATCGACAACGAGGCCGATCTCCAGAAAATGCTTGCCGGCGGGAAGGCACAGCAGTCGTGATCGATCGCAAGACCGTTATGGTGTGGGTCAATCAGATTGCCGACATGATCCCCTGCCGCACCTATGAAGAAGTCATGCACTTCATAAAATCCAAGCCCGAAGGCAAGGTCGTTGCTCCCAAACCCGAAATCATCATCGACGACCACTGGTTCAGCATCCGCCGCCACAACGATGCCGTGAGCGGTGAGGATATCCTCGAGATTTTCATCGGCAATCGCGAGTCCGACGATGAGTACATGGGCTACGACCGGATTGACCCCCGCTGGCACGACGCCGAGGGCCGCGACATGAAACGCTGGGAACTGACCCGCGCCTACATGCATCCCAAATACCGGGGACGGAACTACTCGCTGTTCATGTCCGAGATGGTGATGGCGCTCGCCCGCAAGAATCATGCGAGGTCGGTCGTTGCCTATCCGCGCCACGTCGCGATGCTCGTCACACTCCTGAACAGCGGTTACCGCACGATGGAGGGCAACTACGACGCTACGCTTCATCGCATCCTGAAACAGGGCAGGCACTGGTACGGCAACAACACCGCCCAGCGCCGTCTCTACTACGCCCAGGAATTCCGGCCGTTCATCCAGGACGGCAGCTTCATCATGGAGAAGCTCGTCACCAAGCCGGGTTTCTGGGACTACCTGTGGGAAAAGGTCTGACCGCAGCTCTACGCACAATGCCTGACGCCGAACGCCGGATTCTCTGGCGTCAGGCGTA
>Ga0209609_10001540_pt1 | contig 13330 bp, 17 predicted proteins | sample LakKivw325mmetaG_FD_184136 | JGI IMG/M metagenome (GOLD analysis project Ga0209609, IMG submission 184136) | Anoxic lake water microbial communities from Lake Kivu, Rwanda to study Microbial Dark Matter (Phase II) - Lake Kivu water 325m metaG... | ecosystem: Environmental > Aquatic > Freshwater...
GTGGAATCGAAGCCGGACTGCTCAGACGAGGCGAACCCGTCTCTGAGTCCTGCGGCCTAAGTGACGGCAAGACCTGAAGCTAGCGAGACAGCGAACCTGTCTCCGAAGCTGCAAGGAAGGCCCGGACTGAAACCCGAAGGCAACTTAGGAGGCAGCCCCTTCCGCGCCCCTTCCGAACCCCGCCTTCGCGCGTAAGTGGTGTTCTGACAGCTAGATAGGGTGCCCGTTCTACTGCCCGCAATTTGACTAGATAGGATGATTCCTGTCGAGCCACTCTATCGCCGGGTAACGCCTCAGAGCAAGAGCGGCTTTCCTGTCCGCCCTGGGCCGGACGCCGACGATCTTCTGCTGCCCCCGGGATTCCCCGCGAGGTAAACGGCCCTATCAGATTCGCAGCGCTGCGAGTTCCTTCTTGAGCTTCGCGTAGTCGCGGCTGGGTACATCGCAGGGCGTACCTTCTTTCACGTCGTAGCTATTCAGCCACGCGGAGAAGAACTCCGCGAACTCCGTTCGCTCAAGTAGTTCCGCATTGCCTACCAAGAACTCGCGCAACATGTGCAAGTGAACTGGCTGAAGCTGGTCGGCGTCCTCCAGCATAATGCAGGTCTTGATGCTCTTGAATGAAGCACTTCGCCTACGTCGTTCGTCGTCCAGCTGAGACAACCGACTGAGAACCCATCCAAGAGTCGCGCCCAGAAGCGTCCCGGCGACGCCGACGATGCCGGACCAAACTCCGTTAGTCAACGCGCATCCTCGTCAGGAACAAGGAGCGTCTAGTCAACCAGCTGGACCCTCGCCCGGTAGCGTTCACTTCCAACCGAGAGCTGAATGAAGTAAACGCCGCTCGCAAGCTTCCTACCCTGGTTGTCGCTGCAATCCCATCTCTGTTCATTCTGGCCCTCAGTTGAGCCATCCGATGACAAGTCGCGCACCACTCGGCCGGCACAATCGACTACCTGTAGACGGGCCGTGGTTCGTGACCGCAGGCTGTACAACACTGATACGGACTTCCGGGCAGGCTGCGGTACAACGCTCACTATGCCCGCCGGCCTGACAGGGGCGACAGGCCACCTGCCCTCTTCCAAGCCCACCGTCAGGGTGTCCTTTAGCAGTCTGGTCCGGATGTAGAAGTCAAAATCCGGTGTCTGCGCCCACCCGGAAGAAGAGTACCAGTAGGAACGGTTGTTGATGTTTGTAGTGTCGCCGCCGACGTAAGGCGGGTTGAAGTTCGGCGACACCCAGTGGAACACAAGAAAGAACCCTGTGCTGGTTGTCCGAGTCACGCCCGCAAAGTCCCATAGATACCAGTAGGAGTATCGAGAGTCTCCCACGGTTGTGAAAGTCACGGGGCCTGCCAGGTTGCTGCTCATGTTGGGAAAACCGCCCGTCCCTATCGGGTTCAACGTCAACCTGAAGTTGTATCTGCCGCCATTATCCCACACCAGTACGTAGCCTTCGGTGATGTCGAACGGTGAGCTGAGGTTCGGCGTGAACAGCACAGCAAACCTGCGTTCGCTGCCGCTCGGTACGTAGTAGAACTGCTGCACGTTGTTGTTGTCGTAACTCAGCAGCGTCGTCCTACCGCCAAGCGCGGCAACTGGTTCTATCAGGCCGTGTCCATAGACAGGGTCCCAGCCTGAAGCGCCCAAGTCAATGGCCGACTGATACAGCCGCTGCTTGATCTCCGTGGGGTCCCTGATGCCGCGGGACATCATCATTGCGACCAAAGCCGATACGTGGGGGGCTGCCATCGAAGTTCCCTGTAGGTCGGGGTAGCCGAAGGCTGACACGTCGTGGGGCGGGCCACCCAAAGCGTCAGCAAATGTGTTCTGCCAGATGGGGCAGTAGTTCTGAGACCGAGCATCGCCGCCAGGTGCTACGACGTCAAGTGCGGACCCCCAATTGGAGTAGTAGGACCGCTCCCTTGAGTAGTCAACGGCCCCGACAGCGATGCACTCTGGGAATGCCGCTGGGTAGCCGACGGCATTTGCGTTGTCATTTCCAGCTGCTGCGACCACGACTGCCCCTGCATTGGCAGCGTCTATCACTTCTAGGTGAATCAGATGTGAACTGTCGGCACTCCCCAAGCTCATATTGATGACGTTCGCGCCGTTCTGCCATGCGTAGGCAATTCCCTCGACAATGTCTGTTTCGGTTCCGGACCCGTGCTCGTCGAGCACCCTGACCGGCATAATGCGACACCCGAACGCCATGCCCGCGACACCGATTCCGTTGTTTGTGCTCTGTGCGATAGTCCCGGCGACGTGCGTGCCATGGCCTATCTCATCATTGGCGTGCCAGTCGTCGTTCACGCAGTCGTATCCCTGCACAAACCACGTACTGGCTAGGTCTGGGGCGCGGTGATACCGACCGTCCGGCGAATAGACCTCGCCCAACTCATGCGAAGGGATATCATAGTCTTCAAACGCCACACCGCCGTCCACCACTGCGACGGTAATGGCGCTGCTTCCGGTGGTCAACTCCCATCCCAACTGCATGTCAAGGGCATAGTCACGTCGTAGGTTCCACTGATTGGACCAGTAGTAAGGATCGTTAGGGAGCCACCCGGCGGAGTACACATATTCCGGCTCCGCAAACTCCACCTCGCATGCAGACGAAAGTTTCTCGACAGCGGCCTCGACATCCAGTTCTGACGGAAGACCGAGAACGTGGTAGTCAGCGAACTTCCCTTTCTTGAGGACAATCACACCTTCTCTTTCACAGAAGGCACAAATCGCCACATCGTCCACATACGGCCTGAAGCGCACGACCACGACACCGGGTGTGTAGCACTCACGGGCCGGAATACTGCTCACAGGCAGAGAGCGGTCTGGTCGCGGCGACAGCCCCCGCTGGAGTCGCTGAGCCACGTTCATCACTGGAACTGTGCCGGCCGGGACAATGATGTCGGTTTCCACGGTGCCGGCTACGACGAGCACCATCAACAAGACTGACATGATATCTCCTTATTCACCGCGACGGCTTTGACTGGCGTCAGCACCCCTTGCGGGCAGCCACCTGGGCTTCAGTTGCCGTACGTCTCATACTTCAGGTCTACGCGAGTAGCGACGTTCTTCGCAGAGATGAATGAGAAGTTGTTGTCGTACACGACGAAGTACGTGCCCGCATCCGACAGCCGTACGTCGAACGACCCCACAGTGGTCTGGTCTGAGTTGTAGTAGACGGATGCCTTATGGCCGTTGGAGTAGTTGGTGTAGTCCATCTCCGACATTACGAGCACGATGATGTCGTTTCCGCTTCCGCCCGAAGCTCTGAACTGACCAACCAGATGCACATTGTTCATTGACCCTGTGACGGTGGCCCGGTACGAAGTGTGAGTCCCGGCGGAGACCCCGATAGTTCCGTTGACTATGTTGTCGGTATGCCTCTCCACGACTGGGCTCTTTCTGTTGCTCTTTCGCGCTGAGCCTGAGGGGTCACCTCCGTCAGGCCGCGACCCGCAGCCAATGAGCAGTGTCGCAATCAACATCAGAACTACTGACCAAGGCCGCACGGACAGGTTTGCGCCGAATGCCGTCAGTTGCTGCATGTAGCCTCCTACGCTTTGCACTTCTTCATCTGCTGGCGGCCGAACAAGCCATCGTCGGTGACCGGTGTCGGGCCGCATCCATCAAGAGCATCATATGCGGGAGAGGATGCGTGTCAAGAACACGGGAAGGGCGATGGATGATGGCAGCACCTGTGCTTCGTGTTTACTCCGCGTTCTGTCCGAGTTCTTTGCGTCCTTCGCGTCTTTGCGGTGGAGGCCTAGTTACGAGGTGCGGGGTACGAGGTGCGCGGTCCGGGCTCTTTCTGACTTGGTGCCTTGGTGGGGAGCGGCCGGGTTCGGGGGCAAGGTGATTGTGGATTTTGGGTTTTGGGTTTTGGATTGGTCCGAACCTTAGTGACCTTTGTGTGCTTCGTGTTTACTCCGCGGTCCGTGGTTCGAACTCTGTCCTTCGTGTTCACTCCCCGTCCGCGCCCAAAGCGATTGACACCGGGAAGCGCCCTTCTATAATCTCGGCCCAAACATAATCAGGAGATCATCATATGGCAAGTAAAGGCGGCTCAGGTAAGAACGGCCGGAACAGCCCGGGCCAGCGCCTGGGTGTGAAGACGTTCAGTTCACAACAGGTTACGACCGGCAGCATCATTGTCCGGCAGCGCGGCACCCGCATTCTGCCGGGCGCAAACGTCGGCCGCGCCAAGGACGACTCGCTTTTCGCCCTCGCCGACGGAACGGTCAAGTTCCAGCAGGTCTCGAAGACCAAGAAGCGGGTATCGGTCCTGCCCGCGCAGTAATGGCGGAAAGCCCCGGAAGTCGCAGACAGGGTTCAAGCGGTCGAGGGGTCAAGTCCCGCCGGCTTGGGACACAATGGGACTTGGGACACGATTCCATTTCCCCGGGCGGAAATGGGTCATGTCCCGCGTCCAAGGTTATGTCCCGCGCCATCCATGAGGGGGACTGCGTCCAGTGAAGGTCGAGTGGCTCGGTCATTCGGCGTTCCTGCTTCAGTCCACTGACGGCACCAAACTTCTAACCGACCCGTACACCAGCGGCAGTTTCGGCGGCGCGGTGGCGTATAACCGGATTACCGACCAGGCGGACGGCGTGACGGTCAGCCACGAGCACGACGACCATTGCGGCTGGCGCGCCCTGCCCGGTTCGCCGCAGATTATCAAAGGCCCGGGCCAGCACCAGGTGAAGACCGTCGCCATCGCGGGCTTTGATTCAAGCCATGACGACTGCGGCGGGGCCCAGCGCGGCCGGAACACCATCTATCGGTTCCAGATTGACGGTCTAGTAGTATGCCACTGCGGCGATTTGGGCGAGCGGCTGGGCCCGGACGCGGTCAAGGCCATCGGGCCGGTGGACGTGCTCTTGGTGCCGGTAGGCGGGAACTTCACCATTGACGCGCGGGCCGCGCACGAGCTTGCCTCCGCGCTTTCGGCCCGGGTAATAATCCCGATGCACTACAAGACGGTGAAGCTCAATTTCCAGATTGCCGGGGTGGACGAGTTCACCCGCAACCGGACGAACGTGCGGCGCATCGGCAAGCCCGGGGTCGAGATTACCCGCGAGACGCTGCCGAGCGGGCCGGAGATATGGGTGCTCGAACATGCACTCTAGGGATTTTGGATTGCCGATTTTGGATTTCGGATTGAGGAGCGGACGATGAAAGAGATACCATTCGACAGAATTCGTGACTCGGTGGCGAAGATGTGCATTGACGCCAACTGCATACTTGGGGACGACGTTGTCCGGGCGCTCAAGTCGGCAATTCCCGAGGAGGAGTCGCCGACCGGTAAGGACGTCCTCAAGCAGTGCCTTGAGAATCAAGAGATTGCCCGAACCGAGATGATGCCGATGTGCCAGGACACCGGTTGGGCGGTGGTGTGGCTTGAGGTCGGCTCAGGCGTGAGAGTCTCAGGCGGCGAGCTGTACGACGCGGTGCAGGAGGGCGTGGGTAAAGGGTATAAGGAAGGCTATCTGCGCAAGTCAATCGTCGAGGACCCGTTGCGGAGAAAGAACACCGGCACCAACCGGCCGGCGATAATCTACACCGACATTGTGCCCGGCGACGGGCTCAAGATAACGATTCAGCCCAAGGGCGGCGGCAGCGAAAACATGAGCGAGGTGAGGATGCTCTCGGCCGCGGACGGCGAAGCGGGCATCAAGAAGTTCGTCCTTGACCGGGTGGCGCGCTCCAAGGCGAACCCGTGCCCGCCGGTCGTGGTGGGCGTGGGCGTCGGCGGCACGTTTGAGAAGTGCGCGATGCTGGCCAAGCACTCGCTCCTGCGCGAAATCGGCTCGGTCCATCCGGACCCGTTCTACGCCCGGATGGAGAAGGAGCTGCTCGAGAGCGTCAACAAGCTCGGCATCGGGCCCCAAGGCCTGGGCGGCACGACCACCGCGCTGGCGGTGTTCATCGAAGCGTTCCCGTGCCACATCGCGACCATGCCCTGCGCGGTGAACATCAACTGCCACGCGGCCCGGCACCAGACCGCGGTGCTCTAAGGGGGGAAGATGCCAAAGAAGATTACCACACCTTTGACCGAAGAGACGGTGAAGGACCTGGTCGCCGGCGACACGGTGCTGATAACCGGCATCATCTGTACCGGCCGCGATTTGGCGCATAAGAAGCTGACCGACGCGCTCCTGGCCGGAGAGAAGCTGCCTTTCAATCTGGCCGGCGCGGTGATATACTATGTGGGGCCGTCTCCGGCCAAGCCGGGCAAGCCAATCGGCTCGGCCGGGCCGACCACATCGTATCGCATGGACAGCTACTCCCCGCTCCTTATCGAGAAAGGTCTGCGCGGCATGATCGGCAAGGGTAACCGGACCAGGCCGGTGCTCGATGCCATCAAGAAGCACCACGCGGTGTATTTCGCCGCGGTCGGCGGCGCGGCCGCGCTCATCGCCAAGAGCATCAAGCAGGCCAAGGTCATCGCCTACCCGGAGTTGGGGCCTGAGGCGGTGCAGGAGCTCGTGGTCGAGGATTTCCCCGCGGTCGTGGTCAACGACATCGCTGGCGGGGACCTGTACGAGCAGGGGATGGCGAAGTACCGACGAGAAACCACAGATGAACACCGATGAACACAGATGTCCCACCGAGGGAAGAAACCGGAATCCCGTGCGCGGGCGTCCGGCCGGTGTCCACGCGCATTTGTCTGTCCGATAGAAAGGACTGAATGATGGCGGAGGAAGACAAGTCAAAAGCCAAGAGTCAGAAGGCAAAGGTCAAAACGGCCGAGCCTCAATCCAAGATCCAAAACCCAAAATCCAAAACTCCTGACTCCCTCGTAACCATCTTCGTGATGGGCAAGGCATACCGGGTGCCTGCGAACCTGACGATTATGAAGGCGATGGAGTACGCGGGGTACCAGTTCATCCGGGGCTGCGGTTGCCGGGGCGGATTCTGCGGCGCGTGCGGCACCATCTACCGGTTGGAAAGCTCCTACAAGGTCAAGGTCGGACTGGCTTGCCAGACGGTTATCGAGGACGGCATGTACCTGACCCAGTTGCCGTTCTACCCGGCGAACAAGGCGAAGTACGACATCGAGAAGCTAACGCCTACGACCCAGACCCTGGTCAAGCATTACCCGGAAATCATGCGCTGCATCTCGTGCAACTCCTGCACGAAAATCTGCCCGCAGGACATTGACGTGATGGGCTACATCAACGCGGCAATCCGCGGCGACCATGAGGCGGTGGCGGACATGTCGTTCGACTGCATCATGTGCGGGCTGTGCGCGAGCCGCTGCCCGGCGGAAATCGTCCACTACAACGTTGCGCTCTTGGCACGGCGCATCGTCGGGGCAAAGCTTCGGCCGCGCGCGCCGCACCTCAAGGAGCGCCTCGCTGAAATCGCTGCGGGCAAGTGCCAGCCTGAGGTCGAAGAACTGATGAAGCTCGGCGAGAAAGAACTGTCCGAGCGGTTCTACGACAAGAAGTTCCGCGACATCGAGCCATGAACATTTCCAATTGCCAAATGCCAATTGCCAATCGTTCAGTCCCGGCAACCGGGTTCGATTGGAGATTGGAAATCGGAGATTGGAGATCACCGGGAGGCACTGATGTATCCTGAAAGCATGCAGGCGAGTATCAAGCGGCTCGACGCGACCCGCGCCGCGCGCCGGGACGAGAAGTTCCCGATGCGCACCGCGGACCAGAAGAAAGAGCTTCTGCAGAAGTTCCACCCGGACTACATCACCGAGTCAATGCGCGCGCTCGCCCTGGGCCCGAACAAAGGCGACCGGACCCCGCACGAAATCGCGGACCTCTTGGAGGCCTGGCCGATTGTCGAACTCGACAAGCTCGACCTCGCTCATCCGGACCAGGACTGCGACGTGCTCGTCATCGGCGGCGGCGGGGCCGGCGTCGCGGCCGCGCTCATCGCCCAGGCCGCGGGCGCCAACGTGCTGCTCGTTACCAAGCTCCGGGTCGGCGACGCCAACACCCGGATGGCGCAGGGCGGAATCCAGGCCGCGGACAAGGCGAACGACTCGCCGGCCCGGCATTACCTCGACGTCATGGGCGGCGGGCATTTCAAGAACGTGCCGGAACTGGCCAAAGCGCTGGTCATGGACGCCCCGTCGGTCATTGCGTGGCTCGAAGAACTGGGCGTGATGTTCGACAAGCAAGGCGACGGCACGATGATTACCATCCATGGTGGCGGAACCCAGCGCAAGCGGATGCACGCGGCGCGCGACTACACCGGCGCGGAAATCATGCGTGTGCTGCGCGACGAGCTCCTGAACCATGCGGTGCCGACCATCGAGTTTGCGGCCGTGGTCGAACTCCTGACCGACTCCAAAGGCGCGGTCACCGGCGCGGTGGTGGTGAACCTTGAAACCGGACACCAGCGCATCATCCGGGCCAAGGCCACGATTCTTGCCACCGGCGGGTGCGGCCGGCTGCACATCCAGGGTTTTCCCTGCACCAACCACTACGGCGCGACCGCGGACGGGCTGGTGCTGGCATATCGGGTCGGGGCGAAGCTCGCGTTCATGGACACGATTCAGTATCACCCGACCGGAGTGGCGTATCCGGAGCAGATTCTTGGGCTCCTGATTACCGAGAAGGTGCGCGGGCTGGGCGCTCAACTGGTGAACGCCGAGGGCAACCGGTTCATCTATGAACTGGAGAGCCGCGACATCACCGCGTCGGCAATCATCAAGGAGTGCCGCGAGAGCCGGGGCATCGAGACGCCGACCGGGACTTTGGGAGTCTGGCTCGACTCGCCGCTCATCGAGGTTCTGAAAGGGCAAGGCGCGGTCAAGGCCGGGCTGCCGGCGATGTACCACCAGTTCGCCCGGTACGGCATCGAGATGGACAAGGAACCGGTGCTGACCTACCCGACCCAGCACTACCAGAACGGCGGCATCCTGGTGGATGACACCGGCGCGACTCAGGTCAAGGGCCTGTACGGCGCTGGGGAGAACGTCGGCGGCATCCACGGCCGGAACCGGCTGATGGGCAATTCGCTCTTAGACATCCTCGTGTTCGGACGCAGGGCCGGCAAGGCCGCGGCCGAGGCGACAAAGTCGGCCAAGCCCGGCGAGCTGACGCTTCGGCACATTGCGGCGTTCCACCGGGAGCTTGAGGCCGCGAAGATACCGCACACCCGCAAGTCGCCGATGCTCTTGCCCGACTACCGCAGGCCCGAAATGCGGGCCCGGTACGCGTTCCTCGGCCCGGCGCCCGAGTGCGCCGCGGTCGAGTAGCGCCAGTAACTACCTGAATTCGAGGCGGCCTTCCGGCCGCCTCGCGTGCTACCATGGAATGAAGCCGCCGTCCGCTCGCGTCGAGGCAAGACCCGTAATGCGTGAGGCATCTCCGGGACCCGGGGCCGGTGCGCTCTTGCCTTGACTTGCCGCAGCGTGCCCTCTATTCTCTCAGTGATGAATCCGAAGTCGTCAACAAGGAGACACGTTGACAAGACAAGTGCCTCGCCGGGCTCACAAAGGAGGACGACCATGCCTTCAATCACAGTGATGGAAATCGAGTCGCAGATAGCCACCCTGTCGCCGGCCGACCAGTTGCGGCTGCTCGAGGACCTTGCTTGCCGTCTGCGCACCCGTTTGGCAGGAACTGCAAACCCGGAGCGCGACACCTTCGGCTCCGAGCTCGCGGTCATGGCCCGGGACCGAAGCATCCAGACAGAACTGAGCGCGATTGACCGCGAGTTCCAGACGACCGAGTCAGATGGCCTGACGAGGGACTGATGCCCGTTCGCCGCGGGGACATCTACTTCGTCAATCTGAACCCTGTTGTCGGCAGGGAGCAGGCCGGGCAACGCCCGGTACTCGTGCTCTCGGTGGACGAGATAAACGCTCAACCCCTGGTCGTGACGGTCGTTGTCGGCACCAAGGGTGAGAACATCTCGCGCGACTACCCGGTGAACGTGCGCCTCCGGCCCGAAGAAAGTGGCCTGCCCATGGAGACCGTCTTTCTATGCTTTCAGATACGCTCGCTCGACCCGAAGCGCTTTCCCGACCGGTCTGTCGGCAAGGCAACCGATGATGCTCTGAGACGCATTGAGGCTACTGTCCGGCGCTGTCTTGGGCTCTGATGTGCGCCCCGTATCGGTGCGTGCGGATTGATGACCGCGTGGCCGCGGACCGGGCAACACGCTCCGGCCGGAACGACCTCATCGCGTCCGATAAGCCCGCGACCCGCCTTGCCCGCCGCAGCAAGGCCCGAAATACGTGAGGCGTCTCCGAAACAACCCGCTTGACTTCGTTTCCTTATAGGGTAACATAATGCTGAGTTGTGAGAGTATCTGTGCCGGCCGGAGAACAGTCTCGGTTCTGGTCATGGATGGACGGTCAGAGGCGGCGGAGTGGCTGAATGAACTGCCGGATAGCGCCTACCGCAAGTTCATGGTGATTGCAGTACGCCTCGCGGCGGACGGATTCATCGCGAACCAGCAGAAGTTCCGTCGGCTCGACGACGACGTGTATGAGATGAAACTCAGACATCCACCACTGCGCCTGTTCTGCTTCAGGTGCGGACTGGACTGGGTCATCACGCACGGAACTGCGAAGCCCGGTCCGCGTGAATTGCGGACTCACATCGCCAAGGTGAAATCGCTCAGGAATCGATTTCTGGAGGAAAGGACATGAGCAGCAGCAGTGTCGAGAAGTTGCGAGAGCGTTTTCGCAAGCTGGAGAACGACCCGCTTTTTGTCGCGGAAGAGCTGAAGCTTGCCTTTGCTGAGGACCTGGTCCGGCTGCTTGAGGCACGCGGGCTAAAGCAAACAGAACTGGCTGAGAAGCTGGGCACGGGTCGAGGGTATATCACGCGTGTCCTCCGTACGGACTACAACCTTTCGCTGGAGACAATGGCGAAGATAGCACTTGCCCTCGATGCGCGTATCTCGCTTCGTATGTTGCCGCGCGAGGATTCCGGGCACAAGCCGGGCAGCCAGGCGTATGCCGACTCAGCACACCGGCGCGAGCGGGAGTACGAGTACGTGGCCGCGGACCGGGGTGCACGTTCCGGCCGTAACGGATTCATCGCTTCTGACAGACCGCGCCGTAGGCGCGGCAAGCAGCAATGACTTGTCACCCTGAACGCAGTGAAGGGTCTCGCCGGCCGGCGAGCTTCGGCTGACGCGTCTCAGCAGTCTTGACAGGAGTACGAAACACGGGTAGCGTCCCCAGCAATCCCCAAACCACGGTCTGCGGATCATGGGTTCTCCTCTTCTAGGTTTGCCGATTCGCTGCGTAGGCTACTTCCTGTCAGAACGAGTGCAGCCCCGCATGATGAGCGGAGGAGTGCGTCATCGACTAACAACAATCTTCACAGTGGGGGACTCTTCTCCGGAGCAGAGGAAGTAGATGCCTTGCGCTAGCTGACCTACGTCGTTCAAGCCAGGCCGCAGTTCTGCTGCCTGCCTGCCGACAATGTCGAGGAGAACCGCAGTCTGATGTCGGGAAGTACGTAACGGCTGGAGCGGTAGGAATCCGCTGACGACAGTAGCTCTGGTTACGGGGTACGCGACGGTCGAGACCGGTGGTTTCTCCTCGTCACCCGATGGAGACTGCACGTACTTGATAGTCACGTAGTCCCCGTAGGGGTCTGTTCCTACGCTTAGCCCCGTAACATACACGTTGGCCGCGGAATCGGTCGTCATTGCGAAGGCTTGGTCAGCCTCGCCGCTATTGCCCTCATATCGCATCACCCACCGCTGAACTCCATCAGGAGTGTACTTGACCGTGAGATAATCGGCATAGCCGCCAAGACCGAGGCTCTGCCCCGTGACGTACACGTTGCCGGCCGCGTCCAACTTGAGAGATGAGACGATATCCATTCCGTTAGCGGGACCATTATACACCGCAACCCATTGCTCAATGCCGGTCGAGCTGTACTTCACCGTGCCGAAGTCGTAGTTCGTGAAACCGTTGCACGAGCCTGCAACGTAGACGTTGCCGTCACCATCCACCGCCACAGCGGTCGCGATATCCCAGGCAGGCCCGCAGTATCTTCGAGCCCAAAGTGTCTCACCCGCCGGCGTGTACTTCACGGTTGCGTAGTCCCAGAGCGTGGCCGATGCAACGCTTCCTCCCGTGACGACTACGTTCCCATCCCGGTCGACCGCAAGAGCGTAGGCTTCATCCTCATGGCTCGCCGGTCCATTGAACCTGCGGACCCACACCGTCTCGCCCGTCGGGTTGTACTTGATCGTAGCGTAATCGAAAAGAGTGCTCGGGTCGTCGCTCCTCCCTGTTATGTATACGCAGCCACCGTTGTCGACTGCGACCGCGCGTGCTTCGTCATGGCCGTTGGCCGGGCCGTTGTATCTAGCGCTCCACTGCTCGACTCCTGCAGAGTTGTACTTCACTGTCGCGTAGTCAAGACCCATCCCTCCGCTGTAGCCAGTCACGTACACATTGCCGTTTCCGTCGCCAGTCATCGCCCATGCAAGGTCATCGCCGCCGATCGGGCCATCGTAGCTCTTGGCCCAACGGGTGTTGCCCGCAGAATCGTACCTGATCGTCATGTAGTCTCCAACGAGATCCGCATTCTCGCTTCTTCCGGTCACGACGACGTCCGAGCCGCAGACCCAAAGCGACCATGCCTCGTCGTTGTGTGACGCCAGTCCGTTGAACCGGGCTACCCACAGCTGCCGTCCCGTACGGTCGTAGGCTACCGTTGCGTAGTCCTTTGACGTGCCTTGGCCTTCGCTGGCCCCGGTCACGTAGACATTACCGTCGTTTCCGACCCCGATTGAACTCGCAGCGTCGGTGCGACCAGCCGGTCCGCAGTACCTCCTCACCCATGATGTATCCACTTGAGAAACGAGAATGGTGGCCAAAGCAAGTAAGGTCAGTTCCATGGTTCCTCCGGTAGTTCGAGCCTAGCGTACCGTGCTGCCTGCCCGGGCCATACCGAGACTACTGCCGGACTCGGAATCTACGTTGGTCGTCAAGATAGATGCGCAACACGGCATCGTCGCTTTCGAGGTGCACTCGGCAGTCGTGCGTCAGGCGTCCGGCTCTCAAGGCCCCCTGGCACGCAATCTCGAAAACCGACTGCAGCTCCTTGAGCAGAGTATCGCGACTGATCTGGCGATCCAGCGCGGCCCGGTCAAGGGCGTATCCCGCATCGAACTCCACGTACAACTCCCTGCGGCTCAGTTTGTTCACAAGGCGCATGGCGTGACCGTTGAATCCGGCAATTCTGCCCCGTGCCGTTCCAGCAGGGAACGGGCGAGGCATCCACTGCTTGCCCTCCGCATCAGTCCAGGTATCCAACGAATCAGTCATTCCTGTTAAGCTCCTTTCTTATCCAGCACAGAGACATAGCCGGGTCGCCCTGCAC
>Ga0209609_10001544_pt1 | contig 13318 bp, 11 predicted proteins | sample LakKivw325mmetaG_FD_184136 | JGI IMG/M metagenome (GOLD analysis project Ga0209609, IMG submission 184136) | Anoxic lake water microbial communities from Lake Kivu, Rwanda to study Microbial Dark Matter (Phase II) - Lake Kivu water 325m metaG... | ecosystem: Environmental > Aquatic > Freshwater...
GTGAGTGCGGGCATGTCCGATGCCTGCCTGAAATGCAGTTTCACGGCGTCCGGGGGAATGGGTAATGACATCAAAGCGCACGTGCTCGATGCGGAGAACTACCTCAACTGGTCAAACGATCACGATTGTCGGACCTACTATAGTTCCGGGCAAGTGACCGCCGGGTCTTTCAATGTAGCACTGCCTGGACCTGGCACCTACTACATCGTATATGACAACCGTTTCTCTCTGCTGTCCACGAAACGCGTTACGGAGAATCTGACATTCAGCTACAAGGAGTAGCGTCCAGGGAAGTAATAGCGGCAGGGAGAAACCGGAATTCGGGGCAGTGAATGATCATTGACACGGCCCAAGTCACGACAGCCGACAGCTTGCAGCTAACAGCTTACAGCCTTCTGACAGGGTGCTGGCGAAGCTGTCCGGAGTGGTAGTAACTCGTACATACTGGTTTAGCTGATGCCAAGGCCGGATCGGAGACCTCTGTCGCCGAAGGAGTTGCAGGTGATTGGGCGGTTCGTCGAGGCAGTGGTAGAAGGCCGCTATGAGACCGTCGCTGGGGCCGCACGAGCGTGCCTGCCGGAACTGGAGCGGGTACGGCCTGCCTCTGTGCCGGCGCGCAGCTATCTGACCGTGAGACGCCACTTGTCGAGCGGAACACGCTCGGCACGGCGGGGTGCGTTGAACTCCTTCTGGACGTCCGCAGAAGAGCGGGTTGTCGCCCGGTTCGTGAGAGCTCTGGTCGCGGGTCGGTATCCGACCGCGTGGCAGGCAGCCGACGCCTGTCACGAGGAATTCGCACGACGCCGGCAGCGAAGTGCTGCGGTCTCGCCGGCCGTGCCACGTACTCATCAGGCCGTTTTCATTCGTATCCTCAAACACGCGCCGGCTGCTGGTTACAGGTCGATTCGGGAACGCTGGAGTCAGGCAGAAGTGGCGGTTCTCAACCGTCACGTTGACGCCCTTGTCCGAGGTCGTTTCTCCGACGCCGGGTCGGCAGCAGAGTCATGCCATGCTGAGATGAACCGGCTTCGGCCCCGACCTCCAGCCCGCACAGTAACTGCGGTGCGCGACCGGCTTGAACGACGAGCCCGGCATCTGGGTTGGACATGGAGCACCAACCGGTGGCTAGAGCAGGAACGCCGGTTGCTGGAAGTCTACGCGCGGAAGACCGCTCAAGACAGAAACGTCACCCTGAGGGCCATGGCGCGGGCGTGCCACAAGCGCATCACCAGCATGTACGACAGATACCGCACCGGGCATCCTTCTGCCCGCGATGGCTATGTCCGACCCAAGCATAACTCCATCAAGGCATTTATCGAGCGACGGGCCGGCGAGCTGGGGCGTGATTTCTCTGATAACTGGCGACCCGACGAGGATTCAGTTGTTGACCGCTACGCGCGGGCGCTACTGGACGGAGAATACGAGAACGGGGACGTGGCGGCGTTTGCCTGCCGAAGGGAGCTAGCCGACATACGCCGACGCTGGCGTACAGCGAATCCCCGCCGCTACAATCGCACCCGGGCGAGGTCGTGGTTGGCCGTTCACACGCGCATCTGCAAATTGGCACATGCTCGCAGACGGAGCTGGCCCTGGACCGCGTGGACAGCCGAGGAAACGCGGGTTCTTCAGCGGTGGATTCCCTGGTATCGGAAGCACCGGCGCTCGCGTGACTTTCCGGCGCTGAAGACCGCAGCCGAGGGTATGCAGGAGGAGCTTGAGCGGCATGGCTGTCGACGAAGTGTACGCGCCTGCCGCGAGAGGTTCGCAAAGGAGTGGCGCCAGCAGCAGCGTCTAGCCTGAAGATGAGACAGTCAAGGGTCATAATCGCGGCTGGGAGTTCGCGGACACAGCAGATGATTATTGACACGGCCCAAGTCGTTTTGGATCTACGGTTTCGGATTGCCGAGCCCGCCAACAGGTAACGGCTTACGGCTGACAGCTAAATGCTGACAGCCGGCGACTGACGAACCATGGCCTTGGCAGTCACGGCGATTTGACTACGTAGTAGCGGTCGATATAATAATCGTATAATGAAACTGCTATCGATGAGGTGACCATGGAGACAGTGACGATATCCCCGAAGTACCAGGTTGTCATACCAAAGCGTATCCGCCGGAAGCTCGGGCTCTGCCCCGGGCAGAAGGTCCAGGCGGTAGTCTACGAGAATCGAATCGAACTGGTGCCGGTGCAGCCGGCGCGGAAGTTGCGCGGCTTCCTGAAAGGACTCGACACGCGGGTCGAGCGTGAGGACGACCGGCCGTGAACGTAGTCGACTCCTGCGCGTGGCTTGAGTACTTCGCCGCCGGGGCGAATGCCGGGTTCTTCGGCCGGGCCATCGAAGCAACCAGCGAGCTGGTGGTGCCAACGCTGAGCCTGTACGAGGTGTTCAAGCGCATCCTGCAGCAGCGAACCGAAGGCGACGCACTGACCGCGGTTGCGATGATGCAGCAGGGAACCGTGGTTGAGCTTGACGCGCACATCGCCCTGGACGCAGCACGCATCAGCTACGACCTCAGGCTGCCGATGGCTGACAGCGTGATGCTGGCCACCGCGAGAGCATTCGGTGCGGCGCTTTGGACTCAGGATGAGCACTTCCGGGGCCTGCCCGACGTCCGGTACCGGCCGGCAAAGAGCTCGACCAGCTAGGAAGGCCCACGCGGGATCTGGGCAATCGAGCCGATGATCATTGACACGGCCCAAGTCATTTTGGATTTACGATTCTGGATTGCCGAGACCGCTGACGGCCCACGACATTGCAGATTGGCGGAGCGGCAAGCCGTGAGCTGTAAGCCGACGGCTAGCGCAAGCTCAAGTCCAAGCCGGCTGACTGCTCACGGCCAACAGCTACCGGCCCCGGCCGGACAGGCAGGTCTTGCTTTGGCCGTCCGCAGAGTCGCGTCCTGAGAAGGTGTCCTGGACCAAGCTCTTTTGACTTGCGGTGGGTTCAATCCTAAACTTTAATGTCGGTCCGACAACCCTCTGGAGGAAAATATGTTCTTGCTCGTTATCAGTTTGATTGCGCAGACGCCAAGCTGGCGCTGCGGTACGCCGGTATTCGAGGCGATGAAAACCCAGGTTAGTGGTCAGGGACTGGGGACCGGGGGCTTGAGTCAGAATGTGAACCATGGTCGCCAGTCGCTAGTCGCTAATCGCTCTCATCCCCCGCGGCTCGGCGAGAATCGGACGATGTGGCTGCAGAACATGTCGGTGATGCCGCCTGAGCAGTATCAGGCAAGCGTGACCTGCCGCGGCACCGGCGACCATCTGTACGTGATGGTCGAGGATTCGGCCTGGTCGGCGGGCCTGGTCGACTCGGCCGGCATCGCCCGCATCATCGACCGGTTCGACCGCACGAGCCCGCGCGACTCGCTGCACGGCATCTGGTATCACAACACGACCGTGTTCGGTGAGCCGCCGGACGCGATTGACCACGACTCGCTCGTCTACTTTGTCTACTATAACGTCGGCCAGTTCATGAGTTACTCTTTCGACGGGTTCTGGCAGTACTTCGACGAGTACTATGACACAACTGCAATGCGGCTTTGGGGCTATCACTCGAATGAAGTCGAATGCGTCTACCTCGACTGCTACCCGCAGGACCCGTCCGGCGATAGTCGCATCGCCATCGCCGCCCACGAGTTCGAGCACATGATTCACTGGAACTACGACCAGGCCGAGTCGCTCTGGGTGAACGAGGGTTGCGCCGAACTGGCGATGTGGCTCTTCGGCTCGCCCGATGCCATCTCCGACTTCAACACGAACCCGGATAACGACCTGACCAAATGGAACGGCGACTGGGCCGACTACATCAAGACCTACCTCTGGACGCTGTTTCTTTACGACCAGTACGGCGAGCGGGGAGGCAACAACCTGATACATAACATCGTCGCCTCGCCCTACGTGAGCATCGCCGGCGTTGACTCCGCCTTCGCGGCCACGGGCATCGCCGAGCGTTTCGAGGAGGTGCTCGACCATTGGGTGCTGGCCAACGTCATCAACGATACAACGTACCTCGGCGGGAAGTACGGCTACCACGGCGTCACCGTGCCGAGGTTCGGCAATGCGGGCTGGCACATCTCCTACCCGGTCTCGCGCTCAAACAGCCTCGACCGCTGGGCCGGGGAATTCCTCCTGTTCCAGAGGGGACGGAACCTGCAACTGGGATTTGACGGCAATGACGCGGCTAACTTCCACTTGTTCATGGTGGCCAAAGACACGGTCGGACATCGGCTCATACTGGACACGATTGACCTCGACTCGGTACAGGCCGGTTCGATTTCGGTCCCGTCATCGGACACCGGCTATCAGTCGGTCTGGCTTGTGCCGGCAAGCCACTACCCGAGCGGCAGGACGAGCTACAGCTACTCAGCCTCGGCCACCGGCATCGCGGAGGAAGATTCGAAACCCGAAATCCGAAGTCCGAATCCAGCCGGCCCAAGCCTCGGCCGCGCCGGGACGCGGCCCAGGCTGCCGGCCGGAGCAGTGCTACTCGGGATAGACGGTAGGACGACGAATGATGGCGAGGTGCCGTCCGCGGGCATCTACTGGGTGACGTCCGAAGGAAGTCTGCCCCGCAAGATCGTAATCGTGCCCTGAGGCCAGTGCCGATTGACTGGACATCCGGGCAGCACTAAACTTGGTCATGGCTAAAAAGAACATCGAGGGTATCTGGGACGATGTCCGTCTGTGGATGACCGACGCCACCAAGACCGCACTCAAGGAAGCCGAAGACCTTACTCGCCGTGGCCGGCTGAAGATGGATCTCGTGCGCCTGGGCCACGAACTCGAGAAGAAGATGGCTGACCTGGGTGTAAAAACGTATGCCCGCTACTCGAAGGCTCAGGACGCGCCCATCGCGGTTGATGACGAACTGAGGGCGCTGATGCGCGACATCGCGAGAATCCAGGCCGAGATCGAAAAGAGTCAGCAGGAATACGAGGCGGAGAAGAAAGCCTAGAAAAAGTCAAAGGTCAAAAGGCAAAGGCCAAAAGCCAAATCCGTCGGACCGGGCGGGTTTGGCTGTTGGCTTTTGGCTTCCAGCTCTGGGCTTGTAGCCTGTGGGCCTCTGGCCCGCTATTTCTTGCCGCTGCGGCCGGGTTCTTCGAGCGGAATGGAGTTGGCGCAGAACGGACAGGCGGTAGGCTCGAAGGTCGCCACTTCCTGGCGATAGGCTCCGAACAGCGGTACGCCAAAGTCAACGCCCGCGCTGCGGTCTACGTACACGCCGACGCCGATGACCTTGGCTCCTGACGGTTCGACCGCGGCCAGCGTCTCCTTGATCGACCCGCCGGTAGTGAGCACGTCGTCGACCACGACGACTCGGTCCTCCGGTCCAAGCCGGAACCCGCGGCCGATCTTCCGCCCCGTCTCCGATTTCTCGGCGATAACACACCGACAACCGAGTTGTCGGGCGACTTCATAGGCGATGATGATGCCACCGGTCGTCGGGCCGCAGACGACGGTAACGCTATCCTTGCCGAAGCGGTCCGCCACTGCCCTGGCAAAGGCCTCGCACACGGGTGGCTGTTCGAGAATCCGGAACTTCTCAAAGTACTTGTCCGAGTGCTTCCCGGAAGTCAAAAGGAAATGTCCCTCTCGCAGTACACCGTACCTCTTCAGCATCTCACCCAGGTCTTGCACCATCACTCCTAACTCCTAACTGCTAACACCTAACTGCTCTCTTATTTCAGCTATCGCGGCGAGCGGGTCCGGCGCTTCGTATATCGGCCGTCCAACAACGATGTAGTCTGCGCCCGCCCTCGCTGCCTCGGCCGGAGTCAATGTCCGTGCCTGGTCATCTCTGGCAGGGGTTAGGGGTTGGAGGTTAGGGATTGGGGTCCGGATCCCGGCCGCAGTCCCTGATCCCTGACCCCTGGACCCCAGTCGGATACCGGGCGTGACCACCACGAAATCTTTGCCGCACGCCTCTTTCACGATGCCGATCTCCTGCGGCGAGGCGACCACGCCGCCACAGCCCGACTCCTTAGCCAAGAGAGCCAGACTGCGGACACGGTCACTAACCGCCTGCCGCTTGCCGCTTATCTTCTCAAGCGCCACATCGTCAAGGCTTGTGAGAACCGTAACCCCGAGTACAAGCGGCTTCGTGCCTTTGGCCTTGTCTGCTGCGCGCGCCGCCGCCGCCAGCATCTCCGGCCCACCCATGGTGTGGACCGTCAGCATCGAGACCCCGAGGTCGGACGCCGCCCCGACCGCCTTGCCGACAACCGAGGGTATGTCCGAGTATTTGAGGTCGAGGAACACGCTGCAGCCGCCGGACACAAAGTCGCGCACAACCTCGGGCCCGAAAGTCGTGAACATGTCCATACCGATCTTGTACACGTCTACCCGCCTGCCGATGCGGTCGCGAAGCGCGACTGCGCCTGAACGGTCAACATTCATCGCCAGCACTATCTTAGTCAATCCTGTCTCCTGATTCTGCCGACAACCGTATCCCAGTTGCTCCATCGATTCCGCCGGGCATGTTCCTTCATTCCGTTCCACACATTAAGCGCCGCTTCCGGATTCACGAGGTTGGCCGTGCCGACCTGCACCATCCGCGCCCCGGCGCTCAGGAAGTCGAGTGCATCGGTCGCGCTCATTATCCCGCCGCACCCGATGACCGGTATCTTCACTGCCGCCGCCACCCGATCCACGCAGTACAGGGCAAAGGGCTTGAGTGCCGGGCCCGACACCCCGCCATTCCTGCCGCCGAGGAATGGCCGTCCGTTTCCATCCAGCGCCAGGCCGAACAGCGTGTTGATGAGGGTGACTGCGTCGGCGCCCGCCGCCTCGGCCGCTTTCGCGGTTTCGACCGGGTCCACGAAGTTGGCGGTCAGCTTGACGATGACGGTCCTGGTTGTCCGCCTGCGTACCAGCGCGGTTATTGCCTCGACCACGCTCGGCTGTTGCCCGAACAAGGCTCCACCTTCTTTGACGTTCGGGCAGGATACGTTCACTTCCAGCGCGTCGATCGACTCAGATTCGAGCCGCGCCGCCAGCTCTCCATACTCATCGACCGTGAACCCGGCGATGTTGACCACGACGCGGCAGAGCAGCTTCGACGTCAGCGGCACGACATCATTACAGAACTTCTCCAGGCCCGGATTCTCGAGCCCCACCGAATTGATGACCCCGCCGGCGAACTCCCAGATTCTCGGCGGCGGATTCCCGACCCTCGGCTGCAGCGTAATTGCCTTTGTTACGACGCCGCCCAGCCGGTTGGCGACTGACTTGAACTTGAGCCCGAACTCGAAGGTTCCGGACGCGGCCAGCACCGGGTTCACAAACGCGGTCTGACCGAGAATCACCTTCGGGTTCACAGCACCGCCTCATTCAGTCTCACGACCGGCCCTTCCTCGCAGAACCGGACGTGGCCGCCGCCTTTTTTCGGCAGGGCACAACAGTAGCAGATGCCGGTGCCGCAGCCCATCCGCTCCTCGACAAAACCAAAGACCGGAATCGGGTCGAGCCGCTTCACCAGGTCGGCAAGCATCGGCCTCGGCCCGCAGGCAAAGACCGCACCGGACGATTGAGGATTGTCGATTGTCGAGTGTCGAGTGTCGGACGTGTTTCTTCTGACTGCGGCCTCCGCCAGTTCGGTAACCATCCCCTGGTGCCCGACGCTGCCATCGTCTGTGGCGAGGCTGACCGGGACTCCGAGTGAACGGAACTCCCTGACCAGCAGCAGCTCGGATTTTGTCCGGGCGCCGAGCACAACCTGCACCCGGTTCGCCCTGCTGATCCTGCGCGCCAGGAAGAGCAGCGGGGCAGTTCCGATTCCGCCGCCGCAAAGCGTGATGTCCTTGTGCCGCATTTCAGGCGCGGGCCGGCCCAGCGGCCCAAGCACATCGAGCTCGTCGCCGGCCCGAACGCGGGCGAGCATCGCAGTTCCGCGCCCGACGACCCGGAAGACCAGCCGCACGCGGCTCCGCTCGACGTCACAAACCGATATCGGCCGCCTGAGCAAAGGGTCAAGCCCGTTCGAGACCCTGACGTTCAGGAATTGGCCCGGTTTGACCCGCCGCGTTGTCTCGGGCGCTTCCAGCCATAGCGAAGAAACGCCCGCGCACAGCTCGCGGGCCTGGACAACCGAACAGAACACGGGTCTCACTTATACTCGAATTCTATCCGTCGGTCCAGCCAGAACTCATCCGGCTTGGTAGAGATAGGCTGCTTCTCCCCGTCGCTGCGCACGCTGATGCGGGCGGCGTCGACACCGGCCGCAACCACGAAGTCCCTGACCGCCTCTGCCCGTTTCAGCCCGAGTCGCCGGTTGTAACGCTCGCTCGCGCGCGGGTCGCAATGGCCCACGATTACGATCTTCACGTCCGGATGTGCCTGCAGTGACTCGGCGTCGGTCGTGAGACGGGCCGAGTCTTCGGCCTGAATCTGCCATGAGTCGGTCGCAAAGTGGGCAATCTCGAGCTGCAGCCTGGCCGGCGTCGCGGTGGGCCCGGTCGTCTCCGTTTTGGGCACGACCTCCGGCGCGGCGGGTTTCGTGGTGTCCGCCTTCGGCGCGACCGGCGGCTGCGGCCGAACGGTGTCCTCCTTGACCGGCGCTATGCTTTCCGGTGTCGGCGCCTTGGGCGGCAGGCTCGGGCGACCGCGGAGCGTGTCGGGCCGGTTGGGAGGCCTGCCGGCTGGTTTCTCACCGCCGGGCCCCGGCTCCGTCTGCGGGGCACCGGGCCTGGTTCCGGGCATCTCGCCCGGGCCATGCGGCCCCCCGGCAAGCTCAGGTCGCCCAGGCCGACGCCCCGGACCACGATTCCCGTGCGGGAACCTTCCCGCCTCTTCCCTCGCCGCGAAGTCGCCGGTGTCGGCCGGCGGCAATTCCTCCGGCATCGGGCCAGGTTCCAGCCCGGGTGTCGGCGCAGGCTCCTCAGCCGGAGGCGGCGGCTGTGCAGCGACTGTTTCCGGCACCGGCTCGGGCTTCTTCTTTTCCCGTTTCGGCACCGGTAGCCCGAGCCAGCGTCGCGACTCATCCGCGTACTCGGTTTCCGGGTATTCGGATATCTCTTCTCGGAGCAGCGGCTCGGCACCGGCCGTGTCGTTCTTCACGTTTCTCAGAATCCATGCCTTGGCGAACAGCGCCTTGGCCGCCCAATCCGTATCCGGGAACGAATCGTGGACCTTCTGGTACAAATCCATCGCTTTCTCGTAGTCACCGAGGTTCAGGTTGTTCACTTCGGCGATGAGGAACATCGCCTCGGCCGGCAGCAGCGAATCGCCGCCAGCCTTCTTGCCGGACGTACGCGCGGCGAGAGCATCAAGCAATGACAACCGCTTCACCGCCAGCACGCCGTAGTCGGAATCCGCGCGGCGGGCCCTGGCCGTGTCGTAGTAGGCGCGGGCCCGCTCGAAGTCGGCCCCCTCTTCGTAGTGCTTGCCGGTACGGAATGCCGCCTCGGCTCCGAAGTCGCTCGGCCCCTTCACCCTTGCCCAGGCCATGAGCGCGTCCGCCGCCCGGCCCATCGCGTCCAGCGCCTTGCCCAGCAGCAGGCTGGCCTCATCGTCAAGGTCCGCGTACCTGCCCAGCACGTCGTTGACCTCGGTGACCGCCTGTTCGTTCTCGCCGAGTTCGTATCGGCAGGCGGCGATTTTCAGCCTGGCGAGTGCGCGCTGCTTCGGGTCATCGGCCAGCCGGGCATATTCTGCATACCACTGCTCGGCATCAACGTACCGCTCCAGCGCGAATGAGACGTCGGCCAGCAGCTTCACCGCCGACGAACGGAAACGGGACCTGGGGAACCGACGCAGAAAAGCCTCCAGCGAATCGGCGCCGCGATCGAGCTCTTCCCGGTCGATGAATGACTTGGCCAGATTGTAGGAAGCCTCGTCGGCCAGCCGCGGGTACTTCTGCTTCACCGCGTCCAGCGTCACCCGGGCCGTACCGTACTGCTTGTCGGCGAGGAGTGACAGCCCGCGGTACAAATCTCCCCTCGGCACGAACCCGGAGTTCGGGAAGGCGAGTCCCAGCTGGTCGAATTCTCTTATTGCCTTCTCATACTGGGCCTCTTCGTAGTAGCTCGAACCGATGAGGAAGAGCGCGTCATCCACCCACCGTGACTTCGGCCAGCGCTGTATCATCAGCGCGGATTTCTCAATCGCCTTGTCGAACTTGGTCTTGGCCTGGGCGGTCTGCCCCTGGTCCTTGAGCCTCATCGCCTCGCGGTAAGAAGCTTGTGCATTGTAGTAGGTGTTGAAGTAGGCGCAGCCGGCGCCGAGCAGTACCACGGCAGACAGGCATGCGAGTGGCCGGATGTGGCGGGAGCGAATCAAGCTGGTCTCTGTTTATCTTAATGCCTGATGGTGCCTGCTGTCAAGGCAATCGCACGCCACCGGATTCAAGAATATCGAGGTCCCCGGTACGCAGATCCGCAAATCCGGGCCCGACTGCCCGATGCCCGGCACCGTTCTTCGCTCTTTCTCTTGCGTATCCGCAACTCGCTGGCATAATCTATCGTCCTACTCCTGAATCCACCGGCTGGCAAGACGAAAAGGAGTCTTACTGTGAGCACTGATTTCGACGGACAGGCAGCAACCGTGAAGGCCGGGCTGAAGCGCATGCTCGACGCCGGCTGCAGTTTCGCGGACGCGCGCCTGTATGGCGAGGACCGTTCTGAGCGCCTGACGCTCTACGACGGCAACCTCGAAACGAACTACGACGCCAACGAACGCGGCATCGGCATCCGCACGCTCTATAAGGGCGCGTGGGGCTTTGCCGCCACCGCCGACCTGGCTTCGATTCCGGCCTGCTTCGACCGGGCGCTCGCCAACGCCAAAGCCGCGACGCTGCTGCCCGGCTTCCCCAAAGACATGGGTCCGGCCCGGCCCACCAAGGGGAAGTACCGCCCACCGGTCAAACAGGACCCGTTTGAAGTGCCGACCGCGGAGAAGCTCGCCCTGCTTTCCGGCATCGACGCGAAGCTGAACGACAAGACGGTAGCTCATCGCTACGTTACCGCAAGTTTTCAGCGCCGCAAGATCTACTACTGGAACTCGGAGGGCACCGAAGTCGACCGCTGGCAGCTCAACACCTTCGGCTCGATGGCGGTGATGGCACCGGACCCGCAGGGCCGCACCCAGCGACGTTCGGCTGAACTTTTCTGCAACGGCCAGGGCACCCGCGGCTGGGAATGGATCGCCGACCCTTGTGCATTCGGCGGGCACGCCGAGCGCATCCGCAAAGAGCTCGCGGAAATTGTCGCCGCCGAGACCCTGCCGCCGGGGAAGCGCGACGTCATCCTCCTGCCCGGCCAGGGCCACCTCCAGACCCACGAGACCATCGGCCACGCGCTCGAACTCGACCGTATCCTCGGCTACGAGCTGTCGTTCGCCGGCGGCTCCCACGTCCGGCTCGAGCACATCGGCAAGCTCCGCTATGGTTCGAACAAGCTCAATGCCCGGGCCGGCATCACGCCGAACTCGCCCGGCACCTTCGGATTCGACGACGAGGGCACGCCCCAGCGCGATTACTACCTGATAAAGGACGGCATCCTCGTCAACGTCCTCTCCTCGCGCACCGACCTCGCCGAGGCCAACGCCAAGGCGGGACGGGTGGCAATCAAGGAGTCCGGCACCGCAGCCCGCGCCTGCGCCTTCTACCGCGCGCCAATCGACCGGATGACGAACATCAACATCGACGCCGGGAACGACGGCACGCTGGAAGACATCATCGCGGCGACCGAGGACGGCGTGATCGTCGACGTGCCGGTTTCCTGGTCGATTGGTTCGAACCGCGAGCACTTCCACTTCGCCACTGAGATCGCATGGGAAGTAAAGAACGGCAAGAAGACAAAGGTGTACAAGAATCCTACCTATCACGGCCACACCCTCGAATTCTGGAACTCGCTCGACAAGGTCGGGAACCAAGCGACGTGGTGCCTCGAACAGGTGCCGAACTGCGGCAAGGGCGAGCCCAACCAGATAATGGAGCTTGGCCACGGCATCCCGGTGATGCGCTTCCACAACGTCGACACCGGGGAGAAGGAGTAACCATGCTGGAAAAGCGAATTCGTGACCTCTTGCTCGACGCCCGCACCAAGGCCCGCCGGCAGAAGCTCGACGCCGAGTTCAACTTCCACCGCGAGCGTTCGAGCCTGATCCGGCTCGGCAACTCATCAGTAGCGCTCTCGACCTTCGAAGAGCTCTCGCGGCTCGACGTCTCGGTACAGCAGGGACGCAAATCCGGCGCGTACAGCCTTACCTCGGACATCACCCATCCGGAACAGCTCGACGAAGCCCTTACCATCGCCGCGAAGAACTGCCAGGCGGCGCTGGAAAAGGACTACGACCCCATCTTCGGCGTGGTCGAGGAAGGCGTTGATGACTCGACCGGGTTCGACCCCGCACTCGAAACGCTCTCGCCGGTTGCCAAGACCGAGCTCTGCAAGAAAGTCGTCGACAAGGTCAAGCCGCTGGGCAAGTATGACTTCTCCGGCTCGTGGTCGTCCGGCTCGACCGAGATGTATTTCATCTCCACGGCGAACGACAATGAGGCCTATCGCCGGCTCACCGACGGTCGCTTCACCATGGTCCTGAAAGAACAGGAAAAGAAGTGGGAACTCCAGGTCGAACGGACGCAGAAGAAGGCGGGTGAGTTCACCGCCGACGACGTCGTCGCGGACTTCCTGGGAATCCTGCCCGTTTACGAGAAGAACCCGGGCTATAAGACCAACATCGCCCACCAGCGAGTGATGTTCGGACCCGAGGCGGTATCCGAGCTCGTCGGACTCAGCATCTGGGGCGCGTTCATCGGCCGCATGTGGGAAGAGAAACGGGCGTTCTCGTCCAACTTGAAGCCCGGCGACCGGCTCTTCCCGGCGAGCGTTACCATCACCGACGACCCCACGAACCCCAATGTCTTCGGCATGCCGTTCGACTTCAAGGGCCACCGCCGCCACCCACGCGTCCTCTGCGACAAGGGAATCCTCAAAGGCGTGCTCTACGACTCGGCGACCGCGGCCAAGTACAAGCGCCAGCCGACCGGAAACGACCTCGGTAACGACGACTTCTGCATGAGCGGCGGCTCGGCCCCGGCCGGAATCGACGCCGGTCGCAAGCTCGCCAAGGATGCGCTCTACATCCCGCACCTCCACTACATCCACATGCCGGACCCCACCAAGGGCATGTTCACCGGCTCCAGCCGGTTCAATGCCCGGCTCATCAAGGACGGCGAATTCACGGCGCCGCTCCTCTCCTCCCGCGTCACCGACACCATCCCGTCGGTCTTCTCAGGGATAGTCGCTATCTCCTCGCGCACGATTCCGTGGAACGTCTCCTCCACCTACGACCGCCGCTCCCCGACCGCGATGAGCAT
>Ga0209609_10001546_pt1 | contig 13314 bp, 11 predicted proteins | sample LakKivw325mmetaG_FD_184136 | JGI IMG/M metagenome (GOLD analysis project Ga0209609, IMG submission 184136) | Anoxic lake water microbial communities from Lake Kivu, Rwanda to study Microbial Dark Matter (Phase II) - Lake Kivu water 325m metaG... | ecosystem: Environmental > Aquatic > Freshwater...
GTTCTATCTCCATCGAACCCAATCTCTGGCCAACCTCTGCAGTGATTGATTGGCTAAACATTCTCAGCAATGTTCAGGCCATCCCGAATCGGGAAGAGCGACGAAAGGAGGCAGAACAGATCATCCGATCTCGTCTCAATTTTCAAGGGACAGTCATGAATTTTTCAACGGAGAGGTCAGATGGTTTATGGTGGCTCATGGTTTCGAATGATGTGAATGCGGTTCGTGTCGTGTTATCACTCCTGCGGTCAGAAAAATGGAAGGAAGACATGCCAAGATTGGTCCAGGGGGCATTGGCACGGCAGAAGAGAGGAAGGTGGGACTTGACCCTGGCCAATGCCTGGGGTGTTCTGACAATGGAGAAATTCTCAAAGGCCTTTGAGAGCGTTCCGGTTTCTGGTTCTACCCGTGCTACCTTATCCACAGAGTCTTTTACAACGGATTGGAGTGCATCCCCTAAAGGGAAGACCTCTTTATTCCAATGGCCTGCTAAAAAAGGAGAACTTTCCATCTCGCATCAGGGGACGGGCAAGCCATGGGCAACCATCCAGAGCCTTGCTGCAATTCCTCTTAAGGAACCATTTTCCAGTGGATATAAGATTAAGAAGACAGTCATTCCGATTGAACAGAAACAACCCAAACAATGGAGCCGTGGGGATATTGTTAGAATCCGTCTGGAATTGGAAGCTCAGGCTGACCAAACCTGGGTCGTGGTGAGCGATCCGATTCCTTCGGGTTCAACCATTCTCGGAAAGGGACTGGCAAGAGATTCACAACTTCTCACTAAAGGAGAAGAACGAAAAGGCTGGGTTTGGCCAGCCTACGAAGAACGCGCCTTTGAAGCATTCCGGGCCTATTATGAGTACGTCCCCAAAGGGAAATGGACGGTGGAATATACCCTTCGGTTGAATCAGAGTGGCGTATTTCAACTCCCGACGACAAGGGTAGAAGCACTTTATTCTCCGGAGATGTTTGGAGAAATTCCAAATCAGGTCGTTGAGGTTCGTCCATGAAGAAACGATTTTTCTGCACTCTCATCCTCTTGCTATTTTTAAATGGAGCTGCAAATGCCCTGCCTACTTATAAGGAGGTTTGCCAGTCTTATGTGAAGTCGGATTCTCTTTTATTAGATCGGGATGGAGAGCCCCTTTATGAATTGAGAACAGATAGAGTTCGAAGGAGGCTTGATTGGACTCCACTGAAAAATATCTCTCCTGCCTTAAGGGTGGCTGTCGTGAAAGCAGAGGATAAGCGGTTCTATGAGCATCCTGGTGTGGATTATATATCAATAGGAGCGGCAGTCATCAGAGGTCTCTCGTCAGAAAGCCTCCGCGGAGCAAGTACCATCACCATGCAATTGGCTTCCCTCTTAGGCAGAGAACTTCAGGCGGGGAAAGAGAGAAGATCCATATGGCAGAAGGGGAAACAGGTCTTTAAGGCATGGGAGATTGAAAAAAGTTGGTCAAAGCAAGAAATTTTGGAAGCCTACCTCAACCTCGTTACCTTCCGGGGAGAACTTCAAGGGATTGCGGCGGCATCGAGGGGGATTTTCGGGAAAGATCCTCATGGTCTGGATCAAACCGAATCCCTCATCCTGGCTTCCTTGATCCGCTCCCCCAATGCTTCTTCCTCTGAAATCATCAAAAGGGTTTCACATCTCATTAAAGTGATGGGCTGGGAAATTGGTGAGGATGAAATTTATTCTAAGGTGAGGCAGGTATTTTTAGGACCGAATTTACCACGCCCACGTGAGGACCTTGCCCCGCATATTGCAAGGCAGTTATTAAAAGGGAAACCCCATGGCACCAATATCCTCTCTACCTTAGATGGCAAAACGCAGCGATTTGTTCTGGACCGGTTAGTTCACCACCTTCTTCCACTGAGAATGCAGAATGTAAAAGATGGAGCTGCCCTGGTTGTGGAAAATCAAACAGGGAATGTCTTGGCCTATGTGAGTTATAGCGGAGAACCTTTGTCATCTCGATATGTCGATGGGGTTCAAGCTAAAAGACAAGCGGGGTCTACCTTAAAACCTTTTCTCTACGGTCTTGCTTTTGATCAACGGATTCTTACCCCTGCTTCTGTCTTGGATGATTCACCTCTGGATATCGCTGTCTTAAGTGGGATCTATCAGCCCGCAAATTATGATTCCAAGTTCAAAGGGCTCGTCACGGCACGAAACGCCTTGGCTTCCTCTCTCAATGTACCTGCCGTCAAGACATTGTCCCTGGTTGGGGTTGAACCCTTCTTAAATAAGCTGCGACAATTGGGAATCAAGGGTCTCAATGAGTCAGGAGATTATTATGGTCCTTCCCTTGCCCTGGGATCAGCGGACGTAACCCTTTGGGATCTTACCAATGCCTATCGGACCCTGGCCAATGAAGGGATATGGAGTGAACTTCGTCTCATCTTTGAAGAAAATACGCCATCTAAGGAAAAAAAGATATTCTCAAAAGAGGCAACTTTTCTCGTCTCAGATATATTATCTGACAGGGAGGCTCGGAGCATCACCTTTGGCCTTGAAAATTCATTGTCCACCCGTTTCTGGACAGCCGTTAAGACCGGTACCAGTAAGGATATGAGGGATAACTGGTGCATTGGATATTCAAGAAAGTTTACGGTGGGTGTCTGGACAGGCAACTTCTCCGGAGAACCGATGTGGAATGTGAGTGGCATCACGGGGGCTGCTCCCGTCTGGATTGAAGTGATGAATTTTCTTCATCGAAATTGTCCCAGTATAAAAAGAGAGGTCTATCCCGGCCTCGTACGGAGGGAGATTGAATTCCATCAGGGAATAACGCCCTCTCGGAAGGAATGGTTTATCAGGGGGACAGAACCTGATTCGAAGGATCAGAGAATCGGTCGATTCTACCCGAGAATTGTCTATCCTCTCTCAGGAACAATAATTGCAATCGACCCAGATATTCCTTTGGAACTTCAAAAAATCTTCTTTATCTCTCAAACCAATGAAAATGACGTTCGATGGGTATTGAACGGTGTACCCATGGAGACATTGGGCAAAACAATTCCCTGGACTCCAAAAACAGGAAAATATTCTCTTGCACTTGCAAAGGGAGAGGGGAAAATCGTGGACTCTGTCTCTTTTGAAGTTAGAGGACCACAGGAGGAATAAAAAATTTTGGTCAAATTGGGTAAGATTGAAATGTTTTCTAAGCTCTTCAATAAGATGTTTAAAAAAGATGGGCTGAAAATATTATTGCTTTTTATAGGTGGAGTAATTCTTTTCTATTTATTCCATACCACAACGCTTAATCAAGTTTCTACAGCTCAAACATCCCCGCCTGGTGTTCAAACAGCCATCATTACCATATTGGATTTGGATGGTGACGGTGTAAAGACGACACATTATCAGTCAGGTACATATTTTGATCACGATTCGACTGGATTTGCTGAGCAAGCAGGTTGGGTGGACCCCAAAGATGGTATTTTGGTATGGGATCAAAATAAGAATGGAGTCATTGACGACGGGAATGAAGTTTTTGGGAATTTCATGAAGGTTAATGGCAAATCTGCCAAAGGGGGCCTTCTGTTATTAAAAGAATTAGACAATAATGGTGATGGAAGAATAGATTCGAAGGACGAGATATTCTTGAAGCTTCAGATTTGGCAGGATCGAAATAGTAATGGGAATAGTGAGCCGGATGAACTTTCAACTTTAGAAGAGTTGGGAATTAAAGCGATTTTATTAAATTATTCAGAAGTCAACACAACTGATGAGAATTGGAATAAATTGTTGAGAATTGCCCAATATGAGAGAACGGATGGAACGAGGAGGCAAATAGGCGATTGCTTGGTTTTGCGAGATACATTATATGCTATTAGTAAGGAATGGCTCGATGTGCCTGATGATATCAAGGAACTTCCAGACCTTAAAGGATATGGGAATGTGCATGACTTACATCAGGCAATCGTAAGGGATAAGAGCGGTCAGTTAAAACAGTTATTGAGAATGGCAATAGCGGAAAACGATCCTGCAACACGGAATGTAATTTTTGAACAGTTATTATTTAAATGGGCAGGAGTTGAAAATGTTATCCCTACCAGCCGCGGCCCTGCGATTGACGCCCGAAGGTTGGTCATATTAGAAAAATATTTTGGAAAAGAATTCAAAGGAGTAAATTTGACAAATATTCGTAACCCTAATGACAATGCAGCAGCCCTGTTAAATCATTCCTATTTGGGAATATTCGAAATGTTCTATGCACAATTCATGATGCAGACACACCTGAAAGATATATATTCTCATCTCATATTTAAATGGGGTCCGTCAGGTATGGCCTTAAAGGGTAAAGTCAATACGGTGATTCCTAAATTACAGACCCTGATTTCACAGGATGAAGAGAAAGGCATAACCTTATTAAGAGAATTTGCTCGGACGGTGAAAGTCTTGAATGCTGAGGGCGAGCTGGGTTACGATGACCTTGTAAAAGCTTTCGTTGAATATGGGGGTGATCCGGCATGTTTTGGTCCCAAGAAAAGAATAATAGGTGATGATAAAAATAATTTTATACTTGGTTCACCAAGCCCAGACATTATAGAAGGGAAGAAGGGTGATGATTATATCAGCGGTGGACTGTGTGATGATGAATTATATGGTGCCGAAGGAAATGATAAATTGTATGGGGATGAAGGTGATGATATTCTTGATGGAGGCCCTGGTGATGATTTTTTGTGTGGGGGACCAGGTAATGATACATATATATGGGGGAAGGGATATGGAAGAGATAAGATTTGGGAGTTTGACCAAAGTAACAATGTTTTACGTTTCACAAAGGTGACCTTCGAGTCAGATCTTATTTTTTCGTTTCTGGAAAATGGGAAATATCTATTGATCCAAATGAAAAACATGCGCGACTCGTTAATAATTCAAGATTGGCAAAAAAATAATTTTTTCAATGTAGAGAAATTTATTTTTACTGATGGAAAGGTTTTATTTCCGGCAGACATATTCAAGATAGCGCAAAAAGGTGAAGTGAAGTTATCCTTATACGAGCGGAGGAATATTACATTTTATATTTTGGTAGTTCTTATAGGAGTTTTGTTGGCATGTTTAATAATAATCCGCATACGCAGGAGGAATGCTAGATAATTGATTAAGATTTACATAGCACGGCATGGGGAGACGACGTGGAATGTGGAAGGGAGGATACAGGGCCGAAGTGATCCGGGACTCAGTCCAAAAGGCATTGAACAGAGTTTAACCCTTCTCGAACAACTCAAACATCAGCCTCTCTCAGCCATCTATACGAGCACCCTGCAGAGGGCGATTCTCACGGCCAAACCTATTTCTCATTATCTCGGCCTTCCCCTTCAAAATCGGTCTGAGCTGGATGAGATCGCTTTTGGAATTTTAGAAGGGAAACAGATCTTATCCTTTGATGATGGGATGAAGGAGGAATGGGGAAGGTTTAAAAGAGATCGTTTCAACTATCACATCCCTGATGCCGAGAATTATACTGATGTGACCCAGCGGATCAGGCCCTTCGTTGAAAAGATCCTTCAAACCCATATTAACCAGGAGATATTGATCGTTGGCCATCGGGTCGTCAATCAGATGATGATCGGCCTGCTCCTCCAGTCCCCACCGGAAAGGATGGTCAAGATCCAGCAGAACAACGACTGTCTTTATCTCATCCGGCGAAATGATGAGACCAGGGTCTTTCACTTCATCAATGGGGAAGTCCGGGAGGGGCTTCTTTTGGAGAGTCAGGAAAGGATTCTTTAGTGGGTGATCAAAGGAATTTGAATTAAAAGGAAACCGAAGGAATATGGAAACCCGATTTTCACATGGGAAGATTCGCTGTGTCATCTACGATTGTGATGGGGTTCTCTTTGACTCCTATGAGGCCAATACCCGATTATATAATGACTTCTGCAAAAAAATGGGCAGAGAGCCACTCAGGCCTGAAGAGATGGATTATGTCCATGCCCATACGGTCTATGAGGCCATCCACTCTCTCTTCGGGAGAGACAGGGAGATGGAGAAGAGGGCGCTGGAATTCCTGAAGCAATTGGATCTCAGGGAATATATTGACTACTTAAAAATGGAACCTCATCTTTTGGAGACCCTGAAGAGGCTGAAAGAGAATGAAATGATGCGGGCGATTTGCACCAACCGGACCACCTCGATGAAACATATTATGGGAAGATTTCAGCTCTGGCCCTATTTTGAGATGGTGGTCACCGCCCTGGATGTGAAGCATCCGAAGCCCCATCCCGAGTCCGTTCGGAGGATCCTGGAGGCATTTCATTTAAGTGAGGAGGAAACCGTTTTTGTGGGAGACTCTGAAGTGGACCAGCAGACGGCTGAATCATCCGGCGTTCAATTCATTGCCTATAAAAACCGGGAGATCAGACACCACGTCTCTATCGAGGACCATCTCGATTTATTGAACCATCTCGGGATAGGAAACCCTTAAGGTGAAAATGAGATCCTGTCCTTCAGACCGGAGGATAAAATCCTTTGCCCATTTCCATTCACGATGAGGCACACCACCCCCTGAAGCCTTTGACACAAGGCGAATCCTTTATCAGGACCTAAAACAAAAACGGCTGTCGCCAGGGCGTCTGCCATCATTGCATCTTTTAAAAGGATCGTTACACTCTGGCATCCATCGGGTGGAAAGCCTGACTTCGGATGGAGGATATGATGATACCTTTTCCCCTGATGGATAAAGAACTTTTCATAATCCCCCGAGGTGGCGACGGCCGAATCAGATACTGAAACCCGGGCCATGATCTTCTCAGGGGACCTCGGGTCCTGAATCCCGATCGACCAGGGTTGGTAATTTTTTAGGCCTCCAACTCTCAGATCACCCCCTGCATTAACGATGAAATTTTTATAGCCCAGGGAACTCAGGGTTTCGAATGCCCTGTCAACCGCATAACCCTTGGCGATTCCGCCCGGATCGATCGCCATTCCCTCCTTTTTTAAAAAGACCTTTTTCTCCGGGTGGACCCACAGGTCTTTAAAATTCACCAAAGACAGGATCTTTTTCACTTCTTCGGAGGAAGGAGGAATCCCTTTCTCTCTTGCTTTTCTCCAGAGCTGAACAAGAGGGCCAATCGTGATATCGAATCCCCCCTCTGAAATTTCAGATATTTCCTGCGATTTTTTAATCACTTCCCAGGTCTCCGGAGAAACCCTGACCCATTCCCTTCCTGCAGAACGGTTGATCCGGGTCACCTCGCTTTCATCCACCCACGGGCTCATCCGTTGTTCGATTCTCCTTATCTCCTGAAAGGCCTGCATCGCAGCCTTTCTTGTCGTTTCCTCATCCTCACCGATGAGAGTGATCTCGACCACCGTTCCCATGGAAATCTGGCGGTATTGATAAAGAGTGGATGACCGCAGGGAGGATGGAAAGGAGATCAGGAAGAAAGAGAGGAAAAGAAGGGAGAGGATATTTCTTCCTTTCCTGAAAGGGCATAAAGGGGGATTACTTAACATATCCCTCTTTTTTCAGTTTTTCGTGGACCTCTTTTGCCTTGTCCAGACTATCGAAAATCAGGACCGAAGTGATGGTCGCTCCTGAAACGGAATCAACTCTGGAATCAAAGGAAAAGGATTGGAGGATGGATTTACCAACGGTTCGATTCCTCAATCTTTTTACATCTTCTTCAGTCCATCGGAGATTCCCGATTTTTGTAAGTTGGATGGGAACGATATCGACTACTTTTCCGTTCGAATCGAAGGTATAGATGAAAAAGGTATCGTGGCAGATATCACAGATGGCCCGGCGACTTGCCAATTTTGAAAAAAGATTCTCCTGATGGGATCCAAAATCAACCTTTCCCGAATAAACCCAATCGCCATCTTTGAGAAGGATTTTTCCAATCTCAAGGACTTTTCCCCCGGACGCCTCCATCCCCTCCCTTGCCTTTTTCATCAGCTCCTCTTCTTTGAGAGGGGGGACTAACGCATCACCCTCGTAGATCGTTCCCTTCCGTGGTTTTAAAAGGGCAAGGTCATACTGAAGTACGGCTTTTGTCTCCTGGAGGACGTTCTCGAGCCATTCGGTGAGACCCAGATGGGTGCTCACCACGACTCCATTTCCCTTTGCATCTCTTCTCACCCATAGGATAAAAGGGGTCCGTGGGCTTCCGATAGCCGCATGGGCATCGAATCGAACATCACTGAAGATGGGGTAAGGGATACGGTATGTTTTTTTAAAGTCCCCGACTTCCTTGAGGGTGTTACCGGCCGCAATGCCGATAATTGTTACTCTTCCTTTCAGATTCGGGTCCGCTTCAATCGATTGATACAATTCATTGAGAACAGGGGCCTGTCTCTGGCAACTGACGCAATAAGTGCTTAAGAATTCAACGAGGATCAGAGAACCCTGAATCGCTTTGAAGGAGAATTTCTTTTTCTTTGGAATTTTAAGGTAACCCTCCTCCTCTTTAGAAAGGGTCTGGGAAAAGGTCAGATCGGGGAAGGGAATGGCAAACCTGATTTGTTGGGTCTCAGCACCGGAGAAAGCACGAAAGAGAAGGACGAAGAGAAGGGGAATCGCGATGAGATTGGTCTTTATTATTTTTTTCATCATTTTAAGGGTGATATTTTCTTTTTTTTGAGCAGACGGATTACCGCAAAGATTTGGCTCATAGAGATCTGGGCAAATTCACGCTTCTTAATCAATCAGTTTCTCTGTTCTCCTGTGGTATCCTTTTCTTTCAATGCCTGTTCCTTAAGCGGATATCTTCCGCATGTGAATTTCTTGCCCTCCGGACAGTATCCCAGTCCGACACACTTTGCTCCTGCACGATTGAAGATGGCGGGCAGCTTCTGTTTCGATATTTCAAGCATTTCTTCCGCAAGCCTTCTGATCTCCCATTGTGCGCGGGTGCAACACCGTTCTCTGAAGAAATGCAGTAATTCCCGGCAGTTCATCGTGACCACTATCTTTGTCTCCACCGCCTGGGGGAGGAGAAAACGCGCATCCTGATTGGCGGTTTCCCCTTTCCTCCCTTTTTTCTCAAAGCCTGCTATAAGACGGTTATACCTTTCCTGAATTATCCTCATCGTATCGATATACTCTCTTTTCAAATCCTCATCCTCTTCAATTGACGGAGGGATAACGTAATCGAAATCCGATGCCTTGACGTACCTCTGACTCTGCTGGGAATAAGAAGCAATCCTGTGCCTTACGAGCTGATGCGTTAACGCCCTGGAAATACCCTCAATGGCAAAAGTAAATTTGACATGTTCCAGGGGGCTTTCGTGGCCTGAAGAGACGATTCCCCCCATGAATTCCTCCTGGTTGTTTGGATTGGCCATCCCTTCCTTGAATATCTGAACAGCGAATTTCGGTGAATAACATTGCCGGCATGCCGCATAAATGACAGATAGAGCATTTTCCGAAAGATCCAAAAGCTCTACATTTAATTTCGCTTGCCCCATTTCTTTAAACCTCCTTTTTTCCCGCATCCCCTCAGAGACTTCGGAGGCCCTCCAGAGGATTTCTGTTTAATGATAACATTGGCCCCACTCCCTGTCCAGAATCCGGTTTCTGTATGGTCTTCCAGCGATCAAGAATCGTAGATAAAATGGATCATTTTAAAGGATGGATCGAAAGATGGGTCAACCCCTCGGCCGGATCCATGACAAAGACTGGATTCACATGAGTCCGAGGGGACCCAGAACCTCTGAAGGGCTGGTGATCAGTTTCTGGATGCCCACCTCTTTGGGATAGGCACCGAAAGCAAGGCCCATGAGCTGGGTGATGTAGAGGATGGGGAGCCTATAACGGACTCCGTAGGTCTCTTCAATCTGCCTTTGCCGGCCATCCAGATTTGCCTGGCAGAGAGGGCAACAGACGACGATGGCATTGGCTCCCGCCTCCTTCGCTTCGCGGAGGATATCATTGGAGAGCTTGAGAACGATATCCGAACGGGTCAGGGTCATTGAAACACCACAGCATTCCGTCTTGTAAGACCAGTCCACCGACTCTCCTCCTAAAAGCCTGACGATCGTATCCATACTCTGAGGATTCTCGGTTTGATCAAATTGAGCCACTCCCGGGGGACGGGTGAGGACACAGCCATAGTAACAGGCCACCTTGAGGCCTGAAAGCTTTTTTCTTATCCTCTCGCGGATTCGGTCAAACCCTATTTCGGGAAAGACCTCGAGGGGGTGATAGGCTTTGACCTTTCCCTGATATTTGTAGTCCGTGACCTCATCGACCTTTTTCTTCAATTCGGCATCCCGCTTCAGTTCCAGATTGGCTGCCTTGAACCGGGATAAGCAGGCGAGACAGGGGGCGATCAGTTTATCAAATCCATCCCTCTCCGCATGAGAAAGATTCAGGACAGGAAGCGCGATGGAGAGGAGATGGGAGGTCGCATGGGCGGAGGATGCCCCGCAACAGACCCAATCCTTCACTTCGACCAGGTCCATTCCCAGTGCCCTGGCCACATATTGGAAAGAGAGATTGAATTCAATCCCCGAAGAGCTGAGAGAGCATCCCGGGTAATAGGCATATTGCATGATTGAGCTCCTTATTCCGAAGTTTAAACAGCCGCTTTCTCTTTTTCTAAACGCCGGATCCGGGCCATCAGCTTCTGAAGCTCCTTGGCCCCCCGGCTCTTATGGGGCAAAGGTTTGAGCTTTCCCCTGATCAGCATGGGATAAGCCATATCGATGTCCTTAAAGGGCATGAGCATTCTCAGGTTGATCAGGAGGGCGAGACCAAGTTCGTAAATCCTTCCAAGGCGCCCGACCAGGGCCATAAAGATCTGATGGAGTGCGGGTATGGCGGGATAGGGATTATAGTGTTTCGCCTCACCTGACCTCTCCCTCAAACCGTCAATGACACGAAGGATATTGATGCCTTGGGGACAACGGGTATTGCAGGTCTCACAGGAGAGGCAAATCCAGATGGTCCCTGACCAGTAAATCTCCTGCTCCAGCCCGAGCTGGATAGCCCGCATCAATTCATGGGGCTTCATCTTCATCGTATAAGCGGAGGGACAGCCCAGGGTACATTTCTTACACTGGTAGCAGAGCATCACGTTCTCGCCTGTGGTGGATTGGAGGTGACGGACGAGATGAAAGGTTTCCTTTGAGAGAACGATATTCATGACTTCTCCTCTCTACTTCTTTGTCATCACCGGGTCAGGGGCATGCTCGATTCCTTTGGAAGGAGGATGGTGAAGAGGGTCCCTTTCCCCTCCTCACTTTCAACCGAAATGGAGCCCAGATGGGCATCCACGATGCTCTTCACAATAGAAAGGCCAAGCCCTGTCCCGATAATCTGGCGGGTCTCTACGGTTTTCACGCGATAAAATTTATCAAAAATCCTTGAGAGGTCTTCCTTTTTAATACCGATCCCGGTATCCGAAACAACTACCTTTGCAAATCCGCCCTCTTCGCTCAGGGCGATCCGGACCTCCCCCCCCTCCGGAGTATATTTGATCGCATTGGAGATGAGGTTGGTGAAGATTCCCTCCATGCTGTTGCGGTCCGCATGAATCACAGGATTCTGGGAAGGGGGAGGGAATTGAAGGTCAACCCTCTTGCTCTCGGCTTCAGTCCTCATCAGATCCACCACTTTTTGGATGATCTCCCGAAGCGTGAGGGGTTCCTTATACTGGACCATCTTTCCCGCTTCGATTTTTGAGAGATCCAGCAGATCCTTGATCAGGGTCAGGAGCCCTTTCGTCCTCTCCTTGGCCCGGGAAAGAAGCTGTTCCTGTTTTGGGGTGACCTCTCCCGCCATCTTATTGAGGATGACCGTCAACTGCTGTTCCACAGCCGCAAGGGGTGCGCGAAGTTCATGGGCAACCATGGCGATGAACTCCGATTTCATCTTATCGAGTTCCTTCAGGTGGCTGATATCCTGGATTACCGTAACCGAACCAATGGTCTCGCCGAGGTCATCCCGTACGGGTGCGGTATGAGCCCTCAGAAAGATTTCTCCGGACTCCCCGATGCTCAGCTCCTGGGAGACAGAGGTGTAACTCAAATCGCCTGACTTCAGACTCTCATCAATGGTCCTGGAAAGTTCCGTATCCAGATTGCACTGAGAAATGAAGTTTCCCAGAAGAGAGGTTTCGGAGACTTTTAACATCCGGCTCGCTGCCGGATTTGAAAGGACAACGCAACCCTCTCGATCGCAGACTAAGATCCCATCTCCCATACAGTTGATAATGGTTTTAAGCTTCGATTTTTCTGTGGCGATGTCCCTCAGGGACCTCTCCCGCTCCCTTCGAAGAAATTCGGCCTCCTTCTGGAGGCTCCTTTTCTCCAGGGCTCTCCTTACCACAATGCGAAGTTGATCCGGCGTGAATGGTTTGGGGATGAAATCATATGCCCCTTTCTTCATGGCCTCCACAGCGGATTCCACAGTGGCGTAGCCGGTAATGACAATGACGAGAAGGTCTGGATGATTTGCCCGGATATGGTCCAGAACCTCCATCCCGCTCATTCCCGGCATCATCAGGTCGAGGAGGATCACATCGATCTCATCGAAATGGGTCTGAACATGATCCAGCCCCTGTTTGCCGTTTTCAGCGGTGAGGACATTCCAGCCATTCTTGGAGAGGATTCGCGAACAACCCTCCCGCATGATCTGTTCATCATCGATGACAAGGATATTCGACTGATCCGCCATCTAAACCTCTCATAGAGATAAAGCAAGTATGGTTCCCTATTTTGCAAGCAGGGCTTCAATCCGTTTGACCAGGACTTCGGGTTCCACGGGTTTATCAATGTAGTCGTCCGCTTCTGTCTCTAACCCCATCTGTTGAGTGTAACGGGTTGTTGAAATCTTTGAAATCACCGCTGTCAGAAGCAGGACGGGAATTTTACTCAAATGAGGATCTGCCTTTAATTCCCTACAGACCGCGTATCCATCCTTATCCGGCATCATGACATCCAGGACAATGAGGTCCGGATTTTCGGTTTTCGCTTTCTGTAACCCTTCGATCCCACCATAGGCAGCGGCAACCTCATAATTCTTGGATTCCAGGATCATGGACACAGCCTCGACCAGATCTGGATCGTCATCGACAATTAGGACTTTCTTCGGCATCTTTATCCCCTCCTTTTTAAATGAGTTGGAATAATGGAATGGTGGAAAAATGGAATATTGGGAAAATCATTAATCTTTAACCAGACAATCCCAATATTCATTTTTTTATTGTCCATTATTCCATTATTCCCGTATTCCAATATTCCAGATTTATGAGGCTTGTGGTCTGGGCAGGAGGCCTGCGGCCTTGACGATCTCCGAGACCTTCTCCTCCCACTCAATCGCCATAATATGGATCCCCCGTACCCCGGGGATTTCC
>Ga0209609_10001547_pt1 | contig 13311 bp, 13 predicted proteins | sample LakKivw325mmetaG_FD_184136 | JGI IMG/M metagenome (GOLD analysis project Ga0209609, IMG submission 184136) | Anoxic lake water microbial communities from Lake Kivu, Rwanda to study Microbial Dark Matter (Phase II) - Lake Kivu water 325m metaG... | ecosystem: Environmental > Aquatic > Freshwater...
CGAAGCTCAGGGGCCGCGTCGAAAGGTTCGCGCCGAGCACCTGGTCGGAGGTGTCGGCGTGAACCGAGTCGGCGTTCATCACCTTGTAGGTGTTCTCCTGGAAGAATATGTCGCGCATCCGCGCGCCGAGCAGGACTACCTCTGTCTGGAGCGGCAGTCGCCCGATGCCGCGCAGCCCGTGCAGGCTCTTGTAGTGACGGAAATCGTCGTCCGAGTAAGTCCGCAGGGCCAGCCCCTTGCCGAAGGTCTGGAAGAACTTGCCGTACAACACCTCCAGCATCTTCGGGTTGTAGGCGATGGTGTAGTCAAGCAGGCGCAGCGGCTGGCGGTCGACGTTCCACGGCTTGGACGGCTCGTAAAGAAAAAGCCCAAGCCCGCCCCGCAAATCGCCGTATCGCAGGTTCAGGTCGAGCTTGTCTTCGAGGTGGGTGGCGTAGTTCTCTCTGTAAAGCCAGAACTCGGACTTGTTCGTTCCCTGGATGGAAAGCTCCGCGGCGCTGGAAACAGCGCAGAGAGCAACGAGCAGCAGACCGACCGCTGACTGGGTCTTCAATCTTCTCTCTTCACTCTTCGGTCTTTTCCTCAGTGGCCGGCTCCTCGGGCAGCCACTTCAGGAACTCGGCCTTGATGCGCTGCTCGTCGCCCTTCTTGTAGCCGATATGGGTGTAGACAATCTCGCCCTGCTGGTTGATGAGGTAGGCGGTGGGCTTGATGATGATACCGTAGGCCTTCTTCACCTCGTTCTGGGCGTCGAGCAGGCAGATGTACGGCCACTTCTTGCTCTTCACGAACGCCTTCACCCGCGCCTCATCGGCCGGCTTGTCAACCGACAGCGCGATTATCTGCAGGCCCCGCTCCTTGAGCGTATCGTAGATGGGCATCAGGGCGTCGAGTTCGGCGATGCAGTTGACGCAGGGCAGGTCCCAGCACTCCATATAGACCGGGCCGACTTGAAGCAGGCTGTCGAGCGCAAAGTCGTTCCCCTTCACGTCGGGCAGGGTGAAATCCGCGGCCTTGGTGTACGCCTTCTTCTCCTCGGCGGCGAAGACCGCCGTTACGAACAGGAGAGCAAAACCGATTGCCAGAATCTTCTTCATTCATCCTCCGTCAATGCGAATCTTTCGAGCGTAGCGGACTGGAGCACGCGGTGCTCCTCGTTGCCGCTCGCGTCCTCGATGAATACCGCCGCGCCCAGCTTGTCGGGACGGTGGCCGATGGTGCTGAAAGTCAGCGTGTCGACCAGCGTATCCCCGCGGGCGAGGCTGAGCAGCAGCCCGTTCCGGTCCGGCACGAACTGCGCCGCGACCCGGGAATAGACAGCTCCCAGCCTGTCGACCAGGCTGTCCTCGGTCACGACGCAGTAGAGCGTCGGACTCGTGCCGGCCGTGATGCTGTCCATCGCCACCGTGATAATCAACCTGCCTTCAACGGTGTCGGCATCGCCGGCGACGGTGAGCGCGGCGTACGACGCCGTCGACTTCACCGCCGTGATGGCGGCGTCGAAAGCCTGGTAGTACTCGGACGGGTCCGACGGCATGGCAACTTCCTGGTATCCGTCGAGCACCAGCGACGGCTGCCCCGGGTTATGCTGATACCGGGCAACGCGCAGGCTGTCATCCGGGTTGATGTTGAACATGTCGTGGGCATAGGGATGCCACGCGACCACAACCAGGCTGTCGCCGTAGCGCACCTTTATCAGGCTGTCAAGCGCTCGCGCCGCGAGCGCGCAGTTCCCTCAGGTAGTCTCGGTGATGAGTTCAGCGAGAACCCGCCGGTTGGTCGGCTGGACCGGCACAACCGGCGCATCTGAGCAACTGAGCGCGACGATCGCGAACGCGAGAACCGCAGCCAACGGTCTTGTCCTGCGAGTCATGAAGGTAATCTTAAAAGCGTATGCCGCTGCTGTCAAATCGCGCTATCTCCTGTCGTTATCTACAACTCCCGTCCCGGCATATTCCCGCCGGCAGGGAGCGCAGGTTCCGTACGCAGATTCCACCGGCCCGGAAAGACTCCGGCTGCGTTTCTCAGCGTGACTTGACTAGAGGCCTTCTGCGCCGGACAATCAGAGCGTGGTTCCCTACCTGCTTGCCGCTGCCGCGGCGCTGGCCGCGTTCACGGTCGAACCGTACCTGCAGGGGCGCACCGAATCTACGGTCGTCGTCCGCTGGACCACGGCCGAGCCGGACTCGGGCCGGGTCGAATACGGCCTGACCGCGGCCTACGGCGATGCCGTCTCGTACCCGGACGCAACGACCGACCACGAACTGACGCTGACCGGACTTCTTACCGACACTTCATACCACTACCGGGCGATTTCGGGCGCGGATACGAGCCCGGACGTCGCGTTCCCGACCCGCGCCGCGCCGGGACGGCCATTCCGCTTCCTCGTGTACGGCGACAACCACTCGAACGACAGCGCTGCGCATCAGGCCGTGGTCAACCGCATGGCGCTGGCCGAACGAACGTCGTTCGCGGCGAACACCGGTGACCTGACGAGCAGCGGCCTGACCGCGCAGTACCTGCTCTTCTTCCGCGTCGAGCGCCGGTTCCTTTCCCGCCTGCCGATTGAGCCCGCGGTCGGCAACCACGACGCCGACAGCCTGCCCAACTGGTACCGCTTCATCGCCCTGCCGGGCAACGAGCGGTGGCACTCATTCCGCTGCGGCAACTCCGCTTTCATCTGTCTGAACGACAACGAGACCTTCACGCCGGGGAGCGAGCAGTACAACTGGTTCCTGGGCGAACTCCTGGCCGACAGCGCGGACCCGGATGTCCGCCACCTCTTCGTCTTCCTGCACCTGCCGCCGTACACGACGAGCACGGCCTATTCCGGCAACGCCGACGTCCGGCGGCATCTCTGCCCGCTGCTGGAACGGTTCAGGGCGGCGGTCGCGTTCAGCGGTCACGTCCATGCCTATGAGCACAGCCTGGTGAATGACGTACACTACATCATCACGGGCGGTGGCGGGGGCACGCTCGCAACGGGCTGGAACGCGGCCCAACCCTGGACCGTCTATCGCGAGGCGACTTACGAGTTTGTGCAGGTTGACGTGGCCGGTGACACTGTCCGCACCGTCGGCATTCGGCCGGACGGAAGCGAGTTCGATACGCTTGTCATCGTCTCCGGCAGCGTGGGAAGCGCAGAGCCACGACTCGCAAAGCCGCCGGCGGTCTCCGTGCTTCCGGCAGAGTTCGGCCGCGCTCAACTGCGATTCAGGTCGGACGAACCGGTGTCGGTCTCGGCACGGCTGTACGACGCCGGCGGACGCCTCGTCGCCCCGCCAATCAGACGATGGTTCGGTGCGGGCGAACACGAAATCGATTGGGACGAAAGAACATGCAGACCCGGCGTCTACTGCGGCGTGGTTCAGGCCGGCGCTGCGTCCTTCACTGTCCGCGTGGCGGTATTGTGCGAGGGACGATGAAGAGAACCACCGCCGCGCTCGTCTTGCTTGTCGGCCTTGCTCTGGCCGGCGATTCGCTCCGCGTGCTGTTCATCGGCAACAGCCATACGTATGTGAACGACCTGCCCGGCCTGTTTCGCGGCCTTTCCGAAGCCGGCGGCAGGCCGGTGCTGACCGATGCCAGTACCTTTGGCGGCTACTCGCTCGAAGACCACACGGGCAACCAGACAACGCTCGACAAGATTGCGCAGGACTCGTGGGACTATGTTGCGCTGCAGGAGCAGAGCGTAATTCCGACCATCCACTACTGGCGCTACAACAGCATGTACCCGGCGGCGCGGGTGCTCGACTCGCTCATCCGGCTCCAATGCGCGAGGACGGTCTTCTATATGACGTGGGGCTGGAAGTACGGTGGCCAGCACAGCTACGGCGAATCACTCAGCCCGGACTTCCGCGACTACTTCGAGATGCAGGAAAGCGTGCGCGTGGCCTATCAGGAGATCGCGGCCGAGCTGGCCGCGAAGATGTCGCCGGTCGGGCTGGCCTTTGCCTGCGCTCGCCGTGTTGACTCGCTCGTGGACCTCTGGCAGTTAGACTACTGCCATGCCACGCTGGAGGGCACGTACCTCGGGGCGTGCGTGTTCTACGCCGTGCTGCACGGGGCGAACCCGGTGGGCCTGGAGTTCTACGGCGGCCTGGATTCGGCGACCGCGCGGTTCTGCCAGGAGGTTGCGTGGCAGACTGTGTCGGGCATCGCCGAGGCGCCGCAAGTACCAGTCTGCCGAGTCCCGGAGAGGGCGAGATTCCTCGCTACGCTCGGAATGACAGCGGGCGCGACCATCTATGATGGCTCAGGCACGAACGTCACCGCGCGGGCTGGTTCGCTGCCGCGCGGAATCTACTTTGTGCGAGAGGCCCAAGCGCAAGCTCAAGCACAAGTAGTCCGCAAGGTAGTTCTTGTCCGCTAGCCATCGGGATGCAGGGCAGTCGAAGGCCGGAAGCTGAGAGGAGTATGGAGTGGCAGAGCACAAAGTGAAAGGGCTGGCATTTGCGTCCGTGTACGTAGACGATTTCCGGCGGGCGTTCGAGTTCTACGCCGCGGTGCTGGGACTGGAGAAGGAATACGACATGGGCAGCGCGGCGTGCTTCTTCAAGCTTCCCGACAACACCGGGCTATACTTGCAGGGCAAGAACAAGACCGCAGGCTACGACGTAGACACGATGCGAACCGCGTTTGTCTTCACGGTCGAGTCCGCCGCAGCCACCTATGAACGGTTGAGAGCGGCCGGCGTCAGGTTCATCCAGAACGAACCACGGCACATGGGCGGCGAGCAGTACTGGTTCCAGTTCTACGACCCGTCCGGCAATATCCTGGAAGTCCTTGGGGGCAAGTAGCGAGCGAGGTGAGGGCGATGAGCACACGGACAGTCACCATCAACCGGGCGCCGGTGCTGGCCTTGTGGGCAACGGTCGTGGCCGAGCGGCTGGGGTTCAGCCGCGATGAGGCGCTGTCGCTGGGCAAGGCGGTGACGGGGTTGAATGCGCAGAGCAAAGGGCAGCGGCTGGGAATCTACACGAAGAGGGAGGAGAGAGGAGGGAGGAGGGAGGAGGAGAAACGGAAGATCGAGGAGCGGACGGGCGGCAAGCTGGACGCGGTGGAGTTGATGGGCAGGGAGATACCGGTTGTCAGGACTCCGGCGGGCGTGCGGGCGCTCAACAAGGATACCGAGGTGTCACCCGCGAGCACACAGACATATCTTGAGTCCAAGTTCGGCGAGCATCTGGCCGCGGTGAGAGCGGCGATGGAAGAGCTGGCCCGCTCGATGAAACCGGACGTGCTCGCGGCGCGGGCGTTTGCCCTGTACGCGCAGTTCCGGCCGCAGATTCCCGACGGCGTGAAGGGCTGGGGCGCGAAGGGCAACCTCGACCTCAAGACGGTCCGGTCGCTAGCCAACCCGGCGGGCATATCCATGGAAAGGAGTGAGCATCAATGAGCGGTGACCCGATTGTCTGCTGGGAACTGGCGTCGCACGACGAGGCGAAGTCGGCCGAGTTCTTCCGCCGGGTGTTCAACTGGGAGGTGCCGTTCGACGAGAAGCTCGGCTTCTTCCGCGTCAAGTCGCCGGGTTCGCCGACCTGCTCGCGCGGTCTGATATTCACCCTGCGCCAGGCGAAGCTGCCGTTCCTGACCATCTACATCGGCGTCAAGGACATCGACGCGAAGCGGAAGCTGGTCGTGGAGAACGGCGGGTTCATCGTCATCGAGCCATTCGACATCGGCGGCGGCGAGCGCATCTGCCTGTTCAACGAGCCATCGGGCGTGACCTTCGCGATGATCGAGGAGAAGGACTGATGACGGCCGGCCTTCTGGGCCTCGTTCAATCGATGGTCACGCCCGCGGTGATGATATCGGCATGCGGGTTGCTGCTGCTTTCGGTCTCGAACAAGCTCGGTCGTATCGTCGACCGAATCCGCGACCTGAACGCGGAGGACAGGAAGCTCGTGGCCGCGGGCGAGGCGGCACGGCGGCAGAGCATACGCAACCAGATTGACCTGTTGCTCCGGCGCACCGTCATGCTTCGTAATGCCTGCGGGCTGCTTTACCTTGCTGTCGCGGTATTCGCCCTCACCTCGCTCTGCGTCGGGCTGTCCGGCGCGGCGCACGTCTTCGCCGTGCTGATGCTAGTGCTATTCGTCGCCGGGCTCGCGGCGGTCGTCTGGGCCGGCATCCTCGCCTATCTGGAAATCCGCGTGTCGCACCACGCTGTCGCCGAGGAGATAAGGGAACTCCGGCTGCGCGACCAGCCCGGTAGGATTTGACCCGCGGCCGGGAGCGTCTAAGCTGATTCGCCGGGCCGATAGCTGTCGGCCGGACAACAGAACATAAGGAGAATGACATGAGAATGCTGATTCTCTCGCTGATACCGATGCTCGCGGTCGCGCTCTCGCCGGCGCTTGTAGGCGAACGCCCCGCGGTTGGCGACGCCGCGCAGTTCCGCTCGCCGTCAGGAAGCTACAGCGCGAAAGTTGAGTATGCTTCCGGCAACACCGAGTTCGTCCCGCTCGACCGCTTCGAGCTGCTCGACCGGGACGGGAAGACGGTCTTCATGAAGACCGGAACGCGGCACACGGTCCTCGATATTTCGGACAACGGGCTCGTCGTCGGAGTTGACTTCGACGGCCCGGTATCCGGGCACGCGAGGCTCCACTTCTATGACGAGCAGGGTGGCGAACGCGGCGTCGCTGAAGTCGGTTTCTGGGGACAGCACGGCTTTTCGGCCGACGGCAGCACCTACTGCGTGCTTGACGGCAAGACGGGGCTGCGGGTGTTCACTTCGGGCGGAAGAGAGCTGTACAACGCCGGGCACTGCAACCAGTTCGCGGTTTCCGGCGACGGCAGGCACGTCGCGCTCGCGGCCGACGACGCAATCCGGTTGCTGAAAGACGGCACGCTGGCCGTCAGCATTCCGCTCGCCACGCCCTTTGTCCGTGCGATGGACTTCTCGTCCGACGGCGGGCGCTTCGGGTATTGCGAGCGCAGCGTTCTCTACGTGCACCGCACCGAGGACGCAGTGCGCGAGTTCGAGTATCGGCCTGCGGACGCTAAGCTGCGATTCATCTCGCTTGACCTCGGCGACCGGCTCACAATCGCCGGCCTCGATCTCGACGGACGCCGTGGCACGCCCAATCGGCACCGGCGCGGGCTCGTCGTCCTGCTCGACTCGGCCGGAACGCCGGTTGGGCAGCAGGAGCTGACCTATGCGAAGTGGAACTTCACCGTGCCGGAGGTCCGGTTCGGGGCCGCCGGTACTTTCCGGGTGTGGACCGCCGAAACCGAGCTCGAGTACCGGTACTAGGAGGACTAGATGAATCGGATAGTCCTGAATCCAGAGTCCAGAACCCAGAGTGCAAGGCTGTTTGACATAATGAAGCATTTCATCGCCCTTGGCTTCCTCTCGACCATCGGTCTGGCGCTGCCCTGGCCGACCCTGCCGCAGGATTCGGTCCACCACATCGGCAACGCCTGGGGCAACTACCAGAACTACGGCTCTTCGCCTTACTGCCACAACGGCCAGGACATCCTGGTCCCGCCGCTGTCGCCGGCAGTGGTGATAAAGCCCGGCTACGTCAAGGCCATCTTCCTCGGCGGCAGCCCGATGTACAACGGGGTCGTGGTCGCCGACTCGGCCGGCGCCGCGTTCTGCTCGGGCTACATGTACTACCATCTCGACAACTCGACCATCGTCGTGCAGGTCGGCGACACCGTCGAAGTCGGGGACACGCTCGGGCTCATTGCCACCTGGAGCATCGCCGGATTCCACCACAACCACTTTTCCGCGAACCGCAATTCGGGCGTGACCTGGCCGGACTACGGCGCGTTCTTTCACAACCCTTTGCTGGACATTCAGCCCGACTACGACTCCATCGTTCCGACCTTCATCGACGCCTACACCGGGCAACGGTTCGCCGTCTGCCTCAACAACACCAGTACCTACCAGTCGAAGGACAGCGTCTACGGCACGGTTGACCTCATCTGCCGGCTTGACGACCAGATAAACCATCCCGTCTGGAAGACATCAATTCACCGCATCGACTACTCGGTCCGGGATACCTTCGGCAACTACGTGGTGCCGCTCACCCGCTCGGTCGAGATGTCAGACTCGATTGACGGCTACACGGTCGGGCAGTCGAGAGCGGTGTACAAGCAGGACAACACCTGCCCCACCCGCTGCAACTACGACTCGCTCGCCCGGCAGTACTTCTACATCTTCACCAACACCGACGGCGACTCGTTCATCGAATCCTCGGACTCGCTCGCCAACTGGAACACGACGCTTGTGGCCGACGGCGACTACTGGGTCAAGGTCATCGCCCGCGACGAGTACGGCAACACCGCCATCGACAGCATGATGGTGAAAGTGAAGAATCACCCGGCGAGCCGACACGACGTCGGCGTCACGAGTATCACGTCGCCGCCGGCAGCGGTCGAATCAGGCTCGGTCGTCACGCCGGCATGCACCGTGTACAACTACGGCACGGCGAGCGAGAGCTATGCCGTGCGAATGCGCATCGGCCCGGGCTACGACACGGCCGTTGCGGTAACCGGTCACGCGGCCGGGGCCAAGCTTGCCGTGGTCTTCCCGGACTGGGTGGTTGACTACCCGCTCGGCTTCTACGCCGTTGCCTGCTCGACGCAACTGACCGGCGACGCTTTCCCGGTCAACGACAAGCGTGAAGATTCGGTCGAAGTCTCGCCGCCCTCGGGAGTCGGCGATGTTTCGCTGCTCGGGGGCGTGGCGCGGCTGACGCTGATGTCGAACCCCGCGCGCCGGCCGGTCCGCTTCCAGGTCACACCCGGCGCCGCGCCGGTCGAGCTGTGCATCTTCGACGCCTCCGGTCGCCTCATTCGGGTTCTTCGTCCTCCCCAGCCCCTGACCCCTAATCCCTATTCCCTTTCCTGGGACGGCTCTGATGCATACGGCCGGCAGATGCCGGGCGGCGTGTACTTCTGCCATACGTCGGGCCGGCGCGATGCCGTCGAACTGGTATTGCTGCGATAGCCCTTGGCCGGCATCGTATTCCTCCGGACGAAGGAGTTCGAACGGGTTGTTGAGTTCTACCGGCGACGGGTGGGGATGACGACGTGGCTGGAACAGCCGGGCATCGTCATCCTGCGGCACGGCAATCTCCTGCTCGGGTTCAACCGGCAGGCCGAACCGGACACGCAGGGTGTGTTCACCTTCTTCTACGACACCCGGGCGGAGGTTGACGCCATGCACGGGCAACTGGCCGACGTTGCGCTCGGCCCGCCGCGGGAGAACGCGAAGTACCGCATCTACCATTTCTATGCCCGCGACCCCGAAGGGAGGTCGGTCGAATTCCAGCAGTTCCTTCATCCGGTAAGTCTCTGATGCCTGCCGGATTGACCACGCACGCCGCGCCGGTATAATCACGGCGCAATGCAGTCTCCCATCTTCGGGATTTCCGGACTCCGCGGGGTCGTCGGCGACGGCCTATTCCCGGAGACGGTGGTTAAGTACGCGGCGGCGTTCGGCACGTTTGTCGGACACGGCACGGTCGCGGTCGGCCGGGACTGCCGGGCCTCGGGCGAGATGATGCACGCGGCGGCGACCGCCGGGCTCGTTTCGGTCGGGTGCGAGGTCATGGACTTAGGCATCTGCCCGACGCCGACTGTTGTCCACGTCACCCGGCGCGGCACGCTGGCCGGGGCGATGATGCTCACCGCGAGCCACAACCCCGAGCAGTGGAACGGGATGAAGTTTGTCAGCCGCGAGGGCCAGTTCCTGTCCCCGGACGAGGTAGCCGCGTTCCGCAAGCTGCTCAAGGGCAAGGGCGCGAAGTTCGCGGACTGGGACGCCCTGCGCCCGGTCAAGATTAACCAGAATGCGGTCTACGCCCACGTCAATTCAATCCTCTCCAACGACCTGTTCCGGGGTATCCGGCCCGCGCTCATCGAGCGGAAGATGAAGGTCGGCGTGGACGCGGTGAACGGCGCGGCATCGGTCGCCGCCTGCCAACTGGTAGAGGCCCTGGGCGCGGAACCGGTCCGGCTCTACTGCAACATCGAGCCGATGAAGCAGGGCGCTACCTTCCCGCGCAAGCCCGAGCCCGAGGCGCAGAACCTCGGGGACCTCTGCAACCTCGTGCGCGACCGCAAACTCGACCTCGGTATCGCCCTGGACCCGGACGGCGACCGGTTCAGTTGCGTTGACGAAACCGGCGCTCCGCTGGGCGAGGAGGCGACCATCTGTCTTGCCTGCAAGTACGTGCTGCCCCGGCGCAAGGGCCCGGTCGTGGTCAACCTCTCGACTACCCGCGCGGTTGACGATGTCTGCGGCACGCTGGGTGCGGCGGTCGAACGGGCCCCGGTGGGCGAGGCGAACGTCGCGGACCGGATGGAGAAAGTGCAGGCGGTGCTCGGCGGAGAAGGGAACGGCGGCGTGATTCTGCCCGAGCTGAACTTCACCCGCGACGGCCTGGTGGCCGCGGCGACGGTCATCGGGCTCTTGAGCCAGGGGCGCGAACCGCTTTCGGCCATCGGCGCAACCCTGCCCCGGTACCAGATGGTCAAAACCACGATGGCCTTGAGCCGCGAGCAGTTCTCCGCCCGGGAAGAAGGGTTGCTCAAGGCTTTCGAAGGCGCGGCCGTCGACCGGCAGGACGGGTTCAAGTTCAGCCTCGATGATTCCTGGGCGCACGTCCGGCCCTCGAACACCGAGCCGATGGTGCGCATCATCACCGAGGCGAAGACCGAAGCCCAGGTGAAGGAACTGGTCGAGCGCGTGCGCAAAGCCCTCGCCGCCAACGGCAAAGAAGCGGACAAGAAGTGAAAGGGATAGAGAGATCAAGGGATAGAGGGATAAAGTGCCGGCAGGCCTTTCTCCTCTTCACTATATCCCTTTGTCCCTCTCTCCCTTTATCCCTTTCCTGATATGTGCGGCATCGTCGGCTACATCGGCCCGCGCAATCTGACGTACGTCATCATGGTCGGACTGGAGCGGCTTGAGTACCGCGGCTACGACTCGTGCGGCATCGCCGCGGTTGACGGCGGCCTTAAGATAAGGAAGACCGCGGGCCGACTGCAGAAACTGAAGGAAATCCTCGCGCACGACCCGGTGAGCGGCAACCTCGGAATCGGTCACACGCGCTGGGCGACTCACGGCAGAGTCACGGACGAGAACGCCCACCCGTTCACCGACTGCCACCGCCGGATTGCCCTGGTGCACAACGGCATCATCGAGAACTACCGTGAGCTGCGCGAGCGGCTCGTCGGCCAGGGTCACCACTTCGTGTCGGGAACCGACACCGAAACCATCGTCCACCTGATTGAATCGTACTACGCAAAGGACCTCGGCGCCGCAGTGCGCCGGGCTGCGGCCGACCTGCAGGGCTCTTTCGCCATCGTGGTGATCTCAACCGACGAACCGGACCGGATGGTGGCGATGAAGTCGGGCGGCCCGCTCATCATCGGCCAGGGCGCGGGCGAGTTCGTTGTCGCGTCCGATGCGCTGGCCCTGGTCGGCGTCGCCCAGCAGATGCTGCCGATGCACGACGGCGAAGTCGCGGTGGTTACCCGCGACGCGCTGGAATTGACCGACGCCAGCGGCCGGCGAATTGACCGCGTTTTCGCACCGATGGACCTGGAGGCCGAGGTAGTCACCAAGGGGGACTATCCCCACTTCATGCGCAAGGAGATTTTCGAGCAGCCGCAGATACTGGCCGATGGAATCGCGCACCGGTTCCGCGACCATCAGGTGGCGCTCGAACCGGAGTTCCGGCTCTACCCCGACGAGGTGGAGAAGGTCGAGCGCATCGTCATCCAGGCCTGCGGCACCTCCTACCACGCCGGGCTGGTGGGCCGTTACTACTTTGAGAAGCTCTGCCGCATCCCGGTCTCGGTCGAAATCAGCTCCGAACTCCGCACCTCCGAGTTCATCTACGACGGGCGGACCCTGATGGTACCCATCAGCCAGTCGGGCGAAACCGCGGACACGCTCGCCGCCATGCGCGAGGCCGCGGCGCGCGAGATCCACTCGCTCGCGGTGCTCAACACCAAACGCTCCTCGATTGACCGCGAGGCCGACTCCTCGGTCTACATCCACGCCGGGCCCGAGATCGGCGTCGCCTCAACCAAGGCTTACACCGCCCAGTTGTTCACGCTGCTCTCGCTCGCCGTCTACTTCGCCCGGGTGCGCAAGGCGATGCCGGACGCAAAGTTCGACGAAATCGTCGCGCACTGCGCCCGGTTGCCGGCGCAGATGCAGCAGGTCCTCGCCCTTGACGACCTGGTGAAGGCGACCGCGGCCCGGCTTTCCGCGGCGCGCGACTTCCTCTTCCTCGGCCGCGGCATCAACTACCCGTCGGCGCTGGAGGGCGCGCTCAAGCTCAAGGAGATCTCCTACATCCACGCGACCGGGCTGGCGGCCGGCGAAATGAAACACGGGCCGATTGCCCTGATTTCCGAAAACATGCCGGTCATCGGCATCGTGCCGCGCGACTCGGTACACGACAAGATGGTTTCGAACCTGGCCGAATCCAAGGCGCGCAAGGGCCTGATAATCGCCGTCGGAGCCGAAGGTGACAAGGCACTTGAAGACCTGGCCGACACGGTTTTCTCCGTACCCGACGCACCCGAATACCTGATGCCGATGCTGGTGGCGATTCCGCTCCAGCTCCTCGCCTACCACGTCGCGGTCATGCGCGGCTGCGACGTCGACAAGCCCCGCAACCTCGCCAAGAGCGTCACGGTCGAGTAGCCCCGGTTTCGCGCCCCCGCCAACTAACACCAGTAGTCGGTAGTCCCTTTTCCTCGCGTTCGTCGTTCAGCGAAAGCGCCTGCTGCCGTACAGGGGCCGCTGAGGCCAACTCCGGATTGGACATTCTCCTTCATTCGACCTTCGAGCCTGCTCATCGGCCATGTGGTGCCGGGCTTGACGACCGGTAATGGGATGAGCATAATTGTAGGCTCTTCGGGTTACTTGGTAGCTCCGAGAGAACCTCAGACCGGGCCTGGCAAGCCGGGCCCGGTGCTTCTTTGTTCAGCCCGACAACCGCAGATGACGCAGATTACGCAGATTCCCCGGACGCGAAGAGTGAACCGCCGATGGACGCCGATGCGCGCCGACCCGGCCGGAGAGCATCCACAGATTTCACCGATTCCACAGATTCCCCGGACACTCGATCCCCTTATCTCTTGATCCCTCGATCCCTTTTCTGACCAACCGCCAAGGACGCCAAGAGCGCCAAGGTTTGACTTCGAGCATTCGGTCATTCGAGCTTGAATGGCCATTGGGATTCATGATTATGCGGTTAACTCATCATGCGTGATCTGCGGCGCGGTGGCGCAGGCACGCAGCACCCGGTCGAAGAGTTCGTTCTCACGATG
>Ga0209609_10001548_pt1 | contig 13306 bp, 10 predicted proteins | sample LakKivw325mmetaG_FD_184136 | JGI IMG/M metagenome (GOLD analysis project Ga0209609, IMG submission 184136) | Anoxic lake water microbial communities from Lake Kivu, Rwanda to study Microbial Dark Matter (Phase II) - Lake Kivu water 325m metaG... | ecosystem: Environmental > Aquatic > Freshwater...
CCAAGTCCTGCACCGCCTGTTTTGAAAGTGAATTAAAACATGGTGAGCAGTTTTGAGTAAGGGGAAAGAAAGTTATAGTGTCCGGGGCGGTTAACTCAGTGGCAAGAGTGCCACCCTTACAAGGTGGAAGTCGCAGGTTCAAGTCCTGCACCGCCCACTTGTTCTCTTGCGTTGGAAGCAGGACTTGAAGAGAGCGAAGTCAGGGATTGCGAGCGGGCGGAGCAATCCCAGCGACCCGATAAAGAACATTGGGATCCCTGACACGCTTTGCTAAGACGGGAAGTGGCCGACCCGAGCAGTATCGGGATGCGAGGGCGCCAAATCCTGCACCGCCCACGTTAAAGAGAGTGGATAGTGATTAGTGGTTAGTGATTAGTAAAAGCGGGACGCAGTGGTGAAGGGCGAGAACCGAGGGGTCAAAAGGGATGGAGGGGAAAGTATTTACCCGCGATTCCCGGTTCGGAGTGGAAGACTAAGGGGAGCAATAGGGGGCTTGAGATTTTAGATTTGATAATTGTAACTTCTTTGAAGGAGTCTCATCTAAATATTATTAAAATACAACGGAGGGCAACGAAATGGCAGAAAAAATAATTGGTATTGATTTAGGTACAAGCAACTCCTCGGCCGCTGTTATGGAGGCGGGAAAAACCGTCATTATACCGAGCGCCGAAGGGACTACGATAGTCGGCGGGAAAGCATTCCCGTCTTACGTGGCTTTCACAAAGGATGGGCAGGTCCTGGTGGGCGAGCCGGCAAGGAGACAGGCGGCGGTCAACCCCGAAGGAACCGTTTTTGCCGCAAAAAGGAAAATGGGGACAGATTATAAATACAGCATCTACGGCAAGTCCTACACCCCGCAGCAAATCTTGGCTTACATTCTACAGAAGATAAAGAAAGATACGGAGTCCTATCTTGGCCAGCCGGTGAAGAAGGCGGTTATCACGGTGCCCGCGTATTTCAACGACAACCAGAGGCAGGCGACAAAAGACGCCGGAACGATTGCGGGACTTGAGGTCGTGCGGCTCATAAACGAACCCACGGCCGCTTCTTTCGCTTTCGGGCTGGATAAGCTTGAAGCCGAAATGAAGATACTTGTTTTTGACTTCGGCGCAGGGACTCTTGACGTAACGATAATGGAGATGATGAGCGGTGTTTTCAAGGTGCTTTCCACTCACGGAGATACGCAACTCGGCGGCACGGACATGGACGAGACGCTCATAAATTACATAGTCGGGGAATTCAAGAAGGAATCAGGGATTGACGTGAGCAAGGACAGGATGGCGATGCAAAGGATACGGGAATCCGCGGAGAAGGCGAAGATAGAACTTTCATCCACGGTTGAAACTGAAATCAGCCTGCCTTTTATAACCGCTGACCAGAATGGACCCAGGCATCTCCAGATGAAGATAAGAAGGGCAAAACTGGAAGAGTTGATTGCTCCCATAATTGACAGGTGCAGGGAACCTGTCAGAAAAGCGATAGAAGACGCAAAACTGAAGACGTCCGAGATGAGCAAGGTGATACTTGTTGGCGGTCCTACCAGAATGCCGTCGGTGCAGAAGTTTGTGGAAGATTTCATAGGGGTAAAACCTGAGAGAGGGGTTGACCCGATGGAGTGCGTCTCAATAGGTGCTGCAATACAGGGAGCAATTCTCAGCGGCGATATGAAGGACAAGGATATACTGCTGCTGGATGTTACCCCCCTTTCTCTCGGCGTTGAGACTGTCGGCGGGGTATTCACAAGAATTATAGACAGGAATACCACGATACCCGTCAAGAAAAGCCAGATTTTCTCAACCGCTGGCGATGACCAGACGTCCGTTGAAATCAACGTGCTGCAGGGTGAGAGGCAGATGGCAAGGGATAATCTCAGCCTTGGAAATTTTCATCTCGTGGGTATTCCTCCGGCTCCCAGGGGTATTCCCCAGATAGAGGTATCCTTTGACATAGATACAAACGGAATTATTCACGTTACGGCAAAGGATAAGGGCACGGGTAAGGAGCAGTCCATCAAGATAACGGCATCCAAGAAGCTTTCAAAGGAAGAAATAGACAGGATGATCAAGCAGGCAGAACAGTACGCGGAAGAGGATAAGAGGCAGAAGGAAATAATTGAGACCGTGAATCAGGCGGATTCCCTCGTGTATACAGTCAAGAAGACGCTGAAGGAGCACGGCGACAAGGTTAGCGAACAGGAAAAGAAGGAGATACAGGAAAAGATAGATGCCCTGGAGAAATTAATAAAAGCGGAACAGAAGGATGTGGAAAGCATAAAACGCGGTATGGAAGAGTTGCAGGAAGCGTCGCACAAGATTGCACAGATCATCTATCAGCAGGCGCAACAGGCGGAGAAGCAGCCCGGTGGAGAGTCACAGCAGGGTCAGGGACAGGAGCCAGGGCAGGGCGAAGAGAAGAAAACTGAGAGAGACAAGGTGGTGGATGCCGAATACAAAGAGGTTGATGACCAGCAGGACAGGAAGTAGCACCTGACAATACATCACGGTAAAAGAATGAAATATGCAAGGATTGTTGCAGATGGACTGGACGGAAAGGGGAGTTACGGCATCCTTGAGGGTAACGATATACATATAATCAGGAACTCTCCGCTGGACGGAAAGATTGAAAAAACAGGAGCAAGTGTTCACGTAACCGATGTCAGTAAGTTTCTGCCTCCTGTGGATACTCCAAATATTATTGCCCTGGGGCTGAATTACCGCGAACACGCCAGGGAAAGCAGGATGGACCTTCCGCCCGCGCCGGTTATCTTCCTGAAATCAGTCACTTCCCTGACAGGTCATCTCCAGCGGATTATTCTGCCTGCCGAGGCTCCAGATTTCGTTGACTATGAGGCAGAACTGACCATAGTCATGGGTAAGCGCGGAAGAAACATTCCTGAGGAAGAAGCTGCTGAATATATTCTCGGCTATACATGCGGAAACGATGTGAGCGCCAGGGATTGCCAGATGAAGATTGACAAACAGTGGGCGAGGGCAAAATCCTTTGACACATTTGCACCCGTGGGCCCGTACGTGGCAACGGACATAAATCCGGACAGCCTGAGGATACAGTCAAGGGTGAACGGCAGCGTAATGCAGGATTCCAGTACATCAGACATGATATTTGGCGTCCAGAAGGTTGTGGCATACCTTTCAAGACAGATGACGCTCATGCCCGGCACGCTGATCATGACGGGAACTCCTTCCGGTGTGGGATTCGCGAGGCAGCCACAGGTGTTTCTGAGGGAAGGAGACACGGTTGAGATTGAGATAGAGAAGGTCGGCGTTCTCAGGAATACAGTCGGTAGAGAATGAGTTCCTATTCTCGCACAAGCTGAATGTGCTTCAGCATCACGAGAGATGTCCGTTCATTTTCGTTGAGTTTGAAGGTAATGAACTTTATGGTTTCTTCAAGGTTGGGTATCAGTACGTATTCAAGGGCGTTTACCCTTCTTCTTGTGCGTTCAATTTCGTAGGCGAAACTTATGAGCTTATTTTCAAGAAAGGATAGTTTGAGAAGTTGCTGCATCGTTTTCTTTCCATTTCCCAGCAACTGGTAGAGGCAGGGACTTGCCGTGTAATCCACCGGAATTCTTTCCGGAGAAGTCAGCAGGCTGATTTCAAATACCGGTATATTGAATGTTCGTACTGTCCGCTCGGAAAAGGAAGTTTTGAAAGACCTCCTTTCAATCATATCCTTCCATGTTTTTTCATCAAGGATGCCCCTGAATTTCAGGATCTGCATATAAAAATCATACAAATCCTTCTCGATGGATTTTCTTGATGTCCTGACATCTTCCACAAGCATCCTGAACTCAATAAGCAGCTGTTCCTCCTTGTCTTTAAGGAGTTTGTGTCCCCTTTTTGCGAGTTGTACCCGTTTCCTCAGTTTCAGCAATTCCATCCTCGTAGGATTGACCCTAATTTTCATATTATTTCCAGTATTTCTCCATTATCTTGGGATGTATTCTCTTGACTTCGCTCTCAGGGAGTGTCCTGAGAAGTTTCCATGCGATATCAAGAGTCTGCCTGATGCTTCTCTCCTCGTCCGTGCGCTGGGATATGAACTCCTGCTCCATCCTCCTTGAAAATTCAAGATGCGCAACGTCAGTTTCGGTGAGGGATGCCTCTCCCAGCACGACGGCAAGTTCTTCGGCCTCTTTGCCCCTGGCATAGGAAGCAAACAGCTGGCTTGCGATGGACGGATGGTCGTCACGCGTCAATTCCTTCCCTGTTCTGGTATCAGCACCTATTCCCTTGTCCCGTAACCTTGACAGCGATGTGAGAATATCAATAGGTGGATAGACACCCTTCAGGTGCAACTGCCTTGAAAATATTATCTGACCCTCGGTTATGTAACCGGTGAGGTCAGGGATAGGATGCGTTTTGTCATCCTCGGGCATCGTCAGAATTGGAATCTGCGTGATAGAGCCCTGCCTGCCTTTTATTCTGCCTGCACGTTCGTATATTGTTGACAGGTCGGTATAGAGATATGAAGGATAACCCCGCCTGCCGGGTATCTCGTTTCGTGCCGCGGAAATTTCCCTCAAGGCCTCGGCATAGTTTGTCATATCCGTGAGGATTGTCACCACGTGCATACCGAGTTCAAAGGCAAGGTACTCGGATGCGGTAAGGGCTACCCTGGGCGTCGCAATACGTTCTATCGCAGGTTCGTCTGCAAGATTGATGAAGATGACGCATCTTTCTATAGCGCCCGCTTCCCTGAACTCCTTCTGGAAGAACTCGGCTTCTTCAAATGTTATTCCCATAGCCGCAAACACAATGGCAAACTTTGTATCCTGTTTTTCCGAAGGTATTTTTGCCTGCTTCACTATCTGGGTGGCCAGAATGTTGTGAGGCAGACCTGACCCTGAGAATATCGGGAGTTTCTGCCCCCTGACAAGACTGTTTAATCCGTCTATGGCCGATAGACCTGTCTGTATGAACTCCGAAGGATAATCGCGCCTCGTGGGGTTTATGGGATACCCGTTTATGTTAAGATATTTCTTTGGTATTATCTCCGCGGAGCCGTCCCGGATCTCCCCGAGGCCGGTAAAAACCCTCCCGAGTATGCCGGGTGAGACTCCAAAATTTATACCCTTACCCGTAAACCTGATTTTTGTCGTTGAAATATTCAGTCCCGATGTTCCTTCAAAAACCTGAACAAGGGCATTATCACGGTGGACCTCAAGTATTCTTCCGAGACGTCTTTTCCCGCCGCTGGGTATTATCTCAACGAGCTCACCGTATCCTGCCCCTTCAACTCCTTCAATGAGCATCAGGGGACCAGAGATATTGCTTATACTCTCGTATTCCCGGAGAGGATGCAGCGTTTTTTCCATTGGGATGTATTATACATGTACATGACAGTTTTTTCAAGCGGAGGAAAATTTGTTTATGTAAGAAAATACATGCGGGGACCGCACCGTTATTGATTGGCGCATTTTTCATGCGCATGATAACATTAGCAATATGAATTGAAGGTCCAGGGACAACTATCTTTTTGACGCGGGACTGGAATTTGCCAGGATACCGGGTTGCGTGAAATAACAGAAAATATGGACCACAGGGAAAGATTTCTTGCAACGATTGAAAGGCGGAGGGTTGACAGGCCGGCGTCATGGTTGGGGCTTCCCACGCATGAGGCAGAGAAAGCACTTTTTAGATATTTCAAGGTCAGGGATATTGACGGACTGAAGGCAAGAATAAAGGATGACATATATCCTGTGGATGTCCCTTACAGCAACCCGCCGTCAAATCACATAGCTTGCGCATTTGATTTTGCACTGAAGGACGGCAGTGCCGATTATGAAAAAAGAACCCTGACCGCACCGGGCTTTTTCATGAATGCTTCCGCCCCTTCGGCCGTGGATGATTACAGGTGGCCGGATCCTGCCGAACATATGTCTTCAGAGGAGTGCCGCAGGGCAATAGACAGGGCTCCTTCAGGCATGGCGGTGCTGGGCGTGATGTGGTCGTGCCATTTTCAGGATGCGTGCTCCGCATTCGGGATGGAGACCGCTCTTGTGAAGATGATGACAGAGCCGGACATGTTCAGGGCGGTTATTGGAAGAATTACGGATTTTTACCTGAAAGCAAACGAGATTTTTTATGAGGCAGGGAAAGGAAAACTTGACGCCGTGTTGATGGGAAACGACTTTGGAAGCCAGGCAGGGCTTATGCTTTCCCCGGAACTATTAAGAAAGCATGTTTTCCCGGGGACCAGGATGCTCATTGACCAGGCAAAGTCCCATGGACTCAAGGTAATACATCATTCATGCGGCTCGGTGGACGCGGTGATTGACGACCTGATTGAAGCGGGCGCGGATGCAATACACCCGATTCAGTCTCTCGCAGCCGGCATGGAGCCGGTGCGGTTAAAAGCCCTTTTCGGAGACAGGGTATCCTTCTGCGGAGGCGTGGACGTTCAGAAGCTTCTCGTTAAGGGGACCCCCGAAGAGGTGAGAGCAGGCGTAAAAGAGCTGAAAGAGATCTTCCCAACTGGCTGTATTATTTCTCCGAGTCATGAAGCGTTACTTCCTGATGTTCCTCCGGAAAACGTAGAAGCAATGTTTGACGAAGTCGCGAGATGAATTCCGCAACAATAAGGTTGCAGCCGTGTAATTCAGAAAATCCTACATAGGGAATGCATGTTGACATGTGCCCAACCGGGCGGCTTTCTTCGGACGGGACACTTGACCGCCCCGGCGAGGCGGTCTGCGTTCGGCTTCTCTCGTCGCTCTTCACGATAACAAACATCGTGAATCCGTGCCCGCTCCTCCTTCAGACGCCCGCTTCAGAAACCGCCCGGAAGGGCACTGCCAGAGTCAGGCTATCCTTATGTCGGAATTTCAAGTATGATTATAAAAAATTGACAAAAAGGTAAAGATATGTAAATTAGATTGGATAGCAGCGAATCATTGAAATGCATAAATGCTAACCCGGATGGTGACAAAAATAGAGAGGGGGACAAGATGTTGAGGAAAATCCCGAGAATTATTTACAACGACGACAGTGATACACTCAGGCGCATACCACCTCCCCATACGGAAGATAAGATTGCCTACGCCGTGAATTATATGAAAAAGACTCAGGTTGACTGCCTGGTCTGGTGCATAGGGGAGATGCAGGCATATTCGTACCCGGCCAAAAGGGTTGAAAGCTATTTTGATAAACTTAAAGGTATGGATTCAAAACATTTCCCCCGCCAGAATGACCTCATGACGATTTTATATAAGAAGGGTATTGACTACCTGCCCTTGTTGATAGAAGAATGTCGCAGGTCAGGACTTTCTTTCGTGGCCGGTTTCCGGATGAACGACGTGCATCTCAAATCGAATCCAAGGGGAGTCTATGCAAGCAGATTCTGGCAGGAGCACCAGGAATACCGGCTCTGGGAGGTTACTGACGGGAAAACCTACTTCAACGCGTGCCTTGACTACTCGTATCCCGAGGTACGCAACCTGTACCTGACGATGGTAAAGGAAGTTGCTGAGATGTATGATGTGGACGGAATAGAACTTGATTTCTGCCGCAGCCCCTATCTTTTCCAGCCCTCGGAGGCATGGAAGAAGAGGAATATACTGACCGGTTTTATCAGGGATGTGCGCAGGGCACTGGAAAAAGCGGGGAGAGAGAAAGGGAGAGAGATATTCCTCATTACCCGTGTCCCGTTCGGAGAGGACCGTTTGAAGAATGGCGGGATGGACGTTGAGTCATGGCTGGAGAAGAGACTGCCTGATATACTCGTGATGAGCAATCTGAGCAACAACTATAACACAAGGATAGAACCGTGGCTGACGATGGCACATAAGAAAGGAGTGCTTTTTTATCCGTCCATAGAGGCGGATTCTGACAGGACCAATCCCAACTTTTACCAGATGATTACAAATCCGGTTGCGCCGTGGCACAGTTACAATCCGCCCAAGACACCCGAAATCATGGTGAAAAAGATACGCGCGATGGCACAGAATTTCCTGCACCAGAAACCGGACGGGGTATACACATTCAACTATCCCTGCATACTCAACGAACGGCAAAACGACAGATATAATGACCCTGAAACCTTCAGACTCCTGACCGAGCCGCTCAGCCAGATAGGGAAGGAATCAACGTTAAGGGGAACGAAGAAGCTGTACACCTACTGGACTGAATGCCCGATATCTGTTGAGACGGGTAGGCCGGCGAAGTACCACCAGACGATAAAATTCCTGTTGCTTGACCCTGACGTTAAGAAGAAGGATACAAAGATTGTACTGCGGTTCATAGAGATAGCCGGGAGGAACCCTCATGCTGAAGAGGACTACAGGCAGGATCCAATAGTTCCGGCAGGCAGGATAAGATACGCAATCAACGGCAAATCTGTCTCTGAAAAAGACATAAAACGGACCAAGCGACCCGAAGGAAGGATACTTTCCGGGTTCCTTCTGGACAGACATCAGGTTGTTGAGATAGCTGTTCCGTACGGGATGCCTGTATGCGGTGAAAACAGCATCTCTTTTGAGATGCCAGGTTTCCCGGATGCGAGAGACCCGTATATCTTCATACATCAACTGGAAGTTGAGGTATCATCCCGCGGCCTGTATTCTGAAAAAAGAAAACAGGCACGGGGCAACAGATCATGATATTGAAAAAGAATAGAGGAATCAGGCGTATTGAATAAGAGTTGATAATCACATGGATATTCCCGTAACCATCCTGTCCCGCCTGGAAAAACTCGGGATAGCGCTGAAGGACATAGGATTGATGGCCGTAGCCAACCTTGATATGCAGGGTAATCCTTCCACCTTCTGGGTTCTTGCCTCAAAAGAAAAAATCATTTCCTTGCCTGAAGCAGGTGAAGGAGAAACAATAGTTCTTGACATGCCGAAGGTTGAGGCAATGCGCGTCTATTGTACGATTGGCAGTGCGTTTCTCCAGGCAAAGATGGAAGGTGTTTATATTGATGTGGCAAGGTTTACAAACGTCCTGCGCTACCGGTTTCAAAGGATGGCAAACCAGATAGATAACCTCCGCCAGGACAAATCCGTAGATAACAAGATACTGTTTGAACCCCATCCGTTACTCTGCAAGACGTGCGGCATGCCGCTGCGTTCAGAGGGAGCATCCTGCCCCAGGTGTGAGAAAGAAGGGGCTATCATGATGCGACTTGTTTCGCTGATAGCCCCCTACATGCACTGGATGATAGTGATTTTCATTGTGACGGCAGTATCGGTCGGCCTGAGTCTTATACCTCCCCAGCTGGTGAAGATTCTGGTTGACGATGTCCTGACGACGCGAAAGCACGTGGAGTGGCTCAGATGGCTCGTTCTCGCCCTGATAGCCAACGAGCTTCTGCGCGCGCAACTCAACATGCTGATAGGCACGCTGTCAACGTCGGTCGGCACGCTCATAACATACTCTCTCAGAAACCGGATGTTCAGGAAACTCCAGGACCTATCCATAGATTATTACGACAAGAATTCGGTCGGAATGATAATGACAAGATTTTCCTCAGACGTTGAGATGTTTCATGGTTTTGTCTCCCAGATAGGAAGCGGTTTTTTGATAAACATACTGATGTTTGCTGGCATCGGTATCATGCTCTTCACGATCAACATCACGCTTGCGGTCTATGTCCTCATACCCATACCTTTTGTCATGTTCGGAACCTGGTTTTTCTGGCACAGAATCTATCCCCGATATTACAAACTGTGGGACAGCCAGTCAAAGATGTCGTCTTTTCTGAACGGTGTTCTTTCCGGCATACGGCTCGTGCGGTCCTTTGCCCAGGAAGAAAAAGAGGTGGGACGTTTTGAAAAACGTTCAATCGCCCTGAGGGATTCCAACCGCGGTGTCAACATAAGCGTTTCAATGTTCAACCCCCTGATGGCCTTTCTTTTCAGTCTCGGAGGTCTTATTGTCTGGTATGCCGGCGGAAACAGGGTTCTGGCTGAAACGCTGTCACTTGGACAGTTAATGGCTTTTCTCAGTTACATAGGAATGTTCTATGCGCCTCTTTCAAGCATAACGCTTCTTTCAAACTGGTTCAGCGGATTCACAACGGCCACGCACAGAATATTTGAAATTCTTGATACCGTTCCAACGCTTGCACCCCCGAAAGAGCCGGTTCATCTGGAAAAGGTTGAGGGGAACATAGAATTCCAGAACGTAACGTTCGGCTATGAAAATTATTATCCGGTTCTGAAAAATGTAAGTTTCAAGATCAATGCGGGAGAACTCATAGGCATTGTGGGAAAAAGCGGGAGCGGAAAAACCACAATAACAAACCTGGTCTGCAGATTTTACGACCCGCAGCAGGGGAAGGTATTTCTGGATGGGCATGACATACGTACCATAGCAGGCGACGATATACATAACAATATAGGGCTTGTTCTGCAGGAACCGTTCCTTTTCCGGGGAACAATATCAGATAATATAGCTTACGGAAACCCCGGGGCATCGCAGAGAGAGATAATCGCATCCGCGAAGGCGGCGAACGTTCATGATTCAATAATGCGTCTCCCGACAGCATACGATTTCCTCCTTGGCGAGCAGGGTTCCGGACTGTCAGGAGGCGAGCGCCAGAGGATAGGGATAGCGAGGGCTCTTCTATGCAATCCTCCGATATTGATACTTGACGAGGCGACCTCGTCGGTTGATACTGAATCAGAAATGAAAATACAGGAAGCGCTGGGGATATTATGCAAGGGCAGGACAACAATTGCAATAGCGCACAGACTTTCAACGCTGCGTGGTGCGGACAGGATATATGTGATTGACTCGGGGCGTGTCGTTGAGTTCGGGACTCACAGCGAACTGATGCAGAAGAAAGGTGTGTATCATAGACTGGTTGAGATTCAGACAAAGCTTTCGTCCCTTGAGGAATGAGAGGGTAATATGGTGGATTTACGGTATGAAACACTTATGGGAAGAGGACCGAAGAGGATTGTGCACTGGGAACACTTTTCCAATCCTGATGCCGCAACATATATCGCGGGTATAGATTACTACGAGCATCCAAGAAGCTGTATGCAGAAAATAAACGAGATGTATCCCTTCTTATATCTCGGGATTCCGAAAAGCGACAGCCCGCTTCCGCGCATAGAGGAACAGCAGGACAAGGGCAAAGGAAGGTGGGGAGATTCTTACAGGGATGAATGGCAACAGCAGGAAGCAAGTCATAATTTCAAGTCCATTGAAGATATGTTGAAGTTCAGCCCTCTTGAAAATGCGGATTTTTCTTCCTGGCATATCCCGGAAGCCGCGGATTACAGGGATGAGGAGACCATCTACCTGCGGTTAAGAAAGGGATTTCCCGCAGAATGGGGTGACAGGGTTCCGGAGGGTTCGGAGTGGCTGGCAGGGGCGGGCTTTTATAATACGATGTTCATGTGGCCCCTGCTGGTATTTGGCTACGAGAATTTCCTCAGCATATGCCTTGAACCTGAATTTGAGAGAATCATGGAAGAATTTGCGGAGATCAATCGGCGGGTATTCCGTGCCATAGCGAGACTTCCGGTGGCATGGGTCTGTCCGCATGATGATATTGTAACATCCGCCGGGCCCTTATGCAGTCCCGCATGGATGCGAAAGCAGATATTCCCCAGATACGAGGAATTCTGGGGTTTTCTCAAAGGTGCCGGGAAAAATGTTGCTTTCATGACCGACGGGTGCGCCAACATATTTATTGACGATATCATGAAACTGGGGGTAAGGGGAATAATCAGCGAGCCATACACTGACTACAGAGCCATAGCAAAAAAGTATAAGGACTGTTTCCTTGCAGGAGAGGGTGACGTGAGAGTTCTCATGCGCAACAATCCCGAAGAGATCCGCAAGATGGTGTTATCAATGGTTGAGACGGCGAAAATGTCGGCAGGATACATGATGTGCATAGGCAACCATATTCCTTTCAACGTGCCGCCTTCAGCGGTAAAACTGTATTTCGATCTGTCAGGGGATATGGGCTACCGATGAAAAAGGAATACCATGAAAGAGAATACGCTGGAAAAGATTGATATACATATCCTCAAACCCGAAGATATCAGGATTTTCAGGGGGACGTTTAACCTCATGCACCTTATGTCCCGGAACGGCGAATTGTACCGGGGGGTGTATGCAATACGGGCGTTTCCCATAACGCACCCGGACAAGTTCATTTCTCTTTTCTATTACGATGAAAATGACAGAGTCCAGGAAATAGGGCTTATTGAAGATATAAACATTTTTCCAGAGGAGGCACGCGATATCATATTCACCGTGATGAAGAAACATTATTTTGCATACATGATAGAGGAAATCCTCAGCATCAAGCTTGAATTCGGCTCACTGCATTTTGAGGTGGTCACTGACAAGGGGAAAAAGACATTTTACATGAAATGGGCTTCCCACAGGACGCTTGACTTCGGTGAGGCAGGCAAGATACTTCTTGATGTTTTTGACGACCGCTACGTAATCCCCAACATAAACGACCTTTCAAAAAAGGACAGGGATCTGTTTACCCGGTTCGTATACTGGTAGTCGGGATTTCTACAAACCAATTTATGCATGCAAGCTTGCCCTGTATTCAAATCTATGCTAATATTCTTCCTTTGTAAACCGGTAAATGCTCACTCAACCATATTATTATTGCGAGCAGCGATACGGGGTTATAAGAACTGATGCAAGGGGGAAAGATGGTGTTAAGAGGAAATGCCCATAAATTCGGGGACGACATAAATACGGACTATATTATTTCGGGAAAATATAAATTCAAGACGCTTGACATGCAGGAATTGTCAACCCATTTGATGGAGGACATAGATCCGGAATTTTACAGGAAGATAAAAGAAGGAGATTTTATTGTTGCAGGCAAGAATTTCGGGTGCGGTTCAAGCAGAGAACAGGCACCGCTGGTCATAAAGCATGCCGGGATATCCGCGGTGATCGCAAAAAGTTTTGCGAGGATTTTTTTCAGGAACGGCATTAACGTCGGTCTGGTTCTCATAGAGGCGGATACCGACGGCATTGATACAGGAGACATGATAGAGGTTGATGTTGAAAAGGGTGAACTGAAAAATCTTACAAAAAAGAGCGTGGTGAAATCCATGGTACTGCCGGATTTCATGCTGGAAATAATAAAGGCAGGCGGTGTGGTCAACTACATAAAAGAGAACAAGGGTTTCAGGTTATGAATCCTACTGGAGAGAAAGCCGATGAGGTACAGGATAACGCTTATACCGGGTGATGGCATAGGACCGGAGATAACCGGTGTGGTCAAGGACTGCATAAAAGCCACGGGTCTTGACGTGGAATGGGACGTCCAGCAGGCCGGGGAGTGCGCCATTGAA